>TARA_R110001632_G_scaffold232566_1_pt1 | contig 69404 bp, 69 predicted proteins | sample TARA_R110001632 | Tara Oceans TARA_R110001632 (sample SAMEA4398266) | marine metagenome | biome: Polar Biome; feature: [SRF] surface water layer (ENVO:00010504); material: water (ENVO:00002006), including particulate matter (ENVO:01000060) such as... | depth 5 m
GCGCAGCTTAATTTAGCGAGTGGTGCACTTCGGAGTTGAATTCGCGCATAGTCAAACGCACTATTTGATAAAATCTTCAGGATATTATCAATACTGAATGTTAAGGTGTCGAGTTCTCTTTCTGCAAGAAGCAAAGCGCTACGTTCAAGCTTAGGTAACTCTATAAAATATCGATAGCCAACAAGAGCGCTTGTAAACAAGAGGAATAACAACACGAGTATACGTAGTTGCAATTGATTGAAAGTTAGTTGTTTTATATGCAATTTCAATTATATTCCAATTAAAAGTAGGAGCTAAATAAATTTAAACTTTAAACTTTAAATCATAACAGCTTTGCTTTGATTTTAAGATAATGCCTAGTTCTAAACGAATTAAATATGACGGTATTCCATTACTTATCGCATCGCTAGAGGCAAACAGCAAGGACGAAGGTCTTTACCTTGCAAACTATTCACCTATGGCAGAACAAGGGCTTACGTCAGACTATGACTCAAATGTAGCAGAGTTCAGTTTCCACGCAGGTGTCATGAGCGATGTACGGGATAGGTGTAAACCCGAAAGGCTGAGCCATTAAATTACCGGTTCTGGGGTATCAGAAAAAGGTTGGCAATGACGACTATCTTGTTAAAATACCCGACCACGAACGTCTGCAATTAGCACTGAGCCGTTTCTAGTCTAAATTCAGGACTGAATGACTTACGTGTTCTCTTCTTCATCTTGGCACCTAATGCTGCTATGAAATCAATCACAACATCTATTAATAGGTGGCCAAATTAACTATGCCACTACAGTTCAACTGTTTGAACAGCGCAATACAGGTTGTTTAATGAGAATAGGAACTCATGTGTTCATCATTGTCCCATTTTGCTTTTTTGATGCCATGGCGAGGCTTGTGTAACGACTTGCAGGTGCGGTTAATTTTTCGAAATGTCCCCTCCACGTAGTTTTCGATTGCTTCGATATCCCCACGAAGATTATATCTATCTTGAAATGTTTTCATGTTGACTCTCCTAACGATTAACACCTTTGAACGGAACGCCTCTGTTTAATGAGGTTAACCTAGGTAGAGCAAGGCATGTGCCACTTTCTTGTCAGCAAAAAAAACCTCTACCCCTTGTTATTAAAGAGATAGAGGTTATGCAATATGGCTTGACTAAGTAGGCCTAATGGGCAGTGGGAATTTTCGTCATAAAGGTGAAATAATTACACGCTAAATATGACATCAAATAGCGATTAATTTGCCTTTGTACATTTGCATTTGACAGTGAAAGTTATACTCGCCTTTTTTAAGGGCGGGTAAAATAACCCTATTGTCTTTGCCCATTTTCAGTTCTTTGCTGATATCTAGCTCAGGAAATATGACCATTTCAGCACATGGCGCAGCGTCAATGCGTTCGAACCGCAATTGTACTTCTTTACCTGCTTTGACTTGAATATTACTCGGTTGATACACACCGTCATTGACGATGATATCCACTTGATTGTCGCTAAATTCGACTTGCTTTGGCTTGTATAACCAAAACCACCATACAATAGCAACAATAAGCACGGCACCTAATATGTTGATTAAAAGCATATTCTGACTCCTTATAAGTGATTAGTGGTTTTGTGGTTTAAATAAACGTAAGCGATTAGCATTACTGACCACCGTTAAGGAAGACATTGCCATTGCAGCGCCAGCCACAATAGGGTTGAGCAAAATGCCGAAAAATGGATAAAGCACCCCCGCCGCGATCGGTATACCTGCCACGTTGTATACAAATGCCCCCACTAAGTTTTGTTTAATATTGCGTATAGTCGCTTGACTGATCGCCAGAGCGTCCGCTAAACCATGCAACGAACCTCGCATTAACGTAACATCAGCGCTTTCAATCGCTACATCCGTGCCTGTCCCAATGGCGAAGCCGACATCGGCCTGTGCAAGTGCTGGCGCATCGTTAATTCCATCGCCCGTCATACCCACCACTTCGCCGCGGTCTTGGCGCTTAAGCACCTCATCAAGCTTATCTTGGGGTAATACTTGCGCGATATAATCGTCAATGCCCACACGTTTAGCCACGGCTTTCGCAGTGGCTTCGTTGTCACCTGTTAGCATGACTAAATGAACACCTTTTTTCTGCAAGCGTTTAATTGCTGCAATTGAATCTGATTTGATTGGATCAGCTACCGCAACCATCGCACTGAACGTATCTCCTAGAGCAAAATACATAGGTGTTTTTGCATCACCCGCCAATGCTTGTGCTTTATCGCTTGCTTCACTCACGTCGATATCGAACTGTTGCATAAGAGCTGCATTGCCAAATAGCAGACGCTGGTTATTAAACATTCCCTTTACGCCCTTCCCTGTAATCGCATCGAACTCACTTACTTGACTAATACTATAAGCCTGTTCTTTGGCATAATTTACAATAGACTCGGCTAGCGGATGTTCAGAACCGTTTTCAAGACTCGCAATCAACGGTATAATTTTGTCTTCAGTTTGTTGGTTGTACATCAGCACATCAGTTACTTTAGGCTGTCCTTGGGTGATAGTGCCCGTTTTATCGAGGATCATAGTGGTGATTTTAGAGGCTGTTTGTAACGCTTCGCCATTACGGATCAAAATACCAGCTTCGGCTGCTTTACCGATACCGACCATAACAGACATGGGCGTCGCTAAACCCAGTGCACATGGACAAGCAATGATGAGTACTGTCGTCACAGCGGCAATTGCATAGGCTATCGATGGCTGTGGCCCAAAGTTAAGCCAAGCCAATCCAGCAAGCACTGCTAAAATCATAACGATGGGTACAAAGTAACCGGATATCACATCGGCTAGACGACCAATGGAAGGTTTAGAGTTTTGTGCTCGTTTCACCATATTAATGATGTGCGACAATGTCGTATCTTTGCCTACATGAGTCGCTCTGAATAACATACTGCCAGTTTTGTTAAGACTGCCAGCCACCACTTTGTCACCCACTTTTTTGCTCACTGGCATCGGCTCGCCCGTTAACATTGATTCATCGACGCTACTTTTTCCCTCGGTTATTTCACCGTCAACGGGGAGCTTTTCACCGGGGCGAACACGGATCATATCGTCAAGTTGCACCTGCTCGATATCAATATCTAATTCTTGACCATCTCTAATAACTCGAGCTGTTTTAGCTTGCAGCCCTATTAAGCGTTTTATGGCCTCAGAGGTGCGTCCTCGGGCTTTAACTTCAAAGGCAAGACCTAAATTGATTAAGCCAATAATCATAGCTGAAGCTTCAAAATATACGTGCCTGGCTACTTCTGGCAACATATTGGGGGCAATGAGTACTATCATTGAATAGGCCCATGCGGTGCCAGTCCCCAAGGCAATTAACGTGTCCATATTGGCTGAGTGATTTTTAAATGACTGCCATGCCCCTACATAAAAATGCTTCCCTGAAGCTACCATTACGCCAAGCGTAACCAGACCAACAATAAGCCACACAATACGTTGTGTGGATGAGTTAACACTCATATCGCCGATAAACAGGCCATATAGCATAAGCGGCACGCCTAGACCCAACGCCATATACACATTACGCATTAGTTTTTTGTAATGGGCTTCGTCAGCTTGCGCTTTTTCATCCAATGCATCTTGTTCAGATTCATTGCTCATAAGTTTGGCGTCGTAGCCAATATTTTGTACGGCCTTGATAAGTGTACTGCTGTCAACGTTGCCATCGACACTGACGATACGTTGGGCGAAATTCATTTCTACCTGTTCTACACCAGACACATTATTTAGGGCTTTTTCGATTTTGTTGACGCAACTGGCGCAACTGGCACCTTCGATAATAAAACTTTGATTTGTGGTGCTATTATTACGACTCATGATTTGCCTCCTCGGAGTTAGGATCTACGAACGTTTCGATTAAACTACAGACTTGTTCTGCGCTTGCACCGTTGGGTGTTGCATCCCACTGTTTTAATGCTGCTTGCATACGGTTTCGTAACGTTAATGTCTCTTGAAATAGGACTTCAGTTTCCGCCAAACGCTGAGCAATTAGCTCTCGGGTTAGCGGACAAGGGCAATGCCCTTGTTCTGACTCATTAATGATGTTTTGTATATCTTTGACGGAAAACCCTAATTGACGGGCACTTAATATAAAGCGCAATCGCTTCTGATCCCCAGGACTGTATTGATGATAGCCATTGCTGCCACTGCTATTTGGCGTTAACAATTTAACGCGAGTGTAATACCGCACAGTATCCGTTGTGACGTCCATTAATTCAGCGAGTTGTTTTACATACATAGTGCAGCTCTCCTCAAACGCTCAGTGTCATAAACTAAATTCTCAAACTATGAGCATGATGTTAAACCTATGTGTTGCTCATAGGTCAAGCATTCCATTAATTTATTTCAAAGAACTGTTATCAACTAGAATTGTCAGGGGTTAATTGCTATACAAAAACGAGCGGGACTCGCCACTAAGATATGATATCGAGGTAGGTTGGCATTTAAACAAGTGCCAATAGCCGACATAAGTAATCAGATTAATTAAATAGGAATTTGTAACGGATACCGCTGGACTTTGATAGCGTCCAGCGGTGAGGAAGGTACCTATTGTAATAAAATTAGGATCAAACCGCTTTATTGCGTCCAGTCTGCTTCGCTTTATACAATTTTTTGTCCGCGAGGGAGATTAAGTCGGTGCTGAAGTCCTGCTCCGAATCAATAGTGGCAATACCAACACTGACCGTTAAGAATTTGTGGGGTGACAGTGCGTGGTTAATTTTTAGATCAGCAATACTTTTGATCATTAACCTAGCCACATGATTTGCACCTAATTCTCCGGTGTCTGGTAAAACACAAACGAACTCTTCGCCTCCATAGCGGGCAACAATGTCCAGTGGACGACGAAGTGTACCGCGAAGATTAAGCGCCACACTTTTTAGTTGGTCGTCCGCATATAAATGCCCGTACTGATCATTAAATTGCTTGAAGTAGTCAATATCGACCATTAACAATGATAAAGACTGTTTAGCACGCTTAGCTTGCGCCTTCTGCTGTACCACATAATCGTCTAAGTAACGGCGGTTGTAGACGCCCGTCAGGCCATCAATATACGCCAATTTTTTAAGTAAATCGGCTTGAAATTTAAGGGTTAAATGCGCCTTTATTCGATTTTTTAACGGCAATGGATTGACGGGTTTGATCATATAATCAATACCGCCCGCTTGCCAACATGCATTCTCTTCTTCTGCGGCCTGTAACGAGGTTATAAAGACAACTGGAATATCGCTTATCTCGGGCGTGTTTTTAATGATTTTACACGTCGCTAACCCATCTAATTCCGGCATAACCACATCCATTAAGATAAGATCAGGCGGGTCAGACAGGCACAGTTCTAAGGCTTCGCGCCCTGTTCTAGCGAATGTTAATATATACAAGCCACCCAGTATTTGGTTGATAATCTGAATATTAATGGGTTGATCATCCACAATTAATATTCTGGCTGCTTCTAACGAAATATTGATCGGACCGGCCTCAGGAAGATTCAAACGTTACTCCTAGATATAAAAAATTATGCATATAGTTGATACTGTGGTTGAAACAATATTTATCAAGTTTTAAGCAAAATTCGTTCCTGTAGTCATAATAAAATTCGCTTTTATATTAAAATCATGTGAATAAAATGCAGGATATCTGATTAAAAATTTTATTTATCGGTAGTATAATTTTTTCACCTCCAATACAAACTATTTATAGCAGGACTTCGCTCTATAGTAACGCTTAATTATTTAGCCTCTATTGATGTTATCAATAATACACATTGATGAGAGTCTACTAACGATGACAATAGTATTTGGACTATTGCTTTACAAAAATTGTCCATCGTCAATACGTTATGGTGTCGGTTTTTGTAAACTTGCACAGTACTAAAACTTATCACTTGAAAGGACAATGGGAATGAAAATCGCTTTTTTTAACACCAAGGCCTATGACCGAGAGTCTTTCACCCGTGAAAACGAGCATTACCATCATGACATCAGTTTCTTTGAACCACATCTAAGCTTACAGACCGTTAATTTGATAACAGATGAAACTGCGGTATGCGTATTCATCAATGATTGTGTAGACGCTGAAGTTTTGACGGCATTAAAAGCAAAAGGTGTGCAGTTAATTGCATTACGTTCTGCCGGTTTCAACCATGTAGATTTAGTCGTTGCAGATAATCTTGGGCTTCCAGTAGTCCGTGTGCCTGCGTACTCGCCTTATGCTGTGGCAGAACACGCTGTGGCACTATTAATGACGCTCAATAGACGAGTACACCGTGCACATAATCGTGTACGTGAAGGTGACTTTTCGTTGCATAATCTTATGGGTTACGATGTACATGGCAAAACCGTTGGCGTAATTGGTACCGGCAAAATCGGCCAAGTATTTTGTAAAATTATGCAGGGCTTCGGTTGCCGCGTGGTCGCTTACGATGTTCAACCCAATCCTGAATGTGTTCAAGCTGGCGTAGCGTACCTGCCCTTGGATGAGTTACTTAGCATCAGTGATATTATCTCGCTGCACTGCCCCATTAATGAAAGCACTATGCACATTATTGATGAGCAAGCACTCAGTAAAATGAAGCCTACCGTCACTCTCATTAATACCAGCCGGGGTAAGTTAATAGACACTAAAGCCGTTATTCAAGCTTTAAAGGCACAGCGGATAGGATTACTTGGATTAGATGTTTACGAGGAAGAAGAAGCTATTTTTTATGAAGACTTTTCTTCTAGCGTGATACAAGACGATGTATTTTCACGTCTTCTTACTTTTCCTAATGTGTTGGTGACCTGCCATCAAGCATTCTTTACCCAAGAGGCAATGAAAAAAATCGCTGGGGTAACCTTAGATAACATTAGTCAGTTTGAAACAAGCGGAGTGATACAAAATGGCGTCAAGATCCCAAATTAACGGTTTGCGTGTGGCGGTGTTAACGGGTGGCGGTGATTGCCCAGGATTAAACGCGGCCATTCGCAGTGTGGCTAAAACGTTAATGCTGACCGCAAACGCAGAAATTATTGGTATTGAAGATGGGTTTCTAGGGTTTATTGAGCGCCGGGTGCGCACATTGAGCTATCAAGAATGCAGCGGTATTCAGTCTTTAGGTGGCACCATTATTGGTACAAACAATCGCGCGAACCCCTTTGACTATAAAGGTCAAGATTGCTCAGCACAGGTGAAGCAATATTATGATGAGCTTGGTTTAGATGCGCTAGTCGTTATTGGCGGTGATGGTAGCTTGAGTATTGGTTATGAATTAACCAAGCTGGGTATGAACATTGTTGGCGTACCTAAAACCATCGATAATGATTTGATGTGCACGGAACGCACGTTTGGTTTCGATACTGCCGTTAGTATAGTCACTGAAGCAATTGATAGATTACGCACTACAGGGCAGTCTCATAAACGTATAATGATAGTTGAAACAATGGGGCGAAACGCTGGCTGGATAGCCCTGCACGGCGGTATTGCTGGCGGAGCTGATAGCATATTAATCCCCGAGCACCCTTATGATATCAAGCAAGTCGCTAAGGTATGCCAAGAACGCATGGGCGCGCTGCACTTTTCAATCGTGGTTGTCGCTGAAGGCGCAAGGCCTGCCGACGGAGATATTTGTGTACGTGAAACCATAAGCGATAGCCCAGAACCCAAACGACTTGGTGGTATTGGTGAACAACTAAAGCACGAGCTATCGACTTACGTGGACGCGGAAATTCGTGCCACTACGCTCGGGCATACCCAACGTGGAGGCTCACCGACTTCTTTTGATCGGATTTTTGCCACTAACCTCGGTAGTTATGCCGCGCGTTTAGTTGCCAGTAAACAGTTTAACTGTGCTGTTATTCTTAAAGGTAATCAGCTTTCACATGTGCCGTTAGAGCGTGTAGCAAATAAGACACGCTTTATTCCAGATGATGATCTTACTCTACAAACCGCAGTTGCCATGGGAATATGTTTTGGCACGAATGCGCTTAAGCATCCAAATATTTCTACGACGAATGAGCCTGAATAATATTCTTTAACTCCCCTGTTATGACATAAACATGGGTATAGCCAATTCTATGTAGCTGCTCTGCACTAAGAGCAGCCCGCACAGCACTGGCACAATGAAGATAAATAGGCCGTGAAAAATCAGGCTCCAGAGCCAACACTTTCATTTCAAGCACGCCACGGGGAATATTAATCGCGCCTGGTACAGACGATTCTTCATGTTCTGTTGGCTCTCGAACATCGATAAGCAGTCCGTTGTCTTTATTACGCAACACTGCTGCAGTCTCACTATCAAAGTGCGGAACGTTACGTTTTATTTGTTCAACAATTTGCGGAAGGGTTTTAGGCATATAGTACTCATTAATAGTCATGACAAAACAGCTATGTTAAAGGATACATTTCCCACAACACAACACCCAATAGCTAATTCCCTATAGCCGATACTACTGAAGCATGGCATGCGTACTATGTGCCGTTGCATGAAGTAACGCACTATTTTGGCTAATCAACAGACCTGAATCATTAGCCGATTCAATATTGCTCATCAACTGTAATTGCGGGATATCTAACAAAGTGACTTGACGACGTTGCACTTCAATTAACCCTTGTTGTTGCATATTGGTCAGCAAACGACTGATCGTTTCAATTGCCATTCCTAGATAGTTAGCAATATCGATGCGCGTCATACTTAAGGTTAATTGATGACTAGACAATCCGCGCTCTGCCAGGCGGGCAGATAAATCAAGCAAGAAAGCCGCAAGGCGCTGAGAAGATGTCATGCAATGAAAACTCATTGTTTGTTGTTGTTGTACCAATAGGCTTTTGCTCATATTAGATAGCAACTGCTGACGTCCTAACTCGGAGCTAGCTAATAAGGCATTAACAGAGTTCAAACTGATATAACACACGCTGCTCGTTTCAAGAAAGGTAATCGTTTGCGCATGCTTGCGTTGAGCAAAGCCATCTGCACCAATCAAGTCACCAGGAAAACAAAATTCAACAATTTGCTCTTCAGCGTTCACAGACGATATGCACGCTTTAGCAGAGCCAGAACGCATTATGTACAACGCATTAAATGCGTCTCCAGCACAAAACAATTTATCGCCTCGATGATAAATTTTATGAGTCAAGACAGGTATATTGTTTTTATAACCAGTTTGTTCGGCGGTTTCCGTGCAGTTTCTTGATAGAGAGCAATGTTCACATGTTGGGCTTTGTTTAAAATGTGCTTGAGTCATGCTGGTATCCTTTTGGGCTGAAAGAAAAAGCGTGCGTTACTTTTCATTATAATAGCCAACACCACCTATCATGAGATATGCGGTGTTGTGCGTAAAATATTTCGGTTTATACCTAAAGATATGTTTTGCTAGGTTTAGCAGGGATCACACAAATTGATATTTGTGGTGGTACGGATTGACTCAACATTCCATCAAGCAACGGGCGGAAACGGCAAAATACTAATCGTTCCCCGACCCTTGTTGCTTAACGTATGGTCTCTATTTCTGTTTAAGAGTGGAGCTGCTTAGGCAGTTGATACATATTACTATTTTGCTCCCAAGGAGCATGCTCACGCAGATTTTGTAACATCTTTTTAGTCACTAATACAATACCATTCAGACTGATACGAAACCCCCTAGCGCGGTCTTGATCGTGATCGACGCCTATTTTCATTCCGCTTGGAATAGAACACCCCTCAGCAATAATGGCTCTATTGATATCCACATCGCGGCCTATTTCCACGTTGGGCAAAATAACGGATTCTTTTATGTTGCTGTATGAATGTACACGGACATCAAAAAACAACAGTGAACGGTCGATGGTTGCGCCCGAAATAATACACCCGCCAGACACCATAGAGTCTGTGGCGCTTCCTCTACGATTCTCATTATTAAAGACGAATTTTGCTGGTGGCGATTGTTTTTGGTATGTCCATATGGGCCAAGAGTCATCGTAAATATCGAGCTTAGGTGTCACTTCGATAAGATCAATATTGGCTTGCCAAAAAGCATCCAACGTACCTACGTCTTTCCAATAAGGACGCGTTTGCGTAACCGTATCTCTAAAACGAAACGTATGCACTTCACTATTCGCAATGCATTGGGGCACGATGTCATGACCGAAGTCATGCTTCGAATCCAATATTTGCGCATCTTTTTGCAACTCGTTGATCAGAAAGTCAGTACTGAATACATATATACCCATTGACGCTAACGCCATAGAGGGATCATCTGGCAATGCACTAGGGTTAGCGGGCTTTTCTTGAAATTTCATCACTCGTCCGGTTTCGTCAACTTCCATCACTCCAAAGGCATTTGCGGCTTCACTGATGGGCACTTCTATTCCGCCTATGGTCAAATCAGCTCCGCTTTGCACATGCTGAGCCAGCATGTCGGCATAATCCATTTTATAAATATGATCCCCCGCCAGAACAAGCACATATTGGGGCGCTTGTTCTTCAATAAATGCAATATTTTGAAATAGCGCATCTGCAGTGCCCTGATACCAATTGGTTGAGCATTGCTGTGTGGCGGGCAGTAATTCAACAAATTCACCCATATCTCGATTCAAGTGACTCCAACCTTGAGACAAATGGCGCAGTAAAGAATGCGCTTTGTATTGAGTGACAATACCGATTTGCTTGATCCCTGAATTGACACAATTTGATAATGAGAAATCAACAACTCGAAATTTCCCTCCGAAATGCAGTGCTGGTTTAGATTGATTCTCTGTTAATTCACACAGTCTTGTGCCTTTGCCTCCTGCGAGTACTAATGCCAATGTATCCTTAGTCAGCTGACTAACGTACCTAGAAGTTGCAGTAACCATTTAAAGACCTCCATTAATTTTGATAAAACGCACCATTTATAAGGTAAGGCTTTAATTGTTAAACCACTTACTTAGCACGTAAAACACTAGGATATCAATCAGGCTAATCGAAAAATTGACCCCCATCGTCAAATTGTCTATTTAAACAAATAACCTGATAAATGCGCATAGAAAAACCACTATATACCGATAATTTTATTTACCCAACAGCTGGTTCTTAAACTTCGTTTAACATAAAATAAATCTGATGCTATGTTGTTGCTTTTGCGCAATAAATTACGCCTAAAGTTGAAGAGATTAAATGTAAAAAAAGATTACAATTAAAGCTTAATGATAAATAAAGGCTTTTTTCTAATTTAATCCAATCACTTTTTGACTGGATTTTTAGACCAACGTGTTTTGAGTAACGTAGTGCCCGTTATCTGCAAACACATCCAGTCGGGAATTTGTTGCTGTTTTTATGGGCACATTTGTATCGAGCGGTTAACACACAGAAACAATGCTACAGATAAATCCAGCACGATAGGAGCGTACAGTGAACATTCAACGGATCGTTAAACGTAAGATCAGGCGCTTTTACCTCGTCTATTTCGCTATTACGCTGACGTTAATATCGCTTCTTTGGTTGTACCTGTATTCAAGTGCACAAGAGCAGACGAATGCACAGCGCCTTTATAATATATCCAGTCAACAAACCTCATTGGTGCACAATATTGCGGTGAATTTATTGCGTTATAACCACCTCAATAATTCTCAAGAAAAGGTTACGCTTAAACGAAAAACAACGGTTTTAGTAAAATTACTCGAAGAAAACCATGCATACCTCGCCCACACAGCATTACCTAAAACAGTCTTTGCAGAGCAAAAATCTTCTTTATATGACCTTTTTAATGGGGATAAGGTTAACGTTAATACACTTACCACTCAATTCTTTCGCTATGCACAAAACGTGCTCGGGATAAATTCCACCACGGCTGATGTTACTAACAGTATTTTACCCGACGCATATTATGCACTCACTAAGCGGTTATCTTTGGCTGAGATACAACTTCAGCACAATCTATTGCAAAGTAACCGCAATATGTTCGAGGTAAGTATCGTTGCCAGTATCGTCAGCTTATTTTTACTTATTATCAGCGTCATTGTCATCGTCAACCCTATTGAAAAATTATTATTTAGATTTATTGATAAATTTATCAATAACACCAAACATACCCTGCATGTAGAAAGACTCGCGAGCATGGCAAGTAAGTCTAAATCTCAGTTTTTATCTAATATGAGTCATGAACTGCGTTCGCCTATCAGCGGTATGTTTGGCATGGTAGAACTGGCCCAACAAGAGCGCGATCCAACTAAGCAACACGCTTACTTGCAAAAAGCGCAAACAGCTGGACATCAGTTGTTATCCCTTGTGGATGAAATTCTCGATATCTCCCGTATCGAAGCAAAAGTATTGACCTTTGAATACATTGATTTTGAATTAATTAAAGTATTAGATAATGTTATATCGCCCGTGACTTCAAGCGCAGGGAAAAAAGGCTTGGAGTTTCATTTCGATTCATCTGGTGCTTTACCTGACTTTGTAATGGGCGACCCTATGCGGTTGGCTCAGGCATTGCGTAATATTCTTAATAATGCGGTCAAATTCACCGTCAATGGACGTATTTCAGTTAGTGCTGAATTAGCTGTAGTCGATAAAAAATACCTATTGCATATTTTTGTCAGTGATACTGGTATCGGCATCGAAGAAGGCCATCATCATTGGGTCTTTGACAAGTTTACCCAAATCACTATCGGTGAGAATAGTGCTGTTAGTGGCGCTGGTTTAGGCCTAACTATCGCCAAGGAGTTCGCTGAAGGCATGGGAGGAAGCCTGACGCTTAACAGTGTCATTGGAAAGGGCAGCACCTTTAAGTTATCTGTTCCGCTTGGTAAAAGTGATAAACAAGCAGAAGATATGAGTAAAACGAATGCCCATAGCAAGACCATCAAATTTGCCGTCATTGACGATTTAGAAACAAGCCGATTATATATTTCCAGTATTCTACGCAACGAAAATTTCGAAGTGGATGTCTTTGAATCAGCTAGCAAATTTTTATTGAAGAAAGACGCGATCCTCGACTATGCAGGCCTGATAATCGACATACACATGCCTGGATTTAACGGATACGAATTGGCCGAAACTATTCAGGCCATGTTTGATAAAAGCGCCCCGCCCTTTATCTTTGTTTCAGCATCTCCTGAATCAATAAACCAGGAAAAAATTAAGTTTATCGATGTTTGGCAAGCTTTCGCAAAGCCACTAGATAAAAACCTCTTTATCGATTCAATTCGTATCTTAGCCAACAAGAATATTTTAAAAACAGAAGCGTTTAAACCTGCGAAAGTCTTGTTGGTAGAAGATGAACCAATCAATGCAGAGGTCGTTAAAACCATGTTAGAAAGCAGTGGGCATGAAGTCGAAATAGCCAATACTGGTTCGTTAGCAATTGAACTGGCGATAACTAAAAAATTCGATTTAATCTTAATGGATATCAACTTACCTGATATAAGTGGCATTGAAACCACGCGGATTATCAGAGCTAAGGGCGTGCAGGCTGAAATTGTCGCGCTCACTGGCAACGCATATGAAGAAGATAAACTCAGAACCAAAGAGGCAGGCATGGCCTATCACTTAGTGAAGCCCGTTATGTTTCATGAGTTAAATAACGTGATAAAGCTGGCGCTACGCGCGCCAGAATAATTACCGCTATATTCAAACACTATAACCAGTTAGTTAATTTCACGCCTAAGCCTAAACGTTCAGTGTGATGGTTATAATAGATTAAGCTTTCTCCGTAGCCATTAAAGTACTCAATGTAGCCTCGCAAGTGTTTGGTAATCGGAAAGGTCCAGCCTAACTGAATAGCCCCGCGATTTTCACTTCTAAAGTTGTTTCTAAAGATTAGCTCTAATGTTTGGTGGTCTGAAATATTCCACAAGCCCCCTATTTCACCATACCCCATATAGCGCTCAATAAATGGGTTGTCATCACCACTTGAATCATCTGGCGTTATTTTCTGCTCTTCGGGGATGCGCCACCACGTGCGCAGACCCCAAGTAACATTCGCATTTTGCGCAAAGGTTACACCGCCGATAATTCGATTCCAACTGCGGGATAAATCTCCTGTTTGACCATTAGACTGATGGTTTAATGAAACATACGTTTGCTCAATTGGCAGGCCAAGAAGTGACCACGTCCGACTATAATTGAAAATAATTTCCGGCTCGTAGTTGGTTTCTCTAAATGGCGCCGATATTGCACCGTTATACGCTTGCCAATAACTTACCGCAGTAAAGGCAACCTGCACATCTAGCCCATCCCACATAAGGTTTTCGACAGCCAAATACTTTAGCGATATTTGGAATTTTGCTTCGCTATCTTGATACTTTTCGGCTTTTGAATCCCCGACATAGGGACGCTTACTGATATTGGCAAACGTAATCGGTAGAAGATAATTTGGTTTGTGCGGTAATAATGCAAAAGGATTCAATGACGCGCGGTGTTCAAGTCGGTCGCGTTTACGTACTCTGTTGTCATTATTACTTGAACAGATAGCACGTAACTCGCCTAATGTGATGCTATCGTCAGAAAGCTCAATTTGTTTGAGCATGCACTGCTCGATGGTTTTTTGACCTGTTCCCAACTGTTGGGCGGCGGCGCCTGCCGATGTGAGCGCGAGCGCCCATGAAAGCGTATAATTTATGATTGGTTGCACATGAAATACCTGAGTAAAGTTATCTTACTAAAATCATTATCCTGCAGGTATCACCTGCTCGCCCAGTGTTCAGCATAATAGAGCATGGATATTATGCCATAAAAAAGGCACTCATATGAGTGCCTTAGATAAGAAGATTGTCTTCGCATTCACTGATAAAAACAGTAAAGGCGAATAGAAAGACTATTTTGTGATGGCTTTTTTTACCGTTGCCGTTACATACGCTTCGATGCGACGATTTTTCTGATTGGCTTGAGGAGTATTAGCGTTATCTAATAACTTCGTTTCGCCATAACCAACCGCTTCTAAACGTGAGCCTTCAATGGTATATTTTTCCATCAAATATTCACGTACTGCATTTGCACGTTCAACAGACAACTTCATGTTGTATTCGTCGGTGCCAGGTGCAGACGCATAACCTTCAATAACGGCATCTGTACTGCCATAACGACGCATAAAATCAACAAAATCTTCAACGCTGGCCACATCAATGTTTTTCACCTTGCTCGAGTTATTATCGAACAAAATTTTCAATGACATCGTCAATGACTCTTCGGTAAAGACACTACAGCCCTTAGTATCAACTTTATCGTTTATAGGTGTATTGGCACACTGATCCATTGTGTCAGCTACGCCATCATTATCACTATCGATAGTGCTAAGCGCACAGCCATCAGAGTTTACTGCTACCCCATATGGCGTGTTCGGGCAAAGATCACGTTGGTCGATAACACCGTCTTTATCTGAATCTTTGCTGACGTTTTGTGAACCTGAATTACCAAAGCTATAAGCGACACCTAATTTTGCACTGTATTCAGGGTTGCCTTGACCGAAGTCATAATAACCAGCAAGCTCAGTGACTACTTTCCATTTATCATTTAACGTCCAGTGCGCACCTAAACCTAAATCAGCCATGCGATAGCTTTCATCTAAACGTTGGTTCTTCAAACCACCAAAGATGTAATAGTTACTTTGATCAATAAAATAAAGGGCATCGACACCGATACGTTCGCCGGTAATGTTACCGCTGCCACGTTCTGCATCTAGATCAAGTTTGGCGAACTCGAAACGAAAACCCCAATCAGGATTTAGTTTCATACCAATTTCCGCGCCCCACCCCATACCACTGTCATAAGCAGTGTTCGGTTCAAATTTCTCTGGGTATACAGAGTAATACTCACCAAACAGTGCGCCCCAGATTTCTTTTTCTGATGACTCTTGAGCATTGGCAAACGAACCTATGAAGGCAAGAGATACAGCGAGTGCAAGTGTGTGTTTCTTCATTTTATTCTCCATTAAATATTTATGATTTTTTATATTATTAGATTCGCTCACAGCGAGGCCATTTAAGCGAGTAATTTGTTCAATAGACGATGCCTTATTAAAATTAGTCACATTATTTTTATTTATTTTTCCCCGGCAGCAATTTTCTAAACGGAACCAAAGCGCCGATCACTATCCCTATCAATAATGTGCTTAGAATAAGCAGTAAACGCGGCATAGAAAAATCCCAAAATAGGAAGCTTACATAATCTAATTGCATATTTTGTAGGACGAAAATCACGAACAACACGGCTAATATTAGATAAGCATATTGTCTTTTAGTCATTGGTTACTCCTTCGAAAAATGCGCATACAGGTGCGCTCACATAACGTTATTGGTTATTAGACGTTAGGTATTTTGATAAAGTCACATTTTGAAGGTTATTAAAGATAATTATTTTTTTGCTGAGGTGGTTAAGTCGGCTATAAAGAAACTTCTGATTTAATTTTATCAAGGGCACGGTAGTAGCGCATTTTACTGGCACTTAGGGCTAAACCTAATTGCGCGCTAATTTCTTCAAAAGAACATTCCAACACGGCTTTCATTACCACTATTTCCCTGTCAACAGGGTCGAGATTCACCAGCATTTTCTCTGTTGCACCAAGATCTAGCGCTTCTTCTGCTTCTGGCTCTTCCTGATTGAGTAGATGACTAATATCGTCGACTCGCTTCTTTTCACGTAATACGTCCATGGCCGTATTACGTGCAATGGTCACAACCCAAGGAAAAAATTTATCGTGCTCTTTAAGTTGCTCTAATTTATGCCACGCAGTCATAAACGTATCTTGTAAAACGTCATCGACTAACGATGAGTTGTACGATACTTTCGCCGCAATATAGGCGGCTATTTTAGCTTGATAGCGGCCATACAATTTAGCAAACGCCAACGATGCATCGCCGCGGCGCTGCAAAGTACGTTTAACTAATTGGATATCCGTTAAATGCTGCAAATCAGTCAAACCTTACATTATTACTAATGTATGGTCAGGCCGTCTAAAAATGATTTATTGTCGATGACTTTTAAGGTCTCATCATTGGCACGGATAATCGTCACCACCGCCGTAATTTCGACGATTTCACCTTTGATGCCGCTTTTCGTCGTAACGGTATCCCCTACTTTCACAGTATCTGATACGTATAAAGAGTAAATAATATTTTGCGAAGCTTCGCGACTACCCAAACCTAAAGATATCGCAGTGCCGACCCCGAGCGTTGCCAGTGCAATAGCAATAATAGTATCCAGTAGCACCGTATCGATATCTAGCTGGTTGATGGTCAAAGACAGCGTTAAAATCGCTACCAAGCCATAGGCTGCCTTCGATAGTGGACGAGCGAAATCAAAATCAGCCGCTTTGGCTGCATTGAAAATAGCATTTTTAATCAGATTAGCCGCGGCAAGACCAAACAGCAATATAAGTGTCGCAGCAATAATTTTAGGAATGAAACGCAAGAACTGGTCCATTGTTTCGCCTAGCTGTGATAGGCCCAGAGAGTCGGCAGCGGTTACAATAAAAATTAAAAAAGTTATCCAGAAAATAAGCATCGCTAAGGTACTTGAAACCGACACTTGGCTACCGAACTTCGAAAGTTGCTGGTCTATACCTGTGGCTTTTGAAAGCTTATCTAGCCCCACTTTTTTTAATATGGAAAATACCGCAAAACGCAGTACTCTAGATATAAAATAACCAACCAGCAATATAATGGCTGCGGCAAATAACGAGGGTATAAACGCGGCAACTTCCGCTAATAAGGTAGCAAGCGAACCCGAAACCGCTTCAAACCAGATACTGATGTTTTCTTTCATTGGGGTTTAACCTTTTTCTTTAAAAGTTTTTTACTGTGGCTCATCATTAAAGGAGCAAATAAAGTCAACAGCATAGAAAAAACACCGTGTACGCCAAGACGAACGATCTCTTTCGATTTATCTTGTTTAGATACTTTTGCGGCGAGTGCCTCTGGTTCAGGGAGGATCTGATTGGACAGCACTTCCTCAGCGAGTTTTCGCTCAAACTCCTGATAACTCTCTTTATTCATGTATTTTCTCCTATTGGAAAGAGCATGTTGATAAGCGTTCCCATCAAAATGGGTACTTCCCCTTGATGTTTACTTAAATACTGGACGGCCAACGCGTCTAGAAAGTCACATTATTAATGGTAATTTTTTTAATATCGTTACTCATTAACAAAATAACGTGAATAAAAATAACGAGTGTGTGACTTTCTATTGCTTATTCACGTCTTACCTTAGCAATGTAGGAATGCATGCAAGGTAAATTCTGCATTCGAATATATAATAAAATTAAAAGCTTAGCTTCTTACTTACGAGAAATAACATGACGGTAGATATATTAATTTGGTTGGGGATAGCGTTTTGTGTGACTCAGTCAGCTATTTTTTCTGGTTTAAACTTAGCCTTCTTTAGCCTAAGTCGCTTGCAATTGGATGTGGAGGCTAAACAAGGTAATGCAAACGCGGCGGTGATCTTATCCATGCGCGAAGACTCTAACTTTTTACTTTCAACCATTTTATGGGGCAATGTCTCAATTAACGTGTTGCTAACGTTGTTGTCTGACTCCGTATTGGCTGGCATGTATTCGTTTATGTTTTCTACAATAGTCATTACATTTCTAGGTGAGATTTTCCCACAAGCCTACTTTTCACGTAATGCATTGCAAGTGGCGTCTAAACTGACTCCTATTATTCGTTTCTATCAGGTATTGCTATTTATTGTGGCGAAACCAACGGCGTTAATTTTAGACGGTTGGCTAGGTCGCGAAGGTATTACTTATTTTCGAGAGAAAGAATTAACCGCTATTATTAATGCCCATATCGAAGCTGATGAGACAGATGTTGAGCATGTGCAAGGTGTAGGCGCCCTTAACTTTTTGCAGATAGATAACATCACCGTAAATGAAGAAGGCGAAGTGATTGATCCTAAAAGCATGTTAACCATGCCCTGCAAACTCGATTTGCCCCTATTACCGGAACAAGGTAGTGAAGGTTTTGCTGACTTCGTTGATGCGGTAAATGCGTCAGGTCATAAATGGGTTCTGTTACTTGACGAGCAGAAAAAACCGTTGCTTATGTTAGATGCTGATGGGTTTATCCGCGCAACGTTAGTCGACAATGCTCTTTGCGACCCTTACAGCTTCTGCCATCGTCCCCTTATCATTGAAGATGAGAATTGTACCTTGGGCGATGCCATGCAACGTTTGAAGATTACGCAGGACATTGACGCCAGTTCTGATGAAGTACTGCACGCAGACGTCATAGTCGTTTGGTCTTCCCATTCACCTCGTTTAATCACAGGTGCCGACATATTAGGCCGATTACTCAAAGGAATTGGACGCCCCTCGTCACCTATTGATGCGCTGGAACAAAAAGTGAAAGAGGCAACGGCTGATTAAGGCACCGTTGCCTTCGAGCTACACTGTTATTCAATTATGCATTATCGCACTGATATTCCTTGCCGGCCCAAGGGTCATCAGTGCTCACTACCTCGTCGATAAACGCCTATTGCAAAGGTAACGTTTTAAAGGCATTAAGAACTAAGGCGCGATCGTCAACTATTCTCATTTCCATTCGCTATCTATATGAAATAAAAGCTTTTTTTGATTTAACTAAGTTTGTAATCTATACTCATCGAATTCGTTGATAGATAAGCCAAATGCGTGCTTATTAGAGTTTGTTTATAGGTGAAATTATGCTGCGCAGTAAAAAAGTCATATCTGCTTTAAATGAGGTGTTAACTGGCGAACTTACGTCGATTAACCAGTATTTTCTGCATGCTAGAATGTATAAAAATTGGGGCTTAAACGCTTTGGACAAGAAGTGTTATAAAAAGTCCATCAAGGATATGAAACAAGCCGACGCGGTCATTGAACGGATACTTTTTTTACAGGGGCTGCCAAACTTACAAATGCTTGGTAAATTGCTCATTGGCGAAGAAACCGAAGAAATGCTGCAATGTGATATGACATTTCAGTTGGCTCAGATCCCCGTTTTAAAAAACGCCATTAGCTTGTGCGAACAGGAACAGGATTATGTCTCCCGCGAATTGTTAGCAGATATTTTAGAGTACGAAGAAGACCATTTAGATTGGTTGGAAACGCAGCAATATCAAATTTCGAATATGGGCTTACAGAACTATCTTCAAGCTCAAGTTATTGAAGGAGAAGCCTAATGCAAGGTAAAAGTAATGTTATATCGGGTTTAAACGCCCTACTCGCTTATGAACTGGCAGCCATGGATCAATACTTTGTACATTCTCAAATGTATCTAGATTGGGGCTTGCACAAACTTTATGAGCGCATTAATCATGAATTTGACGATGAAAAAGGTCATGCAACTAAACTGATAGAACGGATATTGTTTCTTGAAGGCACACCAAACATGGTTGACCGTGATGGGCTGATTATCGGTACAGACGTACCTTCTATGCTTGAAAGCGATTTGCGGGTTGAGTATGTGGTGGGTGACAAACTAAAAGAAGTCATTGCTGTTGCTGAATCAGAGCAAGACTACGTTACACGCGACATATTGATGGTATTATTGGATGATACCGAAATGGATCATGCCCATTGGTTAGAGCAACAACTCGGCCTAATCAAGCGTATTGGATTGTCTAACTACTTGCAGTCACAAATGTAAATTTTGTTTAATGATATATAAAAAACGCCTAACCAGCTTGCTGTCTAGGCGTTTTTTTATACTTATTTTTCATCATGTTAGGCAAATGTCATTAATAATGTGTGTCAAAGTTAAAAAACAACCGCTTCTCGTCTAACGTAGCTGGATTAACAAACAGTAAAACTATCTGCCAACGCATATCCCGTTCACTGCATGCCCCTAAGAAAAAAAGGTATTGAGCGGTTGTTACACCATCTTCGGCTGAGGAGGCAGTATTAATCAAGGCAGTTTGCCCCATATACATATTGATGCCTTGAATATAACTCTGCTGCAAGGTGTACTGACTGGGATAAGCCAGCTCGATATTTATTTCCTCTTCCACTTCAGCTGTTCGTAAAAGACGCCCACTAAAATCCAGTCCTTGTATTGAAACAACGCAAGTTTGCGTTTCGAACAACTGACACTGTGTTCCTTTTTGTTGCTCAACATTTTTGACGGAATATAGGTATGTAAAACAGATTAATAATAAAATTAAGGCGAATGGCCAAAAACGAGCAATAATTAAACGATTCAAGAGCAGCTAATTTAGTAACTTGATTTGAATCAATTTTGCAATATAGAAACTGAGCTTACAAGTGAGTTTGTGCCTATCTTTTTGAGCATATTTTGATTATTATACGCGGGTTAATAGCATGCTAATTTTGCGTATGGGTATAGATAACTTCGGTTAATGTGCACATACACAAAACCAACATGTTTTAGGACACACACGAGATACTCATACATCCTTATTGAAGTGGAAGATTCATTAAAATGAGCGAAGCTATTCAAGTACACCCTGAGTACAACTATAAAGTTGTGCGTCAGTTTGCAGTTATGACGGTCGTCTGGGGCATTATTGGCATGTCGTTAGGCGTGTTTATTGCAGCCCAATTATATTGGCCAGCCTTAAATTTCGATACACCTTGGTTAACGTTCTCACGTTTGAGACCATTACACACTAACGCGGTCATTTTTGCGTTCGGTGGATGTGCATTGATGGCAACCTCATTTTATGTGGTTCAGCGTACCTCTCAGGTACGTTTATTCAGTGATAAGTTGGCTTCGTTTACCTTTTGGGGTTGGCAAGCTGTCATTCTTTCGGCTGTTGTCACCCTTCCAATGGGATTAACATCAACCAAAGAATATGCTGAATTAGAATGGCCAATCGATATTATGATTGCCTTAGTTTGGTCTGCTTATATGATCAACTTTTTCGGCACTATGATTATCCGAAAGGTATCGCATATTTATGTTGCCAACTGGTTCTTTGGTGCATTTATATTAACCGTATTGGTCTTGCATGTTGGTAACAGCATGGTAGTGCCAGTATCACTGTTTAAATCGTATTCGATTTATGCTGGTGCAGTAGATGCCATTATGCAGTGGTGGTACGGACATAACGCGGTAGGCTTCTTCTTAACAGCTGGTTTCTTAGGGATGATGTATTACTTTGTGCCTAAACAAGCGGGTCGCCCAGTTTATTCTTATCGTTTATCAGTCGTGCATTTCTGGGCACTGATTTCACTGTATATTTGGGCTGGTCCTCACCATTTACATTACACTGCTTTACCAGATTGGACTCAATCTGTCGGCATGGTTATGTCAATTATCTTATTCGTTCCTTCTTGGGGCGGTATGATAAACGGCATCATGACGCTATCAGGTGCATGGCATAAGCTTCGCACTGACCCTATATTACGTTTCTTAGTGGTTTCACTGTCGTTTTACGGTATGTCGACTTTTGAAGGCCCTATGATGGCAATCAAAACGGTTAATGCGCTTTCTCATTATACTGATTGGACTATCGGTCACGTTCACTCTGGTGCGCTAGGTTGGGTTGCGATGGTATCGATTGGTTCTATTTACCACTTGATCCCCGTATTGTTCAATAAACCTAAAATGCACAGTATCTATCTCATCAATGTGCACTTCTGGTTGGCGACAATTGGCGTGGTGTTGTACATCGTCGCAATGTGGATGTCAGGTGTATTGCAGGGTCTAATGTGGCGCGCAGTTAACGCTGATGGCACATTAACCTATAGCTTTGTGGAAGCGTTAGAGGCTTCTAAACCTTTCTACTTCGTACGCTTTGTAGGCGGTATATTTGTAGTTGTTGGCATGCTTATCATGGCTTACAACTGCTACATGACAATCCGCTCTAAGTCTGAGGAAGAAACTTCTCCTTTAGACGCCGAAGTACAACCAGCGTAGGAATAGTTTAGATGAAAAACGCACATGAGTTAGTAGAAAAAAACGTTGGTTTATTAACCATTTTAATCTTAGTGGCCATTAGTTTGGGCGCTATGGTTGAAATTACTCCGTTAATGTTTCAACAACAAACAATGAAACCTGTAGATGGCCTTGAACCCTATACGGCTCTGCAAATGGAAGGTCGTGATATCTATATTCGCGAAGGTTGTGTTGGCTGCCATAGCCAGATGATCCGTCCATTTCGTGCCGAAACTGAACGTTATGGCCATTACTCTGTGGCTGGTGAATCAGTTTGGGAACATCCATTCCTTTGGGGTTCTAAACGCACCGGACCTGACTTAGCACGTGTTGGTGGTCGCTATAGTGACGAATGGCACCGTGTTCACTTAAGAAATCCGCGTGACGTGGTACCTGAATCAAACATGCCTGGTTTCCCTTGGTTGTTTGAAAACCAACTGACAGGCGACCTGACCGCTAAAAAACTAGCTGTATTTCGTGATTTTGGTGTTCCTTACACCGATGAAGATATTGCGGGAGCTAAAGCAGCAGTTGAAGGTAAATATGAGATTGATGCACTGGTTGCATACTTGCAGTCTCTTGGAACAGCGTTGAAGTAATATGGATTACGCAATCACTGGAACCATATTTACCTTAGTCGTGTTTATTGTATTTATAGGTATTGTTATTTGGGCCTACAGTAAAAAATCAAAAAAAGGCTTCGACGAAGCCGCTAATTTGATTTTTGCTGATGAGGACAAGGACAAAAAAGAAAAGCGGGAGTCAGGCACACATGAGTAGCTTTTGGAGCATATGGATCACAGTTATTACACTGGGAACAATTATTGGATGTTTTTTGTTATTGCGTTGGTGTTTAAGTAACCAAACAGGCGTAGCCGAAGGCGATGACATGCATCATGAATTTGATGGCATCATTGAGATCAATAATCAGCTGCCACGTTGGTGGACGATTATGTTTTACGCCACTATTGTTTGGGGTTTCTTGTACTTTCTGCTTTACCCTGGTTTGGGTAGTTTTGAAGGTTTGCTTGGTTGGAAAAGTTCAAACCAAGATATCCGTTCATTAGCGGAGTCGGACGCAGCGCGCATTGCAGCAAAAGAAAATGGTGAAATTGTGCAATATGACCGTGAATTAGATTTTGCGGAAGAACGTTTTGCACCTATTTTTGCAGCCTATGCTAAGCAACCAATTGAAAAATTGGCCCATGATCCCGAAGCACTCAAAGTTGGTCAGCGTTTGTTTAGTCAAAACTGCTCTCAGTGTCACGGTTCAGATGCACGTGGTCAGCGAGGCTTCCCTAACTTAACAGATAATGACTGGTTATATGGCGGTACGCCTGCCAAGATAACCGAAACCTTGACCCTAGGCCGTCAGGCTGCCATGCCAGCTCAGCTTGCTTCAATGGGTGAGCAAGGCATAGAGGAAGTCGCTGCTTACGCATTGAGCCTAAGTGGTCGTCAAGTTGATCCCGATTTAGCGGAAAAAGGTAAAGCCCGTTTCGCCATCTGTTCAGCTTGTCATGGTCCAGATGGTAAAGGTAACCAATTAGTTGGTGCACCTAATTTAACGGATAACATCTGGTTATACGGTGGCAGTCATAAAGCCGTAACTGAAACGTTAACTTATGGTCGTAACGGTGTAATGCCATCTTTCAAGAAAACCTTGGGCGATGAAAAAATTCACTTGGTTGCAGCATATGTTTACAGTTTATCGCAAGATAAGTAACCTCGTTTTCGGTTAGAATAAGCCTCGCTTCGGTGAGGCTTTTTTATATTCATTTTTTATTTAAGGTTGTTATGTCCCCTTCTTCTGAACCGTCGATTACGGATACCCCAAAATGGTACAAGCAGTTCTGGCCATGGTTTCTTATTACCATACCTGTGTGTTCCATGATTTTAAGTTTTAATATGCTGCGATTTGCTTTGGTTGGGCAAGATACTATGGTGGTCGATGATTATTACAAGCAAGGAAAATCTATTAACCTCAGCCTTGAAAAAGTACAAGAAGCTAAGAGGCGTGGTATGCAAACAGCGCTAACCGTAAATGAACAACAAATCAGTTTACGCTTCATTGACGGCGCGCCACCAAGCGGCGCGGCGTTACGTTTGTCTTTTTATCATGTGACTCAGGAACCAAAGGATCAGACGGTTGATTTATTCCGTGATGCTAATGGCGTTTATCGCGGTAGCGCAGAGAACGATTTGACCGGAAAATGGCAGATTGCTCTCACGCCTCATGACCAAGAATGGAAAATTCAGCAAACACTTTCTCTACCTCAAGAAGACAGCATAGCTTTTAATCCCTAATGAAAGATTCCTCTCCTTGCTACCACTGCGGTTTACCCGCAGTTGATGGTAATACTTATCACGCATTGGTATTAGGCGAACAACGTAGTATGTGTTGCCCTGGCTGCCAAGCTGTGGCTGAAGCAATTGTTGACAATGGGTTAGATGATTACTATCGCTTTCGAACTGAACCTAGTGTTAAAGCGGACGATAATCTGCAAGATACCCTTGCGCAGTTATCTATTTTCGACGAGCAAAGTATTCAACAAGACTTTGTTATTCATCAAGGCGACATCAGCGAAATACAACTGAGTTTAAGTGGTATCAGCTGCGCTGCTTGTGGCTGGCTGATTGAGAAACAGTTAAGTAAATTAGCTGGTATCAAACAAGTATCAGTCAATGTCACTGCCAACCGGGCGTTGATCACTTGGTATACCAGTGCGCTGAGTTTAAGCCAGATTATGGCGTCGATAGAGCGCATTGGCTATCATGCAAGTCCTTTTCAACAAGAACAACACGAAGCATTATTTCAAAAAGATCACAAAACTCAACTCAAGCGTATCGGTCTCGCTGGGTTAATGACCATGCAAGTTATGATGCTTGCCATAGGCGTGTATTTCGATTTATTCGGTGATTTAGAGCCACAAACGAGCTCATTTTTTAACTGGGTCAGCTTAGTTTTGAGTACACCTGTGGTGTTTTACTCTGGCGCAGGGTTTTACCAAAGTGCTTATAAAGCCTTAAAGGGCCGCACCGTGAATATGGATGTTCCCGTATCTATTGCCTTGTTAGCCACCTATTTTTCTGGGGTTTGGGCAACCGTATTCGAACAAGGTCAGGTGTACTTTGAATCTGTTTGTATGTTTATATTTTTACTGTTGGTTAGTCGTTTCATTGAACATCAGGCTCGGCATAAGGCTGCGCAAATATCTGCTAATATGCTGCAGTATATACCGTTAACAGCAAACCTATTGGTTAACGATGAACTACAACCTACCTTGGCTAGGACCCTACAAATCGACGATATCATCTTGGTTAAAGCGGGGGAAACGATCCCAATCGATGGCATGGTGTTGCGCGGTAGTGCCCAAATTGATGAGTCTTTACTGACTGGGGAATTCTACCCAATAGACAAAGGCGTAGATGACTTAGTATACGGCGGAACCATTAATAAAAGTGGAACCTTGACCATCAAAGTCACCTCGCAATTTAAATACGCATTAGTCAATCAGATCGCACGCTTGCAAGAACAAGCGATGGCCAATAAGCCGAAAATTGCGACCATGGCCGATCAGTTTGCTCAGTACTTTGTGATGGCAGTATTGGTTTTTTCACTTGGTAGTTTTGTATTTTGGTGGTGGCAAGGAAATCCAGATGCGTTTTGGATTGCTATTTCAGTGCTTATTGCAACCTGCCCGTGTGCTCTTGGTTTAGCGACACCATCTGCCCTATCCTTTGCCATGGCAAATCTAAACAAGCAAGGTGTGCTACTCAAACGTTCAGACGTATTGGAGCAACTGACTCAAGTCGACCATATCGTACTCGATAAAACAGGTACGCTAACCGAAGGTAAAATATCTATCGCGGCTATCCATAACATCTCAGATTACGGCGATGAAACATTGTTGCGCTATGCGCACAGTGTAGAGCAATTCTCAGAACATCCTATTGCACGGGCATTTAACGATAACCCAGTATTCCCTAATGTCACTGAGTTTTGCTTTACATTAGGTGAAGGCGTAAGTGCCACAGTAAACAAAAAACATGTAGCATTATTTGCAACTCATCGTGTTACATCTGATAACGCGATACCTAAAACATTGAACAATTGCAGTATTGTTATGCAAATTGATAAACAGTTTGTATGCGGATTTGAATTAAGTGACACCCTTCGCCCCGACGTGAGCGAAATGCTGCGGCGTTTAAGCCGCAAGGACATTACGTTGCTTAGCGGCGATAACGAGAAAAACGTACAGCAAGTTGCAGATAACCTTGGCATTTCCAATTGGTTAGCGCAGCAGTCACCACAACAAAAATTAGGTTTCGTGCAAACATTGCAAAAACAATATCATAAGGTGCTGATGATTGGTGATGGTATCAATGATGCGCCAGTTTTAGCCCAAGCTGACGTTGCGGTAACCTTAGGTGCAGGGGCCGACTTGGCTAAGTCCTCGGCTGATATCATTTTACTTAAAAATGCCTTGGGTAAGTTACCAAACTTATTTTTTGTCGCCCATCGATGTAAACAGAAAATCAGGCAAAATATGGCTTGGGCCTTAGGATACAATATTTTAGTGTTACCCTTAGCTGTCAGCGGTATATTGACCCCTTGGATGGCAGTTATCGGCATGTCGCTTAGTTCTCTCATCGTGGTCGTCAATTCAGTACGACTGCTTAAGTAAATACGCAAGGGAAATTCATGAGCATTATTTATATATTGATCCCGTTGGCCATTATTATTGTTTCGCTCGCTATTGGGATCTTCTTTTGGGCCGTAAAGAGTAATCAGTTTGACGATTTAGAGCGTCATGGTTATAGCATACTGTTTGATGACGATATCAAACCCAATGAAAAAAAATCACCGACAAACGCCCCAAAAGTAGACGTTCAAAAAGACAATGAACAGCCTTAGTATTTTATCGGCCTTTTTGATTGGTTTAGCCGGCAGTGTGCATTGCTTTGGCATGTGTGGAGGCGTGGTAAGTGCATTCAGCTTTGCCGTGCCCAAAGGCGCTAAGCAGTGGCCCTACGTACTCACTTATAATATTGGACGCATTGCCAGTTATGCCCTACTCGGCGCGGTTACCGGTTATTTTGGCAGTATGCTCGAGCGAAGTGATGCGCTTGGGGGAATTCCTGTGTTACAAACTATCAGCGCATTATTTCTTGTTGCCATGGCTTGTTATGTGGGTAATTGGTGGCGCGGATTACACTACTTAGAGCGAGCAGGTAGCAAATTATGGCGTCATCTGCGTCCCTTATCTAAATCATTATTACCGTTCAAAAATCCTCTATACGCGTTGCCTTATGGCGTAATATGGGGTTGGTTACCCTGTGGCTTAGTTTATTCTACGTTGACTTGGAGTCTTGCCAGTGGAAGCGCGTCGAATGGCGCGTTGATCATGTTGTTTTTTGGCTTAGGGACCCTGCCAGCTTTAATCGTCATGGCTGCGGGAATTGAATCCCTTAAAAAACTACTCGCCAATGCGAAAACACGTCAAATTGTCGCTTTATGCTTACTCGCCTTTGCTGGTCAGATGCTCTGGCGCGCTTACGCTTAACACCATCCGGCACTATTCATTTACCGCAGTTCGCTAAGCATCTTTAATTTGACACCTTTTTCTTTTAACTGATGAAAATAACTTGCGTTAAATCAGCAAAATAGTAACTTGGATGGCAAAATTAACATTAGTTTCATACACTCAAAGCGTCACATCAGCGACGGAGAATAACGATGAAATATCAAAAAATACTCGCAGTTATCGACCCTGAAGATGGCCAGCAAAAATCACTATTGCGCGCCATTGAAATCGCGCAAATAACGCAGGGCAAAATAACGGCATTTTTACCTATTTATGACCTGTCTTATGAAATGACCACGATGTTATCTACTGACGAGCGTGAGAATATGCGCTTTGCAGTAATTGAAGACAGAACCGCTTGGTTAGCAGACTTAGTTGCCCCTATAGAGAAAGAAAGCGGCCTTAAAATTGATTTAAACGTCGAATGGCATAATCGCGCTTGGGAGAGCGTTATTTGCCGAGTCATAAAGCATGGTTACGATCTGATAGTCAAAGGCACGCAACTAAACGATACCTTAAAAGCCGTCATTTTCACGCCAACTGATTGGCATATTATGCGTAAAAGCCCTGTACCTGTTCTATTGGTTAAGGATCACGATTGGCCGGTAGCAGGTAAAGTGCTTGCAGCCGTTAGTCTTGGGGTTGAGGATGATGAGCATACTGCCTTAAACGATTGTGTGACACGTACTGCAAAAGGATTTGCCGAGTTATTGTCCTCCGAGGTGCATTTAGTCAATGCCTACCCTGGAACACCAATTAATATTGCGATTGAAATACCTGAATTTGACCCACAGATTTACAGTGATTCAGTTAAAGAGCATCACCAAAGCGCGATGTTACGTCACGCCCAAAAACACAATATTCCTGCCGGTTGTAGTCACATAGAAGAAGGCTTACCAGAAGACGTAATCCCCGCTTTAGCGGAGAAAATAGATGCAGAATTAGTTGTTCTTGGTACCGTGGGACGACAGGGAATTTCAGGAGTGTTGATTGGTAACACTGCTGAACATGTCATAGATAAATTAAACTGTGATGTTTTAGCGATTAAACCTGATGGCTACGAATCCCCGGTGGATTGTGCATAAACGTTCAGCCGCTTTTAAAGCGGAAAATGTTAACCACAGGCGATATTTTCATAGCGCCTGTGGTTAACCCATCATAAAATATTGCGTGTCATTTTGCGCTCAAACCATTGCTTAGCGCCCTTCTATAAGCGCTGACTGCTGGTACTAGTGCCAATATCATCGCTAAACCAAGACCTATTAATACATACTGTAACACCGCGTCAGAATAGCCCAACGGACTGAGCAATAAACCGTATTGGGTCTGCACATAATCTGCTGATAACCATATGGATACGTTTGTCATCAGGTAACCGATGATACATCCCGACAACGCAAGAAATATCGCTTCACATTCAATCATCAGCACGATCAAAAAAGCGTTTGCACCTAATGCTCGTAATACCGCTATTTCACGCTGCCTTTCATGAATAGAGGCTAACAACATGGTGAGCATGCCAAGCATCGCAGCAAATAGAATTAAACTTGAAACCAAACTCAAACTTGTCTCAACCCCCTTCATTAGGTTCCACAACTCAGCGAGTGCCACACCCGGCAATATGGCTGACATAGGCGCTTGTTTATCGGTATTTATTGCGCGCTGCACCTGTAAAGTCGCAATTTTGCTGGTTAACCCTAAATAAACTGCACTGAGTTGAAGATTGCTATCGATAACACTGTGCTGTGCATGGTCGTCTTCGTGAATATCGCTGTTCATGTGCTCACTCGAATGCCTACTGATGGTGCGTCTTTCCGAAACGCTGTGCATTGAATCGATTGATTCAATTGGCACAAACACACTTTGATCGATCGGTGTTCCAGTGGCTTGTAACACACCTACCGCGATAAACGGAAATTGATTATGATGGGTAAAACTGACTTTGCCGGTACCATGTGCTAAGACGACTTCTTGGCCAAGTTGATATCCTAACTCTTGAGCTACAGTCGCGCCTAAGACCATATCTCTGGGCTGAGTGAAAGCATGTCCTAGCGTAAAGTCCACGGCATTTTTATTTCCATATCGAAAGTGCGTAAAATACTGATCTGTGGTTCCAACAACAGGAAACCCTTGGTGGGAATCACCCAATGAGATGGGTATTGCCCACTTAACACTTTTAGCGTCAGCTAATGTCAAATAGTCATTCCAACTAATATTGCTGCTTGGGCTACCCACATGAAATACAGAAAACAACAATAGGTTTAATTGGCTTGTTCTGGCACCTACGATAAGGTCGACGCCAGAAACGGCGCGTTCAAAATTTTGCCGTACTTCGCCACGCAAATGCTCGACACTGAATAGCACAAACATGCTCACCGCGATGGAAAAAACGGTTAATCCCGCCATTAATTTACGCGCCTTTACGCTTGCTAAGGTTAATCTAACTAACATCAGTCTCTCCCTGCGCATAGTGTCCGTAGTGTGTATAGTGCGGCGAATTTAACGTATGCATGTTTACTTCAGAGGTAAACGCAGACGCCAATGATTGGTCATGGCTGACGAATATTACAGTGGCGTGGTAGGCCCGACTTTGCGTAAGCAATAATTCGATGAACTTGTCTCTATGTTCGCTATCAAGGGCTGACGTGGGCTCATCAGCAATGATAAGCGCTGGTTTGGATAACAACGCTCTGGCAACGGCTACTCGTTGCTGCTGCCCAACACTCAATGCACCGGCTTGCTTTTCAAGCACATCCTTATTTAATCCTAACGAAGCGGTTAAATCCTCAAAATCTTTATCAACATTGGATGATTGGCGGCCGCCATTTGCACGACGCGTAAACCATTGGCCCAAATATATATTTTCCTTGGCACTTAAATAGGGTAATAAATTAAATTGTTGAAATATAACGCCCATTTCACGAGCTCGAAAGTTATCGCGTTTTCGACCGGACAGTTGGTTTAGCTCGCTATTGAGCACACATAAACGACCACTTTGCGATACCAATACCCCACACAGCAAATTTAATAACGTAGATTTCCCACTGCCCGATTGACCGTGCAGAAACACATGTTCGCCTTTTTTTACTTGCCACTGGGGGATGCTTAACGTCGGTTTGTCTTGCTTAGGCCACGTAAAAGTGAGATTTTCAATGTCAATGGCTAACGACATAGTATTCCTGATAAATAAACTGAAAGCATAGAGTAATCATTTTTGTCTTGTCAGCAAGCGAATGTCGCTTAAATAAAAACGATAACTTCGCTATAATCCGCCAGTATTTTCTTTTCATTATCCACTAGTTGCCTTATTCATGAATCATGTTGTTAATAATAAATCTGATGCCACACTTAATACTGCGTCGTCGACCGCGTTGAATTTCAAAAAACTCACCACTAAACTACGCCGCAAAACTGGCCAAGCGATTGCCGATTTCAACATGATTGAAGAAGGCGATAAGGTCATGGTGTGTTTATCTGGCGGTAAAGACAGTTATACCATGCTGGATATTTTGCTACATATGCAAAGGTCTGCCCCTATTAGTTTTTCGATTATAGCGGTCAATTTAGATCAAAAACAGCCAGGATTCCCTGAACATATACTACCTAATTATCTTGATAATTTAGCGGTCGATTACACCATTATCGAAGAAGATACCTACTCTATCGTTGTAGATAAGGTGCCTGAAGGTAAAACAACGTGTTCATTATGTTCCCGTCTTCGTCGCGGTATTCTGTATACCAACGCGGTCAGGCTTGGTGTCACAAAGATTGCACTTGGCCATCATAGAGACGATATGCTCGAGACTCTGTTTTTAAATATGTTTCATAACGGTCGCTTAAAATCGATGCCGCCGAAGTTGACCAGCGACGATGGGCGGAATGTAGTCATACGCCCCCTTGCTTATTGCAGTGAACAAGATATTGCGGATTATGCTTTTCACAAAGGGTTTCCAATTATTCCGTGCAACCTATGTGGTTCACAAGAAAACCTACAACGTAAGCAAGTTAAAGCAATGTTAGCGCAATGGAATACTCAGTTTCCTGGTCGAATCGAAACCATGTTTAAAGCATTGCAAAATGTAGTACCGTCGCACCTAGCAGATCCGACAGCGTTTAATTTTGCCGACTTGAGTCAACACCAGCTTGGTAAAGATGAAGGTGATTTGGCGTTTGATCCCGTTGATTTAAAACCAGTACAAAACTATGACACCCAAGCAGTGTCTGTTGTACGCATAGATTAGGAATAAACTGTGAAGATAGGAATTGCCCTCGGTAGCGGCGCAGCTCGCGGATGGGCGCATATCGGCGTCTTACAAGCCCTAGAAGAATTAGGGATTAAAATTGACGTTGTCGCCGGGTGTTCTATCGGAGCATACGTAGGCGCCGCCTATTCGTCTAACAAACTTGAACCACTTGAAGAGTGGGTCCGCAGTTTAACCGAATGGCAAGTCTTTGCATTAATGGGCGTAGGTTTGTATCGGGGCGGATTAGTCAGCGGTTTAAAGGTGTTTAAAGCGTTACAGGACAACTTTAGCGAAGAAACCTTCGAAGAACTATGCAAACCCTTTGCTTGTGTGGCGACTGATCTTTATAGCGGCCGAGAAATTAACTTTCTAACTGGCTCTGTGGTTGATGCTGTTCGTGCCTCCTGTGCCATCCCTGGGTTATTTCCACCTACAACCTTTAATGATCGCTGGTTGGTCGATGGTGGCGTGGTTAATCCCGTTCCCGTTAATTTGTGTCGTCATTTAGGAGCCGACATTGTTTTTGCCGTTAACCTAAGTGCTGATTTTCGTCCGCAAACAATGGACAACAACGAAAAAGAACGAGAACGTAATCAACAAAAAATCACTGACATGTTCACTAAAAGTCAAAATCACTTATCAAAATGGTTTAAAAGCGATCGTAAAGACAAAGACAGCGACCCTGATAAACCCGACGATCAGGATGACGTCGAATTAAACAGTGAAATTGCTAAACCTCGCGCGGCCAAAAACCACCCCCCCAGTATGATTGGTGTTATGGCTGGCTCATTGGATATTCTGCAGGCTCGTGTCACCCGCTCTCGATTAGCAGGAAACCCACCGGATATACTGATAGAGCCACAATTGCGTGATTTCGGTATGATGGAATTTTATCGTGCGGGTGAGCTGATTGAAGAAGGCCGCAATAGCGTAAAACGTATAGCAGACCAAATTCGTTATCAACTGCGCTTAGACTAGCTTTTTTATGGTTAAGATAAATAGCCGATGCAACGCATAAATCCATTCAAAAGGTCAGATTAAATATTCTATTTGATTAATTTGAGCAGATTTATGATTTGCACAGATTTGCCAAAAACTCTTTTTACTTGGCGGTTCTGGCGGTTATGCGTAACGGAATAACAGGCAGCGACAAACTCTTTTTCTCATCTAACCAGCTTTTTTCAAGCACTAAACGTCCGTCATTAATATTCAGTCCATTATCTAACGATTGATTTAAATGCGTGTCAGCAAAATGAACAATCATACCGTCGACAGAAGGCATTAAGAATGATAAAAAGCTGCCCATATCATCAAAAAATGTCTGATATTGCTGATACAGTGTCTCTATATCCTCAACGCTATATTGCATCTTTAACCACTGCGGCGTCGTTTCGAGTTGTACTGACATGTCACATTGATTCACTGGCTCTTCTATCACAAGGGCAACCGTTGCATTAGCCATCTTTAATGCTTTTTCACTAGGAACGGTAAAACGTTGTTCAGAAGATACTGTTAAAGGAATATCGAGTTTTTGAGTATGAATATAAGCAGAGCTTATATGGCATAAGTCACCCGTTGTGACATGCTTGAACCCAAACGCAAACTGCAAGGCGCTGTTGTCTTCATCTTGCAACTTACGCACATGACTATAAAAACTGCTGTAATCGACGTTCAATGAGGCTTGAGGAAATGTAGATAATGCCTCCTGTTCTTCTTGCGCAACTGCAAAGCAGCTTGGAATAATACAAGCTGCAAGTAACCATTTTTTCATAAATCCATATGCTCTTTATTGACTCTCATCATGCTGAGTAATTCATCGATATAGTCTTGCCCACGTTCTGAATAGCTATGCAAACCATGGACTAACGCTTTAGCCGTAATTTGCTTATCTTGTTCTCGTAGGTTTGCTCTAATATCGCGTAATTCCTGATACGCATAATGTCGATTAAGGTTTTTTATATAGGTTTTAACTGCGTGAGATAAGTCTTTAAACTTAGCCACTTCGTGCACAGTACCCTCATCACGGCGTTTAGGCACAAAACCACACCCTTTCTTAAAGCACCATAATCCGAAAAAATTATAGCCCTGACGGGCAAATCGCGACGTGCCCCACCCAGATTCATTCGCGGCTTGAATAAGGACCAACTCGGCTGGGATCATGTCTACGCGTTTAAGCAGCACCGCCATAGATTCTTGATCAGACAGCGCTTTATCAACTTTGTAGTCTCGGCGTAAGCGCTTTAACAGCTTAACACTAAACGGGCTTAATGTGGCCTGTTGTTCAAGTTGTTGCGCCATGCTGATGACCGCTTTGCGTTTAATTAAGGTAATGTCATTTTGACGATTAATTTCAGGTAATAAATACGCAAAAAAAGCACGCTTTTTATCTGTAATATCTTCATATTTTTTAAAATTAGGGATTTTTTTAGACGCAGTAGCATCCGGCAATACTTGTGGCTTTCCCGCTAAATCGTCGATCAGAATACGTAACTCTGCATCGTCCAGATGTAACGCGGTGTCTGGCAATTGAGATTCAAAATAATTATCAGCGGTATACATAATGCCAAATAGCATTAGTGCGACTGCAAAGTAGCGTAATTTGTGTAATGAGTTGTAAGTGTTAGGCATAGAAAACCGAATCTTTTTTATCTGTATTAGTAGAAGGTTGTCCAATTACTTCAACACCGAATAAGGTACGGTACAACACGCCTTTAGTATGAAGGTACCAAGGAACAAGCCAAATCAGTGCAATACCAAAGGTAAATAGACCCGCAATAAATAACACGAAAGACACAATATAAAACTGGCTCAACGGCATCCAATATCGATTAAAAACACGCATCGACATTAAAATCGCTTGGCTGGGTCGATATTTTTTTTCTACCAACAACACCAACGCAAAGCCTGTAGACATTGCCAAATAGATACCCGGTAAGATATACAGCGCAATACCTAAGTTAACCAATGCACCTAACATTAAGGCACAAAAAATCAACATCGCGGATGCTGCTAATTGTTTTACCAGCCCTATAAAAGTGGTTTTTAACCCTATGCTATGGCTGATGCCCATCATCATCAAGGCCGTAATAAGAGGTGTGGTGATCAAGGTAAATAGAAGGTTTAAGCCAAAGCTCAATGATACTGAAGGTTTTTGTAAATCATCGATACTGACAAAATGCCCTATTAACATCAGTAGCAACAATATCATACCTAACGTAAACAACCCGCCTTGCAAAATACTGTAAAAGTGTTGCTTTGATAGCGTCCAACCTTCTTTTGCGCACGCGCTTAAATCAAGTATCGTTTCGCCGATAAGCGTTTTGTCGATGTTGCCACCTTGCGTGTGTTTGTTCTGTTGTTCCACAAATTACCCTTTAAATAACCACAATCGACATAATACCCGAACTTTATAGCCTGAGGGAAACTCCTCGAGTGAAAATAGCGAACCGATATATTTTGTCGATAAACTAATTATGCTAAAACCAGTTTTGCAGCCAATATTAATAACACTGCGCCCATCACTCTATCGAACCAGTGACTATATTGACTAATGAAGGCGCGCACCTTGCGCGTACTAAGCAAATAAGACAAAAAGCAAAACCATATTCCCGTGGCTACCGCTAAGTACAAACCGTATACCAACTTCACGCCGAAGGGCGTATCAGCTGAAACGGCCACGGCAAACACCGAAAGAAAAAACAACGTAGCCTTGGGGTTTAGACCGTTCGTTAAAAAGCCTATCGTAAACGCTTTTTTATCGCTGATCATTTTTAAATCAGTACCATTTTTCACCCCGTCAACGGTGTTTGGGGCTGGACTTCGAATGGCACCAATTGCTATATAAACGAGATATGCAGCAGCTAAGTAACTGAATATTTTAAATACCATGGGATTCGTTTTCAGTAATAACCCAATACCCAATAACGAATAGGTTACATGTAATAATATTGCGACCCCCACACCGATGCTAGTGATCATCGCTAGTCTGCGACCGTAATTGATGCTGTGCTTCAGTACGATTGCAAAGTCAGGCCCTGGGCTAGCCACCGCTAATAAGTGTACAGCGGCAATCGTTAAAAACTCCCCCCAATATAGACTTAGATCCACCTTATGATTCCTTGACGTTTTGTGTTAAATATTGCGCTACAATCACACTGGCCATTCCATAATGTGTCTCTTTGAAATCGTTGTTTACTTCGCTCGGTTGCAAATTTAATTCCACTGTATGCGCACCATGATAGTTAGCACCTTGAACCAAGCCTGCCGCTGGGTAAACATTGCCAGAGGTGCCAATAGAGATAAAAACATCAGCATCGGCCACGGCATGTTCAATTTCATCCATATAAAATGGCATTTCACCAAACCATACAATATCCGGCCTAATACGCTGAGGCGGATTACAACATGTGCAGCGCGAAGCCCCATCAAAGCTTCCAGTCATAGAGAAACTTCGTTGACTATGACAGCATCTTGCCCGCAACAATTCACCGTGCATATGCAATACGTTTTGGCTGCCCGCGCGTTCATGTAAATCATCAACATTTTGGGTAATAATTAATACAGTACCTTTGTGGACACGCTCAAATTTAGCCAATGCATGATGAGCTTCATTAGGGATAACCTCATTGCTCTGCAACTGAGCTCGTCGTAGATTATAAAATCGATAGACTAACTCAGGATCACGTAAAAATGCCTCAGGGGTCGCCACATCTTCGATAGAATGCTCTTCCCATAGACCGTTATTATCGCGAAATGTGCGCAATCCAGATTCAGCTGATATTCCAGCACCCGTTAAGACCACTACTTTCGCAAGCGGGGTAATTCCCTCCCAAAATACGTGATCAGTCTGATGGTTTATTGACACAAATTCCTCTTTAATTTTTTCAGGGCGGACTAAAACGCTATTTTATGCCATAGCCCCAAGCCCACGATTAGTGAATGCAAGCACTGCCACTGAATACGGTACGATGACATAAAGTTTTAGAACATACGTCGTGGTTATTATGCCTTAATACGCTAAGGGTAAAAAGTCAGGTTTTGTGCAATATATTCTGAACATTAGCTTATAAGTTTAATCAACGGTATGGGTTTTATTTCATTTGAGCTTAACCACTGTTTACAAAAATACTTAACCTTCATTATCAACTTAGATAGCGATAACATTTTCCCTGATATTTCCTTTATGCAATACAATTGGTATAAGCTATATAGCCTTTTTACATTGTGAACACTCTATTTTGGCAAAAATTCCGTTTATTGATCGTATAGAACAGCAATACCAAGGACTCTCTCCTAACGCACGGTTAATTGCTGATCATCTTAAACATACACCCCTTGATGTATTGAGTTGTTCGGTAGCTGAAATAGCCCAGAAAACGCACACATCTAAAGCAACCGTGAGTCGTTTTTTTCGTCAACTTGGTTATGACTCTCACTCTGATGCAAAACAAGAGCTCAATGCATTTAGGGCCAATGGCTACCCGATGTACATGGAATCAGACCAAGGTGGTGCATTAAGTCGAGAAATACAGCGAATCGAACAAACTTGGAGCAATCTAGATCAGGTGCAGTTAAATGCGCTTATACAATCTATATGCAAAGCGTCTCGGATCACGCTTATTGGCTTTCGGAACAGCTACCCGGTGGCACTACATTTTCGCCAGCAGTTGCTGCAGATCCGTAGTAAGGTGCGTCTTCTGCCTCAACCTGGACAGACATTAAGTGAAGAACTGCGTGATATTAGTGAAGATGAACTGGTCATTTTAATTGGTTTTCGCCGTAGACCTAAAATATTCAAACCTTTGCTAAACAAAATTCAACATCACAACGTAGCCCTACTAGCGGATCCGTCAGGTCAGATATACGCGGAACAGGTTAAACAATTAATTATCTGTCAACTTGGTCAAGAGCAAGCGCTAGATAGTTACGCGGCGCCAATGAGTGTTATTTCTATAATTTGTAATCAGGTATTTACCTTACTCGGTAACTCCTCAGATAAACGGATCAGCGAAATATCATCTCTTTATGAAGAACTAGATGAACTTGAAAAACGTTAAATTGGCTGAATCGGTAATTATACCTAGCCTTAAATGTGCATACTCTCTATAAAATTCGTTACCCCACTGACTAAAAGAATTGTTGTACACCCCACCTTGAAAGATCAATTATTACACCAACAACTATTGTAGCGGCGGATACTTTTTATAATGAGCAAGTGTCCCTTATTAAAAATCGGAGATATGATAAAAATCGTAGCATACGCACATTTTTAGTTTGCTTAATAGACGCGAAAAGTAAACGCTATCATTTGTTTAATTTTCAGTCGCCAGCTTGTCACAATTTACATGGCGCCTGATCGTGAATAGTGCCTATGCGAGCAAGTGTTACACCCCACTGTTTGCAATATAACAGCTAAAATTATTAGCCGATGAAATCCCTATAGACACAAAAGACTAAGGAAAAACCATGCAATCGCCTGAAATCGAAAAGCCTATATTATATAAAGAGCAAACCGCCCTCGCCTTAGAGAATTTTAGGATCAGCGGAACCCCCATGCCAAGCGAGTTCATCCACGCGCTTGCGCTAATAAAAGCCAGTGCGGCAAAAGCTAATGCCGAACATGCGGGCCTAAATGACGAGATAGCCATAGATATACAGCGAGCGGCGATGGAAGTCGTCGAGGGTAAGCATGACGATGCTTTTATGGTTGACGTATTTCAAACGGGCTCAGGTACCAGCACTAACATGAATGTTAACGAGGTCATTGCGACGCTGGCCACTGATAAGCTTGGTAAACCTGTTCACCCTAACGATCATGTGAACATGGGGCAAAGCTCAAATGACGTTATTCCTAGCGCCATCCATGTCAGTGCCACCTTAGCTATCAGCCGAGAACTTATACCCGCATTACAAAGCTTAATGTCAGCAATTGATGCAAAAAGTATTTTGTACCGCGAGACGGTGAAGACCGGCCGTACGCATTTAATGGATGCAATGCCCATCACCCTCGGGCAAGAGCTAAGTGGCTGGAGCAAGCAAATTCAATTCGCCATAACACGTTTAATAGAAGTACTGCCGCGAATTTCTGCGCTTGCTCTTGGGGGCACAGCAGTAGGTACGGGCGTAAATACCCATCCTGATTTTGCCAACTCAGCCTGTCGCGAACTGAGTCAACTGACCGGATTACGTTTTCTGCCCGCAGATAACTATTTTGCAGCGATAAGTAGCCAAGACACGGCGGTCGAGGTCAGCGGACATCTAAACACGTTAGCGGTGAGTTTGATGAAAATATGCAACGATCTTCGCTGGATGAATAGCGGACCGCTTACAGGATTAAGCGAAATATCGCTGGAAAAATTACAAGCAGGTAGCAGCATTATGCCGGGCAAAGTAAATCCCGTTATTCCTGAAGCTGTTGCCATGGTCTGCGCACAAGTGATGGGCTACCATCAGAGTATTACCATTGCTGGGCAATCGGGTAACTTCCAGCTCAATACTATGCTGCCCCTTATCGGTTTTAACCTACTCAGTAGCTTAAGTTTATTAACCAACGGTATCTGTGCATTAACCCACAAAGCCATTGTACCGATGAAAGCCAATATCGACAAAATGACACAATCGCTAAGCATGAATCCAATATTGGTTACCGCGTTGAATAGCAAAGTAGGCTACGAACAAGGCGCTCTTATCGCAAAAGCAGCCTACGAACAAAAACGACCTGTGGTCGATGTAGCAGCTGAAATGACAGATATTCCAATCGAAACACTGCGGACACTGTTAGATCCTAAATCAATGACATAACTGAGTGGCAATATGAAAAGGATGAGAAAAGTATAAGGGGTACGGTGCCCCTACTTGTTTCATATAAAAAATTAAAATTTGTTATTATGAAATTGTCTCAGCACTTGATTATAAAGCGATAAATATTAAAAAATTGTTAAATTTTGCAATATACTCATTATAATAAATGTTTCTCTTGACTATTTGGTGAAACATTTGTTTCATGTAAGACCATTTAGTCAACTTTTTAAGATCCATGAGCCACACCGCTAAACACTTTACCAGTCAGACACCTTACGTATTGCATTTGGACGAAAAAGTAGACGACAACAAAAGATCAACAGATTTACCCTTGTCTGGTATGACGCTCGCGGTCAAGGACTTGTTTCATATAAAAAATCTGCCTACCACAGCAGGTAATCCTGACTGGTTAGCCAGTCACCCAATCCCTGAGCAAACTTCGCCTGCAGTCGAAACTTTATTAAGACAAGGCGCATCTTTGGTCGGTAAAACAATCACAGATGAACTGGCATACAGTCTTAATGGCCAGAATATTCATTATGGTACGCCATTCAATATTTCTGCGCCAAATCGCGTGCCTGGCGGCTCATCTAGCGGCTCGGCTGTTGCAGTACGAGAAGGTAGTGCAAGAATAGGCTTAGGCACAGATACGGGGGGGTCCATTCGTGTTCCCGCTAGCTACAACGGTTTGTTCGGTCTTCGCCCGACGCACGGACGGATCAGTTGCGACCATATGGTCAGTTTGGCGCCAAGCTTTGATACAGTAGGCTGGATAACCCGAGATTTAAACAGCCTAGCAACCGTCGCTAATGTGCTATTTGAAGACACCCAAGCGTTAGAGCAAAGTCTGATCAATGTACATACAGCACCGAAAATTGGTTTTGCACAAGAGCTCGTTGCTCAGTGTGACTATGCTGATATTTTACGCGATACCTATCGCAGGATCGCCACCACGTCGCATACACTTGAGTCTGGCTTGTCTAGCGCATTATTAAGCCAAGCCAGTGAAACATTTAGAATCTTACAAGGCTATGAAATATGGCAAACTCATGGTCAATGGATAACTGACCAGCAGCCTACTTTTGCGCCCGATATTCAAGATAGGTTTACGTGGTGCGCCACAATAGACAATTTTCAATACCAACAAGCCTTAAAGCAACAACAAACGTTTATCGAACATATTAATTATCTATTTACGCAATGTGATGTGATATTTTTACCTACGACGCCAGGCCCAGCTCCTCTTTTAAGTCTGTCTGGTGACGATTTAGCAAGCTATCGGAATACGTTGATGAAACTAACCTGCATTGCAGGCTTATGTGGCCTACCCCAGTTACATATTCCGTTATCAATTAACTCTCATGCGCCTATGGGATTTTCATTAATTGGCCAAAAAAATCATGACAAACAATTAATTGAAGTCGCCCGCATGTTATTAGGGAAACTATCATGAGCAATTCAACCACATTACGACCTGTTGCCTTCACCGCCCCGCATTATGCAGCAAGCCAAGTAGGACAAAATGTATTACAACATGGTGGCACTGCCATCGAAGCAATGGTCGCTGCTGCCGCTTCTATTTCAGTCGTTTACCCGCATATGAACAGTATGGGTGGCGACGGCTTTTGGCTGATTAGCGAACCAGGAAAAGAGCCTGTGGCCATTGATGCTAGTGGCACTGCATGTGCTCAAGCTGACCTCGCGTATTATGCAAAACACGGTACTATCCCATCTCGTGGACCAGACGCCGCACTCACCATGGCTGGCGCGGTTTCAGGTTGGCAAAAAGCGCTGGACATAAGTCATACGTGGCAATCCGGATTACCCCTAAGTGAATTACTTGCACCTGCCATCGGTCAAGCCGAATGGGGCATTGAAGTCACTCAAAGTCTGCAAGATGCCAGCGAAAAAACATTTGATGACTTATCAACTATCCCACACTTTGAGCAGTTTTTGATTAAAGGAAAAAGCCTTAAAAAAGGTAAAATCCTCAAGTTGCCCGCTATCGCTAAAACACTAGCAAAGCTGGCAGAAAATGGTCTTGATGACTTTTATAAAGGTGAAATAGCCCAAGCCTTAGCCGAAGACTTACGCGCCGCAGGCTCGCCAATTACGCTTGAAGATCTTAACGCCTATGAAGCTCAAATCGTTACACCGCTTTCAGTGACGACCTCTGTTGGCAAGCTATACAATTTGCCAGCGCCAACACAGGGCATCGCATCGTTGCTGATCCTCGCGTTATTCGACAAAGTACAGCACCTAGCCACTAACGAGGCTGATTTTGTACACTTATTAGTCGAATGTACCAAACAAGCTTTTATTAAACGCAATCAATATGTTGCCGATCAAAGTCGTGTGAGTATTGATTTACAAAACTTACTTTCACCTGAGTCGCTTGATGCGATGGTCCTTGATATTAATATTGACAGTGCCCTGTCTTGGCCACATCTGGCAAAACCCGGTGATACCATCTGGATGGGCGCCTGTGACAGTGAAGGTAGAATGGTCAGTTATATACAAAGCATTTATTGGGAATTTGGTAGTGGTGTGGTGTCGCCACAAACGGGGATTGTGTGGAACAACCGTGGCACATCGTTTTCACTGCAAGCTGACAGTTTGCAGCAACTTGCTCCGGGTATGAAACCGTTCCATACGCTAAATCCCGCCTTTGCTGAATTAAATGATGGGCGTCGTATCAGCTACGGCACAATGGGAGGCGAAGGCCAGCCACAAACTCAGGCGGCAATATTTAGTCGCTATGTTTACCAACAAAAATCACTAGCTGAATCGATCAGTTTAGGGCGTTGGCTACTCGGTCGAACGTGGGGAGATGAAAGTCATAATCTCAAAATAGAGCAAGATTTAGCGGATGAGATACAAAGCGAACTTAGTGCTAAAGGGCATGACATTGCGCTAGTAGGCTCGCGCAATGAATTAATGGGACATGCTGGTGCAGTTGTTATGCGACCAGATGATAACGTTTCCGCAGCAACAGATCCTCGTAGTGATGGCAACGCATTTGCAGCGCATACCTATGAGTAAAAGTGCAACCAATAATAAATAAATAAAATCAACCAATTGCTTAAATTACAATGTAAATGAGAAAAATATGGAACTTGTGTTAAACAATCTACCGACGATTACCGCTTTGATCGGCACCGGTATCTTTGCTGGCCTGTTAGCCGGATTATTAGGCGTAGGCGGCGGTATTGTTATCGTGCCTGTGCTGTTTTTCCTTTTTCAATCGTTTGGCGTTAGCCCACAAAGCGCCATGGTTATTGCAACCGGCACATCATTGGCAACAATTATTCCTACCTCCATTAGCTCCATTCGTTCTCATCAAAAAAAGGGCAATGTTGATGTCGCGTTGCTCAAGCAATGGGGACTGCTCATTCTAGTAGGCGTTCTACTGGGTAGCTGGTTGGTGACAAAAGTTGATGGCAGCTACCTTACAACGCTATTTGGTATCGTCGCGACCTTATCAGCGTTAAACATGTTGTTTAGAACAGGTAAATCAGCGCTGGCTGAAAGTTTACCTGGCCGTGTTGGGCAATCTGTTATAGCTGGATGCATCGGTTTTTTCAGCTCCATGGTAGGGATTGGCGGTGGCACCTTATCGGTACCCATTCTAACCGCATTTAATTACCCGGCTCATAAAGCAGTAGGTACCGCGGCGGCTATCGGGCTGATTATCTCCTTTCCGGCTGCTTTGTACTTGTTGATCTTCGGTCAGACTCCCGAGGATGCGCCGCTTGGTACCTTCGGATATATCAACCTCGTAGGCTTCGTATGTATTGTACCTCTGACGGTTCTATGTGCGCCGATTGGTGCGGGTATCGCATCTAAGCTTGATGCGAATATGTTGAAAAAGATTTTCGCCGTCGTTTTATTTATTACAGGTACACGCATGCTAGCTCAGTTGTTTATCTAACGCAGCGTGACAGCAACGATCAATTAACTATTCCTTTATAATTTTTACTACGGAGCGCAACACATAGTGAAACACCTTACCCCCCCTCCTCGTCTACTTATGGGACCAGGACCAATAAACTGTTATCCGCGGGTGTTGAGTGCTATGTCCACCCAATTAATTGGTCAATATGATCCGGTTATGACTGGCTACATGAACGAAGTCATGAGCCTATATCGAGATGTGTTCGCCACCAAAAATAATGCCACGTTGCTGATAGATGGTACTTCTCGCGCCGGAATAGAAGCCGTTTTGGTTTCTTGTATTGAACCAGGCGATAAAGTATTGGTGCCTATTTTTGGTCGTTTTGGGCATTTACTTAAAGAGATAGCAGAACGAGCCGGCGCTGATGTGCACTGTATTGAAGCAACATGGGGCGAAATATTTGAGCCCCAACAAATAGAAGATGCGATAAAACGCGTAAAACCTAAAGTGCTTGCTTTAGTACAAGGTGATACGTCAACCACTATGTTGCAGCCCCTTGAACATATTGGTGAAATCTGTCGACGCTTCGATGTCATTTTTTATTCTGACGCTACCGCATCAATCGGTGGCAACCCATTTGAGACAGACAAGTGGCAACTTGATGCAGTATCCGTTGGATTACAAAAATGCTTAGGCGGACCAAGTGGTAGTGCCCCCATTACACTTAGTGAACGTTATGTGGATTTAGTGCGCGGGCGTCAACACGTGGAAGCAGGTATAAAAGCAGATCACCATAGTGCAGGAACAGGCAGTCGTATTCGTTCTAATTACTTCGATATCCCCATGATCCTCGATTACTGGGGAGAAGAACGTTTAAACCATCACACTGAAGCAACATCGATGCTTTATTGCGCACGGGAATGTGCCATTACGCTACTCGAAGAAGGGGTTGAAGCATCAATTTCCCGCCACGAATTACATGGCAGCGCTATGCTAGCAGGCATTCAGGGAATGAATCTTAAAGCCTTCGGTGACCTATCTCACAAGATGAATAACGTCGTTGGTGTATATATACCCGAGGGGGTAAATGGCGAACAAATTCGTCAACAGCTACTTCACGATTTCAATATCGAAATTGGCACCAGTTTTGGGCCATTGCACGGTAAAATTTGGCGTATCGGTACAATGGGTTATAACGCCCGCCAAGATACGGTGCTACACACATTACAGTCACTCGAAACACTACTTCGCCGAGCTGGACATAAGCTGCAACCGGGTCTGGCAATAGATAGCGCGTTTAGTATTTACAGTGAGAAAGGTTAATGACCACATTTGCACCATATGCAATTCAAACTTACGAGCGCTGTGATGTACTCGCACACTTTAGCCAAGATCCAGACTGTATCGATAGGCGCTATTTAACGCCAGAGCATTTACAAGCCAATCGACAAGTTTCACTGTGGATGGAGCAAGCCGGCATGATTACCTGGCAAGATGCAGCGGCGAATCAATGGGGTCGCTATTCAAGTGCCAATCCAAAAGCCAAAACGCTGGTGATCGGTAGTCATTTAGATACGGTACCTAATAGCGGTAAGTACGATGGCATTCTTGGTGTTCTAGCACCGTTAAGCCTAATTCAATATATGCATGATCATCATATCGAACTGCCATTTCATCTTGAATTAGTCGGTTTTGGTGATGAAGAAGGTACAAGATTTGGCGCAACACTACTAGGCAGCTGTGCAGTAGCAGGAACATGGCAGGAAAAATGGAATACGTTAACTGACGAAAACGGAATATCGTTAACGCAAGCCTTCGTCGATGCTGGGTTAGATATTAACGAAGTACATACAGCTGCGCGCAACAATGCCAATACTGACGATTTTTTTGAGTTTCATATAGAACAAGGACCCGTCCTTGAAGAGCAAGATTTAGCCGTGGGTGTTGTCAATGCAATTGCAGGCGCTAAACGTTTTGCCGTAACGTTAAAAGGTTTAGCGGGACACGCTGGCACGGTGCCCATGCCCATGCGTCAAGATGCACTGGCTGGTGCAAGTGAAATGATTTTAGCGATTGAAAAAATAGCTACTCAAAAAGGTATAGTCGCTACAGTGGGACATCTTCGTTGCTTGTCAGGCGCCGTTAATGTGATATCTGGCGCGACTACATTTAGCTTGGATATTCGTAGTATTGATGATGCATTGCGGGATGAAACACTTAGTTTAATAATCGAACAACTTAACATGATTGCAGATAAACGTCGCATCAAAATGGATGTCACTCCTACCCATCAAGCCCCTGCGGTGAAGTGTGACGAACGCCTGCAACAACGATTACTTGATGCAAGCGAAAAAAGTGATATTCCCCAATTTATACTCAGTTCAGGCGCTGGGCACGACACCATGGCAATGGCGGCAATCTGTCCTGTCGCGATACTCTTTATGCGCTGTGAAAAAGGCTTAAGCCATCATCCTGCCGAGGCCATTGCGGTGCACGATATTGAAGTTGCATTAAAAGTTATGTTCGCGTTTATTGAGGATTATACCTGATGTGCAAACGGGTCAACCCCATCTACAACGGGTTGACCAATGTTCGTGTAATGCAATTAAAACCAGCAGCGGTATAAATCATTTATCCCAGTAGGATTAAATACTACCTTCGCTTTCAATCACTAAAATTCGCGCTTCACCAATAGGACTGGCAACATGTTCCGTGCCTTCATTGGCATAAAAAATATCGCCTGGGTTAAGCAAGTCTGTATGCACTACACCATTATGTTTATATTGTATTTCTACCATACCATCAAGCACCGCAAATACTTCCTCACCTTCGTTCACATGCCATCGATATGGCTCGTTAGCCCAATGTAACTTGGTCGTAATACCATTCATATTAGCAATTTTTAACGACCCCCAAGGAAGTGATGCGGTAAATTTTTTACTTCTAATAATTTCCATATATTCCTCTTTAAATTAACTGCCCGGGCGCCTTTATTATGGCCTATTTATGGAAAACCTCTGTGCAGAATCAATACTAAAATAATCACCTGCCCCACCGCCACGTAATATTGGCTTGGCTGCAGCTGTGTTATAAACCCCATCTTGAATAAATGCTGTATCAATATGAACGCCAACAACTTCACCTAATACCATCCATGTATCGACCAATTTACCGTCAGCACCAGTCAATTGAATGATTTGGCTTTTACGGCATTCTAAAACCGAAGGACTCGCCGCAACATTCGGAACATCTATGATTTTAGATTGTCTTGTTGATAATCCAGCGAATTCAAATTCACTTTTATCACTGGGTAAAGCGGCGCTGGTTTTATTCATTGCATCCACTAACGATGCTGAAACTAAATTCCAGCAAAATTCGCCGGTTTCTTGAATATTTTTAACGGTATCTTTATAACCTATACTGGCAAAACCGATGATTGGTGGATGATAGTTAAAAGCGTTAAAAAAGCTATAAGGCGCTATATTTAGTACACCAGCTGAACTTTTTGTTGAAATCCAACCTATGGGTCTCGGCGCGACTAATGCATTAAATGGATCGTGTTTAAGACCATGGCCTTGACTAGGTTGATAGAAATGGCTGCGATCCGACATAAATTAATCCTTGGAGATACTGTTAATACACAATCAAAAAATAGCGACGGAATAGGCAAAATCAACCGTATCCTACTATTTTATAAACTTATTTTATGAAATGAAAACAATTAATAGCCAAAAATGGACCAACCAGTTTCTTGGACTAACATTTCAAGTGCTTCGGTACCCAATTTACTGTTACCGATTTTATCTAAACCTGGCGACCAAACTGCAATCGATGCTTTGCCCGGGGCGATAGCTAAAATACCACCACCGACACCACTCTTGCCTGGCAAGCCCACGCGGTACGCAAATTCCCCTGAGCCATCGTAATGACCGCACATTAGCATCAAAGAATTAATACGTCGGGCTCGATGCTCAGGGACCACGCGTACACCCGTACAGTGATTGGTACCGTTTGACACCAAAAACATCCCCGCTTTTGCTAGTTGTTGTGTGTTCATAGAAATAGAGCAATGGTGAAAATACGTGCCCAGTACTTTCTCGACTGGATTGTCTAACCGGTCAAAGGAATCCATAAAATAAGCAAGTGATGCATTTCTGCTACCGGTCATCATTTCAGACTGAGCCACTTTTTCATCAATAGAGATACTGTCATCATTGGCGATGAAACGTACAAAATGTAATATTTCTGCAAGGGTTTCTTTAGGCGCGTTATGACCCATTACCGCATCCGCTATAGCAATAGCACCTGCATTTATAAACGGATTACGCGGGATCCCACTTTCATGCTCAAGTTGAACAATTGAATTAAATGGATCGCCAGAGGGTTCACGCCCAACTCGTGTCCACAATGCATCCCCAAGCTTGCCAAGGGCGATCGTTAAAGTAAATACTTTAGAGATACTTTGAATAGAGAATAAGGTATCAGCACAACCTGAGCTATAGACGTGACCTTCTTGAGTGACAATAGTTAATGCAAATTGATTAGGATCGACACAGGCTAATTGAGGAATATAATTCGCTACTTTACCGCGATCCGTGCGCGCGCACATTTTTTGGTAAATACTATCAACGATTTTTTGCATTGTTACGCCTTAAATAGATGCGGTATTTTAGTGACTTTAGCGCGTAAAGGTAAGCCCCCTTACGGTATCGCATATGTTTAAAGCTTTATTGTGATACCAACTGACAACATTGCATGGAAACTTTCTTTTGTCCGCCATGATTTTCTACTTGCACAGCGGGTGCTGTATCGGCTTTATCATTAAATATAGCGACTTTCCCCCCCGGTAACCATTGGCTCCCTACTTCCACAAACCCCAAACGCTGATGGAATTTTGCTGAAGGAATATTTGACGGCTCAACATTATATTCACACACCACGTATTGACAGCCGTGCTGTTGAGCAAATGAAAACAGATCACGATATAAAGCGTGCCCGAGTTGTTTTCCCTGGTAATCAATATCAAGCACAATACGATCGATATACATAAAGTCATTGTAATGTTTTTTAAACCAACCATAGTTATCATTGATGTATCCACTTTTTGGGCCCATAACTAATAAAAAGCCGGCGATGACATCATCTACTGTTATCACTGTGTGGTAGGCTGAAAAGTCATGTAATCTGGCGATATCAGCTCGGTCCATGGGGCTGGTATGAGCCACTTCAGCTTGGTTGAGGGCAACAATGCGTACAAAATCAGCCTCAGTCACATCTCTAATTTGGATACTATTCATATTCTGTGCTGTTCCTAAACTACGCATTAGTTGGCGCAATATATTTTAGCGTCGGGGGAGCTTCCTTCCAACATGATGTAATTGTGAATACCACCGATAACATCATCGCTATGGTGATTGACGTATATAATCGACGTCTTGTCACTCAAAGCAATCGTTTCGATTACCGCCAGAATTCGCTGACGATTGATTTCATCAAGTCCGTTACAAGGCTCGTCTAAAATAAGTAACGGTGGATACTTAACCATAGCCCTCAATATCAGCGCTAATCTCTGATCGCCAAATGACAATTGCTGAAACGGTGTGTTTTCATATTCCATTAAGCCACCCAGCGTCAGCCATTTTTTAGCTAAAAAAGTTTGTCTTTTAGAGGGTTGTTGATACAAACCAATACTGTCATAAAAACCGGAAAGTATAACGTGCAACAAGCTACAATTTACCCTGTACGATAGATGAAATGCATTGGAAAGAAAGCCAATATTCTGCTTAATATCCCATATACTTTCACCTGTACCGCGCTGATAACCAAAGACATATATATCGTTCACGTAGCACTGTGGATGATCGCCTGAGATAAGTTGTAAAAGACACGTTTTACCTGAACCATTTGGCCCACTCAGTTGCCAATGTTGACCACATTTAATTTCCCATGAAAGATTTTCTATTATCGCACCCTGAGGATAATGAATACCGACAGATGTCAGCTTAACTATTATATCCCCTGCACTATAATGGTTACGCGTAACATTGAGATCTGATTCAGGTAATACAAACTCATCGTGTTGCAAGCTCAATAATCGTTGCAAATCACCTATCGCATCATTGTCATGTGCGTTTACGGTAGACTGCAATTTACCTTGCACAACAAGTGCATAATGGGTAATAAATGACGGGATCTCAGACCAACGATTTAGCACAAATACAATACAAATATCCTTGTATAACTCATCTAATAGCTTACGTAGATTGTCTTGCATTTTACTGTCTAAACCATCAAAGGGTTCATCTAAAATTAATAAATTTGGCTGAGACAGTAACGCCTTAATGAGTAACAATTTTCGCGTTTCACCGGTCGAAAGATCGATAAAATTTCGGGCCAATAATTCTGAAAACTCGAACAAAGCGAGTAACTTATTACACCAGGCAGAATCAATGATATTGGCACTGTCATGTAAATCTTCACATAACACTTGTTCAACGGTACTTGGTGTAGGTACAACATCTAAAATGTCAGCAGAGTCTTTTTCGCGCTCTTTTGCAATTAATGCTTGCTGTGCCTCATAGGAAACCAACGCAATCCGTTTAAATGACGAGGTTAATGTGCCGTCAAGTATCTCGCCGTGCCCAGCAAGCAATGCCGCTAATGCAGACTTACCCGCCCCATTTTGACCGACTAAAACCCAGTGTTGTCCTTGCTCTACTGACCACGTTACGTGCTTTACGCTAAATTGTTGTGAAAAATCGACACTGATGTCCGATAAATGAATACTCATGAAGGTCCTTGACTGTCAATACATTGATGAATACATGACGAGTGTGAATGCTGCCACGCTTAAGTTAATTTATTTAGTACTTCTAATACAGTAGAGAGCTGTTTTTGGCTGATATCTTTAACTGATTCGTCGAACGTGTTTTTACAGCTAAGGAAAGCGTACTTGTATATATCGCGCCCAGAAAACGTCAGTTTAACTAAGCTTACCCGTGCATCACGACTATTTTTTTCTTTTTCGACTAAATGAATTTTTTCCATGGGTGTTAACAAACGTGTAATACCTGACGCAGTAAGGTTAACAGCATCAGCTAATTCAGTACGGGTCATGATGTGATTCTGAGCGTAATTTAAATGATGCAACACCATAAACTCGCTCAAACTTATACCATGCACACCCAGTGCGCGGTCTGCTTTTTTCGTTAGCTTACCCACTGTACCAGACAGTGAAAATAGTAATTCCAACGATGGGGGTAGTTGTCCCATTTGTTTATCTCCTGTTACTAAAGTAGTTGAATTTAATCAGTACACCCGCACTTTACTACAAGCACAGAAACAACACAATTACTTGATCAGTCAAGCATCAATCAACAATCGCTACAATATCAATCAACAATTAAAACTACATAACAATAATAATGTAAGAAGCATTTAAAATGAAGACCACTGTTTCAATTAGGCTGTAGACGTAGTTGGTACTTGCTTATTTATTTAGATAAATTTGAAATTTTAGCACCACACAAAATTTATTAAGGCGCAACACGTATCAACATTCGATATAAATCGTGCTCTTACGAGAGTTTGTTCGGTATTTAGAGCGCAAATTGAGTGTGATTAGTTTTAAAAATAAACTTTTTACTACGTAGATTTTCATGCGGTTTGAGGTGTTTTTTGGCACAATATAAACCTCATTATTTTTTATTTGGTAGGTTCATGTTTCAGCATTTTGTGATCACGCGTTTTAATCTGCGAAAGAAAGGATGGCAAACATCAAAAAGTAACACCCAAGTATTAACCGATACATGGATGGAAAATCGCCTAGCCCTTTTCGAAAACTATTGTTTTTCTTCCCTCGTGGCACAGACAAAACAAAATTTCACTTGGTTAGTATTTTTTGATACAACGACCCCAGAAAAATTCCGTACCGTGATAGCAAGATTAGAAAGTACGTTTAATCAATTTACGCCTATTTATATTGATGGCATGGATGAATTTCTCAACCAAAGCCGAGTCCAAATACAACAGCGTTTAAACCAACCCTATGTCATCACATCGCGTTTAGATAATGATGACAGCTTACACCAAGATTATATTAAAGAAGTACAGAGTCATTTTGCTCAGCAATCTTTTATGGCCATTGATTTTGTTGACGGCTATACGTTACAGGTTGAGCCACACGTTTTTTTCGCCAAACGCTCCCATGTGCATAATCCGTTTCTTAGCCTTATCGAAAAAGCTGATCAAATTAAGACCGTATGGTATTTAGACCGTCACGGCCAATGGACCGATGTCAAAGAATTAATCCCTGTGCGCAATAAACCCATGTGGATGTCTGTTATTCATATGGAAAACAAGGTCAATACGTTTTTAGGGTTTGATAACGTCCCATGGCAAGTCATTAGTGAATTTAATTTGAATAAAGATGTTGAAAAGACATTAGAAAAAAATCGAGTACCGTTCGCTTCTTGGAAGTCGAAAAGTCTTAAAAATAAATTAAAAACGATGTGGAAGGTAAACTTTAAACTTTTCAAACGGCGTATATTAGGTTAATAAAGCGCTAATTCGTGATACAGGCTAAACGTATTAGCCTGTATCATTGACCAAGCTATGAATTAACGTTTTAAGACCGAAGTCAAAGCATTCACGCAATAATCTACGTTTTTCTTATTACAGCCATAACCCATAAGCCCTATGCGCCATACCTTACCGGCTAACTCCCCTAACCCAGCGCCTATTTCAAGACCGAATTCATTGAGTAATTGATCGCGAACCTTGCCATCATCAACGCCCTGAGGAATGCTCACCATATTTAGTTGTGGCAGGCGATACGCTTCTTCGACAACAAATTCGAGGCCGATATTTTCCAAACCCGCTTTCAATGCTAGGTGCATGTCAGCATGACGCTGCCAAGCTGATTGTAGACCTTCATTGTGCAAAATACGCAATGCTTCGTGCAAGGCGTATAGGCTATTGACTGGGGCGGTATGATGGTAAGCACGCTTTCCACCTTGCCCCCAATACCCCATCACTAATTCCATGTCTAAAAACCAACTTTGCACTTTAGTTTTACGGCCTTTAATCACCTCTACGGCTTGCTGACTAAATGAAACCGGTGATAAACCTGGCACACATGACAAGCACTTTTGTGTACCAGAATAAATAGCGTCTATTTGCCAACCATCAACATCAAGTTCTATGCCTCCTAATGAGGTCACTGCATCGACAATAGTGAGGCAATTATATTGTTTGGCTAGCGCACAGAGCGCTTGTGCGTCATTGCGTACGCCAGTAGATGTTTCAGCATGCACAAAGGCAACGGCTTTAGCATCTGGATTCGCTTTTAAAGCGTCTTCTAACTTAGTTATATCCGTTGGTTTGCCCCACGTATCTTGCACCATAATCGCAGTTGCGCCGCAGCGTTCAACGTTTTGTTGCATACGCCCACCGAACACGCCATTTTGGCAAACAATCACTTTGTCACCGGGTTCAAGCAAATTAACAAAAACCGCCTCCATTCCAGCGGAACCTGGCGCTGAAACGGGCATAGTCAACTGATTTTGGGTTTGAAAAGCATATTGTAATAACTGTTTTACTTCGTCCATCAATTGTATAAATGCAGGATCTAAATGCCCCAACGTCGGGCGTGAGAGTGCATTTAATATACGCGGATCAACATCTGACGGTCCCGGACCCATCAATGTTCTAACTGGAGGAATAAAAGTGTGAAATTGCGCTGTCATGAGTACCTATGCCTTATGTTTACTGATTTACCGATTATATTACCTTGATTGACATCTTCAACAAGGCTTGCATATCCGACATAAATAACATGAATGGAAAAATGTAGTGATATAAGAGTTAATGAATGCTTATTTTTGATAACGTAGTGGTAACAAAACAACCCTGACCGACAAAGACATTAAATTAAGGAATAAATTAGTAAAAACCAATAACTAACCTACACTTTATTTGAACATTGGAAATAGTTAGCGTTAGGCTCTTAATTGAGCCGTTCCCTTAGACTCGGATCGATTATTATGATCCGAGTATTTTTTATCTTTATACAAAGTTACATTGCCAAAAGTTAAACTCTCAAGCGAACATCACTTATCGACGACTAATCTTGTTGAGGCGTTAAATCTCGTAAAAAACGTTTGGCGTTTTCAACATAGTGTTGTCCTGATGCCTCTAACATTTTCTTTTGCTGGTCGGGAATGCTTTTCACTACCTTTGCTGGTGAGCCCATCACGAGTGAACCGTCGGGTATCACCATATTTTCAGTCACAAGACTATTTGCCCCAATAACACAGTGCTTACCTATTTTAGCGCCATTTAAAATAACGCTATTAATACCGATTAATGTGAAGTCTCCGACCTCGCAGCCGTGCAACATCACTTTATGGCCTATTGTTACACCTTTGCCAATGGTCAACGGTATACCAACGTCGGTGTGTAATACACTACCATCTTGAACGTTACTGCCCTCGCCAATTGAAATAACATCGCAATCACCGCGTAATACTGCGTTGAACCATATACTACTGTTATCAGCGAGTTTCACTTTACCCATTACATGACTGCCCGGTGCGATAAATACATCGTTTCCAACACTGACTCGATCATCGCCTAATGAATACAACATGTTTACTCCTTATTTAAATTTTTCGCATTAATCCTTCTTGCATACTCGATGCAACTAGTTTTCCTTGACGGTTAAAGAATTGCCCTCGAACTAAGCCTCTTGCGCCACCACTAAACGGACTTTCTGCGCAGTACAATAACCAATCATCAAAATCAAACGGATGATGAAACCATACAGCGTGATCGATAGTGGCCATAATTAAATTCTTATCTCTGACCGAAATACCATGAGGTTGAATAGCGGTAGATAAAAAATGGTAATCAGAAGCATAGGACAACATGGCTTGATTTAGATGCACATTACCGTGTAACACTTCTTCAGCTCTCATCCAAATATAACGTTTTGGCTCATGTACGCCGGGGTTAACAGAGTCAATTTGCTGTACAGAGCGCATATCAATGGGTTTATGATATCCAAGTGCCTCCCGCATACGCGTCGACATGCTCTCTGGCGCCACCTCATCAAACATGGTATCTCGTGGCAGCGACTCTGGTGAAGGCACATCGGGCATAACGGCAAATTGATGCTCTAAACCCGGCTCAGGCTGTTGAAATGATGCCGTCATATAGAAAATACTACGACCATTTTGAATTGCTTTAATCCTGCGCGTTGAAAAACTACGCCCATCACGTACTGTCTGCACATCAAATACCACTGGTTTTTTGGCATCACCAGGCAACAAAAAATAAGCATGAAACGAATGAGCGACGCGTCCCTCTGGTAATGTCAGTTGTGCAGCTGCAATGGCTTGCCCCATAACCTGCCCACCGAATAACGCGCGAAACCCGAGATCCCAACTTTGGCCACGAAACAAACCTTCTTCTATTTTTTCTAATGTTAATAAATCTACTAATTTAATATCGCTCATAATTTCTCAAAAAGTTTTCAATAATATTGGCTGCTACTGGACTTTGGCTGTGACCGCTACCCGCTCAGCATAGGGATTTCTTGGATAAAACTTATCAGGTAAATGGGCTTGATGCTCGAAAAAACGTGTATCTTTATAGGGTAGTTTCATAAAACCTGACATACCCATCCCGTTTATCGTTGGAACAAGGTTAATAATTTCATTTAATAATGTTTTAAATTCATCTACCGCCGAATGATCGAGTAATGTGTAATAGCTATGAATCTTTAGATGGGTCGGCAACGCCTCGAATATAATACAACCTGTATGGTGTATGCCGTTTAACTGATGAATAATGGTCATCAGCTTATCGGGTAACGTCAGTAATTCGTCGGGATCGGCGCCATCTTCAAAGTAAGAATGCATCCGGCTTTCGTCTTCTTTGACAGATGTTTTATTGAGTTCATAGGGGATTTGCATGCCAGATTCAGGGATAAACGGCGCACTTTCATCATCTCGTTCAATATGGAGTGTATCCCGCGCATTAAACATACAGCTTTTAAATACCCCCACCCGATGAATTGAGCGGGCCAGTGTCACAATATTATTAACCGTTGCATCAAAAGCACTTTTTAATGCTGGGTCGTAGATGTTTAAACTTGAATCAATATACACCCCTTGCGGTGTCCAGCGCACGGCTAGACCACCCACCACCGGATATTTACCTAATCGACTCACCTCTGAAATAAACGCTTTTTCAGTTTCGCCCATGCCTTGCAAGTAGTTTTTATAATAACGTTCGAACTGCTCATCGTTAAGATAACGAAGCTGCTCTGTACTTTGATATGCTTCAGCTCGAAGAAAGGATTTACGTGAGCTGTAAACCACGGTGTCAATTTCTCGGGACTTTGCATGACACCAACCTGGAATAAGGGGGGGGCTCAAGGGAGGATCGTTGGGGTGAAACACCATGTTTTTCAAATAATGGATATTATTCAGTAAATAATCACCGCCCTGTGCTCTTATTTGCTCATCGTCACTGAGCATGGCCGTCAGTATCTCCCCTAACATTTTGGGTAAACCAAGGGAATTTGGTCGAATAACCTGAGCACCAAACCGACTCGACTGCCCAGACGCTAATGCATATAGCGTGCTTGCAAGCCCTTGTTCATCGAAACGCGGTGAAGATAAATTACCGCTTAATTGCTCTGGGCCAATAAAATACACATCCCCTAAACGCGCATTGGTTTGTTGCATATCACTGGACATTAAATCCATCACGTTATTTGCTAAGTAATTACCCTGCTCGTCTAGCTGAGCGAATACCGAGGAGCCCCAATCAATTAAGCCAACCTCTTCGGTTAACGGGTCAAACACGATATTTGACGGCTTAATATCACCGTGAACAATAGGCTTTATTTGACCATTTTCAGTAAATGTACGTAACGTTTGTAAAATATCACTGAGCTGAACGGCAATTTTGACCACCAGCCTGGGCGATAACGGACCATACTCCAATGATATTTTTTCGAGATCTTTACCCTTTGCACGCTGCATTACCAAAATGGATTGCTTTTTAACACGCTGAAACTCTATCAATCCGGGTACATGAGGATGTGTCACATGACCCAACATATAGGCCTCTTCTTCCAGACGGTCCTGCACATGTTGGGGTAAATTGGCCCGAGAGAATTTAAATACGTACTGCTTCGCCTGATCGAGTTTTGGCGTTCCAGCAAAAGCGAATCCAAAGGCTCCTTTACCAATTAATTCAATATCCCGATAACCCAAGCGCTCAAGTTGCTCGGTACATAACTTAAACCAAGCTTTGAGTTTTTGCGCATCCTTGTGGGATAGCAAATAAATAGATTGCTCATCCGGGATATAAAAGTGTTTTAAATCAGTTTGGGAAACCATGTGAGTGTTCGATACCTAAATTCTTCGCTAAGCCTCTTCCACCAGCCAATTGACTAGGTAAGACGCCCTTTTGTTTTGTGCCAACAATGGGCTTAATTCAGCTAAACAATCACGAATTTGTTCATCTAATTGCCACGGGGCATTAATGATTGCCATTCCAGACCCGTACATACCGGCGAAGGTAGTGGGGTCTTGTACTGCTAGTTCCACTTGCAGTAAGTTTTTAAAACCCACGTTACTGAGAGCGTCAAGCATCTGCTGACTTTTTTGATGTTTAGAGGTGGCGCGTTCAAACCCATCGCTTTGCTCATCGTCCCGTTTCGATAACAAGGGATACCAAATAGCAAAAATGCCCGTAGGCCAGCGTTTGTAGGCTTTGCTAATGCTGTCGACGACTTGTTGGTAGTCATCTGGGGTTTCATAGGAAGGATCCGTGAGTACCAAGCCACGCTTTAATTCCGGTGGCGTCATGGCGATCAATCCTTCGTAACCATCTCGGTGATGTACCGCTACGTTATGGCCTCTTATTTGGCGCTTAAGGTTAATGACCTCTTGGTTGTTCCATTCCATCAAGTGCAATTGATCTTGTTCACGCATTAACACACGTGCTATTTCTGGCGAACCGGGGTACTGCTGATGTTTTATATAACTGGCCGTTAACTCTTGATAGGCTAAAAGCGTTGGCTCAGCACCGGCGTAATCGGCTAGTCGCGTAATCCCCTGCTTAAATTCATTGGTTTTGCGAGCTTGCTCAGAAGCTAAATCGTACATACCGGCACCACTATGGGTGTCAATATAGGTAAATCCTTTGTCTTTACGTTTTAACTTATCGATGATCAACATCTGGCAAATGTGCTTTAACACATCGGCATGATTACCCGCATGAAAGCCGTGGCGATAACTAAACAACTGATTAACTCCTTAGTGGTGTAATACGTTAAGGCTTAATTAGCCTATAGCCAGCTAGTTTACCTGTTACCTTTGCTTAAGCAAAAGTAAAAATAAGTAAAAGCAAACCCGCGTAACGCGGGTTTGTGTAAAGGCTTATTAAGCAGACTAAAAGCCAACCCTGATCCTCTGGCTAACGCATAGTGCTCAGCATTGTCATTGGTTGTTCAATATAAGACTTCCAAAGATTATTAAACCTCACCATAGTAGCTCCATCGATTATCCGATGATCACCAGACCAACTCACATGCATTATATTGACCGGACGCACCTGATCGTTTTCATCAAAGCGAGGTAAACGTTGAATTTTCCCTAACGCAACAATCGCGGCCTCGGGATGATTAATAACAGGTGTGGCAACTGTTCCACCTAACACACCGATATTCGATATGCTGATGGTACCACCGGTTAAATCACTTGTTTTCAGCCGCCCTTGTCTAGCTTGTTCAATCAATTCACTTGCCCGAATGGCTATTTCAAGTAGGGACATGTCTTGCACCCCTTTGATGTTTGGTACCATTAAGCCAAATTTACCATCCACTGCCATACCAATATTATGCTCGTGAAAATAGGTCAATTCGGTGCAATCTTCATTTACTTGACTATTAATGACGGGGAAAGCTTTAAGCGCCATAGACATCGCTTTAATAAAGAATGGCATAAAGCTTAATTTAACCCCTTGTGCGGTAAAATCATCTTTCAATTGCGCACGCAAAGCCATTAAGGCATCCATCTGTATCTCTTCACTCACCGTAAAATGTGGAATAGTCGAAACACTGTTGACCATTTGCTTAGCCATTGCCGCTTTAATACCACTTATGCGTTCAACTCTCGTTTGTCCTGGATTTGTGCGACTTGTCACTTTAGACGTGGTGCAGGCTTTGGCATCTTCCACTGGCTTTTGCACTAGGTCACATTTTAATATACGGCCTTTCTCACCCGAGCCATGAACTTGTGACAACTCAATATTTTGCTCTCTGGCGACACGACGTACCGCTGGACTGGCTAACACTTTATGATTAGGGTTAAGGCCATTATGAGTAACCGCTCTGGTATCTTGGTTGTCTGTCTCACCTTTTTGCTCTTTGTTGGCGGGAGGGACTGGCGAACTTAAATTGCTTTTAATCGTGCCATTTTCGCGATTATCTTCTGTTACCTGCATGGTGAAAAGAGCAGAATGTACCTTGGCAATTTCACCTTGCTGATAACACAGGCTCACTACTGTGCCGCTGTATTTCGCTGGAATTTCTACCAGCGCTTTATCTGTCATTACCTCGACCACGGGCTGATCTTCGACTATTTCATCCCCTTCACTAACTAACCACTTAACCAATTCACACTCAACAATTCCCTCGCCAATGTCTGGCAAGATAAACGTCTCAATATGTCTACTGTTAACGGGCGTCTTGTTTTGATGTTCACTTAAAACTGGACTATTTGTTTTAGCAGAATCAGTCTGTGGTATAAGTACCTCATGTGACTCAAGCTCTCGGGTATCTGGCTCGCGAATATCGTCCCCTTGCGCGTCAATGTCCATAGCAAACAAAGGCTTGTGCACCTGTGCTATTTCTCCTGTTTGGTAATAAAGTTTTTGCACTTTACCACTGTACATTGCAGGAATTTGTACCGTGGCTTTATCCGTCATTACCTCAGCGACAGGCTGGTCTTCGACGATGATATCCCCTTCCGATACTAGCCATGCTAATAGTTCACATTCCACTATTCCTTCACCAATATCTGGCAAAATAAAATCTTTCATTTCAGCTATTCCTCGATATTGATGATTAAAAATTCACGCAGCGTTTAATCGCTTCATATGTTTTCAGATGATCCGGCATGTATTCTTTTTCATGGGCCAAAGGATAAGGCGTATCTAAGCCGCAAACACGTGTTATAGGTGACTCCAGATACAAGAAGCATCGCTCTTGGACGGTTGCAGAAATCTCGCTGGCAAAGCCGCCTGTTTGAGGGGCTTCATGATTAATAAGCAGTCGTCCAGTTTTCTTAACGGATTCGCTTACGGTCTGTGCATCCCATGGCAAAATGCTTCGCAAGTCGATAATTTCACATGATATGCCGTCTTTCTCAGCCATTTCAGCCGCTTTTTCAATCACATCAACCTGAGCCCCCCAAGCAAGTAAGGTAATATGCTCACCTTCTTTGACGACATCTGCCTTGCCTAATGGCAATTCATAGTCCTCTTCTGGCACCTCCCCTACTGATGCTCGATACAAACGCTTTGGCTCCATAAACAACACAGGGTTGTCGTCTCTAATGGATGCCAACAATAATCCCTTCGCTTGATAAGGATTACGAGGGATCACCACTTTCATCCCAGGTATGTGAGCAAAAAATGCTTCAGGGGATTGCGAGTGGTACAAGCCACCAGCAATACCGCCACCATAGGGTGTACGTATGGTTAATGTGCCGCAAGTAAACTGTCCGCCTGAGCGATAGCGAAACTTAGCCGTCTCGTTAATGATTTGATCAAAAGCAGGAAAAATATAATCGCCAAACTGTATTTCAGCGATGGGTACTGAGCCCTGAGACGCAAGACCATTTGCAAAACCAATAATGCCTTGTTCGGTTAACGGCGTATTAAAGCAGCGCGCTTTACCAAACTTTTGCTGCAAATTGCTTGTTGCTCTAAATACACCACCGAAATGACCTACATCTTCACCAAATACCATGACTTTTTCATCATCATCCATGGCGGTAATAAGCGCGCTATTGATCGCTTGTAGCATATTCATTTTAATCATGGCGAATTCTCCCAGCTGTCTTCGGGTATGCGTCTGGGTATAAGCTAATGTGCGTTTTCAATTGGCTTAGTTGTTCCTGTAAGTGCCAAGGTGGCGTGTCGTAAACATCGTTAACCAAATCATCAATCTCACAAATATCGACTTGTTCGGCTTTTTTCATCTGGGCTAAAACCTCTTGACGGGTTTGTTCGATAAATTGCTTATGTTGCTCTTCGTTGATCCAGCCCTTACTTTTCATCCAATTTTCGAAACGTTGCACGGGATCTTTCTCCCGCCATTTTTGTTCTTCCTCTTTTGAGCGATAACCCGATGGGTCATCAGATGTTGAATGAGCGGCAAGGCGATAAGTCATCGCTTCGATTAACACAGGGCAATTTTCCGCTAAGGCAATTTCTCGCGCTTTTTTGGTTGCAAGATAAACCGCTAATACATCGTTGCCGTCAACACGAATTGTTTTGATGCCGTATCCTAATCCTCGGGAGGCAATCCCATCGCCGCAGAATTGCTCACTTGAAGGAGTCGATATGGCATATCCATTGTTACGACAAAAGAAGATAACGGGACAACTGAGTACAGCAGCCATGTTCAGCCCTGCATGAAAATCCCCTTCTGATGCAGCGCCTTCACCGAAGTAGCAAATCGTTATGGCCTGACTACCTGCCATTTTCTGTCCATAAGCATAACCGGCAGCTTGAGGAATTTGCGTCGCCAATGGCGAGGAGATAGTCATGAAATTCAATGCCTTATCCCCGTAATGAATAGGCATTTGACGGCCTTTATTAGGATCAAGCTTGTTACTGAACATTTGATTCATAAATTGCTCAGTACGGTAACCTCGATATGCTAACGCTCCTTGCTCTCGGTATTGGGACATAATCATATCGTTATCACTAAGCGCTGCAGCACTGCCCACCGTTGATGCTTCTTCGCCACTACAAGCAAGGTAGAAGCTAATGCGCCCTTGACGCTGAGCCCCGACCATCCGCTCATCAAGCACGCGTATATAATGCATGGTTTGAAATATCTTATGGGCCGTTTCCTGACTCATATCGGGCATGTCTGCATCACTATGCGCGCTGCCATCGGGCTGTAAAATTTGTAGCATGGGAATATCTACGGTGCCTTTATCGATGATATTCACCGTATGACTAATTCCCACATCAAAGAGATGATTTCTATCTTTCACCACGAACCCTCTTAACTTGTATAACACCGTCACCACAGACAATGTTTAAAAATTGTTATTTGAGTGTTAATGGTAATGCAGATTTAAGGATAGGACGTTTCCAAATTAGTCACGAAATGCGTGAAAGAAAGAATGCTCAACCTAATTAATCAACGAAAACATGATGTTCATCCGCCTTTTTTTTCAACAACTTTAAAGGTAAAACCTTGCTGTAGACACTTTCGTGTTAGCCGAGATAATGAAAGAAGGTGAAAATAATAAAATAACGGGGATGATAGCGATAAATGGCTGTTTATAGGAGAGAGTATACGCCGCCTAGGTATAGGCCTCCTGGGTACATATCTATAGTGGATCACGGGCGGCGCTATAAATGAATTATGCGTATAAACGCTTACGCTTGACCTCAACGCTGTCGATATAACCATGCCAAGTAGCATAACCAATAATGGGCATCAATATAATAAACCCAAAGAACTGGGTTCCGAAGCCGATTAATACGGACACCAAAATAATGCTCGCCCAAAACAACATTGGGATCTTATTACTCCAGACCGTATTCATACTGGTTAATACCGCGGTAGCCAAATCAACTTTACGTTCCATAAGAATAGGCTGAGTAAACGCACTGAGAAAAAAAACTAATAACGTAAAACCGGCCCCTATTACGCCTCCTAACGCTAAAAACGGAAATAAGTTCTCGTAGTTTTCATCTAGATATGGAGGGTACAAAGCATGTATTAATGAGGCCACGCGCAACCAAAAAATCATCAGAACCATTAATAAGATCCCCAGACCCCATTCGTTGACTGCATTACGTTTAACGGCCTTAATACTGTGCCACAAAGAGGGTTTATGGCCTTTCTCTAATTCCCAACTGATATCGTAAAGACCTGCGGCCAAAAACGGTCCAATGAGCATAAAACACACGATGGCGGGTAAAATAACCAAGTGCCAACCTGTTAGTTCAACTAAATAGGTGATAAACCATGGAATAGCGGCAAAGAAAACACCAAAAATTATCGTCAATATAGGGGCGCGTATAGCATCTTGAATACCCAGCCTTAGCCAATTAATAGGATCGGTAATAGATAATTCTCTACAGGGTATTACCCGAGCGATACTACTACCGGTTATGGCATTTTGCGGGGCTTCTTTAAAAGACTGTGACATAGATAGGTACTCCAAACAAAAAGAAATTTGTGTCTGTTTTATCTTACTGCTCTTTTAGACTAATCCTATAAACCAAACTTGTCAGGTAAAAATGGCCACTGTTAGAAGAGTTTTCGCGGTATTGCTACTATCGGCTTTTCGGCTACCCATAGTACACCTTGATTACCGAGGGCTTAGCAAGCGTAAACGCCTATCAATGGGAACGACACTGAATGCGCAAATAATCGTCCACAAGACATAATTATACTTAACATACCCTAGTGCCCTGTATTACTCTTGCAGCTACCTTTTCTATACATCATGATCATGCGCACTTTCAAAAAATCAAAAAAACTCGATAACGTTTGTTATGACATTCGCGGCCCTATTTTAGAGCAAGCTCAAAAAATGGAAGATGAAGGCCACCGTATTTTAAAGCTTAATATTGGTAACCCTGCCCCATTCGGATTTGAGGCACCGGATGATATTTTGAAAGATGTCATTCATCATTTACCCAAATCCCAAGGTTATTCAGATTCCAAAGGCATATATCCAGCCCGCGTTGCAGTGATGCAGTATTACCAGCAACAACAAATTAAAAATATATCCGTCAATGATATTTACATTGGCAATGGCGTAAGCGAGCTTATCGTAATGGCCATGCAGGCATTGCTAGATGACGGGGATGAAGTCTTGCTGCCTAGCCCGGATTATCCTCTGTGGACCGCGTCGGTCAGTCTGTCTTCGGGTAAACCGGTACATTATCGTTGCGATGAAAATGCTGGCTGGGAGCCTGATATAGAAGATATCAAAAATAAGATCACCGCCAAAACCAAGGCCATAGTGCTTATCAATCCAAATAACCCAACCGGCGCGGTTTATAGTAAAGCACTGCTGATGAAGATAATTGACGTTGCCCGAGAGCATGAATTAATGGTGTTCAGCGACGAAATTTACGACAAAATCCTCTATGACGGCGCTAAGCATCAATGTATCGCTGCACTAGCAGAGGATATCTTTTTTATTACACTCGGTGGATTGTCAAAAAATTATCGGGTTGCAGGGTTTCGAGCCGGCTGGCTTGTGGTTAGTGGGCATAAAGCACTTGGCGCAAATTATATAGACGGCTTAAATATGTTGTCGTCTATGCGTATGTGCGCAAATGTACCTAGCCAACACGCAATCCAAACAGCATTAGGTGGATATCAAAGTATCAATGACCTGATTGTTGATGGCGGTCGCCTTAAGCTACAACGAGATTTAGCCACCACCATGCTCAATCAAATTGATGGACTTGAATGCGTGGCTCCTAACGGCGCTATGTATTGCTTTGTTAAAGTCGATGCCGAAAAATTCAATATTCACAGTGACGAGCAAATGATTATGGACTTGTTACGCAGTGAAAAAGTATTACTGGTGCACGGTAACGCATTCAATTTAACCCAAGGGTGCTTTTTCCGCTTAGTCTTTCTTCCACATGTTGATGTACTGCGCCCGGCAATTGAGCGCATCGCAAATTTCTTTAAACACTACCGTCAGGCTGACTAACTATTATGAGTACCCCACAAAAAAGTCATTTTTTTGCCCATTTATCACGCATGAAGCTCATTAACCGCTGGCCGTTAATGCGCAATGTGCGAACCGAAAATGTGCAAGAGCACAGTTTACAAGTCGCTATGGTGGCCCATTCATTAGCATTGATCCGCAATAAATATTTTGGTGGGACTGTCAACGCTTACAAAATAGCCACACAAGCGATGTTTCATGATGTATCTGAAGTACTAACGGGTGACTTACCTACCCCAGTAAAGTATTACAATCCAGCTATTCAAGCTGAGTATAAGAAAATTGAAAAAATAGCCGAGCAAAAACTCATTGATATGGCGCCGGCCGATTTCAAAGAGGATTACGCGGCACTGATACAGCATGAAGGACAAGATGAAGCGGAAGCCTTCATCATCAAAGCGGCAGATGTTATCTGCGCGTATTTAAAGACCTTAGAAGAACTCTCTGCAGGTAATCAGGAGTTTGGTTTAGCGAAAAAACGTTTAGACAAAATTCTTAAAGATTACCATTCTCAGGAAGTGGATTATTTCATGCGCGCTTATGTGCCTAGCTTTAGCTTAAGTTTAGACGAAATTACCCAAGAAGATAACGCGCTATAAACATAGCCTACAAGCGGCACACAAAATTTGTTAATGGAATAACAAACTAACTGAATACTATTTCTGTTAGAAGCCAATAATATTGCTGGTCAACTTGAAAATGGACGTTACCTTATGAAAAGCGCCACAATCATTCTCTGCGCCAGCTTATTAATCACAACATCTCTGGCTCATGCCGAGCAATTTAATCTTTTACTTTTTACTAAAACAGTCGAATGGCATCACAAGTCAATTAACGGCGCAGTACAAGCCATTGAGACTCTTGGAATTAAACATCACTTTGGAGTTGATTGGCAAGAAGATGCTGCGCTTATTAATGATGACAATCTTAAAAACTATGATGCAGTCGTTTTTTTGCTTACCTCTGGCGATATATTAAATTCGCAACAAGAAGCGGCATTACAACGATTTATTCAATCCGGTAAAGGATTTGTAGGGATCCATAGTGCATCCGACACAGAGAAAACATGGCCTTGGTATAATCAGCTGGTGGGCCATGTGTTTAAAATCCATCCTGAAATACAAACAGCACAAATGGAAGTTGTCTCTAGAGATTTTCCAGGAATGGAGTATTTACCTAATGCATTACTGTGGACTGATGAATGGTATGAGTTTGGTCCAGCCCAAAGCAAAAACTTAAATTACCTACTAACAGTAGACGAAAATACTTTCGCTCCTCATGCCCAGTGGGGTGACAATATAGGCGACGGCATGGGCAAGTTTCACCCTATTGCCTGGTATCACACATTCGATGGCGGGCGCGCTTTTTACACAGCGCTGGGGCATAAACCTATTGCCTATCAAGACAACGCGTTTTTACAGCACATTTACGGTGGTATATATTGGGCGGCAACTGGTAAAGGAATTCCAGCGATACAATAACATTTAGCAGTATTCCCAGAGGATTATCCGTCCATGCGGCAACCTACCCTGTGGTCAGCGAGACAATTGGCTTTCAAACTGACTTAGGGTAGCCGCTTAATTTGCTTACAGCAGACAGTAACGCACTGATGAGCAATATTTTGTGTTTTTCTCACACTTACCTTTAACCGGTTTGCGAGTATGCCTTTACATCAAATGAAACGGCAAGGGTTACGATGTCCAAAAATACGAATTAATCAGCAGGTCGGTTTCCATACAAACAAGCAATGCATTATGCTCAGCCGAAGGACAATGTAGGTGATCGCATGGGCAAGTTTCATGCTATTTCTTGGTAACGCCAGTCGGCGACGGACGTGTATTTTACATAGCCATTAGGCATAAACCTATTGCCTATAAGACAATGCGTTTTTACAGCACATTTACGGTGGTATATATTGGGCAGCAACAGGTAAGGGAATTCCAGCAAAACAATAATTCTCAGAGGTATATACGTCCATGCAGCAACCTACCATGTGGTCAGCGAGACATTTTTCACTGCAAGTTCAACGTGATGGCGATCACCGCTCACCTTTTCAACGTGACAAAGCCCGTATACTGCACTCTGCAGCATTTAGACGTCTGCAAGCCAAAACACAAGTCTTAGGCGTGGGTATGAGCGATTTCTATCGCACACGTTTGACCCACTCACTTGAGGCCTCACAAATAGGTCAGGGAATTGCTGCACAGCTTCGCCGAAAACATCCAGCGCTCACGGATAAGCTTGGCCTTAACGACACGTTAATTGAAGCCTTGTGTTTAGCCCATGACATTGGACACCCTCGCTTGGCAATAAATCACGATAATTCGTATGTTTAATCAAATAGTCTAACACACCACCTAGAAAACCTAGCCATAGAATATAATTATAACATACGTATTATAACATACGTTTATCGTTTTGCTTAAAAACAAAAATACAATAAAAAGTCAGTTTATTGCCGTTTTTTAAAATTCAGTCGGCATATCTTCAATATTTACTAAACAACGCTCAGCAAACATTTCCATAAATATTTCTACTTCTGGTAGCTCTGTTCTTAATTTGTTAATTTTTTCTTCAAGTCTTTGCTTAACAGCATTAAATTCAGGATTAAGAAATTTGATTTCGTCACATGCCTTTAAGTAAGCTGAAATCATATCTGCAGCTTTTACAATTTTCTTATATTCCGGATCAACGTTTTTCTGTATCAATAATTCATTGAAAATTGGTTGAAGCTCCGCAGGAAGCGTTTTTAAACACTCTCTTTCCGTCAACTCTTCAATAGCTTTAAATTCTTTTGTTATTGCAGGATTGTGGTATTTTGTTACATGGATCACATCCTGTAATTTCGTCTCTGATACCTCATGATAAAGAGCAACTGTCGCTGCTTTTTCTGGGCTGATACTTCCCCCGCAATATGTATTCCTAATTGTTGCCAGTAAATGCGCAATAACGGCAACCTGGTGACTATGTTCAGCAACATTTTCCGGTTTTATCAAGTGCATAACAGCCCAACGCTGTATAAGCGGCATACGTAATATCCAAGCTAAAAATGAGCTTTTTATCATAGCGATACTTCCCAATTTTCATAATATATTCCAAGCAATTTTTAATTTACTCCCGATGTATTTTAAATATACGTGGTAATATAATAAAAACTCTCACGTTTTAAAGGCAATGTCGACCTCCCCTTTATTCTTTAGGTGAAGTAAAAACTTCCCCTCTGAAGACTTAAGATTACAGTCAACATTTTCACGTCGAAGATAATGTTTTGCCATCACTGCATTACCGCTGATTTTCAATACTCCTTTTTGCATTTTATAAATCAACTCTATGGCTTTTGCATTATTAACACTTGGGTGAGGCTCCAATATCAGTTCAACCAAATTATTCCATTGTTCATCTTTGCTAATTAACTCGACTCTATCGAACCCTTGGTTGAGTTCACTTATTCCATCGATTTGGCAAAGGAAAAAATCACTGAATTTTCCCAAATTTTTATCATATGCTCTAACATACCAACCTAAAAAACCTAAGAAGATTGTATGGGGATCTATTTCTATTAATTTGCATTTTTCTGATAAACCTTGGTAACTAATATTTATAGTATTACCTAAACTGACCGCCCGACATACCGTGGCTAGAATGGTTTTATCTGGTAAAATGAGTGCATCATTACCTTTAATTATATCAGTATTTTCATTGCTTAGTTCCTCAGTTAAGTTCTTATCTAAACATTGATTCAATTTAGCTAAAGCAGCTTGTACGTCATGTGTAAAAACTGGTTGGAACTCATCAGTTCGATAGTACGTTTTGTTTTGATGTCTCAGAATTAAGTTGGTTGGAGCAAGCTGTTTGTATAGTGCCAGATCACGCGTACAATTTGCCGAACCCATTTTCCAATATTCACTCAACCATTGCCGACTGACTTTACCAAAAAACTCCAGTAAGAAATCAATTGATTCCAGCCTAGACTGCTGAGCCATAGAAATATTTTTTAGGGGCTGTTGATCTTTGTAGTACATATATCAATCAGCCCACATTG
>TARA_R110001632_G_scaffold28927_3_pt1 | contig 68101 bp, 62 predicted proteins | sample TARA_R110001632 | Tara Oceans TARA_R110001632 (sample SAMEA4398266) | marine metagenome | biome: Polar Biome; feature: [SRF] surface water layer (ENVO:00010504); material: water (ENVO:00002006), including particulate matter (ENVO:01000060) such as... | depth 5 m
AGATGTAGCAGAAGCTATTGCTAAATCTGGAACTGACATCGATAAGAAATTTATCAAAGTTATTGGAGGTTCTGTAAAAAGATTAGGTAAATACGAAGCTGCTGTTAGATTACACAGAGAAGTAGTTGCTGACATTACTTTTGAAGTAGTAGCAGAATAATTATATATTAACCTTGAGTTAATAATAACAAAAACCCAAGTTTATACTTGGGTTTTTTCTATTTTGAATACAATGAAGTACAGACAACTTACTAAGGAACAATTTGAATCTTTGCATAAAGAATTTGCTCAATTTTTAGCATCCCAAAAGATTGATGCTATTGAGTGGAATAAAATGAAATCAGACAATTCTAATCTTGTTGAAGAAGAGCTCAATCTTTTTAGTGATATGATTTGGGAAGATGTCCTAACTAAAGTTGATTATTTAGAGCATTTTTCTAAAACATCTGTCAATTTTTTTAAGTGCGAAAAAGAAGCTATTTATAGAATTGTAGTGAAGATTGATAAAGAAATCGACTTATTTACAGAAGAAGGATATACTTGGTTACTTCAAAACCCAAACGATTCATCTATAGATTATTTAAAAGGAAGTAAACAATATACTTCTGATAGAAATAAAGAGCTTTTTGATTTGATTGAAAAAGGAAGTCAGATTGCTAGAGGAGAGCTATTTGAATTCTTTAACCGATTAACTTCTTAAGTAAGATTTCTGTTCCAATTACAGCATTTTCTTTAATAATTGAAAGATTTGAGAAATTGATTTCTGAAATAGTTGGTTTTGGATCAATAAAATAGATGGGAGTGTCTTTCTTGACAAAATTAATTAAACTAGCCGCAGGATACACTTGCATAGAAGTTCCAATAATTACTAGAACATCTGCTATTTCTGTAGTGTCAATGGCTTTATCTAACATTGGTACCGCTTCTCCAAACCAAACAATATGTGGTCTTAATTGATAACCAAGCTCACATTTATTCCCTAAAAATAAATCATTTTTCCAATCATAAACAAGACTTTCTTTAAAAGTGCTTCTTACTTTTTTTAGTTCTCCATGTAAATGTAAAATGGATGAACTTCCAGCTCTTTCATGCAAATCATCTACATTTTGAGTAACAATATTAACTTTATAATGCTTTTCTAATTTCACTAAATTTGAATGAGCTTTGTTGGGCATCACCATATTTAACTGCCTTCTCCGTTGATTATAGAAATCTAAAACTAATTCAGCATTATTATGAAATCCTTCAGGACTAGCTACTTCCATAATATCGTGTCCTTCCCAAAGTCCATCTGCACCTCTAAAAGTTTCAATACCGCTTTCTGCACTAATTCCGGCTCCTGTAAGTACAACTAGGTTTTTCATAGTTATCAATAAGAAAATTTAGTATGTTTGTATATAATGCTTCACAAAAAAACAAATTTACTTACTTATTTAGAAGGTTTTGTTACTGATAAGAGAAAAGATCTTTTTAAGAAAATCTTACAAGATAGAACTAGACATTTTACGGTTGTATTAGAAGATATATTTCAGCAACATAATTCTAGCGCAGTAATAAGAAGTTGTGATATTTTTGGAATTCAAGATGTTCATGTTATAGAAAATAAATACAATAGTAAAGTGTCTAGACATGTTGCCAAAGGTGCTCAAAAATGGTTATCATTTCATCAATATAATGATGATAAAAACAATACTATTGATTGTCTAGAAAAGTTAAAAAACGATGGATATCAAATAATTGCAACAACTCCACACAATGATTCATGTATCATACATGATTTTGATATCACAAAAAAATCTGCTTTTGTTTTTGGAGTAGAAAAGTCAGGTGTTTCTGAAGATGTTATTAAAAACGCTGATGGATTTTTAAAAATACCAATGGTTGGTTTTACGGAAAGCTTAAATATTTCTGTTGCTGCTGCGATAATTTTTGAAAATTTAACTTCAAAATTGAGAAAAAGTGATTTAGATTGGAGCTTAACAGAAGAGGAGCAACAAATGTTATATACTAATTGGATCGAAAAAACAATAAAAAATGTTGAAGAGATAAAAGTTCGATATTTAAATAATGAAAATCCTTTTTAAAATTATTTCCTAATTTCTATGGTTTCAATAGTCGAAAGGGTTTCACAACGAGTTATCCAAAGATCGATTGTTCTTCCTTGATAATCTCCATAGACAGCATATTCTGCGCAAGGTTTTTTATGTTGATTACTTTTACTAAAATTTACATCTCCTTTTGTCAGAATATATCTTATGGCAAGAGAATCTATTTTTAATTCTTTCATAGAAACAGCTGATGCATCAGTATAAACAAGCTGTTTAGTTCTGATAGTCTTTAAAGTTCTTGCGTCCATTCCATAATCAAATGAAACATCTTTTCCTGTCCAAATAAAATAAACAACAATACTACCTAGTGAAAGTCCGATGAAATAGTAAATAAACCTTTTAAATAAATTCATACTGCAAAATTAGGAGTATTTTCTTAATATACCGAGAATAAAATCACCTTCTTAATAATGAAAAATTACCTTTAAAACTTGCCGAAACTCCGTTCTTAGTATATTCAACTAAAAACCAATAATCTGAGGAGGGTTCTTTTTTTCCATTATTATTATAACCATTCCAACCTTGTCCAGAAGGTTTTATATTGGCGACTAATCTTCCCAGGCGATTAAATATTTTTATAGTTGCATTAGGATTGTTTCTCAAGTCAGGAATATTCCAAGTGTCCTTTACACCATCTTCATTGGGTGTGAAAAAACGAGGATAATCTAAAGCAGTAAAATTTATTGTGAAATTACCACAGAGTCCAGATAAATCTCTTATTGTTACTTTATGGTTTCCTGGACTAACATCATAAAATCTAAGAAAACTTTGAAAGGGTCCATTGTCTAAAGAAAATTCATAAAAGCCCAATCCAGGATCTATTATATTAACATCTATAGTGTAAGAATCTGAAAAATCATTCGATAAGAAATTTACTTCAAAAATAGGAGTAGAGCTTTCTATAATGACTTCTGTGGGCCTATAATTACAATCTGGCCCAATATCTTGACTTAATTTTATAGTTTCAACAGTATAAGTTCCTGCCTCAATAGCATTGTAGTTAGGACCAGTTCCTACCAAATTATTATCTAAAAACCAGTTAACAGTAAATTCATTAGGATCTAACCCCGATTGTAATAAAAAGGGATTCACTGTAACTCCAGTTTCTGAATCTCTACAAATTGTTCCACCTTCAATTTCTAAATCTAGTAAATCATAAACAGTAATCTGAAAGTTAGTTTCTGTGAAGCAATCTGGATTTCCTATAGGAAATGCATACACAAAGATAATACGTGAGCCAAGTTCTGTTATGGTATAATCAGCTGGATTTATTAGATCAACTCGGTTAGGCCTTCTATAATACTGCACTTCTATGTTAGGAAGGTTTAAAGTTGGTAGTGTAACGCTTTCACAGCTTTCTAAATTTTCTAAAACATCTAAATTAGGTCTTTCAAATATTGATACAGTAAAAGAATTCTCATCGGAACATGTAAATCGATCGCCATTTTCACCATATACATATATAGTTTGAGTTGTTGTGATAATATCCCCAGCGTTTAATTGTAATCCTTGCCCAGAAGGTTCTGTAAAATAATTACCAATAGTAAGCGCCGGTAATTCATATTGTTCACATTGAGTTACATCTTCTGGTGTATCTACAGTGATGCCAAGAATGTTAATAGTAAATACGTTTTCATTAGTACATCCTGCTAAATCGTTATACTCGTTAAATATATAGAGGGTTTGTGTTACTGGGATGATATCACCAGCATTTAATTGTGCACCTTGAGCTCCTGTTTCTGTAAAGTATTGTCCATTTGATAGTACCGGTAAAACATAAGGATCACAACTAAAAATATCTGTAAAGTTATCTACTGGTGGAAAAGCTCTGATTTCTACATTAAAACTAGTTTCTGCGTCACAAAAAGCATTGGTATTATAGATGTATATTGTTTGTGATGAACTGATAACATCTCCTGCAAAAAGTTGAGTTCCGTTTCCGCCAGAAGCTGAAAAATATTGTCCATTTGTTAGAGGCTGCAAAGTTGGTAAATCATTTTCACAGCGTAATATATCATCTAACTCATCTACAGGAGGTATCGGATTAATGGTAATATTAATCGCTATATTATCAGTACAATTGGGAAGTGTCGTAATTTCAGGAGCATAATAAAATAGGGTCTGAGAAGTTGTGATGATAGTTCCAACTGCAATCGAACTTCCACCTCCAGTAGCTTCTGTAAAATATCCGCCAAAAGTCACATTAGGCAAAGTATATTCTCCACATGCATCTAAATCTGTAAACACACTAGTGTCAATTATACTTATAAGATAAGAAGATTGATTAGTGCAAGATGTTATTGGGTTTATATTCCATAAAAATAGGGTTTGTGTTGATGTAATTTGATCTCCTGAAAAATATTCAGTTCCTAAACCGCCAGACTGAGAAAAATATTGTTCTCCATTTAAAACTGGTGGTAGTGTATATGAATCACAAGTAATTACATCTTCTCTTTCTTCAACGATTGGCAGAGGATGCACAATAATATCAAATTGTCTTTCAATACAAAAAGTACCTTCAGGTTCTGCATAAAAATAAATTGTGACATTATCAGTAAAGATTGTGCCTGTAGGAATTAAAGTTCCTGATCCGTTTGGTCCATTTGGTGCTGTGTAAAATTCAGCGTTTGTATAGGATGGGACTACAAATTCACCACAATATTCAGTTTCTAAGTCATACTCATCAGCCATAAAAATCGCAAAACTAGTTTCTGCAAAACAACTATTTACATCTTCATTATAGATAAAAATTGTTGTTTCTTCTGTGATTAAATCTCCAGCAAATAGAGGTGTTCCAGATCTACCAGATTCAGTGAAATAGTTTCCATTTGTTAATGTAGGCAAAATAAAATCTGTACAATTAAATACATCAGGTAGATCATCTACTAATGGAGATGGATTAATATTTATTGTAAAATTTGTTACATCAAAACAAATAGTATTATTGTTCTCAATAAGTCGTGCCCAAACAATTATAGGGGTTAAAGTACCAGGAAGAGAAAAAGATGTAGGGTCTGCTACAACGTTGATGTTATTTAAAGCATCTTCTTCAGAATTATAATAATTTACAGTAAAAAGAGTGGGATTTAAACCATTCAAAATTTGAGATTCAACTTGTGAGACTAAATCTGTAGAAGTATCAGATTCACAAACTTCAAAATCGTTAGGTGTCGTTGCTTGAATAGTTGCAATAGTTAAATTAAAATCAAGAATTATACTACAAAAATTATTGCTGCTACTATTCTGAATTCTCATATAAATAATATCACCATCTAATCCTGGATATGAGCTTAATTCTGTATCAGAAATAGGGATATTATTGTTAGCGTTATCTAATGAATTATAATAAAAAATATTATATTCAGTTGGATTAATTCCTAAGGCGCTATGATCATTTAAAGTAAGATTGAATGTTATTGTGCCTCCAGAATCACATTCTAATAAATCATTGGGTTCTGTAATGGCTAAATCAGAAATAATTACTTGGTCAATAAGTTGACAACCAGAACTAAGCGTAGTAATAATTAAATCATAGGCACCAGATTGTGTTACAGTTAAAGTAGTGTTTGTTGCTCCATTGATATCTGCACCATTTCTTCTCCATTGATAGCTGAAATCAACAGTATTTGTATATCCAGAATCTAAGATGATATCATCTCCATCACATATTTCTTGATCGGGGCCAATATTTAAATTGGTATCAAAACTTCCAGCTTCGATAAAAACAGCAGAATCAAAATCTGAATCATTATAATCTCCGATAACTAATTTTATTGAATAAGGGTTATTTGGAATTACATAAGAAGAAGCATTTAGTATCACTGTATGACCTCTCATATTAAGAGCAGAACTAGCAGGATTGTCTACGTTATAGACACTAAACAAATCGGGATTTACAGAATTACACGAAGAATTGTATTGATTATCTCTAATATCTCTTACGGAAATGGGTGTATTTGTTCCAGGAATGATTGCCAAATTGGTTGTTTCTCCAGTGTTTAAATCTGTCAATAAAAAAGCAAATACATCACTAAACCCACATTGCCATTCACCATATTCATTAGAAGCGAATAAAAAATCAAAGGAAAAGCTAGTCGAAGAAGGAACAAAACTAAATTCTAAAAATGCTGTATCAGTAATTATTGCAGATTGTCCACTTTGGTTACTGATTGCTTGGAGGTCTGCATCTGTATTACTATTAACCTGACTATCTAATCCATTTCCAGTATAAATCCCTTGAGAATTAGCTGCAATTCCACTTCGTATGATAATTCCTTCCTGAATTGGAAAGGTAGATCCATTACCATTAAAATAGGCTACAGATTGATTGGATGAAATAGAGATATTAGAAGTTGTTGCACAAGAATTGGCAAGTAATAAGTTGACTAATTCTTGAGAAGTAAATCCAGTATCATTAACACTAATGGTTTGTGAAATCAAGTTAAATGATCCCACTAAAAAGAAAAGTAGGTATAATAATTTTTTAAGAAAAGAATTGAAAATTAATTTCAAAATGATTGTTGATTAACACTAGTTACAATATCAATAAGTTAATATCTCTAAAAGGTAAGTCAAACCAGTCTGCCACTGTTCTATTTGTTAAAATCCCATGATAAAAATACATGCCATTTCGTAGACTCTTGTCAAAACGAGCGGCATTTTCGAAACCACCTTCTTCAGCTATATTTAACAAATAGGGTGTAAACATATTACTAATTGCAAAAGATGCTGTTCTTGCATATCTAGATGGAATATTAGGTACACAATAGTGAATTACACCATGTTTTTCAAAAGTTGGTTTGGAATGCGTTGTTACACTAGAAGTTTCAAAACATCCACCTCTATCAATACTAACATCCACAATAATAGCACCTTCTTTCATACTTTCTACAATGGACTCACTAACTACAATTGGCGAGCGATTTTTACCTCTGATAGAACCTATAGCTACGTCGCATCTTCTTAATGATTTTGCTAAAGTTTTTGGTTGAATTGTTGACGTGTAAATCGGAGCATTTAAACAATGCTGTAGATTTCTCAGTTTTGTAATAGAATTATCAAAGACTTTAACTCTTGCACCTAACCCTAACGCAGATCTTGCTGCAAATTCACCGACGGTTCCTGCACCTAAGATAACAACATCGGTAGGAGGGACTCCTCCAATATTTCCAAGAAGTAATCCGTTTCCTTTATTTAAATTACTCATTAACTCTGCGGCAATTAGAATAGAAGCGGTTCCTGCAATTTCACTCAAAGATTTCACAACAGGATAAACACCATGCTCATCTTTAATATAATCAAAAGCGACAGCAGTGATTCTTTTTTTAGCTAAAGTTTCAAAGTATTTTTTTGTTTGTGTTTTCAATTGAAGCGCAGAAATCAGTACACTTTGTGGATTAATCAGTTCTATTTCTTCAATAGTTGGTGGTTCTACTTTCAAAACAATATTACAAGCAAAAGCTTCTTTTGTGTCATGTGATATTTTTGCTCCAGCTTCAGAATACTCTTTGTCATCATAGTTAGAACCTTCTCCAGCACCAGCTTCAACAACTATTCTATGTCCATGAGCTGTTAATGCAGCAACAGCATCTGGTGTTAAGCAGACTCTTTTTTCTTCAAAATGAGTTTCTTTTGGAAGCCCAATAAACAACTCTCCTTTTTCTTTTTTGATTTCAAGCATTTCTGCTTGAGGAATTAATTCTTCTTTACTAAAGGGAGAGAATGAGCTCATATAGGTTGTTTTAGTTGAATGTTGCGTTGTCCATCATCTAATTGTGTTAAATGAATTTCAACTGCGTTTAAAGGTAATAAATTTTGAACATTCTCAGGCCATTCAATTAAACACCAGGCTTCGTCATAAAAATAATCTTCAAAGCCAATATCATAGGCTTCTTCTTCATCTTCTATTCTGTAAAAATCAAAATGATATACTTTTTCATTAGAATTGGTAACATATTCATTTACAATAGAAAATGTAGGTGAACTAGTTACATCATCAATTCCAAGAACTTTGCATAGTTCTTTAATTAAAGTAGTTTTTCCAACGCCCATTACTCCATAAAACAACAATGTTTTATGTTTAGAGTTTTCAACAACTTCTTTTGCGATGGTATTTAATTCTGATAATGAGTAATTTTTATTCATGCAACAAAAATAAAAAACAGATCTTATTTTGGACTATAAATTGCACAAGGAATTATCATTTCTTCTAAGGAAACTCCACCATGCTGATAAGTATTTTTGAAATAGTTTACAAAATGATTGTAATTGTTAGGATACGCAAAAAACAAATCTTCTTTTGCAAAAACAAACGGACTGTTAAAACTAATACTGGGTAAGAAAATATCTTTTGGATTTCTGACTGCAAAAACATCTTTTTCTTCATAAGAAAGACTTCTTCCAGTTTTATACCTAAGATTAGAGCTGATGTTTTTATCTCCAATTACTTTTGTTGGATGTTTGCAGTTAATGGTACCATGATCTGTAGTAATGATTAATTTTTGTCCAAGTTGTTGTGCTTTTTGAAGAATTTCAAACAAAGGAGAGTTCTTAAACCAGCTTACTGTTAAAGATCGGTATGCTTTATCATCACCTGCCAATTCTTTAATGACTTCCATTTCTGTTTTAGAATGCGATAACATGTCTACAAAATTGTAAACCAAAACTGTAAGATCATTTTGTTTCGTCCCATTATAATTATTAGCTAATTCTTTTCCATCTCTTAACGAAACAATTTTATAATATTCATGCTTAATAGAGAGGTTTAGACGTTTTATTTGTGCGGATAAAAACTCATTTTCAAACATATTTTTACCGCCTTCATCTGTATCATTTTTCCAAAAATTTGGATGCTTTTTTTCCATTTCAGAAGGCATTAATCCAGAGAAAATAGCATTTCTTGCATATTGAGTTGCTGTCGGTAGTATACTGTAATAAGAATGTTCTTCTTCTTTCTTATAATGATTGTTGATGAAAGGCTCTAACATTCTATATTGATCATATCTAAGATTATCAATTACAATCCATAGCACTCCATTTTCAGACTCTAAATTAGGAACTATGTAATCTTTAAATAGTGTGTGTGAAAAAGTAGGACTATCATGAGAAGTTAATGAATCTTGATAATTCTTTTTTATAAATTTATAAAACAAGTTATTGGCTTCGGATTTTTGACTCTCCAAAATTTCAAGCATTCCAGAATCATTAATATCTTCTAATTGTAGCTCCCAATGCACTAATTTTTTATATAAATCAGCCCACTCTTCATAAGAGTTTACGGCCATTAAATCCATTGAAATCTTTCGAAACTCTTGTTGGTAATTAGAAGTTGTTTTTTCAGAAATTAGTCTAGAATGATCTAAATTCTTCTTTAAACTCAATAAAATCTGATTTGGATTTACAGGTTTTATTAAATAATCAGCTATTTTAGAACCAATCGCTTCTTCCATAATATATTCCTCTTCACTTTTAGTGATCATCACAACAGGTAAGTTTGCTTGAAGTTGTTTGATTTCAGCTAGTGTTTCTAAGCCATTCATGCCTGGCATATTTTCATCTAAAAACACAATATCAAAATTAGTTTCTTCAACTAAATCAATAGCATCTGTTCCGTTTGTACAAGTTATTACAGAATAATTTTTCTTTTCAAGAAATAAAATATGAGGTTTTAATAAATCAATTTCATCATCAACCCACAAAATTTGAATAGTATTCATATAGCGATAGTTTCTTTTTAGAACGTTAAAAGTATTTATTTGTTATGGTTTCTGACTCCATAAAATGATAAATTATTGCCAATAAAAATGCAATCTACTTTGTAAAGTACTAATTTAGTCTTTAGTTTGTAATAGTAACCTAAAACAAAGGCTTGGAAAACGAAATAACGAATAAATTAAAAATCTTAAATGACCCAATTTATGGGTTCATCAGAATTCCCAACAGTCTAATATTTGATATTATAGAACATCCTTATTTCCAAAGACTTAGGAGGATTTCTCAAATGGGCTTATCTAATTTAGTGTATCCTGGAGCTAATCACACAAGATTTCATCATGCAGTAGGTTGTTTAGATTTAATGCAAAAAACAGTTCGAGTTCTTAGAATGAAAGGGATTAAGATTTCAGCAAAAGAAGAAAACGCATTGTGTATTGCTATTTTATTGCATGACATTGGTCATGGTGCTTTTTCACACGCTTTAGAACATAGTATTGTAAGTGGAATAACTCATGAAGAAATTTCATTAAAATACATGCACAAACTTAATCAACAATTTAAAGGTCGATTAGATTTAGCAATCGAGGTTTTTACAGGTAAATATCACAGAAAATTTTTGCATCAATTAATATCTAGTCAATTAGATATTGATCGATTAGATTATCTAAAAAGAGATAGTTTTTATACAGGAGTTGCCGAAGGAAATATTAGTTCTGATCGATTGATTGCAATGATGAATGTTGTTGATGATGAATTGGTTATAGAGAAAAAAGGAATTTACTCTGTTGAAAAATTTTTAATCGCAAGAAGGTTAATGTATTGGCAAGTTTACTTACATAAAACAGGTTTAGCCGCAGAGTATATGTTGGTAAAAATATTAATGAGAGCCAAAGAACTTGCTGATAAAGGAGTGGAGTTGTATTCTAGTACCGCCTTGAGATTTTTCTTGTATAATAAAATAAATAAAGTAAATTTTGATGATAAAGTATTAGAGACTTTTTCTAAGTTAGATGATTATGATATTTTATCAGCGATTAAAGAATGGACAAATCATTCAGATAAAATATTATCAGATTTGTCTAGGATGCTAATAAATAGAGATTTATTTAAAATTGAAATTCAAGATAAAAAAATATCAGAAGAACATGAATTAAATAGAACGATACAATTTATGGCAGATTCTGGTTTGTTTGAGAAAGATGCAAGTTATTTTGTATTTATAGGTTTTATAACAAATCAAGCCTATAATAGTAAACAGCCAATTAAAATACTAACCAAAAAGGGAAATTTAAAAGATATAGCAAAGGCTTCAGATCAATTAAATCTACAAGCACTATCAAAACCAGTTACAAAACATTTCATCTGCTTTCCTAAGAAAAAGTAATTAGCCTAATCCTACATTTTTTTATACTTTTGCAAAAGATGAAATTTACAGCCAAACAAATCGCTCAAATCTTAGAAGGAGATATTGAAGGGAACCCAGAAGCGGAAGTTTCTAAACTTTCTAAGATAGAAGAAGGCAAAAAAGGATCACTTACTTTTTTATCTAACCCAAAATATACACCTTTTATATATACTACTGAGGCATCTATTACCATAGTTGATAGAGCTTTAGTCTTAGAAAAAGAAGTTTCTTCTACTTTAATTAGAGTAGAAGATGCTTATAAATCTTTTTCTAAATTATTAGAGTTTTACAACCAAGTAAAAAATAATAAAGAAGGAAGAGAAGCTCCAATTTTTATTTCTGATTCAGCAGAAATTGGAAAAGGAGAATATATAGGAGCCTTTTCTTACATAGGTGAAAATGTAAAAATTGGAACTAATGTAAAAATTTATCCAAATTCTTATGTAGGGGATAATGTTATTATTGGAAATGATTGCATCATTTTTGCTGGAGTAAAAATATATTCTGAAACAGAAATAGGTAATAATTGCGTGATTCATTCAGGTGTTATAATAGGATCTGATGGATTTGGATTTGTCCCTGATGAAAAAGGAGAATTCAATAAAGTTCCTCAGACTGGAAATGTTGTGATAGAAGATAATGTAGATATTGGTTCAGGTTCTACAATTGATAGAGCTACTCTAGGATCAACAATTATAAGAAGAGGAGTAAAGCTAGACAATCAAATTCAGGTTGCTCACAATGTTGAAATAGGTAAGAATACTGTAATTGCAGCTCAAACAGGAATTGCAGGATCAACCAAAGTAGGTGAAAACTGTATGATTGGCGGGCAAGTAGGAATTGCAGGACATCTTACCTTAGGAAATAATTTAAAGATACAAGCACAATCTGGAATTTCTAAAAATTTAAAAGATAATTCAGTAGTTCAGGGAAGTCCTGCATATGCATATAACGATTATTTTAAATCGTATGCACTATTTAAAAATTTACCAAAATTAGCTGAGAAAATTAGTAACTTAGAAAAAGAAATCAATACTCAAAATATAAATGATGAGTAAAAAACAAAAAACGATACAAAGAGAAGTTAGCTTATCAGGTGTAGGATTACACACTGGTAACGAAGTTAAAATGACTTTTAAGCCAGCTCCAGAAAACCATGGATTTGCATTTGTAAGAGTTGATCTAGAAGGAGCACCAACTATTGAAGCGAAAGCTGAATATGTTGTAAATACTCAAAGAGGAACTAATCTTGAAAAAAATGGTGTTTTAATTCAGACTTCAGAACATGTTTTAGCAGCAGCTGTAGGTTTAGACATAGATAACCTTCTTATAGAAATAGATGCCTCAGAGCCTCCAATAATGGACGGTTCTTCTAAGTTTTTTGTAGAAGCCTTAGAAAAAGCTGGGATTCAAGAATTGGAAGCTGATATTGAAGAATACGTTGTTAAAGAAATTATTTCTTACAAGGATGAAATAACAGGTAGTGAAATTATTTTAATGCCTTCAAATGAATATCAAGTAACAACGATGGTCGATTTTGGCACTAAAATTTTGGGAACTCAGAATGCTACTTTAGAACATATTTCTGATTTTAAATTAGAGATTGCAGATGCAAGAACTTTTAGTTTTCTTCATGAAATCGAGATGCTATTAGAAAATGACCTCATAAAAGGAGGTGATTTAAATAATGCAATAGTTTATGTAGACAAAGAGCTTTCAGAGGCTACAATGCAAAAATTAAAGAAAGCATTTAAAAAAGATGACATTAAAGTAAAATCAAATGGAATCTTAGATAACTTAAATCTTCATTGGGCAAATGAAGCGGCAAGACATAAATTATTAGATGTTATAGGTGATTTAGCTTTAACAGGAACTCGAATTAGAGGAAAAGTTATTGCAAATAAACCAGGACATCTTGTTAATACTCAATTTGCTAAAAAATTAGCAAAATTGATAAAAATGGAAAAAAGGAATAACATTCCTCAAGTTGATTTAAATCAACCTCCATTAATGGATATTCACCAAATTATGGATATTCTTCCACATAGACCTCCTTTTTTATTAGTTGACAGAATTCTAGAGTTAACAGATAAACATGTAGTTGGAATGAAAAATGTTACAATGAATGAAGGTTTCTTTGTTGGGCATTTTCCAGGAGCACCAGTAATGCCTGGAGTTCTTCAAGTAGAAGCTATGGCACAATGTGGTGGAATTTTAGTATTAAGTACAGTACCAGATCCCGAGAATTACTTGACCTATTTTATGAAAATAGATAAAGTTAAGTTTAAACAAAAAGTCTTACCAGGAGACACATTAATATTTAAAGCTGAATTAATTACACCAATACGAAGAGGTATTTGTCACATGCAAGCTTTTGGATATGCGAACAATAAATTAGTTGTTGAAGCAGAATTAATGGCTCAAATTTCAAAACGACCAGAAGAATGAATCAACCTTTAGCATACGTACATCCTCAAGCAAAAATTGCAAGAAATGTAGTGATAGAACCTTTTACAACTATTCATGCGAATGTTCAAATAGGTTCAGGAACCTGGATAGGCTCTAATGTAACCATAATGGAAGGTGCAAGAATTGGAAAAAACTGTAGAATTTTCCCAGGGGCTGTAATTTCTGCAATTCCACAAGATTTAAAATTTGAAGGAGAAGATTCATTAACTGTTATTGGAGATAATACAACCATTCGTGAATGTGTTACCATCAATAGAGGTACAAGTGCTTCAGGTGAAACTAGATTAGGTAAAAATGTATTAATTATGGCAACTGCCCATATTGCACATGATTGTGTAATAGGCGATAATGCCATTGTGGTGAATGGAGTTGCATTAGCCGGTCATGTAACAATTGGAGATTTTGCAATTATCGGTGGTTTAGCAGCGATTCATCAGTTTATTCATATTGGAGATCATGCAATGGTTTCTGGTGGTTCTTTAGTAAGAAAAGATGTACCACCTTATACAAAAGCAGCAAAAGAACCTTTATCCTATGTGGGTATCAACTCAATAGGATTAAGAAGACGTGGTTTCTCAACCGAAAAAATTAGAGAAATTCAGAATATTTATAGATTACTATATCAAAAAAATTATAACAACTCTCAAGCAATGGAGAAGATTGAAGCCGAAATGGAAGCAACTTCTGAAAGAGATGAAATATTGTTATTCATTCGTAATTCTCAACGTGGAATTATGAAAGGATATTGGGGAGGATAGAAAGTACAAAAAACAAAAAATAATTTATGGCTACAACATCAGATATTAGAAACGGATTATGCATTAAGTATAATAATGACATATATAAAGTAACAGAGTTTTTACACGTAAAACCTGGAAAAGGTCCTGCTTTTGTTAGAACAAAACTTAAAAGTGTTACTAATGGTAAAGTCATCGACAATACTTTTCCGGCGGGTAGAAAAATTGAAGATGTTCGAGTAGAAACTCATAAGTTTCAATATTTATACAATGAAGGTGAAACATTTCACTTCATGAATAATGAAGATTACAGTCAGATTGAATTACAAAAAAATGCATTAGATGCTCCTGATTTAATGAAAGAAGGCGAAACGGTAACGATCATTATAAATTCAGAAGATGATATGCCTTTATCGGTTGATATGCCAGCAAGTGTTATTTTAGAAGTTACACATACCGAACCAGGTGTAAAAGGAAATACAGCAACCAATGCTACAAAACCCGCTACAGTTGAATCGGGTGCTACTGTAAATGTTCCTCTTTTTATCAATGAAGGTGATAAAATTAAAGTAGAAACCACTAAAGGAACGTATCAAGAAAGAATCAAAGAATAGAAATTCTAGAATGAAATTTAAATCCATTCAAACTTTACAAAATATAGCAAACTTAATTGATGCAAGTTTTGTTGGTGATGCTGATTTTAATATTACTGGAATAAATGAAATTCACGTTGTAGAATCTGGTGATATTGTTTTTGTTGATCATCCAAAATATTACGACAAAGCTTTGCTTTCAAAAGCAACTACTATCTTAATTAATAAAAAAGTAGAATGTCCTGAGGGTAAAGCACTTTTAATTTCTGATGACCCTTTCCGCGACTTTAATAAACTTACAAAACATTTCAGTCCATTTATTAGTTCTAAGCAAAGTATAGCAGAGTCTGCAATAATAGGGGAAGGAACAGTAATACAACCCAATGTTTTTATTGGAAATAATGTAGTAATTGGTAATAACTGCTTGATACATCCTAATGTAACCATTTATGATAATGCTGTAATTGGAGATCATGTAACTATACATGCCAATACAGTGTTAGGAGGTGATGCATTTTATTATAAAAATAGACCCGAAGGCTTCGATCAATTAATTTCTGGTGGTAGAGTTGTTATTAAAGATCATGTGGATATTGGTGCTTCATGTACAATAGATAAAGGAGTTACTGGAGATACAACCATCGGAGAAGGAACTAAGATTGACAATCAAGTGCATGTAGGTCATGATACAATCATTGGTAAAAAATGTTTAATCGCTTCTCAAACTGGTATTGCAGGTTGTGTTATTATTGAAGATGAAGTAACACTTTGGGGTCAAGTAGGAACTAATAGCGGAATTACCATTGGTAAAGGAGCCATTATTTTAGGACAGACTGGTGTCACAAAATCAGTTTCTGGAGGAAAAACCTACTTCGGAACACCTATTTCAGAATCTAGAGAAAAGTTAAAAGAATTAGCATATTTAAAGAGATTATTACGAGAAGAAAAGAAAGATTAATTTTCCTTTTTTAGCTTCAAACAATAGAGTATTTTTGCACAAATTATTACAAAAAATATATCCATGAGTGTTTTAGTAAATAAAGATTCAAAAATTATAGTTCAAGGTTTTACAGGTAGTGAAGGAACTTTTCACGCAGGTCAAATGATTGATTACGGAACCAATGTAGTTGGTGGAGTTACGCCAGGAAAAGGTGGTCAAGAACACCTTGGAAAACCGGTGTTTAATACAGTAAAAGATTCTGTTGATCAAGTAGGAGCAGACACTTCAATTATTTTTGTACCACCAGCTTTTGCTGCAGATGCAATTATGGAAGCTGCAGACGCAGGAATCAAAGTAATCATTTGTATTACTGAAGGGATTCCTACTGCTGACATGGTTAAAGTGAAAGCTTATATAGACGATAAAGATTGTACATTAGTTGGACCTAACTGTCCAGGTGTAATTACACCAGACGAAGCTAAAGTTGGTATTATGCCAGGTTTTATCTTTAAGAAAGGTAGAGTAGGGATTGTTTCTAAATCAGGAACATTAACCTATGAAGCAGCTGATCAAGTTGTAAAACAAGGTTACGGAATTACTACAGCCATTGGTATTGGTGGAGATCCTATTATTGGAACTACAACAAAACAAGCTGTTGAGTTATTAATGAATGACGACGAAACAGAAGCAATTGTTATGATTGGTGAAATCGGTGGTCAATTAGAAGCGGAAGCTGCACAATGGATTAAAGCTGATGGAAACAGAAAACCAGTAGTTGGTTTTATCGCAGGTCAAACTGCACCAGCAGGAAGAACGATGGGTCACGCTGGAGCTATTGTAGGTGGAGCTGATGATACAGCGCAAGCAAAAATGAAAATTTTAGCTGAAAACGGAATTCACGTTGTTGAATCTCCGGCTAAAATTGGTGAAATGATCGCGAGTGTTTTAAAATAAAAACTCTTAACAAACATATATAAAGATTCCCGTATTTTATGCGGGAATTTTTTATTGAAAAAAGAATTATATTTGACAATCAACTAATAATAAGACATGAAATTACTAGAAAACAAAACAGCAATTATCACCGGTGCTACAAGAGGAATTGGAAGAGGAATAGCCCTTGAGTTTGCAAAACAAGGCGCTCATGTAGCTTTTACTTATAGTTCATCTGTAGATGCAGCAAATGACTTAGAAAAAGAACTGAGCTCTTTAGGAATTAAAGCAAAAGGATATCAATCAAATGCAGCAGATTTTGATTCGGCTCAAGAATTAGCAAAAGAAGTTTTAGCTGAATTTGGAAGTATTGATATATTAATAAACAATGCTGGAATTACTAAGGATAACTTATTAATGAGAATTTCTGAAGATGACTTTGACAAAGTAATTGAAGTCAACTTAAAATCGGTTTTTAACTTAACGAAAGCAGTAATTAGACCCATGATGAAACAACGTTCAGGTTCTATTATTAATATGAGTTCTGTGGTTGGATTAAAAGGAAATGCAGGTCAATCTAATTATGCAGCTTCAAAATCTGGGATCATAGGATTTTCTAAATCTGTCGCTTTAGAATTAGGATCTAGAAATATTAGAAGTAATGTGATTGCTCCAGGTTTTATTGAAACTGAAATGACAGCGAAATTAGATGAAGCTACAGTACAAGGCTGGAGAAATTCTATTCCTTTAAAACGCGGGGGAACTACACAAGATATTGCTAATGCCTGTGTTTTCTTAGGATCAGATATGAGTAGCTATATTACTGGTCAGACCTTATCTGTTGATGGTGGTATGAGCTAATATGATGTTTAAATAACAATAAAAACCTGTAGCACAAGTGTTGAATTTATTTCAGCAACAGTTGCAGGTTTTCTTTTTTTAACAAGAATTTTAGGTGGATAATTATTAGATTTACGAATCAAAAATAATCATTGCAAACAACAACTATCATTTACATTATAATCGCATTACTTTTCAGTATTGCTATTTCGTGGTTTTTATATTTTTATCAGCAAAAAGGGCAACGAAAAGTAGATTTTGTTCTATTTGGACTAAGGTCTTTAAGTGTTTTCTTATTGTTTTTGCTATTTATAAACCCTACAATAGACAGGAAACAACTCATCAATCAAAAATCAAAGCTTTCTGTTCTAGTTGATAACTCTACATCCATTAAATTTTTTCAAAAAGACACTTTAGTACAATCAATTATTGATGATTTTAAAACTCATTCAGAACTAAACGAACGATTTGATATTAATTATTATTCTTTCGGTGATAAGTTTCAAATCAATGATAGCTTACAATTTATTGAAAGTCAGACTAATTTAGCAGACCCTATAAATAAGGTGAACAAAGTATTGAAAGACGATAGCAATGCAATAGTGTTGATTACTGATGGAAACCAAACTGTTGGAAATGACTATGAATATTCATCAATAAAAACCCCAGTTTTTCCTCTTGTTGTTGGTGATACAACACAATATGAAGATGTTAAAATATCGCAGTTAAATGTCAATAGATATAGTTTTATTAACAATCAATTCCCTGTAGAAATATTTTTACAATATGAAGGAAATCAATCATTAAAATTAAGATATACAATAGAAAATAAGGGTAAGATTATTTATAGCAAACTAATAAGCTTTAGTCCACAGAAAAACTCACAAAGAATCGAAGCTTCAATAAAAGCTATTCAAGAAGGTTCAAATTTTTACAAAGCTAAAATTGAATACTTAGAGAATGAAAAAAATAAGACGAATAATCTTAAAAACTTCTCTGTAGAAGTAATCAATAAACAGACAGAAGTACTTATCCTGAGTTCATTTCACCATCCCGATCTAGGAGCATTAAAAAAATCAATAGAAAGTGATCAGCAAAGAAAAGTATCTATTAGAACACTTGACGAAAACAACATTAAATTAATTGATTTTCAATTAGTTATATTATACCAGCCAAACAATGAGTTTAAAGAAATTATCAATGAGTTATCAACTAGAAAAGCGAATTACTTTCTAATTTCGGGATCTAAAACTGATTGGAATTTTATTAATAATCAAAACATCGGAATTCGAAAGAACTACATTAATCAAGATGAAAATTATACGGCATCATTTAACGCAGGTTTTTTAAACTTCTCTCAAAAAGATATTGGATTTGATAATTTTCCGCCTTTAGTGAACAAGTTCGGTGAGACAAGTATAAGCATACCACATCAAACATTATTTTTTCAGAATATCAATGGATTTATATCACAAGAGCCATTATTAGCAACTTCTAATGAAAACAATCATAAGAAAGTGTTTTTATTAGGTGAAGGTCTCTGGAAATGGAGATCTACTAGTTATTTGAATAGCAATTCATTTCAAGATTTTGATGAATTTATTGGTAATCTTGTTCAGTTTGCTTCCTCAAAAAAAGTCAGAAATCGTATAGATGTAAATATTGAACCTATCTATAATGCTAATACAAGGATACAAGTAGGAGCATTTTATGTGGATGAAAATTATCAATTTGATGATAGAGCTACCTTGCTTTTTACTACCATCAATAAAGAAACAAAAGAAAAGAAAACAATACCATTTTCTTTGAAAAACAATTCTTTTCAATTAGAATTAACAACATTAGAACCTGGTGATTATGAGTATTCTGTAGATGTTGAAGGTCAGAATATTACAAAAAAAGGAGTGTTTAAAATCAGTCAGTTTGAAATTGAGCAACAATTTGCCAATGCCAATAAAGAAAAATTACAACGATTATCAAATAAATCAAAGGGGGTTCTTTATTTTGAAAATCAAGAAGCATCACTAATCGATCAGTTATTAACTGACAAAAGGTTTGTAACCATTCAAAAATCTGTAAATACAAAAGAAGAACTCATCAATTGGAAATGGTTATTAGCTATCATTGTTTTCTTATTATCAGCAGAATGGTTTACCAGGAAATATTTCGGAAAAATATAGAATGGTTGATTAAAATAATGATATCAATTATAATTACAACCTTATTCAAAACTATAAGTTGTAAATTTGTATAAATCTTAAAATTAATAAAATGGCAAATAATCAAGTAGAATTTAAATTTCCAAAAGGAGTTGTTATTACAATTGCAGTGGTGGTTGTATTACTTATTTTCATATCTAAGTCAGCAGTAACTATTGGACCTGGAGAAGGTGGAGTAGTTTTTGAGTCTTTAGGGGATGGTATTGATACAGAAACTACTTACGGTGAAGGTTTTCACCTAATATTACCTTGGAATAGAATGATCGTTCGTAAAGTACGTCAACAATCTATTTCAGATGAAATGAATGTACTTTCTGTAAACGGATTAGAAGTAAAAGTTAATGGTACCATCTGGTATGAGCCAGAATTCAGTAACTTAGGAAAACTGATCAAAACAAAAGGAGAAGATTACGAAAGAGAATTATTAGATCCAGCTGTTAATGCTGCTGCAAGAAGTGTGGTTGGACGTTATACTCCAGAACAGTTGTATTCTAGTAAAAGGGATGTTATTGAGCAAGAGATCTTAGATGAAGTACAAAACATTCTTAAAGATCAGTATTTAATGGTGAAAAGAGTTTTAGTAGAAGATGTTAAATTACCGACTACAATTAGAACTGCAATTGAAACTAAATTAAAGCAAGAACAAGAATCTTTAGAATATGAGTTTAGAATAGCTAAAGCTCAAAAAGAAGCAAAAAGACAAAAAATTGATGCGGAAGGTAAAGCTGTAGCGAATAAAATTTTAAGTGCTTCATTAACAGATAAAATTTTACGCGAAAAAGGTATTGAGGCTACTTTAGAATTATCTAAATCTCCTAATAGTAAAGTAATTGTGATCGGTTCTGGTAAAAGCGGAATGCCAATTATATTAGGAAATCAATAAATGAAGTTTCTTTATAAAAAAATGAATCCAGCCGTATAGCTGGATTTTTTATTTCCTTAAAAAACTGTTAAACTCATATAACGATGTAACTAAATTGTTTGCAAGGCGTCTGATGAGTATACTCTAAAGAATGATAAACTTTAGTTAGTATTAGTTAGTTTTTAATAGTTGTAAAAAGCCTGAGTTTTCTGAACTCAGGCTTTTTTATTAATTACCTTTCCTTTTCTCTGGCAATCGACTTCTTTCGATTTTACCTTTCTTAAGAGCTTTATAGTTTTCATAACAGTCCAAGACTGCTTCAATCATTTGTAAGTCACTGGCTTTTTTTACAAAATATTCAGAATAATTACAATCAGAAATTAATTTCATTAAATCATTTCTGTCAATCTCCATATATTCCATCATTACCTCTCTGTCAAACTTACCCGCCATAATTTTACGCAAGTTATCTTCTTTCTTTATTTTTTGAAGCTTTTTAAGCTGTTTAGGCTTCTTTCCGAAAAGTTTATACAAGAAGTCAACTGGCTGAAATAAAGCGGCTAGAGGAGAGGCAAAGTCACTAGTTTTAGGTCTAGCAATTTCATAGGTCTGTCTAATCCCGTTAATTTTTATTCTGGTAAATCGATCTTTAGGAACTTGTTTCACATCAACTTCTAAAACACCAATAAGTTTACTAGATTTAATAATGATTTCTTTGACTTCTTCAGATTTTTCATACAGAGCAATCAATAACTCATTTCCTTTTAATAAATCATTGGTTACTTTAATCTTTATGGAAGAATGACCAAGATAAGATACCATTATGGTATCATTTGCCCTTGCCATAATTTCAAAAAAACCTTCATCATTAGTGATGGTTCCAGTAACTGAATTTAAGTTTAAAATATGTGAAGCACTGAGTGATTTTTTGGTTTCTGAATCTATTACCTGACCTTTTAGAGTTTTGACAACCAAACTATCAGTTTGAGAATAAACACTTATTGAAACGAATAAAAGAAATAATAGGAGTATTTTATTTTGCTGCATACAACAAAAGTAAGGATTATAACTCAGACAAAATGGTTAATATTTTGTGAAAAGGGACTTTAAAAGTGCGCACGAGAAGATTCGAACTTCCACATCCTAAACGGATACCAGCCCCTCAAGCTGGCGCGTCTACCAATTCCGCCACGTGCGCTTTTAAGGTAAAGTAGAATACTATTGTGACCGGGCTGGGGCTCGAACCCAGGACCCTCTCCTTAAAAGGGAGATGCTCTACCAACTGAGCTACCAGGTCTTAAATTTTAAGATTGCAAATATAAACGCATTCATACATAAAAGCACTTTTTTTACTTTATTTTTTTTCGATATTTGCTTTCTAATTTATGTTTTATGAAAATTGTTCTTTTAGGATATATGGGTAGTGGGAAATCTACTATAGGAAAAAAATTAGCAGACAAAATTTATCATAAATTCACAGATTTAGATACTTACATAGAAAATAAAGAAGACAAAACAATTCCTGAAATTTTTAATGAGAAAGGAGAAATATATTTTAGAAAAGCAGAACATAAGTATTTGCAAGAATTCTTAAGTGAAAATGATTCCTTTGTTTTATCATTAGGAGGCGGCACACCTTGTTATGCTGGAAATATGGATATCATAATCAATCAGAATGGAGTTATATCATTTTATTTGCAAGCATCAATTCCTACATTAAAAGATAGATTAATCAATAATAGTTCTAAAAGACCTTTGCTAGCTTCACTATCAGAAGAAAAAGTTATAGAATATATCGCTAAGCATTTATTTGAACGCAGTGTATTTTATGAAAAAGCTACGCATAGAATTACTGTAAATTCAAAAGAAATAGAAGCTATTGTAGCAGAAATTAGAATTCTACTACACTAAATAAGCTTTAGAATTCTTTTTATCAAAAATAACTTCTACATGTTCTTTGATCGAAGTTGATAAAGAAATTCCTTTAAAATCTGCTTTAACAGGATATTTTTTATGATTTCTATTGACTAATACAGCAGTTTTAAAACGTTTTAATGGAACATCTAAAAAATGTCTAATTCCGTACATTAGTGTACTGCCAGAATTCAAAACATCATCTACCAAAACTATTGATTTATTTTTATACGCACTTGCTTCTATACTAGTACTCACTGAATTTAAAGGTTTTTTCTTGTCGATAAACACTTCGCAGAGATGAACTTCTAATGTAGAGATTTCTTGCAAAGTTTTTGCCAATTGAGTTGCGAAATACATTCCATTCCCTTGGATTCCGGCAATTAAAACTTCTTTTTCTGAACTATTTGCTTCATAAATCTGATACGCGATTCTTTTTATTTTTTGATGAATCTGTTTATGATTTAAAATGATGTTGTTTAATGTGCTCATTTATCTTGTTTTATTCTGGTGAATCTTGATAATCGTCAATATCTCTTCTATCTTTTTTAGTGGGCCTACCTGTTCCTTTTTTTCTATAATAATCTTTAGAATATTTTAATAAATCTAATTTTTCAAATTCTTCTTTAGGTGTTACATCTTTACAAAACTGAGGAAGAAGCTTTGCACCAACTCTGCTTTCTGGAATATTCAAAACTTGAATCTGAATATTCATTTGATTTTTACGAACAGTAATTAACTCACCTCCATAAACTTCTTTCGAAGGCTTACAATTAGTTTGGTCAATTTTTACTTGTCCTTTTTTACAGGATTCGGTGGCAATATTTCTAGTCTTAAATGTACGAATACACCAAAGAAATTTATCAATTCTCATAAAAAAGTTAAAAAAGCATTAATCACTTTTTACAAAGGTATAAAAATGGTAAATTGCGCCACTAAAATATTGCAAATGTTTAATAGAAAGCTTTTAATTTTATGTTTATCAATCCTAGCATTAGGATATTCATGTAGACCAGATAGTATTGGTGTTACCGTAGATAATTTTGACCATGCTGCACAAGCTTTGATTGATCGTGACTCTTTAATTGATTTTTTAGAATCACATTATTATGACGACGCTATTGATTCAGTGAAACCACTTGTCACTGGAGCTACAGCTTTAATTAATGATGTTCGATTAATAGAACAAGAGGTTACAGAGCTAGAAGTAGATTACAAATTTTACTTCTTAATGAAAAATGAAGGTACGCCCGTTCCAGACAAAGGATTTCCAACGGTAATGGATTCTGTTTTGGTAAAGTACAAAGGACAATACTTATTTAACACTGAAGATTTAATTGATTTTGATGAACGAACTGTGAGTCCAGTTTGGTTGACTTTAAATGGAGTAATTAGAGGGTGGACCTATAGTTTTGTTAATTTCAAAGGAGGTGAGAATATTACTGTCCCAGGAAATGGACCTATTACTTATCAAAATGGAGGGAATGGAGTTTTATTTCTTCCTTCTGGCTTAGGTTATAGAAATCGAGGAACTCTCGGGATACCTGGAAATGTAAATTTGATGTTTTATATCGAATTGTATGATATTGTGCAGGATACAGATCATGATAATGATGGTGTTCCTTCCATATTAGAAGACCCTGATGGAGATGGTGATCCAAGAAATGATGATACCGACGAAGATAATATTCCTAACTATCTAGACTTTGATGATGATGGTGATGGAATCTTAACTAGAGATGAAGGTGGAGTAGATGGTGATCCTACAAATGATTTTAACGATCCTAACAATCCAACGTTACCAGATTATTTAAATCCAAACTATCCAAATAGTGGTAATTAAATAAAACAACATAAAAAAAGCTCTTGAAAATTCAAGAGCTTTTTTTATTTAAATAAGTTTAAAATTATAATCTGTAAGAAACTCCAAATATTATTTGACTGACACGAGAGTCAAAATTAACCTCAGAACTAATAGAATCATCTACAAATTTTGTTTCATTTTTAGACAATCCTCTTTCCCAACGAACATCGATACCTAATCTCCCAAATTCGATTCCACCTCCTAATTGAATTCCTAAAGAAAATTGATCGGTAGAAACTTCTTTTAAATCATCAAAACCAAAGTCAGAAGATAAAATGTATTGAAAAGATGGGCCAGCAAAAATATTTCCAATTCCAAATATTTTCTTACCTAATAATACAGGGACATCAATCTTTCTAAATTTATAATCTGTTGTTTTAGCAGTTGCAAAAGTATTATCATAGGTAATATCATTACTCAACTCTGTGTACACAATTTCAGGCCTTAAATACAAGCCTACAATAGGCAATTTTGCTCTAAACCAGATACCAGCATGGTATCCTGTTCTGCTTTCTGCACCATTTAATACATCGTTAGAAACATTGTTAAATGAATCTGAATTGTAATTTACTCCAGCTTTTAAACCAACTTGTAATTGTGCTTGTGCTAATTGTGCTACTCCAATAAAAAGAAGACTAGCTAATAAGATTTTTTTCATCATAATTATTTTTTGTCATACTATAAAGACGCTTTAAAACCTAAAAAGGTTATTTTCTTTTTAAAACTTTCTTTACAGCATTAACGACAGCAGCATCATTAATATTATACTTTTCCATTAATTGAGCTGGAGTTGCTGATTCACCAAAAGTATCATCAACAGCAACAAATTCTTGTGGAGTTGGGTTATTTTGAGCTAAACATCTTGCTAAACTTTCTCCTAATCCTCCAAATTTATTATGTTCTTCTGCAGTTACAATGCATCCAGTTTTAGCAACAGATTTTAAAATTGCTTCTTCGTCTAAAGGTTTTATTGTATGAATATTAATTACTTCTACACTAATTCCTTCTGCTTCTAATTTTTCAGCAGCTAATAAAGATTCCCAAACTAAATGACCCGTAGCAACAATAGTGACATCTGTCCCTTCAGTTAGAGTAATCGCTTTACCAACTACAAAAGGTTGATCTGTTGGCATAAATACGGGAACTTTTGGGCGACCAAAACGTAAATAAACAGGACCTTCATAATCAGCAATAGCAATGGTAGCAGCTTTCGTTTGATTATAATCACAAGTATTAATTACCGTCATTCCTGGTAACATTTTCATCAACCCTAAATCTTCTAAGATTTGATGTGTTGCACCGTCTTCACCTAATGTTAATCCTGCGTGAGAAGCACATATTTTTACATTCTTATCAGAATAGGCGATTGATTGACGAATTTGATCATACACACGTCCGGTAGAAAAGTTTGCAAAAGTTCCTGTAAAAGGAATTTTACCGCCTATGGTTAAACCAGCAGCTATTCCCATCATATTTGCTTCTGCTATTCCTACTTGGAAGAAACGCTCTGGGTGATTTTTTTCAAATTCGTTCATTTTTAACGAACCCGTTAAATCAGCACAAAGTGCAACTACGTTTGGATTCGTTTTTCCTAATTCTGTTAGACCATCACCAAATCCAGACCTTGTGTCTTTCATTTCTGTGTATGTGTATTTTTTCATCTTGTAGTATTGTTATTTAAGCGTAAAAATAAGTTTTTAATTAAGTTTTATTGAGCAATTTTCAGCAATTCTTTATATAATTTATGAACAGGTAATCCCATAACATTAAAATAACTCCCAGTGATCTTTTTAACACCTATAAGTCCTACCCAGTCTTGAATTCCATAACTTCCTGCTTTATCAAAAGGTTTGAAGTTTTCAAGGTAATAGTTAATTTCTTCGTCAGAAAAATTCTCAAATTCGACAATGGTTTCATCGTTAAATATTTTTTGAAATGAATTACTTTTAATACTAACTGAAGTAAAGACCTGATGTTGTTTTCCAGACATTTCTTTTAGCATATTAAAAGCATCAAGTTTGTCTTTTGGCTTTCCAATAGCTTTGCCTTCAAACCAAACAATCGTATCTGAAGTAACTAACAAATCATTTTCTTTCAAATCAGTAAAAACCGAAGATTTTAAATCAGCTAAATAGTCTGTTATTTCTGCTGCTTTTAAATGTTTGGGATAAATTTCATCTACTTCTTTTATATGGATAGTAAATGGAACATCTAATTGTTTGAAAAATTCTTGTCTTCTTGGAGAACCAGAAGCAAGAATTAAATTAAAGTTGGAGAGTTTTTTTCGTAGCATTAATTGAATTTAAATAGTACCATTGATAGTATTCCAATAAGCATCATAACTTTCATTAAATTACTTAAAAAATGAAATTGTGCTTTTGTTTTTGCGCTCCATAATTTAAAAATGAAGTAGACTAACAAAATAGAAATCAAACTAGTAACAGCAGATAAATATAAATCTTCAGAACCAAAAGAATCATTTAGTAATAACATCAGAAAGAACATTAGCACAAATGATAAAACAATAGAAATATTTCTAGTTCTAATTTTTCCAATCAAAATAGGAAGTGTTTTCATCTTTAGTTTAAAATCTCCATCTACATCTTCAATATCTTTGATTAGTTCACGTATCAAAGTGGTTAAAAAAGCAAAAAATATATAGTAAAAGACAATGATAGATAGAAATAAATCATTAAATATTTCACTTTTGGTAACTAACTTTTTATCAAACTCATAAACTAGCATTATAATGAATGGGACTAGCAAAGAAATCAACAAGTTTCCTAGTAATGGTAATCTTTTTAAGTATTTAGAATATAATAATAGAAGTACTGCTGTGGTAATAAAATAGAGTGATAAAATTTCAATATTTTTAAAAAAAGACAGCCATAATCCTAAGATTAGACCAAGAATAGTAAATAATAAATAAAAAATGATTGCTCTTTTTTTAGAGATCGTATTTGATATATATACTTTATGAGGTTTGTTGATTTTATCAGCTTCTATGTCATATATATCATTGATAATATATCCACCAGCTGTAATTAAAAGTACACTTAATGAAAGTATTAAAAAATCGAAACCATTTAAATTTGATTCCTTTAAAAATGAAGAAATTAAAGCATATTTCGTTAAAATTATGGTCAACAAGACCATTAAGAGATTTTTATAACGAATTAGCTTTAAAAAAGAAATCATGAATTAAACGTCTTTTTAATTCTTGCTAGGTCTCGTTTACTATCGCGATCTTTCAAAGTTTCTCGCTTATCATGAGTCTTTTTACCTTTGGCTAAGGCAATTTCTAGTTTGGCCCAGCCATTTTCATTTAAAAATAATCGAAGTGGAACAATGGTGTTTCCTTTGGCTTCAACATCTTTCTTTAAACCACGTAATTCTCTTTTGTTTAAAAGTAATCTACGTTCACTAGTAGTTTTGTGATTAAAATGATTTCCGAAAGCATATTCTTCAATAAACATATTTACAATAAAAAGTTCACCACCATCATTAAATTCACAGAAACTTTCTGTAATTCTAGCTTTACTCTCACGGATAGATTTAATCTCAGTTCCAGTTAATTGAATTCCAGCGGTATATTTATCGAGAATTTCAAATTCGAAACGAGCTTTTTTGTTTTGGATGTTTATTTTTTTCTGGACAGCCATTAAGTAATACCTTATTTTTAAGGTTTTATAAAAATCTTTACAAAGATACATTTTTAGTCCGCTTTTAAACCTGTAATTTTATCAGATGTAATGCGACTGATGTTAACAAATTAAACTTTATGAAATCTTTCTACTATTTATTTATAGTATCAATCTTATTAACCTCTTGTAAGCCAGAAGAGAAATCCCTTACAGCTCAGCAAATTATTGATAAGTCTATAGAAGTATCTCAGGTTAATAAATTATTAAATGCTGAATTACAGTTCAATTTTAGAGAACATAAATATCTAGCTAAAAGAGAGAATGGAATATTTGTTTTACAAAGAATTACCACCAATAAGCCAGAAATTATAACAGATGTTTTAAATAACAAAGGATTTCAAAGGTTTATCAACGATAAAGCTATTCAAGTTGAAGATTCTATGGCTGTTAAATATAGCGAATCTATCAATTCAGTGCATTATTTTTCTGTATTGCCACTAGGTTTAAATGACAAAGCTGTTCAAAAGAAATTATTAGAAGATACTAATTTAAAAGGGGAGGAATACTATAAGATTCAAATCACTTTTGCTCAAGAAGGTGGTGGGGTTGATTATGATGATGTTTTTATTTACTGGGTTGGAAAAGAAGATTTTAAAATTGATTATTTAGCCTATACGTTTCATGTTAATGGGGGAGGAATGCGTTTTAGAGAGGTTCGAAAAGAACATTTGATCAACGGAATTAGATTTGTAGATTATAATAACTATAAGTCTCAAAACCTTTCTATAGAATTAAACCTATTGGACAAAGAATTTGAGAATAATCAATTGATAAAAGCTTCTGAAATTAACCTAGAGAATATTGAAGTTAGTTTTAATTAATTACCAACCTTAAAGGTTTCTCCAACATTTTAGTCAATTTTACTAACGGACACTGAGGTTCTCGAAGTGTCATTCAAATATGAGATTTCTAGTCACTTATTCTTCACTCTGTCGAAATGACAAACGTTTTATTTTCATCGTTCATCAAAAAAGGGAATTACATTAATTAATCTTTAATAAAACTGAAGATACCTTACCATCGATAACAGTAACTATATAAAGGTTTGAGTTATTACTATCATCTATTTGAGGATATTTTTCTTCACCCAGAACTTTATTAGCAAAAGCATTGGTAGTATTGCTATGCCCAACAACTAGAACTGTTTTTCCTTTCGTATTGTATTGAAAAGATTCTGAATACATGTTTCTAGGGTTGTACAATAAAATTGGTAAATTTTGACTATCTGCAGTTGGTTTTGCTGTGAGTTTAGTTCTGTTATAATCTGTTGAGTAAATCGCATCAAATTTTATATTAGAAAACACTTCTTTCCAAACTTCCGCTCTTTTAACTCCATCAAAGTTTAATCTAGGATTTTTATCTGTTTTGTCTATACGTAACTTTTCTGCGTGACGAATAAAATAATAAGTGGTAACTTCTTGAGCATAAGATGCTAATGAAATAAATGTAAATGCTAAAACTAAGATTATTTTCTTCATGATTGATGTTATTTTGAATTTACTAATATACATAAAAAATAAAACGATGCCGGTAAAGGCATCGTTTCGGGTGTACGTCCAATCTGCTTAACTTTTGATTAAATCTGATTGGTTTCTAAATACTAGTGAATCATTAAATGAATCTAGTAATATGATACTATCAGTGGTAATTTCACCTGATAAAATTTCCTTTGATAACTGATTCAAAACTTCTTTTTGAATTACTCTTTTTACAGGTCTTGCACCGAATTCTGGTTGGTAACCCTTTTTTGCTAGATATGAAATTGCTTCTTCAGTAGCGTCTAGAGTAATCTCTTGATATGCTAAAGTTTTCTTTACATTTTCTAATTGTAAAGATACAATCATTTTTATATCCTCTTTAGATAATGGTGTAAATAAAATAATATCATCTATTCTATTTAAAAATTCTGGCCTAACAGTTTGTTTTAATAAACCTAAAACTTCGGTTTTAGCTAGTTCCATTGTTGTTTCAACATCACCTTTTAAGTTTTCAAACTTTTCTTGAATGATATGGCTTCCCATATTAGAAGTCATCACAATTATGGTGTTCTTAAAATCTGCAATTCTTCCTTTATTATCTGTTAATCTTCCTTCATCTAACACTTGTAACAAGACATTAAATGTATCTGGATGCGCTTTTTCAATCTCATCTAATAAAACCACAGAATAAGGTTTTCTTCTTACAGCTTCTGTTAATTGTCCGCCTTCATCATAACCTACGTATCCTGGAGGTGCTCCTAACAATCTACTTACAGAGTGCCTTTCTTGATATTCACTCATATCAATTCTAGTCATAGAACTTTCATCATCAAATAAATAGCTTGCCAAAGCTTTTGCTAATTCTGTTTTCCCGACCCCGGTGGTACCTAGAAATAGAAAAGAACCAATTGGTTTATTTGGATTTTGCAAACCAGCTCTAGAACGTCTTACAGCATCAGAAACAGCTTCAATTGCTTCCTCATGTCCAACTACACGTTTATGCAATTCATCTTCTAACTTGAGTAATTTATCTCTTTCAGATTGAATCATTTTAGTAACTGGAATTCCAGTCCATTTAGCAACAACTTCAGCAATATCCTCATAAGTAACTTCTTCTTTAATGAGAGAATTACCTTCTTTATTTGCCAATGTTTTTTGTTGCGCTTCTAATTTCTCTTGCGCTTCTTGTATTTTACCATAACGCAATTCTGCAACTTTACCGTAATCACCATTTCGTTCAGCTTTATCTGCTTCTAGCTTATAATTTTCGACATCAGTTTTTAGATTCTGAATAGCATCTACAACAGATTTTTCAGATTGCCATTTCGCATTTATTTCATTTCTTTCCTCTTTTAAATTTGCTAAATCTGCACGTAATAGCTTTAATTTATTCTGATCATTTTCACGTTTAATTGCTTCAATTTCAATTTCTAACTGCATTACTTTTCTATCCAAAACATCTAAGACTTCTGGCTTTGAATTGATTTCCATTCTTAGTTTAGAAGCAGCTTCGTCCATTAAATCAATGGCTTTATCTGGTAAAAAACGATTGGTAATATATCGCTGAGATAATTCTACAGCTCCAATGATAGCCTCATCTTTAATTCTAACTTTGTGATGCGTTTCGTATTTCTCTTTGATTCCTCTTAATATAGAAATGGCACTTTCTGTATCAGGTTCATTTACAATCACTTTTTGAAAACGTCTTTCTAAAGCTTTGTCTTTTTCAAAATACTTTTGGTATTCATCCAAAGTTGTAGCACCGATTGCGCGCAATTCTCCTCTTGCTAAAGCGGGTTTTAAGATATTTGCCGCATCCATAGCACCTTGTCCGCCACCAGCACCAACTAAGGTGTGAATTTCATCGATAAACAAAACGATATCACCATCTGAAGATGTAACTTCTTTGATTACAGCTTTTAAACGTTCTTCAAATTCTCCTTTAAATTTTGCGCCTGCGATTAAAGATCCCATATCCAAAGAAAATATTTTCTTATTCTTTAGGTTTTCTGGAACATCTCCTCGAATAATTCTGTGCGCTAATCCTTCTGCAATCGCTGTTTTACCAGTTCCAGGTTCTCCAACAAGTATTGGATTATTCTTGGTTCTTCTTGATAGAATTTGAAGCAAACGTCTAATTTCTTCATCGCGACCAATAACCGGATCTAGTTTCCCATCCATCGCCATTTGATTCAGGTTGTTAGCGTATTTGTTAAGTGAGTTATAAGTTTCTTCAGCACTCTGTGAAGTAACTCGTTCTCCTTTACGCAAATCTTCAATCGCAGCTTTTAAATCTTTTTCTGTAACGCCTTGGTCTTTTAAAACTTGTGCAATATTACTTTTTGATTTAAAAACAGCTAAAATAATATGTTCTATAGATACGTATTCATCATTCATCTTTTTTGCGATGATGGATGCCTCATTAACCGTTTTACCGGCTTCTTGTGATAAAGTGATGTCTACACCAGATACTTTAGGAAAGCTTTCTAATTCTTTGTCCAATACTTTTAAAAGCACATCCATTTGTATGTTTAATTTCTTAAGCAAGAATGGAAGTACGTTTTCGTCTATGATAGTAATCGCTTTGAAAATATGTTCATTTTCAATTTGACCATGACCAAACTCCTGGGCAAGCTGTTGTGCTTGCTGGATAGTCTCCTGTGATTTTATAGTATAATTATTAAAGTTCATTTTTTTCCTTTTTATAATTCTATTAATAATCGTCAATTAACATACCAGTAAAATTCTTGACATAAAAACAGTCATTTTGTCTATGAAAAGCTTATTTTTACTGACTTTTTGACTACAAATAGGTTTTTAATAAAATATGGGAATATTCAATTCATTTTTTGGAAATAAAGAGGGCGCTACAAAAGAAAGTAATATCAATTGGGTTCCTCTAACTTCTTTAGAACAACTAGCAATAATTAAAGAAGAATCTAAGGCAGAAACTATTTTTATCTTTAAGCATTCTACTCGTTGTGGTATTAGTAGCATGGTGATTAAACGTTTTGAGAACTTATTTGATGAATCTATGAAAAATATCAAAGTATATTATTTGGATTTATTAAATTATAGAGATGTCTCAGATGAAGTGGGCTATCTTTTTCAAGTAATGCATCAATCACCACAATTATTAGTCATTAGAAATGAAGTTGCTGTTTTTAATGCCTCTCATTACGACATTACGACGATGAACATTCAACAATATTTATAACAAAAATTACATCATTTAAATTTTATATCAATTTTGCAAGAATCTACTACTTTAAAAAACACTTCAGGTAAAGAATTATACGGATATCAAAAAGCGGCTATCGAAGAAATCTTTCAAAGATTTGAAAATGCGGCAGATGACTATCATTTATTATATCAACTTCCAACAGGTGGTGGGAAAACAGTTATTTTCTCTGAAATAGTAAGACGTTATATTTCTAGATATAATAAAAAAGTATTGGTCTTAACGCATAGAATTGAATTGAGTAAGCAAACATCAAAAATGTTGAATGAATTTGGTGTTAAAAATAAAATAATCAATAGTACTGCACAACTAGATGATCAAGAGAACTATAGTTGTTTTGTTGCCATGGTTGAAACTTTAAAGAATCGTTTAAACGATGAGAAATTAGATATTTCAGACATAGGCTTGGTGATTGTAGATGAGGCGCATTATAATTCATTTACAAAAATTTTTAAGTTTTTTGAAGATTCTATGATTCTTGGAGTGACAGCAACTCCGCTAAGTTCTAATATCAAATTACCGATGTATGAGAACTATCAAGAGTTGTTTGTAGGAGAAACCATTCAACATTTAATTGAGAATGAATTTCTAGCCAGCGCAAATATGTTTTCTTATAATGTTGGATTAACTTCCCTAGAAGTAGGGGCCAATGGTGATTATACTGTAAAATCTTCTGAAGATTTATATACAAACACAGACATGCTTACCAAATTGGTAAATGCCTATGAAGAAACATCTAAAGGAAAGAAAACCTTAATCTTTAATAACGGAATTCATACCTCTATTCAAGTGTTTCATGCCTTTAAAAAAGCAGGATACCCAATTGCACATCTAGACAATACAAACACTAAGAAAGAACGAGATTTTATCTTAAAATGGTTTAAGAAAACACCGAATGCAATTATTACTTCTGTAAGTATTTTAACAACAGGATTTGATGAACCTACTATAGAATCGATCATTTTAAATAGAGCTACAAAATCGTTAACATTATATTATCAAATGATTGGTCGTGGTTCAAGGATTTTAGGGAATAAATCTTCTTTTAACGTAATTGATCTTGGAAATAATTTTCACAGATTTGGAGCTTGGGGAGCAGATTTAGACTGGCAAAGAATGTTTAAAGCTCCAGATTATTATTTAGATGCAATTCTTTCTGATGAAGAAATAGAGAGCACTTTTAGATATGAGCTTACAGGTGATGCTAAAACAGCATTTGCAAAAGCTACGGATCTTTATTTTGATATGAGAAAGGAGTATCTTGATACGATAAGAGCAGGAGAATCTTCAAAGAAAGTATTAGAGCGTTCGATTGTGCATCATGCAAAAATGTGTATTGAAAATAGTGAAGATGTCTATGATGCTTTACTCTTAGCAAAAATGCTAGGAGAGGAGATAGACGATAGAATTAATAGGTATGCAAAATGTATCTCTAAAAGTACGCACAACTTTGTAACTTGGTTAAAAGACGATTATCGTAAGAAGTTAAATGCCTATTTAAGAGCGAATTTTGACGAAGATTACGAAAAAATATTTGGACATCCTCCGATAGAAGAGTAAGTTTTTTATTGTTTCGCTAACGGTCATGTTAATTTTATAATATGTTGCCTGTAGTTTTCATTCAATATTTTTCTTTTTCAACTTAACAAATTCAACAGTAGTTTTATGTTTTTCATATTTTCCTAAATCAATTCTGCTGTTTTCAGGATTTTTAGACGAATAATAAACAGTAAATTCTTTTCCTATACAATTTTTTGTTCCATCATCACATACAAAAGGGTCAATTCCTATTTGACCTGTATAGCGAACTCCATCAATATAATATTCATACTTTAGACCATAATTTGCCTGATACTTATTAATAAATTTTATTATTTTACCTTGTGTAATTTCTTTATTGTTCTTAACATCTATTTGTATATATATTGATCTTGCGAGTAACCAAAGACAAAGTGTTATAAGTCCAATAGCAAGAATTCTATTTTGAAGTTTCTTTTTCATAATTATTGCCAACTTAATTGATAAGGTGAGTTTTAACACTTCGGCTCATTTCGACAAGCTCAATGAAATAGCTCAGTGTAAATTCAATTTATCAGGAGTTAGCGAAGTTATATTTTTCTGATGAAAAAATCAATAGGTATAAATACCTCTTATCGAAAAGATCTTCTTTGTAGAATTCTTGCAAATTTGTTTTTTAAATCGGTGCTGGTATCAAAAATCATCTGTTCGTTTGAAGGGAAATCTAAATAACCAATTCTAATTAGGTTTTTATCCTTAATTGTTAAAGCTTCTTTATCTCCTCTAAAATTTGCAAACTGGTGTTCAAAAATAAATTCACTAACAATAGGAAATCTAGAAATGTTTTTATTTTGTTTTAAGTTTCTATACTGAACAACTCCACCAATTGCAACAGATTTTGATTGATTACTAACCAACACTTTCGCTTTTAATTCTTTAAAAACATCCACCTTAATATCATTTCCTAGGCTATCTTTCTTTACATTTCCATTGCTATCTAATACATAATCCCAACCATCAAGAACCTGTACAATTCTATCAAATTCTTTTTCAAGAATGCGTTCTGGTGAAATTAATATTTCTCGAATGTCTAAAACGATTCCAAAGTTATAGTCAATAGTACTGTCTGTTGTATTGTGATATTCTGTCCAGAAATCATCAAGATCATACGTGTCAAAATCAAGAATGGCTTGTTCTAGTCTTCTAGGAATTACTTGTTGCGTTATATTCTGAATTTTTACCAAAACAAAATCAGTTCCTTGATAATGAGCTTCTTCTAGTAAGCTATCTAAATTTTGATATTTGTTAGGTAGTAATTGTTTTACTGTAGAAAAATAATCATAGGCTTTTCTAGCATCAAAAATGTCGTTACTATTCTCTAAATAATCAGTTGCTTGTGTAAATAAGTATTCAGTATACTTATTTTTAGATGCTATAATTTCATCATTATAATTAATGATGTCAAAAGTTACATTTGGCAATGGCAATAGAGGTATGATAAGATTCTGTCTAAAATCTAAGGTTTCGTAAATACTAAAAATCTCTCTTGAATCTTCCGGATTATTTTCTTGTTCTAATAATTGAACACGAGCCAAATCTTCAGCGACTACTTTTTTAAAAGCATCTTGAAGAATTCGTATATGTTGTTGAGTAGATTTATTATTGCTGCTTTTTTTAATCTTCTTTAATGAAAGACGAATTGCCTCATCATAATCTCCTTTGTATAATTTGTTTTCAGATCTTTTTACACTGTTTCAACTCGCTAACAAAGCAAAGACAATGATATAAAGGCAATTCCTCATGATAGGTTTATTTACAAATAATGAAGCTTAAAGTAAGCAAAAATTATTTTGCAGGTAAAATTTTACCAACACATTCACCAAAACCAATTCTTATGGTATCGTTTTTACAATAAGCTCTCATGATTACTGTATCATGATCATTAATGAATTTTCTTTGAGTTCCATCTGATAATGTTATTGGGTTCTGACCTTTCCAAGTTAATTCTAACATAGAACCATAACTATCTTTAGTAGGACCAGAGATGGTTCCACTCCCCATCATATCACCAGCATTTACAGGACAACCGTTTACGGTATGATGCGCTAATTGCTGCGCCATCGTCCAATACATATATTTGAAATTGGAATTTGCGACAACCGTTTCTTTTTCACCTTCAGGTTGAATCGCAGCTTGCAAATTAATATCAAAACTTCCTCTTCCTTCGTGATGTAGATAAGATAAAGGCTTAGGATCTTGCTTTGGATTCTCAACTCTAAAAGGCTCTAAAGCATCTAAAGTTACAATCCAAGGAGAAATAGTAGAAGCAAAGTTCTTTCCTAAGAAAGGTCCTAAAGGAACATATTCCCATGCTTGTATGTCTCTTGCAGACCAATCGTTAAATTGTACCAACCCAAAAATATATTCTTCTGCTTCTTCTACAGGAATTCTTTCACCTAAGCTATTAGAAGCCGTTGTGATAAAAGCCATTTCTAATTCAAAATCCAACAATTTAGTAGGTCCAAATTCTGGAGTAGTAGAACCTTCTAATGGTTTAGTTTGACCAAAAGGCCTTCTAATATTAGTTCCTGATGGAATAATAGAAGAACTTCTTCCATGATATCCAATAGGAATGTGCACCCAGTTTGGTAACAAAGCATTTTCTGGATCTCTAAATAAACTACCAACATTGGTTGCATGTTCTTTACTAGCATAAAAATCGGTATAATCACCAACACTTACTGGTAATAACATTTCAACTTCATCCATTCTAAAGATAATTTTTTCTTTATGCTCTGGATTATCTCTAAGAGAACCATTGGTTACATCAAAAATATGAGCAATACGATTTCTTACCAATCTCCATGTTTTTCTTCCATCGGCAATAAAATCATTCAAATTATCTTGTAAGAAAATATCATCGGTTAGCGGAATACCATTAAAATATCCTAATTGATGTAAAGCACCTAAATCAATAGCAAAGTCACCAATACGGCTACCAATAGTAATAATGTCATCTTTCGTGATAAAAACACCGAAAGGTATATTCTGAATAGGAAAATCAGAAGTTTCTTTTACTTTTAGCCATGATTTTCTTTTGGGGTTGTTAGCAGTTATTTCCATTAAAAATTGTTAATAAAGTTTGTATCAAATATAATGGAAAGTTACAATCTTAAAAATGATTTTTAAGTACATTTGAGTTTCTTAATTAAATTTTAACAATGCAAAGAGATACAGATATTTTTGAACTAATAGAAGCAGAGAAGAATAGACAGCTAAATGGCTTAGAATTAATAGCTTCAGAGAATTTTGTAAGTGACCAAGTAATGGAAGCAGCGGGTTCTGTTTTAACAAACAAATATGCAGAAGGATATCCAAATAAAAGATATTATGGTGGATGTGAGATTGTTGATATTGTTGAACAACTTGCAATTGATAGAGCTAAAGAATTATATGGAGCGGAATATGTTAATGTACAACCACACTCGGGTTCTCAGGCAAATACCGCAGTTTTTGCTGCTTGTTTAGAACCAGGAGATAAAATTTTAGGCTTTGATTTATCGCATGGTGGACATTTAACTCATGGTTCTCCGGTAAATTTCTCTGGGAAACTATATAGCCCTCATTTTTATGGTGTTGAAAAAGAAACAGGCGTATTAAATTATGATAAAATTCAAGAAATAGCTAGTGAAGTACAACCTAAAATGATTATAGCTGGTGCATCAGCATATTCTAGAGATATTGATTTTGAACGTTTTAGAAAGATTGCAGATAGCGTAGGAGCTTTACTATTAGCGGATATCTCTCATCCATCTGGTATGATTGCTAAAGGAATCTTGAATGATCCAATGCCTCATTGTCATATTGTTACCACTACAACGCATAAAACATTACGTGGACCAAGAGGAGGAATGATTATGATGGGACATGATTTTGACAATCCATTTGGACAAACCTTAAAGAATGGTAGCTTAAAGAAAATGTCTTCGTTATTAAACGGAGCTGTGTTTCCAGGAAATCAAGGTGGTCCATTAGAACATATCATTGCTGCGAAAGCTATTGCTTTTAGAGAAGCTTTAACCGATGAGTTTTTACATTATCAAATTCAAGTGAAGAAAAACGCAGCAGCAATGGCAGCAGCTTTTGTTGTTAAAGGGTATCATTTAATTTCTGGAGGAACTGATAATCACATGATGTTAATTGACTTAAGAAATAAAAATGTTACAGGTAAAGAAGCTGAAGCTGCACTAGGTAAATCTGAAATAACAGTAAATAAAAACATGGTTCCTTTTGATGACAAATCTCCTTTTGTAACCTCAGGAATACGAGTTGGAACTCCAGCTATTACAACACGTGGCTTAAAGGAAGACGATATGCTAACTGTTGTTGAATTAATAGATGAAGTAATCCAAAATTTTGAAAATGATGAAATCTTAGAAACTATTGCACAGAAAGTCCATGACTTTATGAGTCACAGACCTCTATTTATGTCCTAAATATTAAATATCGCTTATGAAGTATAAAACTATTTTTTTACTTCTTATACTTAATTTTAGTCTGATACATGTTACTCAGTCTCAAATCTCTTTCTCTAACAATGCAGCTAGCTTAGGAATAAATGTTTCTTATGGTAATAGCGAATTTGGAGGAGGAGTATCATTTGTAGATTTTAATAATGACGGTTGGGATGATATCACTTTTGCAAGTGAAGATACTGTAGATCTCTATTTTTTTAAGAATACTAATGGCTCTTTTGAACAAATTACTCTAACTGGAATTCAAAATACACAAAAAACAAAACAAGTTATTTGGATTGATTATGATAATGATGGAGATAAAGACCTTTTTGTAAGTTCTTTGGAGGGTTCTAATAAATTTTACAGGAATGACGGAAACATGAGTTTTTCAGATATTTCTTCAACAATAGGTTTCTTTCAAGATGATTTATTTACTTATGGAACTTCCTTTGCAGACATCGATAATGATGGAGATTTAGATGCCTTCATTGCTAACAGAGATGGATCAAATGAAAATCAACGCAATTATTTATACAGAAATGATAATGGAGTATTTATAGATATTACTGCATCTGCTGGAATTTCTATGGCAAGCGAACTATCTTTTTGTTCTGTTTTCTTTGATTATAACGGCGATGGTTTTCAAGATATTTATATCTCAAATGACAAACCAACTTACATCAATAAACTATACAAGAATAATGGTGACGGTACATTTGATGATGTTTCTATTTCTAGTGGAGCAGGAATAGATATTAACGCTATGACAACTACCATTGGTGATTATAATAATGATGGTTGGTTTGATATTTATGTGACTAACACACCACAAGGAAATCAATTGCTAAAGAACAATGGTGATGGAACTTTTACTGATGTTGCTACTTCAACAGGAACTTCTTTTGATAGCTTAGGTTGGGGAGCTGTATTCTTAGATGCTGATAACGACGGATTGTTAGATTTATATGTAAGTGGTGGCTTTACAGGAACCGGAAACACTTCATCATTTTTACCAGCTGCTTTTTATCATCAACAAAGTCCTAGTAATTTTATAATTCCTTCAAACATAGGTTTTGAAACTGATAATGCAGAAAGTTATTCTAATGCAATTGGAGATATTAATAATGATGGGAAACCAGACATTGTAGTATCGAATGATACTGATAAAAACTTTCTTTGGCAAAACACAGGTACTACTAACAATAATTGGATTAAAATCAAATTAGAAGGCGTTATAAGTAATAAAGACGGCATAGGAAATCAGATTGAGATTCATGCAAATGGAGTTTCACAATATCGATATACGTTAGCAGGAGAAGGTTATTTATCACAAAATTCATCGTATGAATTTGTAGGAGTTTCTGATGCTACTAGTATTGATTACATTAAAGTGACTTGGAAAACAACAGGACAAGTTGAAACTATTAATAATATTCAACCCAATCAAACCATTACCATTCAAGAAGGAAATGGTGTATTAGGTGTTGTAAATGATCTTATCAATTCATATAAAATTTACCCGAATCCAAGTCAAACAGGTGTTTTTAAAATTGATCATAATAATTTATCTGAAATAAAAATTTCTGTATTTAACATTCTAGGAAAGCATTTATTCGATCAATTTCATACGGATGAAATCAATTTATCTAATTTATCTGACGGTATTTATTTGGTAAAGATTAAATTTGGAAGCCAAACTTCAATTCAAAAACTTATAAAGAATTAAAATGATGCGTAGTTTACTTTTTTTACTGCTAATATTTTTTACAAATCTATCAATTGCACAATTACAATTTGGTAATGTTGCTACCACTGTTGGAGCAAATTTTGCCTACGGTGATAGCATGTTTGGAGGTGGGGTATCTTTTGTAGATTTTAATGGAGATGGATTAGACGATTTAACATTCTCGACAGATGAAACACAAAACATACATTTTTTACAAAATAATGGAGGTTCTTTTACAAAAGTAACGCTTACCGGAATTAATGAAACATCTAATAGAGCAAAGCAAGTACTTTGGGTAGATTATGATAATGATGGTGATAAAGATTTTTTTGTTACTAATTTAGTTGGTAAAAACGGACTTTATCAAAATGATGGTAATATGGTTTTTACAAATGTTACCACTGCAAGTGGTTTATTTACAGAAGATTTAACTAGTTATGGTGCTACTTTTGGAGATATTGATAATGATGGAGATTTAGATCTATTTATTACGAATAGAGAAGGGACAATTTCACAAAACAGAAACTATTTATATAGAAATGATAATGGTCTATTTTTTGACATTACTGCTACAGCAGGTATAAACACAAATATTGAACTTACTTTCGGAGCATCTTTCTTTGATTACGATAATGATGGTGATCAAGATTTATATATTATCAATGATAAAATAGATCCAAACTATTTGTACCAAAATGATGGTACTGGTCAATTTACAGATGTCTCGCTGACCAGTGCAGCAGGAATCAATATAGATGCAATGTCTTGTACAATTGGTGATTATGATGCAGATGGTTTTGCTGATATCTATGTATCAAACACTATGGATGGAAATCAGTTGTTAAAAAATAATGGAGGAGTAACGTTTACTAATATAGCTGCAGATGCTGGAGTTGAGTTTGAGAGTTTTTCTTGGGGAGCCACTTTTTTAGATGCTGATAATGATTCTAATCTTGATTTGTATGTAAGTAGTTCTTTTGATGGCTCTGTAGCGAGTTTTCTTTCAGCTGCTTTTTATCACAATAATGGTGACGATACCTTTACCATTCCTAACAATATTGGTTTCTCTGATGATGAAAGAGAAAGTTATTCTAATGCTGTTGGAGATTTTAATAACGATGGGAAGCCAGACATTGTAGTTATGAATGATACTGATGATTATTTTTTATGGGAAAATCAGACAACAACAACGAATAACTGGATCAAAATCAAATTAGAAGGAGTTACTAGTAATAAAGACGGAATTGGAAATAGAATAGAAGTTTTTGCGAATGGTAAATCTCAATATAAATTTACAGTAAGCGGAGAAGGTTATTTAGCACAAAACTCTCAATATGAATTTGTTGGAGTAGGAAATGCTGCTAACATAGATTATGTTAAAGTGACTTGGAACAAAACAGGTATCATAGAAACGATTAATAATATTCAACCAAATCAGGCAATTACCATTCAAGAAGGAAATGGAGTATTGAGTACTTCCAATGAACTTATTGAAGAATTTAAAATCTATCCAAATCCAAGTAATACAGGAGTTTATCAGTTTGCAAATTTAAGTTCACAAAAATATACAATACAAATTTATACTACTACTGGTAAGCTTGTCCTCAGTAAAATAATCCGAAATAATACAGATCAGTTAGAATTAAATGCTTTCTCAAAAGGGATCTATATTGCCAAAATTATCTCTAAAAATCGTACCTCTATCAAAAAGTTGATTCATAATTAATTCCAAATTTGGTTCTTATCATTTTCATGATAAATATCATTCTTTAACAAGTTCATAATTCTTTATTTGTAGTTCCATAAAAATCGTATCATGGGAACACAATCTGTAAGAGCTATCAAGTCAAAAAAGGACAGAAAAGACTTTATTCAACACCTTTTAAACGATATCGAAGCATTTGAGAAAATGGTGTCAGATGATTTGTTTGAAAAAGACATCCAAAGAATAGGAGCAGAACAAGAAATTTGTCTCGTAAAAAAAGATTTTACACCCTCCTATAATGCAATGAGCATTTTAGAGAATATTGATGATAATCATTTTACACCAGAATTAGGTCTGTTTAATTTAGAAGTTAATTTAGATCCACATGAATTAAAGGAAACTTGTTTTTCTGATTTAGAAAATGAATTAATTGGCTTTATAGACAAAGCTTCTGGAGAAGCTGATAATGTTGAAAATAATAAAATTATCCTTACAGGAATTCTTCCAACTTTACGAACCAAAGATTTAGATTTTAAATACATCACACCCTTTAAACGCTACAAAACTTTAAACAACGTTTTAAAGAAAATTAGAGGAGATGAATTTAAATTATACATTCAAGGAGTAGATGAGTTAAAGTTAAGGCACAAATCAATCCTTTTTGAAGCATGTAATACTAGTTTTCAGGTTCATTTACAAATTAACGTAGATAATGCAATAGATATGTACAATTGGTCGCAAGCAATTGCAGGTCCTGTATTATCTATAATGACTAATTCTCCATTACTTTTAGGAAAAGAACTTTGGAGCGAAACTAGAATCGCATTATTTAAACAAAGCATCGACTTAAGAAATAATTCTCACTTACTTAGGGGGCAAAAACCCAGAGTTTCATTTGGTAACGATTGGGTTAAAAATTCTATTGTAGAATTATTTATAAACGATATTGTAGCCTACGCACCGATAGTAACATCAGATTTTGAAGAAAATGCACTAGAACAATTATCAAACGGAATAATGCCTGAGATGAAAGCTTTAAACCTTCATAATGGTACCTTATATAAATGGAATCGATTATGCTACGGTGTACATAAAAATATAGCTCATGTTAGAATAGAAAATAGATATATTCCTTCTGGACCTTCTATTAAAGATGAAATTGCAAATGCTTTGTTTTGGGTAGGAGTGATGCAAGGAATGCCAGATAAATATAAAAACATTTGGGAACAAATGAGTTTTAGTGAAGCCAAAGGTAATTTCATAAACGCAGCTAGAACAGGTATTGATTGCCATTTAGTTTGGTGCGGAAAAGAAATTTCTGCTGTGAAGTTCGCGAAAAAAATATTGCTTCCTATGGCTAGAGAAGGATTACAAAAAACGAAGGTCAATCAACACGATATTGATTATTATTTAGGAATTATTGAATATAGAATTAAAACCAAGCAAACTGGAAGTAAATGGATGATAAGAAATAAAAGAAAATTATCAGAATTTTACTCGAGCTATCAAGTGAATATTTTAATTACAAAGAAAATTCATGAATATCAAAAAGAGAACATATCTGTACATGAATGGATAGATTTAGACGAATTTCCAGAAGACATAGAAGATTCTAAAAACAAAGCGTATAAAATAATGTCTAGCGAACTATTTGTAGTTCATGAAAATGATTTAGTAGCATTGGCTAAAAAAATGATGGAATGGAAAAATATTCATCATGTTCCAGTGATTAATGATCAGAATAAAATTGTAGGTATTATTGATTATACTGACATTTCTGAATTAGATTTCACAAAAAACAAACACAAAGATGTTATTGCTAAACAACTTATAAACAAAGAGTTTACTTGTATAAACCCAGAAACCAGTTTACAACAAATGAATAAATTAATCAAACAAAACAATATCACTTCTTTAGCAGTTGTTCTTGATGAAGAACTAATAGGTCTAGTTACAAAAACAGATATTTTAAACGCAAACTCAAGGAAATAAAGAAATGATAGAATCAAATAGATTGATTGGGAAGATTAGAGGAACTCGAAATACACCCACAATTATTGTCTTTGCTGGGATTCATGGAAATGAAAAAGCGGGTGTGATAGCGATGGAAAACATCATGAAGAAAATCAATGAAGAAAACATTGCTTTTCGAGGTAATTTTTATGCAATTAAAGGGAACTTAGAAGCTTTAAAAAGTAATAAAAGATTTGAAGATGTAGATTTAAATAGAATTTGGACAAGAAGTAAAATTCATAAATTAGAACATGCAAAGTCTAAGTTTTCAGAAATAGAAGAACAAAAAAGTATTTATGCTTTGATAAAAGATATATTAGTCTATAACAAAGGACCATTTTACTTTCTGGATTTACATACAACTTCTTCCGACACCAAACCTTTTATCACAATAAGTGATTCTTTAAATAATAGGAGGTTTACCGCTAAATTTAATTTACCTGTTATTCTTGGAATTGAGGAGTATTTAGACGGACCGCTTTTAACCTATCTCAATGAGTTTGGTCATATATCACTAGGATTTGAAGCTGGTCAGCATGATGATCAGCAATCGATTATTAATTGTGAAAGTTTTATATGGCTTGCCTTAGTAAAATCAGGTTGCATCAAACTAAGAACTTTAAAAAACTATCAAGATTATAAAGCTATCTTGAAATTAGAGGAGCCCTCAAATATCTATCATATTAAATATAAATATGAAATTGGAAAAGATGAAATATTTCAAATGGTGAAAGGTTTTGTCAATTTTCAGCCGATAATAAAAGAGGAATTACTAGCGAGTTCTAATGGAAATAAGATCTATGCTGAAAAAGACGGAATTCTATTTATGCCATTATATCAAGACAAAGGCGATGATGGTTTTTTTATCATATCTAAAGTATCAAGGTTTTGGTTGATTTTGTCTCGTATTGTAAGAATACTTGGCTTGTATCAAATTTTAAGACTATTACCAGGTGTAAAAAAAGCAAGTCATTATACTTTACGCGTCAATCCAAAAATGGCACGGTTTTTAACCACAAAGATTTTTCACTTATTTGGTTATCGAAAGCGAGTAAAGAAGGGGAAACGGTTATATTTTACTAAAAGAGATCGAAAAATAAGTCCTCTAAATTAATTATTCTTCTATAGCTCTGTCAAGTAAGTTTTTGTTCATAATCTTACTTGTTTTTGCACCAAGTTCTTTAATTTTTTCAACTTTTTTAATCAGGTTTCCTTTTCCGGTTAATTTTTTCATGGAGGTATCATAACTACCTTGAACAGTTTTTAACTGATTCCCTACCTTAATCAAATCATCGGTTAAGTTTACAAATTGATCGTATAATCTACCCGCCTGATTTGCAATTTCTAATACATTTTTCTTCTGATTTTCCTGTCGCCACATAGAAGCTACAGTACTTAAGGTTGCTAATAGAGTAGAAGTAGAGACTAAAACTACATTCTTATCCAAAGCTTCCATATATAATTGATTGTTATTATTTAAAGCTAATAAATAGGCAGGTTCTATAGGTACAAACATTAGTACATAATCAGGAGTGTTAATTTCATACAATGATTCGTATTTCTTTTCTCCTAATTCTTTGATATGCTTTCGTATACTTTCAATATGCTTTTTTAGGTGTAATTCTTTCTTTTGATCATCCTCCTCATTAAAATAAGCTTCATAATTGGTTAATGAAACCTTAGAATCGACAATCAAATGTCTATTGTCTGGAAGATTGATTATGAAATCAGGTTTTTTTAATCTTCCTTCGTCATCTCTAAAACCTCCTTGAGTAGTGAAATGGATATCTTTGGCAAGATTTGCTTTTTCTAAAAGTAATTCTAACTGAGTTTCACCCCAATCTCCTTGTGCTTTACTGTCTCCTTTTAAAGCTTTCGTTAGATTGATAGCCTCTTTACTCATTTGGATGTTAAGGTCTTTTAAGTTGTTCAATTGCTCTTTTAAAGCTGAGTGCATTCCAACACTTTCTTTTTGAGACTCGTTTACCTTCTTTTCAAAGCCTTCAATTTTTTCTTTTAGAGGCGTTAAGATATTTGTAATATTTAGTTTATTCTGTTCTGTAAATTTTGTAGACTTTTCTTCTAAGATCTTATTGGCTAAGTTTTCAAACTCTTTAGTGAACTTTTCATTTAGCTTGCCTAATTCTTCTTTATTCTCAGAGATTTTAAGTTCTGAATTTTTTAATTCAGTTTCTAAACGTGTTTTAGTGGAAATTAAAGCTTCTTTTTCTACTTGCGATGCTTTTAATTCTCCAACAACATCCTGAATGGTTTGATTTAAGATAGTATTTCTTTCTTGTAGCGTTGCTTTGTCTTTTTCAAATTTCAATCTAGCTGAGTTTCTTCCTAAAAACAAACCAATTAGAAGTGCTGCAATTGTAATAATCAAGTAAATAAATAAATCTGTCATCATTCAAAAATAAGTTCTTAAATTTAAAACTTTTAAGATAGACAATGCAAGGATTTTCAAAATTTATATTTACGCGTATTTTAGGATGGAAGTTAGTTGGTAATTTTCCTTCTCAATTAAAAAAATATGTAGTTATTGCTGCGCCACATACAAGTTGGAGGGACTTTCCGATTGCAATTTTGGCGAGAAACACTTCTGGTGAAAAAATCAATTTTATTGGTAAAAACTCGTTGTTTAAAGGACCTTTTGGTTTTATCTTTAGATCGCTTGGTGGCACTCCAGTAGATAGAACTACTAGCAATAATTTGGTAGACGCCATTGTGCAAATTTTTAATACTAAAGAGCAGTTCCGATTGGGTATATCACCAGAAGGAACTCGAAAAAAAGTAGATAAATGGAAGACGGGATTCTATTATATTGCAAAAGGAGCGAAGGTTCCTATTGTAATGGCAACCTTAGATTTTGAAAATAAGCAAATAAAAATTGCAGATCCTTATGATACAACAGATAGCAAAGAAAAAGATTTCGAATATTTTCATTCATTCTTTAAAGGAGTAAAAGGGAAACATCCAGAATTGTCTTAGTTTTTAAACTTTACAGCTACTTTTTCAGCAATACCAACAATAACCTCAGTTGCTTTCATCATAGATTCTACTGGAACGTATTCATAACGTCCGTGAAAATTATGTCCGCCAGCAAAAATATTAGGGCAAGGCAATCCCATGTATGATAATTGAGAACCATCGGTTCCTCCTCTAATTGGTTTGATCAGTGGTGTAATTCCTAAATCGTTCATTACTTCTTCAGCAATATCAACGATATGCATCACAGGAACTACTTTTTCTTTCATATTGTAGTATTGATCTTTAATCTCAATATGAATTAAATCAGCACCCAATTCAGCATTCATATGCTTTACAATAGCCAACATTTGTTCTTTTCTACCTTCAAACAATTCCTTATCATGATCACGGATAATATACTGTAAAACAGTTTGTTCAACTCTCCCTTCTAGTTGATGTAAGTGAAAAAATCCTTCGTAACCTTCCGTAGATTCTGGAACTTCTTTTTTTGGTAACCTGTTTATAAAATCACTAGCAATTGTCATCGAATTGATCATCTTTCCTTTTGCATAACCAGGATGAACTATTTTACCTGAGATTGTAATTTTTGCTCCAGCTGCATTAAAATTTTCATATTCTAATTCTCCAATCTGACTTCCATCCATTGTATAAGCCCATTCTGCTCCAAATTTTTCAACATCAAACTTATGAGCTCCCTTTCCAACTTCTTCATCGGGCGTAAAGCAAATACGGATGTTTCCATGCTTTATTTCTGGATGATTGATCAAATATTCCATTGCAGTCATAATCTCGGTGATTCCAGCTTTGTCATCAGCTCCTAATAAAGTAGTTCCATCTGTAGTGATTATTGTCTGCCCTTTGTATTGTAATAAATCATCAAAATAAGACGGACTTAACACGATGTTTTCTTCTTTGTTTAGTAGAATATCTTTTCCATCATAATTATGATGAATTTGCGGTTTTATATTCGCTCCTGTAAAGTCTGGAGTAGTATCTATATGAGAAACAAAACCAATGGTTGGAACTTGATAATCGATGTTACTTGGCAAAGTTGCCATCACATAGCAATTCTCATCTAAAGTAATCTCACTCATTCCAATTTCTGTGAGTTCTTTTACTAAAATATGTGCTAAGTCCCACTGTTTCTCAGTACTTGGAAAAGCTGGATTTTCAGGATCAGATTCTGTATCTATGGTTACATAACTAATAAATCTCTTGATGATGTGTTCTTTGTTCATATCTTAATAGGTTATTTTTTCTACTAAACTTAATCCATTACAAATTCTTTGATTTACAAGAGAGTCACCGTAAACTTCTATTTTTGAATGAATATAATTGTTGTCATTTATTTTGATAAAGAGATTGCTAATTTGATATGCATAATTTCCTTTTTTTCCAATGGCATTGGAATAGTAAGTCTCTTTATCTTGAAAGCTTATTTCTTTCGAAGTGATTTCTATTAATTGTTGATTGGATAAACTTGTTTTAAACTTTGTTATAAAATCGGTATCTAATTTTAACGTATTAGAAACATGAGTAATATCTAACAACATGGTTTCCGTAAGTTGTTTTGTAGTATCGGCTGTATAAATTGAAGACTGATTTTTATCATAATACAAATTAGTTTTCCAGTTATCTGGAAATTGAACCGTAAACAGCTTCTTTACATCTTCAATTTTTTCTAAGTTTGAATAACTCTCGTGATTACAGTTTAATTCTTTAGAGATTTCTGATTTCGAATTACACGATGCTATAAAAGCAATAAATATGATGACACCAATTTTTCTCATACGATTATTGAAGTGTTAGTTTTCCTATTTTTTGATTTCCAGATAACCATGCAGTATTTCTATTTACAAACTGAATGGTATAATAAGCTTCTTTACTGACTTCTTTCCAAGTGATTCCTCCATCGTTAGAGTAGGAGACACCTGTTTTTCCAACTGCAAAAACTTCTTTTCCATTAGAACTAGGAACGTATTGCACACAACTTTTATAGTTTGGATTTTGACCATCTGCAACCAAAGTCCAAGTTTTACCACCATCTTTGGTAATGGCTTTATTTCTAGAATTTTCCTCAGGATTAGAATAATCTCCACCGATAATAATTCCGTTATTTTCATCAGCAAAATCAATTGAATAGATACCTTGAGGACCTTCACCTTGAATGATAGGCGTATCAAAAACGGTCCAAGCTTCACCAAAATCTGTCGATCTAAAAACTCTTGCTTTTGTTCCCCCAGTTGCAATCCAAACAGTTTTTCCTAAAACTTTAATATTAGTATTACTTGCCGCAAAAGCAGCTTCACCATCAGCAACTTTGGGTAGTTTTTTACAAGGTATTTTATTCCAAGTATACCCACCATCATTGGTTAATATAATTGATAAACAATCTTCTGTTGGATCTCCCATCGCAATACCATTATAGTGATTAAAGAATTTCATGGAATCGTAAAATACTTTTTCGTGTTCTTCTTTATACACAACTTTTGCATTTTTTCTATTGTTATCCATTTTATAAAGCAAGGCAGGATTACCAATACTCAATGCAAATACCGAAGAACCATTATAGGTAATGCTTCTAAAGTTTGGCTTTATACTATCTTCTGATTTTATATAAAGCAATGAACTCTTCCCCCATTTTTTACCAGCACTTTTTGTGTAAGCAACATTTCCGTCAGAATCTGCGTAATACATTTTATTAGATTCTACTGCATGAATGGCTCTAATGCTAACACTATCAATGGTGATTTTTTCTATAGAAATACTGTCTATGTCCCTTGGAGGATATTCGGTATCACAAGCGCCTAAAAAAACTAATAGAATTAGTAATGGAAAGAATGATTTCATTTTGGTATTTTTATAAAACGAAAATACATAAATCATTCGTTCAATAATGAAGAAAGCATTGGTAATTTCTGGAGGTGGTAGTAAAGGCGCTTTTGCTGGTGGCGTAGCTGAATATTTATTAAAAGTAAAGAAAAATAATTATGATCTTTTTTTAGGAACTTCTACAGGGAGTTTAATGGTTTCTCATTTGTCTTTAGGCATGATAAATGAGCTGAAAGAACTATATACCAATGTAAACCAAGAAAGTATTTTTAGTAATAACCCGTTTCGCATCAAAAAAGTTAATGGCGAAAAAGTTATTTCTATAAAACATATAAATACCCTTTGGAATTTTATGAACGGAAGAAAAACCTTTGGGGAAAGCAGAAACCTCAGAAGGTTAATCAATGAAAACATCACCGAGAAAATGTTTCATGAGATTACTCAAAGAAATAAAGAGGTAGTTATAACTGTTTCTAATTTAAGTACTAGTCAGGTAGAATATAAGTCTTCTAAAAATCAACTATACCTAGATTTTTGCGATTGGATTTGGGGTTCTTGTAATTATGTTCCTTTTATGAGTCTACTGGAAAAAAACGGTCAGCAATATGCAGATGGAGGTTTTGGTTGTCTAATACCCATTAGAGAAGCCATAGAAAGAGGCGCTACAGAAATAGATGCTATTATTTTAGAGACAGAAGTTACTCAATTGAATAGAATGCCCGCTAAAAATCCTTTTTCCCTTTTAATGGATGTACAAGAGTTTATGATGGAACATGTAGAAAAACATAACATCACTATTGGTAAATTATATGCGAAGCAAAGAGATGTAAAACTGAATCTTTATTATACGCCAACCGTTTTAACTACCAATTCTTTAGTTTTTGATGCAGAAAAAATGACACAATGGTGGAGTTCTGGCTATCATTACGCGCAAAAAAGAAATGATGAGAATACCAGTGAATTTAGACCTGATATTCTCGAGAGTTAGCTTTTAAAAACTATTTTTTAAGATCTATTATCATATTATTACTCGCTGGAGTTGTTATTTTAGAATTACTAATTTCCTCATGTCTAAAGAAAGAATTACGATCTAAAGAAACAGATCTACTTCCTGTAGTAATTAAAACAATAGTTCTGTCTAATAAAGGGTCACTTCTTTCTCCTAAAACTCCTAAGTTTTCATAATCCTCTGGTAGGTTAACAGTTGGAGCAATTCCTCCAGGAAAGTTCACCCCATCTTTGTTTACAATTTCTAAAACCAAAGGCTGTAAAGCCCAAGTATGATTAGGATTTAGATTATCACCATCTCTTGTATAATTATCAGAATTATACAAAGTAACCGATCCTCGAACTTTACCAATAGTTGTAGTTCCTACAGAATTAACTTCTATGTAAGAAGATAAACTATTCATGACCAATTCTGAAGCAGAAGCAGAGCTTCCTGTAGTAATAAAATATACTCGGTTTAGGTTTAATGAATTGATTGACTCTTGTAGAACAATATTTCCATTTTGATCTCTATTTAATATTTCATCTGTAAAATTATTTTCAAAATTTACTGGATCAATTGCAGCTTGTACTTTTTCATTCCAATCTTCTCTAGAAAATAATTGTCCATTAAACTGACCGGTAACCATTCCGCCTAAATAAGTTGCTGTACTTACTCTTCCGCCTCCATTGTACCTTAAATCGATGATTAAATCGGTAATATTTTCTGATTGAAAAGTTGCAAACGCTGCATTTAATTGTGCGTCAAAAGAAGCTGAAAATTGATTGTACATTAAATAACCTATTTTATTTGCACCTTCTGTAATTGTTGTAGCAATATGAACAGGATTTTCTTGTAATTGACTTTTAGCTAAAGCGAAAGTGGTTGCATTAGGAGTTGGATTTCCATTATTATAATCAGCTAAAGTGATGGTATAACTACTATTACTAGAAAATAACAAACTTCCAAAATTAGCATCCGTTAATTGAACTCCATCTACTTCAGAGAATAACATTCCTCTCGTAATTCCTTTTGTTTCTGCATCAGAACCAGGTACAACATAACGTACATACCCAAAAACATCAGAAGGATCGTTTTGATAACGAACCAAGCCAAACTCCATTCCAGTACTTTCATTAATTCCTTGGAAAGAATTCTCTAATGCAATATAATCATCAACAATCACAGAAAAACGATCGACAACTCCTGGTTGAAATCTTAGACTTTCAAAAACTTCTCTAGGTGATGCAAAATTTGAATAATTGGCAAATAATTGTCCAACATTAGAAAATCGTGTATCTGCGAGGTCTGGAACATCAGATTGCCATAAATAAAAAGTATTCATTCCTCTCCAAACAAAAAGATTGATTTCATCATTTGCAGAAGAAGGGAAGCTATCACTTTTTTCACAGGATGTAAAAAGGGTTGCAAAAAGAAGTGCAAGTAATGTAAATTGTAAGTTTAATTTTTTCATTATCGTCCTAAATTAGGTAAATCTTGTTTTATAAATATTCCGTTATCCTCAATTATTTGATTGTGTATGCTGTTATATAATATTTCTAATCCCAATGAATTACAAGCTGGAGGTGCTGCAATAGTTCCGGTTGTTATATAATTCAGAATTCTATTAAGTATTGGATCTGTTGCTTCACCTAGTTCACCAAGCTCTAAAGGATTTTCTGTAGGGCATAGTTGCATTACAGGTGATAGACCATTTTGGTAAGTTTGGTTGTTAAGGTTAGAAAAAGTTAACACGGCTGGCTGTAAAGCGTAGGTATGATTAACATTCATAGCAAAGAAATCGTAATCTGGAGAATCATATAATGTAATTGCACCAATATTATTTCCTATGGTTGAATTTCCAATGACATGTACATTCATATAAGCATCTAAACTATTAATCAATAACTCTAATGCGGCGTTTCCTCGATAATCATTTCCATTTAATACGATATAAATATCGGTAAGATTTAAGCTATTGATAGTTGTTCCGTTTTCTAAAGTTGTAGGAAATCTAGTAACAATAGAGTCAGGTTGATTCAATTGAAACCATTCTTGAGCTTTTGTATTCCATGTTTCTTTAATTAAAACTTCATTTGCAAATTGACCTGTAATCATTGAAGAAATTTCAGCAACGGTATTAGCAAAAGAACCACCACCTATATTATATCTTAAATCTAAGATTAATTCATCTATAGGTTCATTTCTAAATTCTAACATTGTAGTATTTAAATCTTGAATATAATTTTTGGAGAAATCATTCTGATACATTAAATAACCCACTTTGGTTGGTGCTAAATCAATTACCTTTTTTAAATGAATCGCAGGATGTTGGTATTGTTCTTTAATTAAATCTACTCTTTTACCATTTGGCGTAAGAGTTGTTCCATCAAAATCTGCCATTAACAAACTTAAAGTGCTTTGTTGATATTCTATTAGGTTGTCTATATAATTATCTTCAGCTAGTCTAATTATGTTATTATTTTCATCAACAACAGCATAGAAAAATTCACCTCTTGTAATATTTTGAGTTGAAGCGTAAGAGGTGGGAAGAACATCTAAAACATACCCAACAATACTATCTATTCTTGTTGGGTCTTTCATAACCCCAAATTCTAAACCCGTGGTAGAAGAATTTCTAAATGGAGTAACAGTATTGATTAAATTAAAATTTGATACTAAGGAAGATCTATTATCACCAGCTATCGTAAGCGAATTAAATATATCTTCTGGTGAAGAAAAATTAGTTAAATAATTAACGAGTTGTATATCGGAACTAAAACGGCTATCAGATAAGCTCTCAACTTGATCTTGGTATAAGTAATAAGCATTCAATCCTTTCCATACAAAATCTTGGGTTTCTATATCAACAGTAATAGGATCAGAGTTTTCACAACTAATAAATGAAACTCCTACAAGTAAAACTAGCGCAACTCTTTTTAAAAATGTATTTTTCATATTTAGTAATACCTTTAAAGGAATTAACGCAATTTACATATAATTAGTATTTTTTTTATAGAACTATGTAACAAAATATAAAGGTCCTCGTCGTAATGATGTAAACCTGATAATAAATAAGTAAAATATCATCAGATAATTGCAACTAATTACAAGTAACTAATGAATCAATCAGACTTTTTAAAAGTTGTTTTACCATTTAAAGATAAAGTCTTCAGACTAGCAAAGAGGCTATTAGTCTCTACTGAAGAAGCAGAAGATGCTACACAAGAATTATTTTTTAAATTATGGAGAAACAAAGAAAAATTAGCTGATTACAAAAATGTAGAAGCCTTTGCAATGACCATGACTAAGAATTATTGTTATGATCGTTTAAAGTCAAAACAAGCAAGTAATTTAACATTAGTTCACAGTAATTACAAAGAAAAAGACACAAGTTTAGATAAAAAACTAGAGTATCAAGATAGTGTAAACCAAGTACACCAGCTCATTGAAAATTTACCCGAACAGCAGAAATTGATTATTCAATTAAGAGATGTAGAGCAATATGATTTTGATGAAATATGCAAAATGTTAGACATGAAACCAACTGCTGTAAGAGTATCCTTATCAAGAGCAAGGAAAACAATAAGAGAAGAATTAATTAAAAAACACAACTATGGAGTTAGCTAGCATAGAAAAATTAGTAGAAAAGTATGAAAATGCTGAAACAACTTTACAAGAAGAAGCTACGTTAAAAGCGTACTTTTTATCAGACAATGTTGCTCCACATTTAGAAGAATATCAAATGATGTTCACTTACTTTCAAATAAGTAAAGATGAAACCTATACAAAAACCATTGAGTTAAAAACGAAGAAAAAAAGAAACTTTAAATGGTTATCTGTTGCAGCGTCAGTAGTCTTATTATTTAGTGTCTATTTAGGAAATGAAAAGATGAATGAAATTCAAGAAAGAAAACAAGCAGAGCAAACTTTAGCAGAAGTTACAAATGCCTTAAAAATGTTATCTGGAAACTTGAAAAAAGGAAATGAAGCTTTTAACAACCTATATGCATACGAAGATTCAGTAAATAAAATATTTAAAACCAAGTAAACCCAAGAAAAATGAAAAAAGTAATCCTATTAATAGTATTAGCAGTAGCACCATTAGTAAGCTACGGTCAGTCAATCTTTGACAAATTAGAAGACATGGAAGGAGTTTCTTCTGTAGTCGTAAGTAAAGATGCTTTCGAAATATTATCTAAATTTAATGTAAATATTGAAGGAGGAGAAAATAATGAAGCCATGGAGGTATTTAAAATGATTCAAGATTTAAATGAATTAAAAGTATTCTCTACAGATAAGTCTGATATTGCTGCAACAATGGAAAGCATGGTTAAATCAGCTGTAAAAAGCCAAAATTTAATCGAATTAATGAGACTGAAAGAAGATGATTCTCGTGTTCTTATTTATGTAAAATCTGGTAAAAACAAAGATTTTGTGAATGAAGTATTAATGTTTGTAAAAGGGATTGACAAAAGAACAGACGGAATGTCCGAAGCAGTTGTTGTTTCTTTAACTGGAAGTATTGACATCAATAAAATGTCAAAATTAGCAGATACTTTTACAAAGAGTAACAAAATAAAAGTAAAAACAAATAAAAAATAAGAACATGAAAAAAATAACCACCGTTATATCTTTCCTAGTAGTTGCCTTGTTAATGTCTTCTTGTAACAAAGATCAATCATTACAATCATATCTAGTAGAGAGCCAAGATAAAAGAGGTTTTATGACTGTTGATATTCCTTTAAGTTTTATCAAGTTAAAATCTACAGATGTTTCAGAAGATATTCAGAAAACTTTTGAAAGTATTAAAAAAGTAAACCTAGTAGCTTTACCATATCAAAATAATGAAGAAGCTTACGAAGTAGAGAAAAAAGCAATTACAAAAATCCTTAGAAATTCTGATACTTACAAAAGTTTAATGAGAATGGATGTAAAAGGAATGAAAATGAATATCTATTATACAGGAAGTTCTGATGCCATAGATGAAGTAATTGCATTCGGATACTCTAAAGAAGCTGGAGTAGGAGTTGCAAGAATTTTAGGAGAAAACATGAATCCTTCTAAAATAATGGAGATGATGCAAAACATTGAAATGGATCCAAGTCAATTAAACCTAAAGCAATTCAATTTATCTTTCGAATAAAAGAATAGTACAATCAACCAAAACCAACTTTTAAAAAGCCATTATTTACTTAAATAATGGCTTTTTTCTTTTAACTAGCCATTAACAACTCCCTTTTTATTATTTAGTATTTTTGAAACTTATTAAAACATCTATGAAATTTCAAAAAGTAACTTTATATATATTCTTACTTACATTCTCGATACTTTCTGCTCAAACTCAAGATCCATCTTCAATTTACAGAAAAGAAAGAGATCGAATAAATAACTTAGTTCATACAAAACTAAAAGTCGATTTCAATTTTCAAGAAAAGCAACTCAATGGTGAAGAATGGGTAACATTAACGCCACATTTTTATCCTACTAATAAAGTTGTTTTGGATGCTAAAGCAATGCTCATTGAAACAATTACTTTAAACAATCAAAAATTGCCATACGATTATGATGGCTACGAAATTACCATCAATCTCCCAAGAGAATATAAAAAAGGAGAAGCATATACTTTATATATCAAATATACCGCAAGACCAGAGAAAGTCAGAGAAAAAGGAAGCAACGCTATTACAGCCGCTAAAGGATTGTACTTTGTTAATCCAACAGGAATAAATCCAAACAAACCAACACAGGTTTGGACACAAGGTCAAACAGAAGCAAATAGTTGTTGGTTTCCAACAATAGATTCGCCAAATCAAAAAACCAGTCAAGAAATAGCAATTACAGTACCTGAAAGGTTTAAAACATTATCTAACGGAGAATTAGAAAAAAAAATAAAGAATCCAAATAATACTAGAACAGATTATTGGTCTTTAAAAGAAAAACACGCTCCATACTTATTTTTTATGGGTATTGGAGAGTATGATATCATTGAAGACACTTATAAAAACATACCTGTCAATTACTATGTGGAAAAAGAATATGCTTCTGTAGCCAAAGATATTTTTGGTTTAACTCCAGAAATGATAGGGTTTTTCGCAGATAAAGTAGGCATAGAATATCCTTGGAATGCATACAATCAAATAGTTGTAAGAGATTATGTAAGTGGGGCGATGGAAAATACTACAGCTGTTGTTCATGGCCAAAAGGCTCAACAAATGAAGGGTCAATTAATTGATGAAAACCATCAAGAAAGTATTATTGCCCATGAAGTTTTTCATCATTGGTTCGGAAATCTAGTTACTTCAGAAAGCTGGAGCAATCTTGCGCTTAACGAATCTTTTGCCAGTTATGGGGAATATCTTTGGAGAGAGCATAAATACGGGAAAGAATTAGCCGATGCTTATTTATTTGAAGATATTCAATTGTACAAAGAAGATCCAGAAAGTAGTACAAAAAACTTAGTCCGTTTTTACTATGATGACAAAGAAGACCTATTTGATAATGTTAGCTATAAAAAAGGGGGAGCAATACTGCACATGCTTAGAAACTATGTTGGAGACGAAGCTTTCTTTCTCTCTTTAAACAAATATCTTACAGAATATAAATTTAAATCAGCAGAAGTTTCTCAATTGCGTTTAATCCTAGAAGAAATTACTGGAAAAGATTTAAATTGGTTTTTTGATCAATGGTTTTATGGTGCGGGACATCCGAAAATTCAGGTTTCGTATGATTACAATTCCTTAGAAAAAACAGTTACCGTTAACTTTATTCAAAGTCAAATCAAGGAATTTAAGTTTCCTATGACAATCGACATCTTTGAAAACGGAACCAAAACTAGACACCATGTCTTCATTGACGGAAGAGACACGTCGTTTAAATTTGTTTATAACGAAACACCAGATTTGGTTCAAGTAAATGCCGATGGCGTATTGTTAGCAGATTTTATAGAAATTAAAGTGCTAAGTGATCATATTTTTCAATTAAAAAATGCTGAGAACTTCGAACACAAAAGAGAAGCTTTACTTGAAATTGCTAAAAGTCAAGATCAAAGAAAGGCTTTTAACGCTATTGCTGACGCTTTAAACGATGATTTTTATAAAATTAGAATACTTGCCCTAGAAAATATAGATCTTATTAATAAGTGGTCTAAAAGGATTTCTATAGATAGAATTAAAAGAATTGCCGAGTATGATGAGAAAACACTGGTTCAAGCTGCAGCAATTGAAACTTTAGGAAAATTAACGGACCCTGAGTTAAAACCTATTTTCGAAAAAGCATTTAATAGCAATTCTTATAGTGTTGTAGGAAAAGCATTAGTTGGTATGTATTATATCGATAAAGCATATGCTATTAAAAAATCGAAAGAGCTACCTATAGAAGTTAAAAATATTATTGCAACTCCTTTAACCAGGATCTATATAGAAGAAAAGGATGATTCTGAGATGGCTTTTATTGCAAATAATGTATTGGAAGGAATGTTTTTAAATAGCAATCTTAAAATTCAGGCGATATACAGAAAAGCTTACGAGCAAATAGCTACCAGTAATAATTCTGAAGCAATACAAAATCTAGTAAACGATGTAGTTGCAAAAGGAAGTCAGTATAGAAAGTTTAATTTTGATCAAGTCGGAATTAACTTGTTAAGACAAATGGTTCAAAAGCAAAAAGCTGCTAATTTATCAAATAGACTAAAAAATATAGAGATTATCAAGACAGGTATTGCTCAACTCGTATTTTAATTAGTCTTTTTTATACTCATCAAACGTTCCATCGTTATAGAAAACAACGATTCTGTTGATTTTTTTACCAGAACTCATTGCTTTTTCATCTGAAAATAAGGAACCATCTACTGATGGAGTAGTGGTAGCGCTATTTGCATTTGAAGGAAAACTACCTTTTCCGTTTAACAACCAATAAATATCTACATCTGTAAATTCATTCGTTACTTTTAAAATAAAATCCAAACTCGGTTTGTTACGACCCGATAGAATATGAGAGATGCTAGAGCGTTGTACACCAATTTTATCAGCAAACATAGAAGCTGTTAATTGATGATGTTCTAGTATTTTTTTTAAACGATTTGTAAAATCTGTACTGTTTACCATTGTAAACTCATTTTATAGTTACAAATGTAAACTTAGAAATTCGGGTTTCCAAACGAAATCTTAAATAAGTTCATCATATCGAAAACAATATTAAAGTATTGCTTTAAGTAAATATCATAATTATCTTATTTATAATTTATTAAATAATTAATTACTTATCTAATAAGAATGATTTATAATTATGGGTTTACAAAAGTAAATAGCAGTGTTTACAATTTACATTGTTCACAATAATGAAAAATAAGTAGTTAACATTTGTAACAAATTGAATCGTTTCTTATTTGTTTTTTTTATCAATACACTAAAATCATTCTTGTATTTTTGTAATAATAATATCATTCGGTATGACAACACTTGATTCTAATTTTGCAAAAACAATTATCGACAAGCATAAAGAAAACCTTCTCTTTGGCAGATGGATTACTTTGAATGATATTGAGAAAGTATTTCTAAAATATCAGAATTCAAGTAAACTTAGGGTAGATATTATTGGTTCATCTGAACAAAATAGAAGCATCTATCAAATTGATATAGGAAATGGTCCTAAGAAAATACTTATTTGGACACAAATGCATGGTAACGAGAGTACAGGAACAAAAGCTGTATTTGATTTCTTAGATTATGTAACCAATTCTGAAGATACGATCGCTACTCAGATACTTTCTACTTGCACCATCAAGATCATTCCTGTTTTAAATCCAGATGGAGCACAGAACTATACACGTGTAAATGCGATGAAAGTCGACTTAAACAGAGATGCTGTCGCTAGAAAAGCAAAAGAAAGTAAAATTTTAAGAGAAGTCTTAGACACATTTCAACCTGATTTTTGTTTTAACCTTCACGATCAACGTACCATATTTGGAGTTGAAGGCACTAAGAACCCTGCAACCCTATCTTTTTTAGCGCCTTCTGAAGAAGAAACAAGGAAGATAACTCCAGGAAGAATAATAACCATGAATGTAATTGTTGCAATGAATTCATTATTACAGCAATTAATACCTAACCATATTGGAAGATATTCCGATGAATTCTATCCAACTGCAACGGGAGATAATTTTCAAAAATTAGGTTTTCCAACTATCTTAATAGAATCAGGTCATTATCATAATGACTACGATAGAGAAGAGGTACGAAAATTTACTTTTATTTCATTACTACAAGGACTCTATCATATCAGTACCGAAAAAAACTTTACAGAACACAAAGAGTACTTTGATATCCCTAACAACAACAAATGTTTTAGAGATTTACTTCATATTTATTCAAACAAACCAAACGAGGCCTATCAATTTAAAGAAGTTTTAGGTGAAGAGGGAATCGAATTTGTTCCTGAACAAGTTTATGATGACATTTCTACGCTATTTTTTCATAATGAAATCGATTTCGCTAGTTAATTTCTTGAATTTTTCTCATTTTTTTATGTGTTAAATTGAATTAAATTTATACTTTTGTTTCATTGTTTGAATAATATATAATAATATGAAAAAATTCATGCTAGATGAAATCGATCATCAAATCTTAGATATTTTGATCGAAAATGCTAGAACACCGTTTACAGATATTGCAAAAAAACTTTTAGTCTCGGCTGGTACAATTCATGTCCGAGTAAAAAAGATGGAAGATGAAGGGATCATACAAGGTTCTACACTTACCTTAAACTATGAGAAAATGGGCTATTCATTTATAGCACATGTTGGTGTTTTCTTAGAAAAAACATCCATGACTCAAAGTGTAATTGCAAACTTAAATACCATTCCAAATGTAACTGTAGCCTATGTTACTGCTGGAAAATATAATATATTCTGTAAGGTTAGAGCTAAAGGAACTAACGATGCAAAAGATATTATTTATAAAATAGATGAAATACCTGGTGTTAGCAGAACCGAAACCATGATTGCTTTAGAAGAAAGCATCAATGATAAAAAAAGGATGATGCACGCCATATTTAAAGAATTGTAACTTTCCTATGTTCAATACTAAAAAGCCTCGTCCTAAATGACGAGGTTTTTTTATATCTTCAAGGCATGAATTTTACGTCTAAACTTCCAAATGTAGGTACTACCATTTTTACAGTCATGAGTTCTTTTGCTAAAGAGCACAATGCGATTAACTTATCTCAAGGATTTCCAAATTTTGAAAGCGACCCAAAACTAATGGAGTTAGTAAATGATGCTATGAAAAGTGGTTACAATCAGTATGCTCCTATGATGGGAAGTCTAGCATTAAGAGAGGCAATTGCTGATAAATTCCAAAACTTATACAATTCATCTTATAATCCAGAAAGTGAAATTGTTATTACCGCCGGAGCAACTCAGGCTATTTTTACGGTTATTTCTGCTTTTATCAAACAAAATGATGAAGTTATTATATTTACACCAGCTTATGATTGCTACAAACCTTCGGTAGAGTTACAAGATGGAAAAGTAATTCCTATTCAGTTAAATTATCCTGATTATAAAGTTGACTGGGATCTGGTTAAAAGTAAGATTTCTATCAACACAAAGATGATTATCATCAATTCCCCTCAAAATCCTTCAGGAACGGTCTTTTCAAAGAATGATATGTTAGCGCTGGAAAGAATCACTAATAATACGGACATCATCGTTTTAAGTGATGAAGTCTATGAACACATGGTTTTTGATGGAGTGAAACATCAATCCGCTTGTTTATTTACTGAATTAAAGAAACGCACGTTCATTACAGCCTCTTTTGGGAAAACATTCCATAATACAGGCTGGAAAATGGGTTATTGTTGCGGACCAGAAGAACTCATGATTGAATTTATTAAGGTGCATCAGTTTAATGTGTTTGCTGTAAATCACCCTATGCAAATTGCACTAGCAAAATACTTAGAAGAACCCTCTCATTATAATGACTTATCAAGTTTTTATCAGCAAAAAAGAGATTTGTTTTTAGAATCAATTTCTAATTCCAAATTTAAATTTAAACCCACACAGGCAACTTACTTTCAAACCCTAGAATATTCAGTAATATCAGATGAAAGTGATGTTGATTTTGCGAAAAGGCTAACTAAAGAAAAAGGAATTGCTTCAATACCATTATCTGTTTTTAATGAGAATCACTTAGATTTTAAAGCCTTACGTTTTTGTTTCGCTAAAACCAATGAAACATTGTTACAAGCCGCAGATATTTTAAATAAATTATAATCATTTTGTATTTTAAAATGGTATTTTCGTTACACAAATCGATGGAATTTTAAAGAATAGATGGCTACTAATTTAGAATACAATACTTCAAATTTAGATAAAAAAACACTCCTCAACTTGTATGTGCGTATGCTAAAACCTCGCTTAATCGAGGAGAAAATGTTGGTATTATTACGTCAAGGAAAAATTTCTAAATGGTTTTCTGGGATTGGACAAGAAGCAATCTCTGTGGGTGTTACATCATCTTTACTAAAGGAAGAATACATACTTCCAATGCATCGGAATTTAGGGGTTTTTACAAGTAGAGAAATTCCTTTACATCGTTTGTTTTCTCAATGGCAAGGTAAAATGAAGGGGTTTACCAAAGGAAGAGACCGTAGTTTTCATTTTGGAACACAAGAATTTAATATTGTGGGAATGATATCGCACTTAGGTCCACAATTAGGTATTGCAGACGGAATTGCCTTAGCCAATAAGTTAAAACAAAACAATCAAGTTTGTGCCGTTTTTACAGGTGAAGGTGGAACAAGTGAAGGAGATTTTCATGAAGCATTAAACGTTGCTTCTGTTTGGAGTTTACCTGTCTTATTCTGTATAGAAAACAATGGTTACGGTTTATCTACACCAACTAGCGAACAATATAGATGTGAAAACTTGGCCGATAGAGGTATCGGATATGGAATGGAAAGTCATATTATTGAAGGAAATAACATCCTAGAAGTATATTCTAAAGTTTCTCAGCTAGCCAAAGCTATTAGAAAAAACCCAAGACCTGTATTATTAGAGTTTAAAACGTTTAGAATGCGAGGTCATGAAGAGGCGAGTGGCACAAAGTATGTTCCTGATGAATTAATGAAAGAATGGTCTGTAAAAGACCCTTTAATCAATTATGAAAGCTTCTTGTTATCAGAAAAAATACTCACAAAAGATTTTATAGAGCAAACTACCAAAGAAATAAAAGCAGAAATTGATGAACACCTTCAATTGGCTTTTAATGAAGAAACGATTGTTCCTGATTTACAAACAGAACTTAATGATGTCTATCAGGCACATCAACAAGAAATTATTGCTCCAACAAATCAAAAATCAAATATTCGATTGATTGATGCAATTTCCAAAGGTTTGAGAGAATCGATGGAGAAATATGATGATTTGGTGATTATGGGGCAAGATATCGCTGAGTATGGCGGTGTTTTTAAGATCACAGAAGGATTTACAGAGCAGTTTGGAAATGATCGTGTAAGGAATACACCTATTTGTGAGTCTGCTATCGTAGCCGCTGCTTATGGATTATCCATAAACGGAATGAAAGCGGTCATGGAAATGCAATTTGCAGATTTTGTAAGTTCTGGTTTTAACCCAATTGTAAACTTATTAGCCAAATCTAATTATCGCTGGAATCAAAATGCTGATGTAGTGGTTAGAATGCCTTGTGGTGCAGGAGTAGGAGCTGGTCCTTTTCATAGTCAAACCAACGAAGCTTGGTTTACAAAAACACCTGGTTTAAAAGTAATTTATCCAGCGTTTCCACAAGACGCAAAAGGTTTGCTATGTGCAGCAATTAATGATCCTAATCCGGTATTGTTCTTTGAACACAAAGCGTTGTATCGTTCAGTTTATCAAGAAGTTTCTGATGATTATTTCACCATAGAGATCGGTAAAGCAAATCTTTTAAAAGAAGGAAATGATGTGACAGTTATTTCTTACGGAGCAGGAGTTCATTGGGCTTTAGAAGTTTTAGAAAACAATCCAGAGATCCATGCAGACATGATAGACTTAAGAACCTTACAACCTTTAGATGTAGAAACCATTTATACATCGGTTCGTAAAACAGGAAAAGCTATATTTTTGCAAGAAGATTCTCAGTTTGGAGGAATTGCAAGTGACGTTTCTGCCTTAATTACAGAAAACTGTTTTGAGGATTTAGATGCGCCTGTGAAGCGTGTGGCTAGCATAGAAACTCCAATTCCTTTTCAAGGGGAATTAGAAAAACAATATTTACCAAAGAATCGATTCGAATCTGAATTGAAATTATTATTAAATTATTAAAATGTAATAAAGGGTCATTGGGTTCTCGAGATGACTTATTTTATGGTGACTTCGAGAGCACTTCGACAAGCTCAGTATAACACCTCAGTCACCAATTGTAAGAACCTAAATAATAAAACAAGATTCATAGTGACTTCGAGAGCCTCAGTCACCAATAAGTAGAGCTTAAATGATACAACAAGAACAATATCATCTTTTAAAATAAAAATATAAATTATGAACAAGCAAATTATCTTCAAAAAAAGACCGATTGGTTTTCCAGATGAAACAACATGGAATTTAGAATCGAATCCAATTCCTGAATTAAAAGAGGGAGAAGTGTTAGTACAACAACATTATATTTCTCTAGATCCTGCGATGCGTGGATGGATGAATGAAGGTAAGTCTTATATTCCTCCTGTTGGAATTGATGAAGTAATGCGTGCGGGTTCTATTGGTAAGGTTATCAAAGCAAACAATCATCCAACATTTAAAGTAGGTGATTCTTTAACAGGCTGGGGTGGTGTGCAACAATATGTAGCTACAGACGGAACAGGTTGGTTTAAAGTAGATACTTCTATTGCTCCAATGCCTTTGTTTATAAGTACACTTGGAATGCCAGGAATGACCGCTTATTTTGGAATTCAAGAAGTAGGTAAAATAAAAGAAGGAGACATCGTTTTGGTTTCTGGTGCAGCTGGTGCCGTAGGAAGTGTAGTTGGACAAATCTCAAAAATTAAAGGTTGTACTGTAATTGGGATCGCTGGTGGAAAAGATAAATGTGATTATTTAGTCAATGAACTAGGTTTTGATGCGGCTATCGATTATAAATCAGAGGATATTCATCAAGCCTTAAAAGATAATTGTCCTAAGGGAATAGATGTCTTTTTTGATAATGTAGGTGGAGAAATCTTAGATGCAGCCTTGTCTAAATTAAGAATGCATGCAAGAATTGTTATTTGTGGAGCCATTTCACAATACAATAATAAAGTCCGTGTAAAAGGACCTAGCAACTATTTAAGTTTGTTAGTAAATAGAGCAACCATGCAAGGAATGGTAGTGATGGATTACGCCAAAGATTACGGAAAAGCAGCGCAAGAAATGGGGATGTGGATAGCTCAGGGTAAATTAAAATCTAAGGAGGATATTTTTACCGGAATTGAAAACTTTCAAGACACCTATGCTAGATTGTTTAGTGGAGAGAAAAAAGGAAAATTGGTATTAAAAGTCCTAGAAGAGTAGCGAAGTGGAGCATTTTTTTCAATGTCCTTATTGTTGGGAAGAGATATCGATGATACTTGACACGAGTATTAGAAGTCAAACCTATATCGAAGATTGTGAAGTATGTTGCAATCCGATTGAAGTCACACCAGTATTTGAGAGTAACGAGTTGATTGGTTTTGACAGTCAGTCTATAGAACAATAATTTATTTGTGTGGATTTTTCCACTTGAATCTTTCAAATAACGATTTCCAATCTTCAGAAAAAGAAGCGTTTAATTTTAATTCTTCTTGTGTGAAAGGATGAGTAAATTCTAAAGTTCCTGCGTGTAAGAACATATTGATGCATCCAAATTCAGCTTCAAACATCAGGTTGTGATTCTTATCACCATACTTTGGATCATTAATTAGTGGCGTAGAAATCTTATTCATATGAATGCGTAATTGATGCATTCTACCTGTTTTAGGTTTTAATTCAACCAAACTATATCGAGAGGTATCGTAAGGCTTTACAGGAATATCTAAAACAACGGTTTCTAGCAATTTTAAATGTGTTTCAGCTTCTTTATAAACATCTGCATCTCTTCCTTTGACAGGAGAATCTATGATTCTTTCTTCAGGAGCAAAACCACGAACGATGCCATAATAGATTTTCTGAATTTCATTGTTGGTAAATAAGGCTTGAAATTTAGAAACATATTCAGTCTTGGTAGCAAGCAAAATAATTCCCGAGGTTTTGCGATCTAAGCGATGAATAGGGTAGTATTTCGCTCCTAATTGCACTTCTAGTAATTGCAACAAAGATTCTTCCTCTATTTTATTTCTAGAATGACGTGCATGATGCACTAAAACATTATTGGGTTTGTTTGCTAATAAACAAAACTCATCTTTATAAATAATCTCTAATTTCATGAACTCGCTTTTCTCATGTAAGCCAATAAAATAACTGATAATAGTCCGCAAATACTAAAACCAATAAATAAAGGTAGGGCAGTGGTATCAACAAAACCACCAATATAAGTCGCTATAGGTACTGCCATTACAGTAGATACAAATCCGTTGATGGCAGCTCCGATTCCGGCAATATGTCCCAAAGGTTGCATGGCTAAAGAACGAACATTTCCAAATAAAAATCCTATAGCAAAAAATTGCACTGCAAAAAACGAAACTAAAATTGGTAAACTGGGATTAGCTTCCCCAAAGAAAATTGCGACATATATTAAAGAAACCAAGGCAAATACAATGGTGAAAATATTGACTAGTTTTCTCATTCCGAATCGAAGTACTAGAGTACCATTGGTAAATGTTGCCAATCCTACTGAAAAAGCAAGGGCTCCAAAGATGTATGGAAATTCTTCTATTAAACCATATTGAACCTGAAAAATATGCTGAGAAGTACTTAAGAACACCATGAAAGAACCAGTAATCAAGCCAGAAATTAAAGTAAATACAACCGCCGATCTATATTTTACAAATTCTTTAGTTCCACTAATAAATAAAGAAGCTTTAAATTTTTTCTTATACTGAGGCTTTAAGGTTTCAGGTTGTCGTTTCCATAACCAAATCATGACTAGAATTCCGAATAACAACTGACTAAAGAAAATAGATTCCCAGCCATAATTGTCTAACATTAACTTCCCCAAAGAAGGAGCAATAATAGGAACTAAGATAAAAATAGCCACTACAAACGACATAATTTTCGCCATATAATCGCCTTCAAAAGTATCTCTAATCATAGCAATACTTAGCGTTCTAGGAGCAGAGAGGCCAATTCCTTGTAAGATTCTACCTACAATCATGGTTTCTATATTAGTAGCGTAAATACAAACAAAACTAGCCAATACAAAAATTAAAAATCCGATGTAAATGGTGGGTTTTCTTCCAAAACTGTCTGAAATAGGACCAAAAATTAGCTGTCCAAATCCCAATCCTAAAAAAATCATAGTAATTAAGAGCTGATTATCACTAGGATTTACAATACCTAAAGACAATCCAATAGGTTGTAGAGCCGGTAGAATTGCATCAATAGATAAGGCTACAATCGACATCAAACAAGCCATTAATGCAATAAACTGTAATTGAGATATCTTGGCAGAATTATGTACTATAATTTTTTTTTTAAAATTCATCGTGCAAAAATAATCTATTTACAGACGACTGTAGAAAAAGTTATCACTCTTTTTATCGTAACTTGGTATCATATTTGATGCTTGTTTAGCATAAAAGTCATCCTATGAAAATCTATCGAATCCTCATTTTATTCTCTAT
>TARA_R110001632_G_scaffold44289_1_pt1 | contig 68095 bp, 64 predicted proteins | sample TARA_R110001632 | Tara Oceans TARA_R110001632 (sample SAMEA4398266) | marine metagenome | biome: Polar Biome; feature: [SRF] surface water layer (ENVO:00010504); material: water (ENVO:00002006), including particulate matter (ENVO:01000060) such as... | depth 5 m
TCGGTTCAAAATGAGGTAACTGTCAGATCAGGTCTGAGCTAGTACATATTAGCTAGTACGGTAGAGCAGTTTTACAACCCATCCTCTTTAGCCATCAATGCCGCCAGATAGCGCTCCTCCATTTCTACATAGTTTTTTTGAACAGACTCAATTTTCCCATCCAATTCATCTATCTTACCCTGTAGTTTAGTAAATTCTTCCGATTGAACTTGCACATCGTACAAATCAACCTCTAGCCGCTTTCGCTCAGCCTCCAATTCATTATTAATCTCGTGAAGATTTTCAATTTCCTCTAAGTCTTTGTTAATCAAAACATCCATTTTCAGACTTTCATCGTTTGCGGTTTCCATAACCGAGTCTGGATGAAGCAACTTATGCTCAAGACTTTCACGCAAGACCTGCGCCTTCTCCAAATCCATTTCCAGCATTTCTACATAAAGCTCAGACTCATTCACCATTAAGCGCAAAGAACTCAGCTTTGAGGCCTGCTCACTCGCAAAAGCATCAGACTCTTCAGTAAATGAGTCTTGATGAAGCAAATCCTCCATTTTTTTCATGGTGTTGCGTTCTTCATCAAAAACACCATATATATCCATCCCTTGAGTGAGATCTGCACCCTGTTTTTCAAGCTGAGCTTTTTTCTGCCTCAATGCTTCATCACGCTTAACTACATCAATATTTAAGTTATATTTAATCGCCTGTAAGCTTTCCAGTTTACCCTCTAAGCGCTTAACCACTCGGCCACTTTCTAATAGCGATTTTTCTAGCCTAGCAATATAAATATCATAGGCACCAATGTGCTTTCCATCGCCTTCATGATCCAACTTAGCCTTACGAACATGTTCTTTTAAATCTGCAATGATGGTTTTTTGATAAGCAGCTAATTGCTTAAGGTCTGCCACTTTATCGTCCAACTCAGAACGAACAGAATGTAAGAAAACAGATTCGTCGGCATCACTTAAAAATGCTTCTAGAGCATCAACGTAAAGCGCGTTATCACCCTCTTCCTTAACCTCAGCTAAGTGAAGTTTCAGCCGCTCTGCAAACTCACACATACTTGCCATTTCAGCACGAAGTAAGGCAAGCGCCCCATCCAACTCTCCCTCTTTAGCAAGTTGCCCTTGAAGTGTTTCGAGCTGTAAATTCAATTCAGATGTGACATTTACCTGGGAAAACACTTTTTCGCCAGTTCTTTGAATAACCTTATTTAGCTCTCGCAGTAAAGTTTGATTCACTTTTAGAGATTTCAAAAGTTCATCAACCTCCTGAGCTCGATCAATTTTGTCCAAAATACCTTTAAATGCCCCCAAGAGCGCTAACACGTCCGAATTAGGCACCGATTGCTCAATAACATGTATTTCGACATCCAAAAAGATTGCCCAACAAGACAAAGCGGCACGCCCCTGAAAGTCAGACTTAGGTAAACCTTCAAGAAGCTGAGCACAGATACTTCGCTGTTGATCCAGCAAAGTCAGCCACTGTTTTTTTTCTTCGGCTGATGCATCTTTCAGATCGTTTTTTAATCTCTTTCGTTTACTAGATTTATCATCAGCAATACCATCAGTTTCAGAAACTGACTTTTTTAGCGATAAATACCGCATCAAAACAAATATAAATATCACTAAAAAAAGCACACTTGATGCAATAAGTCCCCATTGCCAAATCAACATATTCTCAAAATCCCGTTTAACACAAAAAACCAGAAAAGAACCTTAGTGGCGACTACACTGCAACAAGGTCTCTAAAAATAAACAATAATAGAAGGATATATCTCAAGAAACCATCAAACCACATTTTAAAACGCATTTACCACAAAAACAAAAAAAGCAGGCACAAGACCTGCTTTTCAAAAAAACTAAGTTTTTTGTAAACGATACGTTTCGTTTTAGAAGTCGAGCGACTCTTCAGTCTCTTCTTCTACAACAGCGGTTTTAGCGTCTACCTTGCCCTCGGGTTTGGTTTTCTTAGGCAATAGATCTTCACGTACTTTAGCTTCAATCTCTTTCGCCATGTCCGGATTATCCGATAAATATTGTGCGGCGTTAGCTTTACCCTGACCAATTTTGTTACCAGCATAAGCGTACCAAGCACCGGCTTTATCTACAAAGCCTTGCTTAACACCTAAGTCGATAATCTCACCCATGCGGTAAATACCTGCACCGTAGTGAATTTGGAACTCTGCTTGTTTAAATGGCGGTGCAATTTTGTTTTTCACCACTTTCACGCGCGTTTCGTTACCGATCACTTCTTCACCCTGCTTAACCGATCCGATACGACGAATATCCAAACGAACAGAAGAATAGAATTTAAGCGCATTACCACCGGTGGTGGTTTCGGGTGAACCAAACATGACACCAATTTTCATACGAATTTGGTTGATGAAGATAACAAGACAGTTAGCATTCTTGATAGAACCTGTTAATTTACGCATTGCTTGTGATAACAAGCGAGCTTGAACACCAACAGAAGAGCTACCCATTTCGCCTTCAATTTCTGACTTAGGAACAAGCGCGGCTACCGAGTCAATGATGATCACATCAACACTGTTTGAGCGGACCAACATGTCCACAATTTCAAGTGCTTGTTCACCCGTGTCTGGTTGCGAGATCAGTAGATCAGCAATATTAACGCCAAGCTTTTCTGCATAAGAAGGGTCAAGCGCGTGCTCCGCATCAATAAATGCACAGGTTTTGCCTTGCTTCTGAGCTTCTGCAATAACACTTAAGGTTAATGTTGTTTTACCCGAAGACTCTGGTCCATAAATTTCACAGATACGACCATAAGGAAGTCCACCAGCACCGAGCGCAATATCCAGACCTAACGATCCAGTAGAAACAGTATCAATATCGAGCTTAGCGCCTTCGCCCATCTTCATGATGGCGCCTTTACCAAATTGACGCTCGATTTGAGACAGCGCTGCGTCCAGCGCCTTTTTCTTGTTGTCTGCGATAGATGACATAATGAAATCCTTGTGGCTAATTTTCGTTGGGGTAACTCTAGCGTTTTTTTTTGAGAAGCTCAAGAAATACTGTATATAAAAACAGTATTATTTTTAAAGATTATTAAGCATCTCTTTTATTCCTTGAAGAGCCGCTAAAACAGTTGCTTCTCTGATAGCTTGTCGATTTCCCGGAAAATGATAACGCGTTACTTTGACGGGTCGCCCAGTTAACTGCCAACCAATATAAACACAGCCAACCGGCTTTTCTGGCGAGCCGCCCGACGGACCAGCAACACCACTAACCGCAACCGATAGGTCACCACCTAGTTGCAAAGCGCCGGCACACATTTCCTTCACTGTTTGCTCTGAAACGGCACCAAAGACCGATAAAGTCTCCGCTTTTACAGATAAACCCTGCATTTTTGCTTCATTCGCGTAACTAATTACGCCACCAAAAAACCATGATGAGCTGCCTTCTACGTCGGTACATACGGCACCGATAAGACCACCGGTACACGATTCTGCGGTCACTAACAAAAGGGCTTTTGCCTTTAACATCTCGCCAACTTGGTCGGCTGACTGTGTCATTTTTTGCATCTGATTCATTATGTTTATCCCTTAAATCCTGAGCCAATATCCCGTAGAATAACGCTCTATTTTTTGGATCACAATCGAGCATCGCAAAATGAGCAAAGTAACAGAAGATAACCATACACCGATGATGCGCCAATACTTCGGCCTTAAATCTGAGCATCCAAACCAATTGTTATTTTACAGAATGGGAGATTTCTACGAGATTTTCTATGACGATGCCAAACGTGCCTCTCAATTGCTTGATATTACACTGACGTCTCGTGGTCATTCTGGCGGCAAACCTATTCCAATGGCGGGCATTCCTTATCATGCTGCCGAAAACTACATTGCTCGCCTTGTTCGCATGGGCGAATCGGTTGTGATTGCAGAACAAACTGGCGACCCAGCCACCAGCAAAGGTCCTGTTGAGAGAAAAATTGCGCGCATCGTCACGCCAGGTACCATTAGTGACGAGGCATTTCTGGAAGAAAAGCGCGAAAATCTACTATTGTCTCTTGCTCATCAATCTCGCAAAGGACTCGATATTTTTGGCTTCTCTTACCTCGATATGGCCAGCGGTCGTTTTTGTCTGTTTGAAGTCGATGGTCATGAAGCACTTGCCAGCGAATTACAGCGTTTATCGCCTATGGAGATTTTAGTCTCTGAAGACTTCCCTGCACGAGATAGGTTAAAACTTGAGAAAGGTGTCTCAGAGCTTGGTCCTTGGCATTTTGATTATGAATCCAGCTACCGCCAATTGATTCAGCAATTTAACACCAAAGATTTATCTGGTTTTGGTTGTGAAGCCCTCACCGCGGCCATCGCGTCAGCTGGCGCATTACTTCAATACGCCAAAGACACTCAGCGCTCAGCGTTACCCCATATTCAATCCATTATGGTTGAGCATAAAGATGACTCAGTATTAATAGATGGCGCCACGCGACGTAATTTGGAAATCGACATAAACTTAACCGGTGGCACGACGAACACCGTGGTTGAAGTGTTAGATGAATGCGCCACACCGATGGGCAGTCGTTTACTAAAACGTTGGCTGCACACGCCGATCCGTGACTTAAACGAAATCCAATCACGCCAACAAGTGGTTGCAGAATTACAAATAAAACAAGCTTACGATACGCTTAAAACGCCATTGAAAAAAATTGGCGATTTAGAACGTATACTTTCTCGCGTCGCCTTACGCTCAGCTCGACCTAGAGATTTACTGCGTCTAAAGTTTGCTCTCGAAGCCATACCCGAGATCAATATTTTATTAGAAGGCGCCACAACGGAACGACTCTTAGAGCTAAACCAGCGCATTCTCGCTCAGCCAGACATCACCAAAACATTGACTCAAGCACTGGTTGAAAATCCTCCTTCTGTGGTTCGCGATGGTGGTATTTTCGCAAAAGGTTACGATGACGAACTGGACGAACTCCTATCCTTATCCACCAATGCGACGGATTTTTTAGCGGAAATGGAGCGCAGCGAAAAAGCACGCACTGGCATTAGCTCACTAAAAGTCGGGTTTAACCGTGTTCATGGTTATTACATTGAAATCAGTCGTCTACACTCAGACCAGGCACCGGTGGAATACATTCGTCGTCAGACCTTAAAAAATGCTGAGCGTTTCATTACACCTGAACTGAAAATATTTGAAGACAAAGCGCTCAGCGCCAAGTCCAAATCACTCGCAAGAGAAAAAGAGCTTTACGAAGGACTATTAGATCGACTCAATGAAACATTAAGGGAATTACAGACCACCAGCCAAGCGCTCGCTCAGCTTGATGTGATGAATAATTTTGCAGAACGTGCCGATGTTTTGAATTTCGTCTGCCCAGAATTACACAACCGTGGCGGCATTCAAATCATTGGTGGCCGTCACCCTGTAGTGGAAGCCGTCATCTCCGAACCTTTCGTTCCCAATGATCTTGAACTCAATGAAAAACGCTCTTTGTTGATGATTACCGGCCCTAACATGGGCGGTAAATCGACCTACATGCGACAAATCGCCTTAATCACCTTATTAGCACACACTGGTTGTTTTGTTCCCGCTGAATCCGCTTCGATCTCCGTGGTGGATCGTATATTTACTCGCATGGGGTCATCAGACGATCTTGCCGGTGGACGCTCGACCTTTATGGTTGAAATGACAGAAACCGCCAACATCTTAAATAATGCCAGCAAAGACAGCTTAGTATTAATGGATGAGGTCGGACGAGGCACCAGTACATTCGATGGGCTATCTCTGGCTTGGGCAGCAGTGGATTATCTCGCTAAAGAACTAAAATGCTACGTTCTGTTTGCAACGCATTATTTTGAACTGACAGCCTTAGCGGACCAACTAGACAATGCGGCCAACGTTCATCTAACCGCCACAGAGTACGAGGATGAAATCATCTTCCTTCATAAAGTACATGAAGGCCCTGCAAGCCAATCATATGGGCTACAAGTTGCTCAACTTGCCGGTGTACCACGCGGTGTCATAAGCCACGCCAAACAAAAACTAAAAGAACTGGAAGTGGTTACTGGCATTAATATCGAAGACACAGCACTTTATGCCAATACAGGGTCGCGCTCGACCAAGGTACAAGAAAACAAAACGAGCTATCAGCCACAACAAGTCGACATGTTTGCCCAAGCAGAACAAAATGCATTAAAAAACGCGGTTGAAGCACTTGATTTGGATAACATGACGCCACTAGAAGCGATTAATGCTCTTTACAAACTAAAATCTCAGTTGTAGTTGATATAAGCTGCTGTCGATATAAGCTAATAGCAGATAAATGTAGGTTATTCGCGATTGTTGCTTGCTGCGAAATGGCCTATACCTCTAAAATAGTGCGCAATCATTTTTATAGCTTGTAAGGAGAAGTCGAATGGCTTTCATCGTTACCGATAACTGCATTCGCTGCAAATACACCGACTGTGTTGAAGTTTGTCCTGTTGACTGCTTCTACGAAGGCCCTAATTTTTTAGTCATCAATCCAGATGAATGCATTGACTGTGCACTATGCGAACCAGAATGCCCAGCAAATGCCATCTTCTCTGAAGACGAATTGCCGGAAGATCAAGAAGTATTTGTAGAGTTAAACAGAGACCTATCTTTGATATGGCCCAACATTGCAGAGAAAAAAGACGCACTGCCTGATGCAGCACAATGGGATGGTGTGGAAGACAAGCTGGAACATTTAGAACGTTAATTTGATGTACTTAATGTATAAGGAAGCGACCAATGTGTCGCTTTTTTTGTATCTGGTAGATTTGCAGTTTAAGACAAAAACAAAAAAAGGGTGGCTTTTGGCCACCCTACATTTTGCTCACATCCTGTTAAGCAACTCTTCCGATGAGTAAAACATCACTGTTTGCTTCATCATGAAGCATCCAAACAATCCTTATTACATGGTGCCTTCCATCGAACCATGGTATCCCTTTGAACAATCCTTTGTTCTCGAACATCCAAGTTCAATCCTAAATACCTTCACTGGTATCTTATTCAGCACATCATGCGCTTTTCATCCATGAAATCCGTTTGGATAAACTTAATTTACCAGTTTTAATCTGCTTTTCAAAATTGACAAAAGAAAGGATGAGATATGTTTTTTCTTTATTTATCAAATAGATAAACTTAAATTACAACAGTAAGTTATATTTGATCACATAACAAACGGAGAAAGCCTACAGGCGTGTAAGATATAGACTACAAGCACTCAAGATTCAGTACCGATGTTAACGCCTCATATCGCAACAAGAAACTCATCTACCCATTTAACAGCACTCAAATAGGTTATTTTCAGATCCTCAAAATCTTGCTGGTTTTTAATGATTCGACCATTATTATAATATTCCACTAAATCAAGAGCATTCCCCACTCGACCAGAGCGATACATAATGGCATTAATAAATTCATTGGGCAGAGGCAGCTCTCCAAGTACTTCATCCAGCTTCATTCCTGTACACACATCAATCATAGACAACATTCCAGCTAAAAAATATTTGTCTTGATTGTCGTACCCTCGGTTTTTGGCAAACAATTCTGCATGCTTAGCCCGCACCATAATTTGCTCAAGCAGCACGTGCCTATCACCAACCATTTCGGACATTAGCAATAAATTAGTCAGTGATTTAAGCTGCTCAACGCCAATCAACATAATGGCTAAACGAACGGAATCTACTGATGCAACCAGACCGGTCAAAGGAGAATTCAGATAACGCAGTAGCTTATGCACAAGCCCAGCATCTTGACTAACAATTCTCTCCAGCTCATCCACACTAAATGAGGAAGTATTCAATAATGACGACATAATTTGCAGGAGCGTCATGCTGTTTACTTTGGAGGTTTTGCTGGTTATGACTTCTGGCCTTTCAAAAAAGTAACCTTGAAAGTATTCCACACCCAACAATCGGCAAAATTGATAATCTTCCCATGTCTCTACTTTCTGAGCGATGATTTTGACGTTGAAGCCTCTTAGCGCTTCAACTTGTTGATGAAATTTTTCATTGCCTAACGTTAGCATATCCAATTTAACGTATTCGGCCAGATCAATAAAAGGCGTTAATTTACTGTGAAAAACGAAATCATCTAATGCAATAGAGCAACCGGCCTTAACCCAATGTCGTAAAGACGACAGTAGAATGGCATCAAAGCCTGCGTCTTCCATCACTTCAATAATGAGGTTTTCTTTATGAATAGGCATCCCGTTAGGACTTAATAAATATGCCCTAGGAAAGTTAACAAACGCCTTGTTGGAGCCCACTAAATTTTCCACACCAAACTCAAAAAGACTAGCAGAAATTACTTGAGCGGTCGCTCCCACACCATCAATTACATCCGCATGCATAGCGATAGCATTCTTACGGTATAAAAGTTCATATCCCATAACCGAAAGACGACTATCTACAATAGGCTGTCGTGCCAAGGAAATATTAGAGTGAGCTAATAACACATTTTCGTCCATATCATTTCCGCTTAACAACGAGCACCAATAAAGCAACAGTAGCGTATTTTAATAGTGTCTCAATATTGCCTAAAAATTGCCATTGGGCATAGACAATAATCTTGGTAACATGGGTGACATTATAAAGCAAAAAACTGTGGGGAAAATAATGCCAGTATACCGCTCCAAGACAACTACCTCCGGCCGCAATATGGCAGGAGCTCGTGCGCTATGGCGCGCCACCGGAATGACAGACGATGATTTTCAAAAACCCATCATCGCAGTGGTCAACTCTTTTACACAATTTGTACCCGGCCACGTTCATCTAAAAGATATGGGCCAACTAGTTGCTCGTGAAATTGAAGCTGCAGGTGGCGTAGCAAAAGAGTTCAACACTATTGCGGTAGACGATGGTATTGCAATGGGTCATGACGGCATGTTGTACAGTCTTCCTTCACGCGATTTGATTGCAGACTCAGTGGAATACATGGCTAATGCGCATTGCGCCGATGCCCTCGTATGTATTTCTAACTGTGACAAAATCACACCGGGAATGCTGATGGCGGCAATGCGTCTTAACATTCCTGTTATTTTTGTTTCTGGCGGACCAATGGAAGCCGGCAAGACAAAATTATCCGAAAACAAGCTCGACCTAGTCGATGCCATGGTAATCGCAGCGGATCCAACGGCATCAGATGAGAAAGTGGCCGAGTACGAGCGCTCTGCCTGCCCAACCTGTGGTTCTTGTTCTGGCATGTTTACCGCCAATTCAATGAACTGTCTAACTGAAGCGCTAGGCCTAAGTCTGCCTGGCAACGGCACGACGCTGGCGACACATTCCGACCGTCGCCGTTTATTCTTAGAAGCCGGCCGTCGCATTGTCGATATCACAAAACGTTTCTACGAAAATGATGAAGCCCACTGGGCGCCACGCGCTATTGCGAATTTTAACGCATTTGAAAACGCGATGACGCTGGACATTGCAATGGGTGGGTCAACCAATACCATTCTTCATCTATTAGCGATCGCTCTTGAAGCAGGCGTAGACTTTACGATGGAAGACATCGACAGATTGTCGCGTCGCGTCCCTCAGTTGTGTAAGGTCGCACCCAACTCGCCTAAATACCATGTTGAAGACGTTCATCGGGCAGGCGGTATTTTTGGCCTGCTAGGCGAGCTAGATCGTGCCGGTCTATTGCACAACCAATGTCATACCGTTCATTCCAAAACATTGGAAGAAGCGCTTGAAACATGGGACATCATGCGTTCACCAACGCCAGAAGTGATTGAATTTTACAAAGCGGGCCCCGCGGGTATTCCAACGCAAACCGCGTTCAGCCAATCGACTCGCTGGCCATCTTTAGACGGAGACCGTAAAGACGGCTGTTTCCGTTCTATTGAAAACGCGTTCTCTTTAGAAGGCGGCTTAGCGGTATTGTACGGAAACATTGCGCTAGATGGCTGTGTTGTAAAAAGCGCCGGCGTCGACGAATCTTGCTTAGTCTTTGAAGGCCCAGCCCACATTACTGAATCGCAAGACGAAGCCGTTAAGAATATTCTTGATGACAAAGTCAAAGCAGGCGAAGTGGTTATCGTGCGATACGAAGGACCCAAAGGCGGCCCGGGCATGCAAGAAATGCTTTACCCGACCTCTTACATTAAGTCTAAAGGCCTAGGTCAAGCCTGTGCACTTTTAACGGATGGACGTTTCTCTGGTGGCACTTCCGGCTTGTCTATCGGTCACGTGTCTCCTGAAGCGGGTGCTGGCGGAGCCATCGGATTAGTAGAAAATGGCGATATTATCCGCATCGATATTCCAAACCGTACTATTAACGTATTACTAAGCGACGAAGAACTACAAACTCGCCGTGACGCGATGAATGCAAAAGGCGCAGATGCTTGGAAGCCCGCAGAAACGCGTCCTCGCAAAGTCTCTCCTGCATTGAAAGTGTATGCTCACTTTGTCACCAGTGCAGACAAAGGTGCCGTACGCGACATCAGTAAAATAGACTAATTTTTAAGATAATACGCAAAAGGCCGCTTTGCCATATTAGGCTCGCGGCCTTTTTCATTCATAACGAGATTACTCACGACAGGACACAGCATGCTCAGCTATCGCCATATTTATCATGCAGGCAACCACGCTGATATCTTAAAGCATTTGACGGTAAGTCAAATCTGCCGTCATTTTATAAAGAAAGACGCGCCCTTTTTCTATTTAGATACTCACGCTGGCATTGGTCAATACTCATTAAACTCTGAGCAAGCGCAAAAGAATAAAGAGTTTCACTCCGGCATTGCTCGTCTATTTACCGAAGACAACCTACCAGAGCCTTTAGAAAACCTGTTAGACATTGTTCGGGAAATGAACCCTGCAAACACGCTAAGTCTTTACCCTGGCAGCCCAAAGATTGTTGACTACTACGTACGTCAAAAAGACAAACTACACTTATGCGAGCTACATCCGAACGACTACCCAACGCTGGCCGCGCTGTTCCCAAACAAACGTAAAGCCAATGTCGTCAAAGACGATGGTTTTGCCGCCGTAAAAGCCATGCTACCACCACCACAAAAACGTGGATTTGTTTTAATGGATCCGCCGTATGAAGTCAAAAAAGACTACAAATATGTGGTTCAAGCATTAGAAGATGGCTACAAGCGTTTTCCTCAAGGTACCTTTGCTATTTGGTATCCAGTGTTAAATCGCCAGCAAGCAAACGCCTTTTTGAGTTCAATAAAAACAACGAATATTCGTAATGTACTTTCACTTGAACTCTGCATTAGAAACACAGAAGAAGAGCGTGGAATGGCCGGAAGCGGTATGATCATTGTTAATCCACCTTGGACTCTCGAAAAAGAAGCCAAGGAATTTTTACCAATTCTAAGCAAACTATTAGCAGAAGACAGCGAGGCGACATATCAAGTTACTTGGATCACGCCAGAATAATCCATCATCATTATAAAGGAGCGCGTTTATGAGTACCCCTTTCGAATTAGCGTTTAAGTACATGCCTACGCCCGCTTTTATAGTGGAGAGCAGTAGCGGAAAATTAGTGTCATATAATCACAACTTTGAAGTCATGTTTGAGAATTTCAACGCAACACCTTCCAATACATGGGAATCACTTTGTGCAGATGCCACGTCGGTAGAAGATTGGCACAAGCTCAACACCAAGATCCAAAACGGCAGTATCGAACGCTGTGAAAGTTTGATCCGTGTCGGTGACAAGTTAGTAAACATGCAACTTGAGCTGCAGCATCTCGGCGAATCGGTATTAGCTTGCGTTTACAATACCGATCACATGGATTTTTCAGCAGCGGAAAATACGCTACTTAAATTCGCCCTAACCGAGTCATCTGCAGGTTTGTGGATTTGGGAAACGGAATCAGATTTGGTTTCTTGCTCAAAATCCATCGCAACGTTACTGGGGATTCCACAAGAAAAAACACCTCAATCAACCGCGGAATGGCATGCCATTGTTCATCCTGACGACGTTAAAAGATTGGGAGATTTGGTCGATGAACATGTCGCCCACAATCAAGACTACTATGAAGTCGAATACCGAATTCAGAAGAGTGATAAAAGCTATTTGTGGGTCAAAGAACGCGGAAGAACTTACTCAAAAAGAGTCGATGGTAGCATTAAAAAAGTCATCGGATTTGTTGTCGATATTAGTCATCAAAAAGCCCTTGAAGAGCACCTCAGAAACCAAGCTACTTTCGATGAACTGACTGGTTTGTTAACAAGAGGCGCGGCGCTTACACACTTTAAAAAGCAACTAGGGTTGGCAAAGCGTCAGTATACGCCACTGACCATGGCTAAAATACACCTTGATGCCAACGACCGACTGTCAACGCTTTCTATGGAAGCTCGTAACATTGCGATTCAAACCTCGGCTCGACATATCTATAAAAAGATTAGAGAAGCCGATGTACTAGCACGCGTTGAAGGCGATAAATTACTATTACTGCTACCCAACACCAGTGTCAAAGACGCCAAAAAATTGCTTAACCACATTATCAATCCAACCGAAGATGAAAAAATAGTCTTGTTAGAAGGCAATTCAGATCCTATGGATTTTTGTATCGGAATCGCAACCTTCCCAGAAGATGGTGAAACCATTGATGAGTTGGCTTTAAGCGCTAACCAGGCGGTTGAAGATGGACAAGCCAAGAGCAAGCAGATCGTCGTTAATTAAAGTCTAAAAAACAAACAAGCGACATGCTCATCAGTATGTCGCTTGTTGCTCTTCTATTGTATTACCTTCATTTACAAGGTTCGCCCTGCAAGGTCAAAACAATACATCTAACACCACCATGGTCTCGATGTTCGCCCAAATAAGCGCCCTGCCAAACCCCTAAGTACAATCTTTTATCTCGAATAGGGATAGTTAAAGATGACCCTAACAGACTTGCCTTAATATGTGCTGGCATATCATCACTTCCTTCATACACATGCTCATAATACGGCTGATTTTCTGGCACCATATGAGAAAAGTGACGCTCCATGTCGCGTCTTACTGAAGGATCTGCGTTTTCGTTAATGCTTAAAGACGCGGAAGTATGAAGCAATTGAACATGTAACAAACCAATAGAAACAGGCGACATATTTCGTAAAGCGGCCTCAATTTGATCGGTGATCAAATGAAAACCACGACGCATCGCCGGTAATTGAATCTCAACTTGTTGCCACATACGGATTACTCTGCGCTGGTTCTTTGATATACCGAGAAACGATAATCGTATGGATTAGGCCCTTCTGCCGCAAACACCTCTTCCCCCATCAAAGTAAAAGACGGCCAATCTACTTCTGGGAAAAACGCGTCGCCTTTTACATCGGCGTCCACATGGGTAATATACAAACGATCAGCACGCTCAAGTGCTAACTGATAAATCTGAGCACCACCAATCACCATGACTTCCTCTTGACCGTTGACCAAGCAAATATCCTCACCGAGAGAGATAGCGTCTTCCAAAGAAGCCACAACATCAACCCCTTCTGCTTGATAAGCGACATCACGACTGATCACAATATTGCGACGGCCCGGCAATGGTTTACCAATAGATTCAAACGTTTTGCGTCCCATCACAATGGGTTTACCCATGGTCGCCTGCTTAAAATATTTCAAATCATTCGGCAAATGCCAAGGCAACGAATTATTAATACCTATGGTTCGGTTGGTAGACATAGCAACAATCAGTGACAACATAGCAAGCACCTTTCTTGTAAGACAGCCTGACTCTTGGGATCAAAGAGTAAGAGCTTCTGATATAATCGATAATAATCATTATACCTATGGCAGCTTAGAATGCATTTCCTAGACACACTTCAGGAGACGCTAAGCACAAGTCGTCGTTCAATACAAAACAAGGTAAGCCTCAATGAAACAATATCTAGACCTCTGCCAGCGCATCGTCAACGAAGGCGAATGGGTAAGCAATGAACGCACTGGTAAACGCTGCTTAACAGTCATTAATGCCGACCTCACCTACGATGTGAGCAAAGGCGAATTTCCGCTCGTCACTACGCGTAAAAGTTTCTGGAAGTCTGCGATTGCGGAAATCATTGGTTATTTAAGAGGTTACGACAACGCCGCCGACTTTCGAGCACTAGGCACTAAAACATGGGACGCAAATGCCAATAAAAATGAGGTTTGGCTAAACAACTCTTACCGCAAAGGCGAAGATGACATGGGGCTTTGCTACGGCGCCATTGGCCGCCACTTCCCAAAACCAGACGGCGGCCACATCGATCTATTAAAACAAATCGTCGATGACCTAACCCGTGGCGTTGATAACCGTGGCGAAATCCTCACCTTTTATCATCCGGGTGCTTTCCATATGGCTTGCCTTCGTCCGTGTCTGTACAGCCATCATTTCTCGCTACTCGGCGACACACTTTACCTAAACAGTACTCAACGCAGCTGTGATGTTCCGCTGGGGCTCAATTTCAACATGGTTCAAGTTTACGTACTCCTTGCCATCGTCGCGCAAATTACAGGCAAAAAAGCAGGCCAAGCGTTCCATAAGATAGTGAACGCACACATCTACGAAGATCAGCTAGAATTGATGCGTGACGTGCAGTTAAAACGCGAGCCTTACCCACTACCAACACTAAAAATCAACCCAGAGATTAAAACACTAAAAGACATAGAAACATGGGTTACCATGGACGATTTTGAAGTGGAAGATTACCAATTTCACGACCCCATCGCCTACCCATTCTCGGTGTAGAAATGCTTAGACATAAAAAAACCAGCCACACGGCTGGTTTTTTTTATATCAATTCTAAGGTTTTAATTTTTCGGGAATGTTTTCAACTTGAAGCCTGCGATAATCAAACCGGCACCAACAATAACCATAGGCAAAGACAACAGTTGTCCTTGCGTCAACCAACCAAAAGCAAGGTAACCAATTTGACTGTCTGGTTCGCGCACAAATTCAACTAAGATTCTAAAAATGCCGTAGTAAAGTAGGAACATACCGGAAACACAATAACGAGGTTTCGTTTTTTGAGAAAAGAACCATAAGATGCAAAACAGCGCGACACCTTCTAATGCGAATTGATACAGCTGAGAAGGATGACGAGCAAGTTGTAATGCGTCATTTGGAAAGATCATTGCCCAAGACACATCTGTTGGCTTGCCCCACAGCTCACCACCAATGAAATTACCTAAACGCCCAGCGCCCAAACCAATCGGAACAAAGGGTGCAATGAAGTCGGTCACATCAACAAGGTGTTTTTTGTAGCGGCGAGAAAAAAGAAGCATGGCAGCAATCACGCCCAGTAAACCACCATGAAAAGACATTCCGCCTTCCCAAATACGCACTATTATGAGTGGGTTATCGATGAACGCAGGAAATTGATAAAATAAAATATAACCGACACGGCCCCCTAAAATGACACCAAGTGCACCATAAAATATGGCATCACTGACCATCTCTGGTGTCCAAAGTCCGTTAGAACACTTAGCTCGATACATGCCGAAAAAGTACGCACCGGCAAAACCAATCAGGTACATAATGCCGTACCAATGCACGGAAATCGGCCCTATAGATACAGCAATAGGATCAATGTCTGGATATGAAATCATAATTTTGTAATGAACCTCAGGTAGATATTAATCCACATTGGTGGTTTTGGATGGGCGTATCAAACGTTCAATATTGGCTTCACGCATGAGTCTTGTCATGGTTTGTGTGACCGCTTCTGCATGAGAAAGTTTCATCACCTCATCAAGCATGTCCTGAGCTTGTTTCATGGATATGTTTCGAATGACCGCCTTCACTTTAGGCAAGCTGGTCGAACTCATGGATAACACCTCGTATCCCATCGCCATTAACAAAATAGCGCCCATTGGATCACCCGCCATTTCACCACACACACTTAATCCAACACCTTCTCCTCTCACCTGATCGACGATGCTAAGCAACGCGCGTAAAACGGATGGATGAAACGAGTTATATAAGTCAGCAACACGAGGATTATTTCGATCTACCGCCAGTAAGTACTGGGTTAGATCGTTCGTTCCGACGGATAAAAAGTCGACCAGTTCAGACAATTCTTTGACTTGATAAACCGCGGCGGGGATTTCTATCATGACACCGACGCGAGGCATTTTAACGTTGTAACCTTCTTCTTTAACCTCTGCATAACCTCGACGAATCAAGGCCAACGCCTCTTCTACTTCCGCCACATTTGAAATCATAGGCAGCATGATCTTCAAGTTATGAAGATCGGCACTGGCTTTTATCATGGCACGAATTTGTGCCATGAAAATTTCCAGATGATCGAGCGTCACTCGTATCCCACGCCAACCTAAGAAAGGGTTTGCCTCATTGATAGGGAAATAAGATAACGCTTTATCACCACCAATATCCAGCGTACGAACGGTTACTGGCGCTGGCGCGAAACCTTCTAACTGTTGGCGATAAATAACAACTTGTTCAGCCTCGGTTGGAAAACGATCCCGCACCATAAAAGGCACTTCCGTTCGGTAAAGACCAATTCCTTCCGCGCCACGATCCAAAGATCGAGCAACATCGGCAGACAACCCCGTGTTTACAAATAAAGATAAACGCTGACCATCCAGAGTTTCACAGGGTAAATCTCGAAGGGCTTCATATTCTTCTTCTAGTTGACGCTCTTCATCCACAATTTGCTGGTAGTTTTCTATCAGCGCTTCAGATGGATAAGTAAATATTTTCCCAAGATAACCATCGACAATAAGATCGACTTTGTCTAATTGGGCATAAGGTAAGTCCAACGCGCCCATGACGGTTGGTATACCCATAGCACGCGCTAAAATTGCCACATGCGAGTTACCAGACCCCATAACGGAAACAAGACCTTTGATCTTATCAATTGGGATTTCACCCAACATCGAAGCCGTCAGCTCCTCACCGATAATGATAGACGGTTCGCTAAAGCGCTCAGCAACATTCGGCGCTTTCTCTTGTAAATGAGACAGTATACGGCGACCAAGATCACGTAGGTCAGACGCGCGTTCTCGTAGGTAAGGGTCATCCATGCGATTAAACTGGGCAATGTGTGCCTGAATAACCTGCCTTAATGCGCCTTGTGCCCAGTTACCCTCTTTGATTTTTCGAACGATTTCGCCAGCAATGGAATTATCATCCAATATTTTAAGGTACACATCGAAAAGCGCTTTTTCATCGACAGAAAGATGTTGGCTAATACGATTGCTAGCACGGCGAATATCGTGTCGAACGGCATCAAGTGCTTGATAAAAATCTTGAATCTCTTCATCAAAATCGGTGGTTCGACGATCCGGAATAACATCCAAATCGGCTGGAGGGAAAATAACAATGCCGCGACCAATCGCAACACCAGAACTACCAGGAACGCCCTTGTAGCGAAAATCAGAGCCACTAGGAATAGTATTAGAGTTTAAACTGGTAATAGCCCCTGTCGCTTCAGCGTGAGCAATAACGCCTGCTAATTGCGCAGACAAGGTAATCAGGAAAGCTTCTTCGCCTTCATCAAAGCGACGCTTGTCTTCATGCTGCACAACCAGCACTCCCAAGACTTGTCGATGATGAATAATAGGCACGCCTAGGAAAGAGCGATAGCGTTCTTCACCTGTGCCGTTTAAATAATGGAACGAAGGGTGAATATGAGCGTCTTCAAGGTTGACAGGTTCTGCTCTTCGACCAACCAAACTGACCAGACCTTCATCTGCCTTTAAGCTAACACTGCCCGCAACATCCGCATTTAAACCGCGGGTTGCCATCAAGACATAATCCTTTGTATTGGCGTCTACTAGGTAAATAGAACACACTTCTGCTCGCATCGCTCTACGAACCCGTCGGACAATAATATCCAACGCAGCCGGTAAAGACTGCGCAGCAGTCACCTCTTGTGTAATACGTCTTAACAAAGCTAGCATAGCGCTCCCATCAATCTACATAACCTCCATTATTAAGCCTGTAAGTTTATCACTTTTCTAGTCGACGATGTGCGCTAGGAATAAGCTCTTTTAAGGCTCTTCGGTAGACGTCTTTTTTGAACGCTACCACTTGACCAAGTGGGTACCAATAACTTACCCAACGCCACCCATCAAACTCAGGACTTTCAGTTCCATCCACGCACACAGAAGCATCAGGACAACGAATAGACAGAAGAAACCACTTCTGCTTTTGTCCAATACATAAAGGTTTACTATTGTGTCTTAACATGCGCTTAGGAAGACGATAACGCAGCCAACCGCGGGTTTTCCCAACGATTTCAACCTGATCAGGATCCAGCCCTACTTCTTCTTTTAGTTCTCGAAATAACGCTTCTTCCGGTGTTTCATCAGATTTAATGCCGCCTTGAGGAAACTGCCAAGCATTTTGCCCAACACGTCTCGCCCAAAGAAGCTGGCCACGCTCGTTCATCAATATGATGCCCACATTCGGTCTGTATCCGTCTGCATCAATCACGAGCCATCACCTTCTTATATAAGAATAAATTAGATTCATTGTTCCATAATTCCCCCATCCGCACAATTAAGACTACTGTTATTTATTATCGCCAAGGCTATAATTCGCGCACTTTAGAAGAATTGAGGACAGCTTGTGACACTCGCAATATTTGACTTAGATGGCACCTTATTAAACGGTGACAGTGATTACACTTGGGGACAATTTCTGGTTGAGAAAGGGTTAGTCGATACCCAAGCATACAAAGAAGCGAACGATACGTTCTTTAAACAATACCAATCAGGCACACTGAATATCCATGAATACCTAGCGTTTAGCCTCGCGCCATTAAAGCAATTCTCCAGCACTGAGCTTAACCACTTACATCAGACATTCATGCAAGAAAAAGTGCAGCCAATGATGCTGAAGAAAGCGAAAGACTTGATAAAAGACCATAAGAATCAAGGCCATTTCTTATTAATGATCACCGCCACCAACCAATTTGTTACCGGTCCAATCAGTGATGCTTTAGGCATGGATCATATTATCGCACCGATACCAGAAATCATTGACGGCCATTACACAGGAAAGATTATCGGCATTCCCAGCTTTCAAGAAGGCAAGGTAACACGCTTAAACGAATGGTTAGCCGAAACAGGACACACAATGGAAGGCAGCTACTTTTACAGCGACTCACGAAATGATTTGCCGCTATTGGAATTGGTCGATCACCCTATCGCCGTTGATGCCGATGAAACACTGACAAAAATTGCACAAGACCGAGGCTGGCAACATATTTCCTTACGAAATTAACTTAAGCCACCCATTGGTAAAACGTTCGCTAAAACAAAAAAACGCGGTTAGAAAGGCTCTAACCACGTTTTTTACTTCGTATCTTGGCCATGATCTGATAGATCAAATTCAATCAATACGCTTATAAGCCCATATTGTTGTGAATTCGATAAAACAAGGCTTTCAAGTATTCTGTTTCTTCAATCGCAGGATGCACTGGATGATCTGGCGCTTGCGTGCCGCGATAAATAAGCTGGGAAAAGCGCTCTAGCTGACGGCTATTACTTCGAACAAGGTCATGTAAACGCGCTGTTTCAAGGTGCATAGAACAAGAAGCTGAGACTAAAACTCCACCTTTCGCGACCAATCTCATCGCCAATTGATTTGCTCGATGATAAGCCCCTTCACCTGCTTTGATGTCTTTACGACGAGCAATGAAAGCCGGTGGATCCATAACAACCACATCGAAGCGTTGCTTGTCGTCAATCAAAGACTGCATGGCTTCAAATGCGTCGCCATGCATCAAGTTAGAGCCACCTTCATACTGATTCAATTGTAAATTGCCTGTAACATAATTAAGCGCTTTTTCAGAAGCATCAATAAAGGTCACATCTGTGGCGCCAGCAGAAGCCGCTTGAACCCCCCAACCACCAACATATGAGAATACATCTAACACGCGCTTACCGTCGCAAAAATTCTGCATGGTTTTGCGGTTTTCGCGATGGTCATAAAACCAACCTGTTTTTTGACCATCCCAAACTGGCGCCTCGAATAAAACGCCATTTTCTTGTAAGAAAACCGTTTCTGGAACTGTCCCGAACGCTTCTTCAACGTAGCTATCCAGGCCCTCGATTTGGCGCATTTTACCGTCGTTTTTCATCAAAATAGCAGATGGTTTCACAACATCTTGCAAAGCTTCAATGATTTCGTTTTTTACGCGCTCCATGCCTGCCGTCGAAATTTGAACAACAAGAATGTCTGCAAAACGATCCACTACCAAACCGGACAATCCATCAGAGTCGCCAAAGACAAGGCGATAATACGGCGCAGGATACGTCATTTCACGTAATGACAACGCAATGTTAAGACGATGAGCCAAGGTAGACTTATTCAATACAGTATCGGTGCTACGACTAATCAGCCGTCCACAAATTAATGTATTGGGATTTATCATGGCGATACCAAGAGGTTTTCCTTGTGCTGTTTCGACAACAACCTGATCCCCTGGCGTAAATTGCTTTAATGGCGTCGCTGAGGTATCCACCTCATTGCTGTAGATCCATTGATGCCCAGCTCGAAGACGGCGATCAGCCTGACCCTTTAGTCGAATAACACTCAAAGTTTTCACCCAGTATATGTTTAAAAAAACGCTATTATAGAGACTCTAGAATCAATTGCCATTTATTAAGGAAAGTTACACAACAGAAATTACTTGCCTTTCAAAAGACAAGTATTCTCTAAATACTATAAAATCGCAGACGTTTCCTAACGCGGAAAAAGCACCAAGTGATCTAAATGAACACTCAATCCAATTTTCTGCCCTAAAGCGTGATTATGATGGGAAGAAGCAAAGCAATAAACCACTTTACCGGAGGACAGTTTTACTCGATATAAAAAATGCGATCCACGAAACCACTTACTCACAATCACACCGACGAATGCACTATCATCATCGTGCAAAATATCATCGGGACGAACCAATAAGTCCACCAGCGCATTATCTGCGAACCCATGATCTAGGTCGCCACGAATATTACCTAGATCAGAATGCACACAGTCTGGCCCGCATACGGTAGCAGATAAAAAATCTCCATGACCAATAAAGCTCGCAACAAATCGTGTTTCTGGACGGTGGTAAATTTGATACGGAGACCCTGTTTGATGGATTACGCCAGCGTCCATTACGGACACTTGATCCGCCATGGCAAACGCTTCCATTTGATCATGCGTAACCAAGAGCGCACTCATTTTTTCATGCTGCAATATGTCACGTATATCCGGTACCAACTCTTCTCTTAATTTTGCATCAAGGCCAGAAAAGGGTTCGTCCATTAGCAACAGCTTTGGTTTGGGGGCAATCGCTCTTGCTAGGGCAACGCGCTGTTGTTGACCACCCGATAGCGAATGAGGATACCGTGATTGAAAGCCCGCTAAACCAACCAATTCTAATAAATAAGCAACACGTTCCTGCGCGCTTTCTTTTGACCAAGATGACAAACCAAAAGCAATATTCTGTGCGATAGTCAGGTGCGGAAACAAGGCAATGTCTTGAAACACCATACCAATGTGACGATCTTCTGGATTAACGCTAAGCGAAGAATTAGAAATAATCTGATCATCGATCATTATTTCGCCCGTCATTAAAGACTCAAAACCAGCAATCGCACGCAGCAAAGTCGATTTTCCACAGCCACTAGGGCCTAGCAAACAACCAATCTGTCCTTCCAATAACTGAAAAGCTGCATTTTTAACCACCACGCCACCATCATAACCAACTGATACATTGGTCAGTGTCATTTCTTTCAACGTTTTATGAAGAGGTAACGAGGCCATATTGAATCCTATTTAGAGTGCTCACTATTTAAAGTACCCGTTATTTAGAGTAATCCGTGCGTGAAGAAATGGAACGACTCAGTAAAATCACTGGCACTAAGCCCACCAGCACTATCATTAACGAGGCAGGAGCCGCATCCACAAGCCTTTCATCAGAAGCCAACTCAAACGCCCTGACTGCCAACGTATTAAAATTAAATGGCCGAAGCACTAAGGTCGCTGGTAACTCTTTCAATACATCGACAAACACAATTAATATTGCCGTCAGAACAGAGCCTTTTAGAAGAGGAATATGAATCCGCGTCAGCACCTTAAAGGACGACATTCCAAGCGATCGACCTGCCATGTCCATACTCGGCTTAATTTTTCCCAAGCCATTTTGTACCGCGCCTAAAGACACAGCCATAAAACGAACCGTATAAGCAAACAAAAGTGCAACCAAGGTACCTGAAAAGATCAAACCGACTTTGTCACCACTGTAGTACTTCACTAAATCAATAATTCTATGGTCAAGCCAAGCTAATGGCACAATAGTACCAATGGCAATAATTGTACCGGGCAAAGCATAGCCTAAACCTGCAATACCAACCGACACACCCACACTACGACTGTTATTCAAACGGATGGCATAACTGAGTACCAACGCCAAACTCACCACAATCATTGATGCAATGGCGGCAAGATAAAAGGAGTTCCAAGCCAGCTGGATAAAGTTTGCCCCCGGCCGGTCTGCTTTAAAAATAGCCCAGTACGCCAATACACTGACAGGGATAATAAAGCCAACAAGAATAGGCACCAGACAAAAAGCGCTAGCTAAAATACCGCGACCACCTTTCAGGGCCATTCGTCGATTGCTCGCCTTTTTCAGCCCAGAAGCATGATAGCGAATACGGTGTCGTGAATATCGTTCTAGTAAGATCAGCGTGGCCACAAACATCAACAATACTCCCGCCAACTGTGATGCCGCGGCTACGTCACCAAAACCGTAAAAGGTACGCAGAATGCCTGTCGTAAAAGTATTTACACTAAAATACTGTACCGTGCCGTAATCAGCTAATGTCTCCATAAGCGCCAAAGTAAGGCCGGTCACAATAGCAGGACGCGCCAGTGGCAGAGCAAGCTTAAAGAAGACAGCACGACCTGAGTAACCCAATGTACGGCTGACCTCTAAGGTGTTTTCAGACTGCTCTAAAAAGGCAGCACGGCTCATTAAATAAACATAGGGATAGAGAACCAAGGTGAGCATCACCGTGGCGCCTCCAAGCGAACGTATTTCAAAGAACCAATATTCGCCGTAACGCCAGCCAGTAATATCTCGAATAAAGGTTTGCACCGGACCCGCAAAATCCAGTACACCAGTGTAAGTATAAGCAATAATGTAAGCTGGCACAGCCATTGGTAAAAGCAGCGCCCAAGATAGAAGTGAACGCCCTGGAAAGTCACACATGCTGGTCAACCAAGCACACGGTACGCCAATGACTAACACGCCCACTCCCACTCCCAGCATAAGTAAAAGTGAATTCGAAATGTACTCAGCCAGCACGGTATCGTAAAGGTGTCGCCACACATCACCATCACCGATCAGGACGTTGACCAATACAACCAATATGGGCAAAGCCAAAATGGCCGCAATAAGCATTGCCGCCATTTTTAACCCGTTAAATTTAGGTTTACTTGCGACACTAGAATAAGCTGAATCAGCCATTAACTATTAAAAATCCTATCAGAAAGCTCATTTCAAAGAGCCAATTTCAGAAAGCTCACGTTACAGAGCCATGTCAGATAAAGGTTACTTCCAACCGGCGATGTCCATAAGTTCAACCGCTTCACGGTTGTTTTCACCCAATTGACTTAACGAAATGGTATCCGCTCGAAAAGTCCCAAATGGCGCCAACATTTCTGGTGCTCCAACGCCTTTTACAACAGGGTATTCATTATTTACATGCGCATACCATTCCTGAGATGCACGATTCGTTAAAAATTCAAGCAGTAAAGTAGCGTTTTCAATATTCGTTGCGGCGGCGGTAATACCAGCACCACTGACATTCACATGAGCACCGCGTTCACCTTCACCTTGATTTGGCCAGAATAATTTTACGCTGTTATACACCGCTCGTTCATCCGCGCTATCACTCTGCCCTAAGCGGCCGTAATAATAAGTGTTTGCCAATGTCAGATCACAAACACCGGCTGAAACGGCTTTCAATAAATCAATATCACCACCAAAAGGTGGGCGAGCTAAGTTAGATACCAAGCCTTTAATCCAAGTCTGTGTGTTCTCACGACCATCCGCTTCTAACATAGACGCAACTAAAGATTGGTTATAGATATTGGCAGAGGATCGGACACAAATACGCCCTTTCCACTTCGAACTAGCGAGGTCTTCGTAGCTAGACAGGTCTTTCGGAGATACTTTTTTAGGGTTATAAAAAATAACACGAGCACGTTGAGACAAACCAAACCAGTAACCATCACTGTCGCGTAAATGACTTGGAATGTTAGTATTTAAGACATTATTATTAAGAGCCCGCAACACACCAGCGGCCTTTGCACGGTGTAAACGGCCAGCATCAACGGTAATAAACATATCGGCAGGACTGGCATCGCCTTCGGCTTTCAATCGGCTCAATAACGCATCGGCTGAGCCGGTTATCAAGTTTACAACAACATCATTTTCTTTCGAGAAAGTATCCAGTACTGGCGCAATAAGAGACTCCTTTCTAGCAGAGTAAATATTGACCTCTCCTTTCGCCTGCAAACCAGTAGATATAAGTAAAAATGATGCCAGAGTGATTAATCCAGCCCTTTTGAAAAAAAGCTTACGCTCTGTAATATGAGTTGTTTTATGTGATTTCATCGCCGTACTCACCTTCCACAATTTGAAAACATTCTCTACGCATCACAGACACTTCCATGCATCATAGAGAAAAAAAATAGGGACAGAAAAAATGAGACAAGAAATTAGCACAACACAATACTAAACACTAGCGATTATCATTTATTCAAGTGGCCCATAAAGCACTCTAACGTACTAATAATAATCGGGTGAATTAAATCACCTTTCCAATCAAACTAACCGATTCAAAGAGCAATCTAGAAGCATTAATGAAGCAATTGATTAAGCTCATCACCGATCATAAGTGCATCGTCTAGTTCATACACTATGCCTTCCGGTAAGCCCGCCGCTTTAGCCACTGCCATAGGAAAGCCTTCTCTCACTAAGTCGTAGTCACGATCATTACGAATACAGGCATTCAAGTAACAGGCTAAATTTAAAACGCACGCTAATGGTTTTGGTTCATCATTATCAAATGGTCGTTTATGATGCTGTATTGCGTCACCAAGCCCAACAGGAAACTTCCACAGATCCATTAACGCCTTCCCTGCATCCTGAGATGTAAAACCAAGCAAATCTTTTTCTGCCTTCACTCGGCCCGCTTTTCGATTTGCGACCAAAACCTGAATCTCTTTTGCGATCTTTGGTTCGGTAAGATGTAAAAGTAAACGACCTATATTATGCACAATCCCTACCGTGAACGCCTCTTCCGCTTCAACCAATGAAGTCCGCTTTGCTATCCATTGCGCCAACTCAGCAACACGAAAAGAATCGGCCCAAAATTCAGATAGCTTAATACCCTCTACGCTGGTCACAGAGTTAGAAAAACCAGAAGCGATTACCAAGGTTTTCAGTTTATCGATACCCAATAAAACCGTCGCTTCATCGATAGAAGAGATCTTTCTAGACAAACCAAAATACGCGGAATTTACTACCCGCAACACTTTTAGTGAAATCGTCTGATCGTGGGAAACCCTTTCAGCAATATCCGAATACTTTGCATTTGAATCGTTAAGAAGCTGAATCAGTTCGCGGACGACCTCGGGGACATTGGGGAGTTTATCCGTTTGTTTTAGAAGATCTTGGACTTGCATTCCATTCCGCCTTGTAAAGTGTTTAGTGATGTATCTAGTTATGCAGAGTATGACAACAATCGTTTTTTTCAAGAAGAAATACGTAGTGTATTGAAAAAAAGTGGCGTATTTCCATTATAAGTAACGTGGATAATGAGAATGTATCAAGAAAAAGAAGCTAGCCCTGCCGCTCGAGCAATCAATTTTTGCTTTAACGCGACATCGTGATTGAAACGTTTCATTCCAATATTTCTAAGCTGAACAAACACTGGCTGCTGTGTCGAAAATAAACGCTTGAAAGCCTCCATCCCTACCGACATGGCAATGTTATCTAGCATTCTAGCTCGTTGATAACGCCTTAGGACGTTACTGGCACCCAAACATTCTCCTCGACGATGCGCCTTGCTTAATACTTCCACCAATCCTTTAACATCAGAAAAACCTAGGTTTGCACCCTGCCCTGCTAAAGGATGGATCGTATGGGCGGCATCACCGATCAAAACCATACCTGGCTTCACATACTCTTTGGCATGACGCTGTCGCAACGGGATCGATTGACGGGCTTGCGTAACCCCCAAGACATCAAATCGCTTATCAATAGCGTAGTGCAAACGACGACAAAAGGCGTCAGCCTCTAGCGCCATCAATGATTCGGCTTCTTTGGGCGGTACAGACCAAACGATGGACACAAAATGCCTTTGGTCAACACTGGGCAATGGAAGGAAGGCTAAAATACCTTCTTCGCCAAAACTTTGCCACGCGGTGTTTTGATGTGATTTATCAATTTCTATGGTTGCCACTATGGCACTATGGCCATAATCCCACTCGACCGTATCAAACGCATTCTCTGTACGAAGTTTGGACATGGCGCCATCAGCAGCCACTATTGCCTGAGCTTCTAATACGTGACCCGAAGACAGCTCTGCCCTAACACCAGATTCACTCAGTTCATGAGACTCTAGGGTATCACTCAAATAAAGATCGATGTTTTTAACATCTCGAATTTTCAACATAAGCTGTTGATTCAAAACCGCATTTTCAACCAAACAACCTAGTTCAAGCATCGACGTTGTTTCAGCATTAAAATCAATATGACCGTCACCAAGGCCATCCCAAACAACCATATTGTCATAAGATGCTATACGTTCTAGGGGAATGCCTTGCCATACTCCGGCCGTTTCAAGCAAGGCTTTTGACTGACTGGAAATAGCGCTGACTCTCGAGTCATAAGCGGGGGGCGTAGACAAACGATAGTCACCATCGTGTTTATCCACAAGCGCAATTCGTAAAGAAGATTTAGCCAACAATATCGCCGACAGAGCACCCACCATACCGGCACCCACTATAATCAGATCGTACGACTTAGCCATCTAACCTTACTCCAACGCTTCGCGTTTTTGATTAACGATTCTCAGCCATTAAAGCTTCAATCTCTTTAATTTCTTTTGGTAGGCCATGCGTTAATACATAAGGGCCATCAGCACGAATTTGCACATCGTCTTCAATTCGAATCCCTATACCCCGCCATTTTTCATCAACCGACTGATTATCAGCAGAAACATACAATCCCGGCTCAATGGTCAACACCATGCCTTCCTCAAGTAAACGCGACTCACCCGAAATTTTATAAGCGCCGCAATCATGAACATCAAGCCCTAACCAATGCCCTGTATTGTGCATGTAAAAATCTCGATATGCCTTGCTCTCGATCAGCTGATCAACCCCCCCCATTAATAAACCATGAGTGACCAGACCTTCTGTTAACGTTCGTACCGCTGCATTGTGACAAGCTTCATAAGGGATTCCCACGGTAAGCTTTTCCATACCGGCATGGTACGCATCTAATACCACTTGATACAACGCCGCTTGGGGTTCACTGAATTTGCCATTCGCGGGGAAAGTACGCGTAATATCGGCGGCGTAACAGCCTAATTCCGCGCCAGCATCAATCAAGATAAGATCGCCATCTTCAATGACTTCATCATTTTTGATGTAATGCAGCACACAAGCATTGCTACCGGAAGCCACTATGTTGTTATACGCAGGTTGTCGCACGCCGGATTTCATAAAGACATAATTAAGCTCAGCTTCGAGCTGATACTCATTCATTCCAGGACGAACTGTACGCATCGCCTGTTTATGAGCCTCAACACTAATTTGCGCGGCCGTTTCCATAATGGCGATTTCTTCAGTGTCTTTTCGCAAACGCATTTCTGAGACCACAGGCGCCAGATCGATAAAATTCGTCGGTGCCACCGCGCCCATTCTAGCGCGAGCCGCAACAGCACTGCGCCAAGTTGCAATTTTTTCTCTTAAGGTAGAATCATCAAATAAGTAAGCAACGTGTGATGCGCCATCCAATGCAGCAAAAGCGACACTGTCTAACTCATCCAATGCCACGGCTTCATTTGCACCAAAGTTCGCTATTGCGCCTTCTATACCGAAACGAAAGCCATCCCATTGCTCCTTCTCAGGGTCTTTCGGCAAAGTAACTAAGGTCATATCGCCATGCCCATGAATCAAGGCATACGCACTTGGCTCTGGAAATCCCGTTAAATAGAAAAAGCTGCTATGAGGACGAAACTCATACTCGCAATCATTACTACGAGTTGACAACTCACCAGTACGTACCACAACCACACTATTTTCAGGTAAGGATTGCATCAAACGTTCACGGCGCGCCTGATAAGTTTGAGTGTCGATTTTCATAAAAGATCTCGCTTTTAATGTAATGAATTCTTCTTGGTATGATCCACATCGGGATTGATAGCATGATGTTCTGTGTACATCATCATCGCTGACAATCTCACGTATTCAACCAATTCTGTTAAGTCTGCTTCATTGTCATTGCTGTCTTCAAGTGCACGCATTTCAGCTTGCATACCCGATATATTGGCAAAGTCGCGAAGGATTTGTTTGGTTTCATCCGATAAGGTGTTTTTTTGCCCAGACAAGCCATAGCCTGCTAAGAAACCATGCGCCCATTGCGATAAGGTCACACCTCTTTCGCACAAATCCGCGTCTTCATCTGAAATACTTGGCACAAGCGCAAACTCACCATTTTGAAGCAGAGTCAGCGTCGCGGTATAAAGCTCAACGATAACCACACGGCTAGCGTCTTCTTTCCACCCTTCAATATCACAAAACTCAACCACCATCGTCAACCAATCTTCCAACGGCAAGGTCACACCAGAAGCTAGGTAGCCACATAATTGACCGTGTAATTCTGACGGCGAGGCGGTAATGGATTCTGTAACAAAAACATCGGCGATCAAATCGAAGTCCAACGCATCTTTTAACATTTCTGTGGACATATAATGTCTGCCTATTTCTGTTCAATTCATAAAAAATAAGCCGCACCTAATGGCGCGGCCTTTCTGTCCCATTTTTCGACTCTATATCAATAATATGGGGCAGCGATACAAACCTTTCAAGTCCATTAGCCTAGTTGTTTAAGGCCGGATTCTAGAGTTTGCAAAATCAGTGTATTAATCGTCATTGGTCCAACACCGCCTGGAACGGGTGTATAAGCCGTAACGCGGTTAACTAAAGGCGAAAGTTCAATATCACCGACGCCACCAGGGTGATAACCCGCATCAACCACAACCGCGCCATCTTTGATCCATTCCGCTTTGATAAACTCAGGTTTACCCACTGCCCCAACAATCACGTCAGCTTGTTTTACAAACTCAGATAAATTTTGCGTACGAGAATGGCAAATAGTGACAGTAGCGTTGGCGTTCAACATCATCATTGCCATCGGTTTACCCAAAATCGGGCTACGACCAACCACAACAACATGTTTACCTTCTAGATTTACGTCATAGGCTTCAAGCAAACGCATGATACCAGCAGGCGTTGCTGCGCCGTAAGCCGGCTCTTGCATCGCCATACGACCAAAGCCAAGGCAAGTAACACCATCAACGTCTTTATGAGCCGCAATCGCATCAAAACAAAGACGTTCGTCAACTTGTGCTGGCACCGGATGTTGCAACAAAATACCGTGCACATCTGGATTATTATTCAATTCGTTGATTTTGGCTAAAAGCTGCTCTGTCGTCGTGGCTTCTGGCAATTCAATTGCCATAGAGTCCATGCCTACTCGGCGACAAGCGTTGCCTTTCATTTTCACATAAGTGGCTGATGCTGGATCAGCACCCACTAAAATGGTCGCTAAAATTGGGGTGCGACCGGTACGCTCTTTAAGCTCGGCAACTTGTGCTTGTAAGCGGTTTTCAGTTTCTTTGGCGCAAAGTTTGCCGTCAAGAACCAGTGCTGTCATGAATGAGCTCCAGTAAAAATAGAGTGATGTATGAGGGAGGCGCATTATACCTCAACTTTTGATCCGATATGCAGTGCCAAATCCAATTTGTTAGGCAAAAAAACCAATCTTTGCGTTTGGTTTAAGCAGGCTCTAAATAGTCCACTAACAACTGCAGATTACGTTGACCTCGAAACTCATTGATATCCAATTTATAAACCAGACGCGCCTGTGACGACTTATCATTGGGCCATTTTTCCAGATCCACAAAAAAACTGATCGCGTCTAATAAAAGACCACTACTTGGTTCACGCACCATCAATTTAAGATGCTTTTCGCCAACAATCCGCTGCTGCAAGATATCAAATACACCATCAAAGCAAGGCTCTGGAAACATCTGCCCCCAAGGCCCAGACAATCTAACTTGCTCAGCAAAACTCAAACTAAAGTCTTCTGACGCCAACGGCCCATCCGTCATAAGCATCGCCTCTAGTTGCTCAGGCGTTACCCACTCAGTAATGATCGCATCAAACGCCAAACGAAATGCTTCATAATGAGATTCTTTAATCGACATACCTGCCGCCATTGCATGACCGCCAAACTTGCTCAGCAGTTGCGGATAACGCTTGGCCAATAAATCTAAAGCATCCCGAATATGAACGCCGGGAATAGAACGAGCTGAACCTTTTAGTTCATCTTCACCGACTCGGGCAAACGCAATCACAGGGCGATGGCATTTGTCTTTCATCCGAGACGCTAGAATCCCAATGACGCCTTGATGCCAATCCGCATCGTAAAAGCACATACCATTAGGCATGTCTTGTTCGTCATCTAATAAAGAAACCAACACTAATTCGGCTTGTTCTTTCATATCCGACTCGATCACTTTACGCTCACGGTTAAACTGATCGAGCTGCTGAGCGTATTGGCGCGCTTGATGTGGATGCACCGCCAACAAACATTCAATGCCAACCGACATGTCATCAAGACGACCCGCCGCGTTTAGCCTTGGCCCAACAACAAAACCCAAATCAGATGCTTTTAATTGGGTATGATCTCGATGCCCCACCTCTAATAAAGCTAAGATACCAGGTCGCGCCAAGCCCGCTTGTATACGCTTAATACCTTGCTGTACCAAAATTCGGTTATTGGCATCCAAAGGCACCACATCAGCGACTGTTCCCAAAGCGACCAAATCCAAATAGTCAGCCATTTTCGGCTCAGGAATATGCTGCTCAATGAACCAATTTCGATGTTTTAATTCTGCGCGAAGTGCTGACATCACATAAAATATAACGCCAACACCCGCTAAGTTTTTACTTGGAAAACCGCATTTTGGATGATTCGGATTCACGATGGCATCGGCCATTGGCAAGCTATCACCGGGTAAATGATGATCGGTTACCACCACTTTCATGCCATAAGACTTTGCTGCTAACACACCATCGATACTGGCAATGCCATTATCGACCGTCACCAATACCGCCGGCTCCCTTTCTTTCGCCACCTCGACAATTTCTGGCGTCAGTCCATAACCAAATTCAAAACGATTTGGCACCAAATAGTCTGGCGAAATCGCCCCCATCGCCTCTAGAGCAAGAATGCCAAGACTGGTACTCGTCGCGCCATCAGCATCAAAATCCCCAACAATCAGAATCTTCTGCCCTGCCTCAATAGCATCAGCCAAAATACTTGCTGCTGCTTTTAAACCAAATAACGAATCCGGCCTTAATAAATGCGGCAGTCGGTAGTCGAGTTGAGCCACGGTCATCACATCACGTGCCATAAAGACTCGCTGCAAGGTCGCGGACATACTATTAGGAAAGTCATTTTGTTCAGCCGGAACCGGACGACGTTCAATACGCATAAAAATCTCAACAACCAAAATAATGATAAATAGGAAAAGAGTATCATGAAAACGACGATTCTCGTGCGAGTACAACCCAAAGAGGCAATAACGAAGCAGTAATCAAGACTGTGCAACAGGGTCGCCACCTGCACTAGGAGCTGTGACTATTTTCAGGTTTGTAGGTGTGGAAGGTGCTATCGGAAGCGGACTGATCAATTTCTTTAGGCTTGAAACTATTACAAGCTTATGAGGCCAATGCCGAACATTACTGTAGAAGAAGTAGACAGTTTTATTGGTGCTGCACTAAAAATCATTCGATATAGTAACTCAACGTCTTCGCGTCTGATTTCGGCCTGCGCGTTTCGCACTATACAAACGATTATCGGCGAGGGTGATTGTTTCTCTTAAAGACGTAAATTCATTCATAGTGGCCACACCAAAACTCAGCGTCATACGAAATTTTTGATCCAAATATACGAACTCATGTTCTTCTACTTTCTGCCGTATGGATTCAGCCAAGTTAAAAGCATCAAGCTCTGTGCAATCGCATACAGCAACCAAAAACTCCTCCCCTCCCCAACGAGAAACCAGGCCGCCCTTTGGAAGCGGCTTCTGAATAATCCTGCCCAACTCAGCTAAGGCGTAATCACCGACATCATGTCCATACTCATCATTTATACGCTTAAAAAAGTCCACATCCGCCAATAATAGGTGATAGCTGGTATAAGTCGTACCTTCTAAACGTTGCATCATCCCCCTACGATTCAGTAGTTCGGTTAATTCATCCGTGTTAGCAACTAATTTAAGTTTTGCAGTCGTCTCTTTTAACTCTTGATTCGAACGAGACATCGAATATTCATAAATGGCAGAAAGAAAAATAACAACAAAAAATGAAAATAGGATTCTAGACTTTAACGCAGGGTGGTAACCAGACTCGACAAAATGACTATCCATGAAAAACATAACAATCACTAGCACTAAGGTAAAAAGCCCAAGCTCTATGAGACCTCGCTTCAGACCATGTAAGAATAAAGCCACAGCAGGAAGACAATAAATCCAAACATGCCCAGTACCATGTACGCCACCCGTATAAATGAGATAAGCCATCAAGATATACAAAGGGTAAATAACAAAATTACCGGACATGGAATGATTGTGAGTGTAACGCAAATAGACATGATTCATCGAATACAAGAAAGCGATAAAAATCAGCACCACACCGAGGATAACCTTCCCCTCATACAATGAAGAAAGGCCTAAAGGAAGCGTAAAAAGAACACCGACAGTTGCAAAAAGATTAATAATAAAAACTCGACGAGCATCCTCAGAGAACGCACCTTCGTTTTCACCAACATAGAAAAATGTAAGCCAAGTAGATTTCGTCTTATCTTTTATTTTATTTTTTTTAATACGATCTACGTTTTTTGCCATCAATGCTCTCCGACCCAGCAAAGCTGGGTCGTTACTTTACGAATAGGATAATCCTACACCAAAGTCTAAAAGAGCTCCTTCTCTAATGCCATTCAGTTACAAATAACAACATTTCATGCATTTAACTCTAAATTGGATATAGACGCGACAATAATACAGGGACAACTGTTTCTACTTTTAAAATACGATCACCTAAATGAACAGACTCCATACCAGCCTCGTGCCACTTATCCACTTCAAATTCATTCCACCCTCCTTCCGGCCCAAGCGCGAGAACACACGGTTTTTGTATATCGATCGGACAGCGTTTAGCTAAGTAAGGGTGAGCTAACAAGCCCACTCTGTCCATCAACAACGCCGGCAACTGATCTTCAACAAAGGGGCGAAATCTTGGAATCAAAGACCATGTCGGCATGATGGTGTCTTTTGCCTGCTCAAGCCCTTCAAGCAAACACTGTTGAATGGACTCAGTTTGCAGCACAGGACTCTGCCAATAACTTTTTTCTACTTTGGCAGAGTGAATCAAGTACAACTCCTTCACACCCATCGCACTAATATTCTGCAGAGTTCGCTTAAGCATGTTGGGTCTAGGCAAAGCCATTACCAAAATCATGGGTAGCGGTTGAGGCGCAGGAATAGACAGATATACAGAATGGATATACCCCAGCCGATCGTCTTTCGGTGGCTCATACACTCCCTCGCCTATCTTTCCATTTAATATCCCCACTCGCAGTACATCGCCCTGTTCTGCTTTGATCACTTTCGAAATATGAGTTTGCTGTCGAGTATTTAGAGCATACTGGCCAGAATCTAATGTGTTTTTTGGGTCTAATAAAATGAGATTCATATGAGGGGCATGTAAAAGAGGAAAGAAACGGCCAATCATTGATTGGCCGTTGTTACTGTTGCTAGATAATTCCTAGCCAGATCGTAAGTTATATTTTTTGCGTTACAAAAGCTTGAACGTCGCTCAGATTATTATCAAGCACAGTGTAGGATTCCTCTCGTTCGAAAAGATCTGCCATGTGTTCAGGCAACACCGGCGTTTCACAGCCTGCTTTTTCAACGGCTTCAGGAAATTTAACCGGATGCGCAGTGGCCAATGTAATCATTGGAACTGATTTGTCTTTCCAACAATGACGAGCGGCCTCAAGACCAATCGCCGTGTGAGGGTCAAGCAAGTACTGAGTCTTATCAAAAACATCCGCAATCACGTCACACGTTTTTTCATCGTCCACTTTATAGCTATCAAAGTTCTCTTTCACGAACGACCATGCTTGATCATCAAGAGAAACATCGCCTTTATTAAAGCGTGCCATCAAATCATCAATTTTGGCGCCATCACGGCCATGAGCATCGAACAATAGGCGTTCAAAGTTGCTCGATACCATAATGTCCATGCTTGGCGATAAAGTGACATTCAACGACTGACGACTCATGTCGTTCTGGGTAATCACACGATGCAAAATATCGTTCTTGTTTGTTGCTACCACGAGTTGATCAATTGGTAAGCCCATTTTTTTCGCCAAATATCCGGCAAAAATATCACCGAAATTACCCGTTGGAACCGAGAAAGACACTTTACGATGAGGCGCGCCAACCGACAAAGCAGACGAAAAATAATAAACGATCTGAGCCATAATGCGCGCCCAATTAATCGAGTTAACCGCACCCAACTTGGCGCCTTTCAAGAAAGACTGATCGGCAAAGCTGGATTTCACCATACCTTGGCAATCATCAAAGTTACCTTTGACGGCAATATTAAACACATTATCATCGATCACTGTGGTCATTTGACGACGCTGTACTTCTGATACACGTTGATATGGGTGCAAAATAAAAATACTAAGGTGTTCAGAATGACGACAACCTTCAATAGCAGCTGATCCGGTGTCTCCTGACGTTGCACCAAGAATCACAAGTTTTTCTTTGCGTTCAGACAGAACATAGTCCATCAAACGGCCCAGTAGCTGCAATGCAAAATCTTTAAAAGCAAGCGTTGGACCACGGAACAACTCAAGTATCCATTCGTTATTACCAACTTGAACCATAGGTGCAATCGATGAATGGTTGAAGCTAGCGTAAGCGTCATCGATCATTTTCTTAAACGCATCAGCAGGAATATCGCCTTCAACAAAGGGCCACATAATCTTAAAAGCGAGTGCTTGATAACTAAGGCTCGCCCATGATGCAATTTCTTCTTTACTGTAATGCGGCAAAGTTTCCGGCACATACAAGCCACCATCATTCGCCAAACCAGCCAACAACACATCACCAAAAGAAAGCGCAGGGGCTTTACCACGAGTAGAAATGTACTTCATATTTTGCTCTCTCTTACGCCAAGTTTTCGACGCGGATTCGTTGCACAGTTCCCGCAACGTCCGGCAAAGCTTCAATCGCTGCAATTGCCGCGTTCATGTTGCGTTCTTTTACATCGTGAGTCATCACAACCAAGGGCACCAACTCACTACCCTCACGCTCTCGCTGAATAAGAGACTCAATACTAATATCATTCATTGACAAAATTTGCGTAATATTAGCTAACACGCCAGCGCGGTCTTTGATTGTCATATTAAGGAAGAAACCACACTCAATTTCTTCTACTGGCAAAATCTGCACGTTGGATAAAGCGTCTGCTTGGAAAGCCAAGTGAGGAACACGATTGGTTGGATCCGCAGTTAATGTACGAGCAACATCAATCACATCTGCGACAACAGATGACCCAGTTGGTAATGCCCCAGCGCCAGCACCATACGTTAACGTTGGGCCAACCACATCACCTTGAACCATAATCGCATTCATGACGCCATTTACATTGGCTAGAAGCTGCTTGCGAGAAATTAAGGTCGGATGAACTCGCAACTCAATACCCATTTTTGAACGGCGCGCGATGCCCAAATGCTTAATGGCATAACCAAGTTCACTCGCAAACGCGACATCTTCCGATGTAATGCGGCTGATGCCTTCTGTATACGTTTTTTCAAACTGCAATGGAATACCAAAAGCAATGGACGCTAAAATAGTCAATTTATGCGCGGCATCAATGCCTTCAATATCAAACGTCGGATCTGCTTCAGCGTAGCCAAGCGCTTGCGCTTCTGCTAACACATCATCAAAATTACGATTTTTTTCACTCATCTCAGACAGAATGAAATTACCAGTACCATTGATAATACCCGCTAACCAATCAATTCTATTGGCAGACAGACCTTCTCGTATCAACTTAATAATTGGTATTCCACCCGCTACAGCGGCCTCAAAGGCAACAATAACGCCCTTCTCTTGGGCTCTTGCGAAAATCTCATTGCCGTGTTCAGCAATTAAAGCCTTATTGGCCGTTACAACATGCTTGCCATTTTCAATCGCGGTAAGCACAAGCTCTTTCGCAACCGTTGTTCCGCCGATGAGCTCAAGGACAATATCTATCTCTGGATTATTAACCACATCAAAAATGTCGCGGGTAACGTCTACCCCGGAGGTGTCGCACGTGTCATTGTCACGACGAGCACCGATCTGTTCGATAACAATACTGCGACCAACACGGCGTGTGATCTCTTCTGCATTATTACGAAGAATGCTAAAACTGCCGGACCCCACAGTCCCCAGCCCACAAATTCCGACTTTTACCGGTTTCAAAACAATACCCCACAGAGATAATTTAATTTTTATAGATCACTTAGTTAACTGAAAAACTGATTTATTATAACGCCAGTATCATTTAAACCCAACGTAGAAAAGACTGAAGAAGCCTCATGTTTAATGGAATATTTTGCGATAAGACTATAACCCAACTTCTTTTGCCAGTTTATCTACAGGTAAATAACCCGGTAACAGCGTACCGTTGGGCAAAACAATAGACGGCGTACCTCGCACTCCCACCATCCGACCTAAATTAAATTGATCAGCGATAGGATTTGCACATTTATTTTCTGGTATTTCTTCCCCTAACTTCACTTTTGTTAGCCAAGATTTAGGATCATCAGAACACCAGATGCTCACCATTTTATTATAAGCACCTGAGCCAACACCCGCTCTAGGAAAAGCTACGTAGCGCACGGTGATACCTATTTCATTCAATGCAGGAACATCATTATGCAGCATTCGACAATAGCCACAATCCACATCCGTAAAAACGGTGATATGGGCCTTCTCATCTTTCGCTTTATAAATAATCATTTGGGATTCTGGTAAAGCTTCAACCTTAGCAAGCTTCGCTTTCTCGGTTTCATTTTCTAATCGCTCACCATTAATTTTATACAAATCTCCTGCGACAAAGTAACGCCCATCCGAGGTGACGTGTAGCGTCGGACCATCACTCATTTCAACAACATACAATCCTGATGCTTGGTGAAAGTTAACACTTCCGACATCATATTGCGGAAGGACTTTTTTTAAAGAGGAGAGAATCTGAGCCTCATCAGCCCAAATGACATTAGAAAAAAAAACTGGCAAAACACATAAAAACAAAAAACGGGAAAGAATCGACACTGGACACCTCAAGTAAATAGGGAATTATTTACTATTAGGCCATACATAAAGGGGTTAGTTCCATAAAAAAAGGCGACTCGCGTCGCCTTTTTTTAGAACAGAAAAATTAACGTTTTGCCAATTTCTCTTTGATACGTGCAGATTTACCAGAACGCTCGCGTAGGTAGTAGATCTTAGCTTGACGCACGTCACCGCGGCGTTTAACTTCGATGCTTTCAACCAAAGGGCTGTACGTTTGGAAAGCACGCTCAACACCAATACCGCTAGAAATTTTACGAACGGTAAATGCTGAGTTAAGACCACGGTTACGCTTAGCAATTACAATACCTTCATAGGCCTGTAGACGCTCGCGTGAACCTTCTTTAACTTTAACCTGAACAACAATAGTATCACCAGTCCCGAAGGCTGGAATTTCTTTTGTCATTTGTTCAGCTTCTATCTGCTGAATCAGTTTAGTTTTATTACTCATGGATGTGACTCCTAATGATATGGTTTCTTATCAGCATGAAGGCTCTTCTTTCTGATAAGCTCGCAATTCCTACTCTGCCGAGGTTGAATCTTCAGTTTCGCGAATAAACTCTTCTAACAACAACTGCTGTTCCTTGTCCAACTCAAGGTATTGCAGAAGGTCTGGCCGGCGCTCAAAAGTTCTTCCGAGCTTTTGTTTTAATCGCCAGCGCCTAATCTCCTCGTGGTTGCCACTAAGCAGCACAGATGGCACAGGTTCACCATTCAGTACTTCAGGGCGAGTGTAATGCGGGCAATCCAACAAACCGTCAGCAAATGAATCCTCATCCGCAGACGCCTGCTTTCCTAACACTCCTGGAACCATACGAAATACAGTATCCATGAGCACCATAGCCGGCAACTCGCCACCACTTAGGACAAAGTCGCCAATTGACCATTCTTCATCAATCTCAGATTGAATTAAACGCTCATCAACGCCTTCATAGCGACCTGCTACCAGAATAAATTCTGCTTGTTTAGCAAGCTGCTGCACGCCTTCTTGCGTTAGCGTACGCCCTTGAGGGGATAGATAAATAACTTTTGCATTGGGCACCGATACTTTGGCACTCGCAATGGCGTCTTTGAGAGGCTGCACTTTCATGAGCATCCCTGGACCACCACCATAAGGACGATCATCTACTGTCTTATGCTTGTCATGAGTAAAATCTCGGGGATTATAAAAATCCACCTCAACCAACCCAGACTTAATGGCTCTGCCTGTTACTCCATATTGGGTAATGGCCTGAAACATTTCCGGAAAGAGCGATATAACGCTAACCTTCACGTTGTGACCTCAGCTTATCTGTTTAAAATTCTGGATCCCAGTCAACTACCATTTCCTGCTGTTCTAAATCGATGTTTAAAACATGAGTTCCTGGAGAATAAGGAATCAATCGCTCTTCACGATCAAAGCTACCTTCACACGCGCGGACAACAATCACATCATTCGCACCGGTTTCCATAATTTGAGAAACCTTCCCTAAGAGGATACCCTCTTTGGTAATAACCCTCAGACCTTCCAGTTGGCTCCAGTAATAATCACCTTCTTCCAATTCTGGCAGTTCTGCCGCATCAATATAAACGTCCATACCACAAATTTCTTTTACAAGATCTCTGTCGCTATAGCCTATTACCGATGCCACCAAACCACGTCCTTGCAAACGCCCTTGGCTTAATTCTATGGTTTTCCACCCACTAGGAGTTTTCAACCACCAATGCTTGTAATCGAAGATTCCTTGCATTGGGTCAGTGTGTGAATATAACTTCACCCACCCCTTAACACCATAAACTGATGTAATGCGTCCAACGACAAGCGCTTGCTCAGGAGCGGCCGCTTGTTTTAATGCAGACATAGCACTACCTCAATATTAAGCGTTTTTGCCAGCATCTTTTACAAGCTGCGCAGCACGGTCAGAAAGTTGAGCGCCTTGGCTAACCCAATGATTTACGCGATCTAAATCGATGCGTAGACGTTCTTCTTGACCACGAGCAACAGGGTTAAAGAAACCCAAACGCTCGATATAACGACCATCACGTGCACGACGGCTATCAGCCACGTTCAAATGATAGAATGGGCGCTTTTTAGAGCCACCACGAGAAAGACGAATAGTTACCATATTATTGGTTCCTTATTGCTTAACGAAACGCCTCTTGCCGAGTCGATTTTTGACTCATACTACAAGAAGGCGGCATATTCTAGTCGATAAACTAGAAAAACGAAAGGGCGAATCACTCACCCAGACATTAAAAACGGCAGTTTTTTAACTACCGTCAATAAAAACAAGAAGATATGTTTAAAACTTAGGGAAATTCCCTCCACCCGGCATGCCACCACCTGGCATCATTCCACCCAAACCACGCATCATTTTTTGCATACCACCTTTCGCGGTCATCTTCTTCATCATTTTTTGCATTTGCTTATGTTGTTTAAGCAAACGATTCAAATCCTGTATTTGCAATCCCGCACCCGTTGAAATACGTTTTTTTCGCGAGCCATTAATAACATCAGGGTTGCGGCGCTCAGCTGACGTCATTGAATTAATTAAGGCTTCCATTTGAACGAACATTTTATCATTCACCTTATCCTTAACATTACCCAATTGACCCATGCCTGGCATTTTATCTAACATTGAGCTCATACCGCCCATGTTTTTCATTTGCTGAAGCTGCTCTTTAAAGTCTTCTAAGTCAAAGCCTTTGCCTTTTTTCAGCTTTCCGGCTAATTTTTCAGCTTTTTCTTTATCTATTTTTTGTTCTGCTTCCTCTATTAAAGAAAGCATGTCACCCATACCCAAGATACGAGACGCTAAACGATCAGGGTGGAAAGGCTCTAGTGCATCGGTTTTTTCACCTACACCCAAGAACTTAATAGGCTTACCGGTAATATGACGAACAGACAACGCGGCACCGCCACGAGCATCGCCGTCAGTTTTCGTTAAGATAACGCCCGTTAAAGGTAAAATATCGCCAAATGCTTTTGCCGTATTTGCCGCATCCTGACCGGTCATTGCATCGACAACAAATAAGGTTTCGATAGGATTAGCCGCTGCGTGTAGCGCCTTAATCTCAGCCATCATGTCGTCATCAATTGCCAAGCGACCCGCGGTATCGACTATCAAAACATCTTTATGGGCTTTTTTGGCGTAATCAATTGCGCTATTAACAATGTCAATTGGCTTCTGCGACAGATCGCTTGGGATAAAGTCGACACCCACTTCACCAGCAAGTGTTTCAAGCTGTTTAATAGCGGCAGGACGATAAACGTCCGCACTGACAACAGAGACAGATTTTTTCTCGCGCTCTTTTAAGTACTTAGCAAGCTTAGCCGCCGAGGTGGTTTTACCCGCCCCTTGTAAACCTGCCAATAAAATAACAGCTGGGCCAGCAACACGAAGATTCAGCCCATCGTTAGCCTGACCCATTACATTTTCAAGTTCCTGCTTAACAATTTTCAGGAAAACCTGTCCAGGGCTCAAACTTTTTGAGACTTCAGTCCCTATTGCACGCTCTCTGACGGCTTCAATAAAATCTTTGACAACAGGCAGTGCAACATCAGCCTCAAGAAGTGCCATACGCACTTCACGCAACACTTCTTTTATGTTGTCGTCAGTTAATTTAGCTCGACCTCGTATACGATCAAGCGAGGAAGTTAAACGATTCGATAAATTGTCGAACATATTGCCCTCAAATTTTGGCTCTAAATGGAAAAAACCTACGGTTTCAGTTTATCCAAGGTGAAATTATCTCTATTATAACGGATAAATGTTTGTCACCCTATACCTTTACTCTTCGGAACCTTTAGTTTCATGACTCAATTATCGCTTTGGCTTGCTTGTATTGCTTGTTTGATCGCTGGCACAGCGTATTATTTTCGTCCGACAAATCGCTCCACCCAGTATGTTGGGGCGATTGCAATCGCCGTACATACCTTTTCACTAACTCAATTATTACTTAACTATGACGGTTTTAATTTTTTGACCATCGGGCTTCTGATCGCCATTATCGGCAACAGTTTACTTTGGTTAAGTAATCGCGATAAAGACTTATCCCTGTTACTAGGCACTGCTTTACTGCTGAGTGCCATCGTCATTGCGCTAAACGCCATTAAACCATGGGATTTAACGCAGCTACACAGTAGTTCATGGGGCACTAGCGCCCACATACTTATAGCATCCGCAGCTTATAGTTTATTTACCACCGCTTGCGGGGTAGGAATACTCCTTTCTATTCAAGAGTACCAACTTAAGCACCATAAGCTTAAACAACTACTCAGAGTCCCTCCATTACAAGTATTGGAGCAGTTGATGTTTGAATTCATCTGGGCTGCCTTCATCTTGCTAACCATCACAATAGCGACTGGGTTTTATTTTATTGAAGACATGTTTGCCCAACACCTCGTCCATAAAACATTCTTCACAATAGCTTCTTGGTTTGTTTTTGCAGGGTTACTGCTAGGCAGACATATTGTAGGCTGGCGTGGACAATTGGCGGTAAAGCTTACCTTGAGCGGCTTTTTCTTGCTAATGCTAGGCTATTTTGGCAGTCAAATTGTGCTACAAATTTTATCCAACTAGTCGACAATGAGATAAAGTATGTTTGACAGTAAGACCTTAAGAACTAATAATCCTTTTATCTACATAATTGAGGCGATCCCTTTTTGAACGAAGTACCCTTAGGTGTTCTTAGTGGAATACTTTTTTGTCTTATTTTACTTTCTGCTTTCTTTTCGAGTTCCGAAACAGGGATGCTGTCGATTAACAAATATCGACTAAAGCACCTTGTTAAAACTAAGAACCGATCCGCGATCAAGGTAAACTCCCTTCTAGAACGACCAGATAGACTTATTGGCGTCATATTAATAGGAAATAACTTTGTTAATATCCTTGCTTCAGCAATAGCAACCATCATTGCCGTTCGTCTATGGGGCGATGCCGGTGTAGCAATAGCAACCGCCGCACTCACTATGGTGGTGCTAATTTTTGCAGAGGTAACACCAAAAACGCTGGCAGCAATACACCCAGAAAAAATTGCCTTTCCGGCCTCTTGGATTCTTGCCATTTTATTAAAGGTATTGTATCCACTGGTCTGGTTGGTAAATGGCTTGTCTAATGGACTATTACGCTTAATCGGCGTTCATGCTTCTCAAAACAATCACAACACACTCGACTCTGAAGAGCTGAGGACCGTTGTTAATGAAGCAAGTGGCCTCATACCAGCTGCGCACCAAGACATGCTGCTTTCCATTCTCGATCTAGAAAAAGTTTCTGTCGAAGACATCATGGTTCCTCGAAATGAAGTGATCGGTATTGATATCGAAGACTCCATCGAAGAGATCATTGAGCAAATCTGCCAAAGCAGACACACTCGAATGCCCGTTTATAATGGCGAAATTAATAAAGTCATTGGCATACTTCATGCTAGACACGCGGCCGTTTTCCTTCGTGATCCAACGCCTTCTAAAGCAGCACTTCTAAAAGCGACCGTTGAACCGTATTTCATCCCTGAAAGTACATCATTAAACACCGTATTACTCAATTTCCAAAAAGATCACCAACAAATGGGTATCGTAGTAGATGAATATGGTGACGTTCAAGGCATCGCAGCACTAGAAGATGTACTCGAAGAGATCGTAGGCGAATTCACTCCGCCAACACTGGATGAAGAAGAGGAAATTCAAACTCTAGAAGACGGCGCTTTTAGGATAGAAGGTTCGACACACATTCGGGAAATCAACAAAACACTCGATTGGCACTTACCGACTGACGGCCCAAAAACACTTAACGGCCTCATTATTGAAACGCTAGAATTCATTCCTGAACACCCTATTAGTTTATGGGTGGGTCACTACATGATTGAAATTCAGGAAATAGAAGATAAAGTCGTCAAATACGCCAAGCTTCGTCTGAAGCGCTAAAGGAAATTCATGAGATACTGCCCACAATGCGGTCATGCCGTAGAGATGACAATTCCTATTGGGGATAATCGTGTTAGAGCGGTATGCCCAAGTTGTGAGTACATAGATTATGACAACCCTAGAATCATCACAGGGACAATTCCTTTGTATAAAGGGCGACTTTTGTTGTGTCGACGTAATATCGAACCACGCTTAGGTTTCTGGACATTGCCTGCAGGTTTTATGGAAAACCAAGAAACCACCAGTGAAGGCGCATTAAGAGAAACACTGGAGGAAAGCGGATCAATCGCTGTCTGTAAGCAAGCCTTCTGCATGATCAGCATCCCTCATATTAATCAAGTTCACCTATTTTATCTTGCTGAACTAGAGCGAGATGACTTCCACACCACAGACGAAAGTTCTGAAGTGGCGCTTTTTGATCTAGATAATATTCCTTGGGAAGAGCTCGCTTTCAGCAGTGTCAGCAGAACAATAAAGCTATTCATTGAAGACCATAAGAATGAACGCTACGGGTTTCATGAGGAAACCATTTTCATGAATTCATAATAAAAATAGATCGTCATCCCCTACTCCCATTCCAGCAACACCACCGTAAGCCTACGCGGTAGGATCAAAAATATCACCCTGCCACCGACCAGACTCACACTCTTGCTGAGTTACTTGATGAATCAGCGGAACAACCGCTCTTAACATCGCTGTTTCAGGACGGTTATCGGAAGTTGATATGTATACATCTCGCCATAACGTCGGTTCCACGATCTCCAGAGCATGGATCTGATCCGTCTTTTGTAAATGATAAAAAGCTGAAGTGGGTGACAATAAAATACCATAACCATCCATTACATAACGCAGCGTCGTCATCAATTGCCCGAAAGCAGGTTTGTGAGGCACCCTGATCCCTGTCTTTTCTTCATACTGACGCAAGATATAACCTAATGAATCCCGCTCCCCTGTCACAATTACTTCGTGGTTCGCCAACTCGGCAAAAGTAATCGTTGACTTCGCTCTTAGCGCTTTATGTGATGGCACTTTCGGATCACAGCCCATGGAAATAAACAGTTTTTCTCGAAACAGTTTTTCTTGACGTATTTGGCTTAAGTCACTGCCATCCGGTGACGATATAGCCACATCTATTTCTCCTGCCAATAGCTGATTAGACAAGCTATAAGACAATCCTGTATAGAGTTCTAACTTAATCTGAGGATAGTTCTGCTCAACCAAAGCCAATAAGGGAACAGAAATAATATTCCCTATCGGTTGAGTCATGCCTATAGACAACTGACCGGCAGGCTCTCTTTCGAATTGATGGACATCGAACTTTGCCTGTTCGACTTGGCGAATAATAGACTCCGCATGCGCTTTAAAAATCAATCCGCTTTCTGTCAACACCACACCACGAAAGCTGCGATCAAACAATTTCGCGCCAAGCTCATGCTCTAAATTTTCAATCTGCAGCGTAATACTTGGTTGAGCCACATCTAACGCCCGTGCCGCGGCCGCGATACTATTAATCTCCGCGGTTTTAAGAAAAAACCGTAACTGCTTAGTATTCATAATCAAATAGCTACATAAAAAATATAGAGCTTCACCATAATCATTTTAGTTTTTTATAGCCAGCCATTTATTTAACATGTTAATAAATATTCTAATACATCAAGTCGCACGGTATAGACCATCAAGTATTTCTATCTAAATACGCACCAATTCGCTCCAAAGCTAGGTCCTCCATAAAAAACTATAAGCACCACCATATTTTTTAGTGTTTTGCTCCCTCCACGCTTTTTTTAACATGTTGATAAACATAGACAATACATAGATAAAAAAGGAAAGAAAATGAAAGTATGTATCGTAGGCGTTGGCGCTATCGGCGGATTTATTGGTGCACGCCTTGCAACAAACAGTCACTTTACTGTTCATGCATTAGCTCGCGGGGAAAGCCTACGCGCGCTTAACGAACATGGATGGCGATTAGAGCAAGACGGAGAAATCATTCAACGACCTTGTGTTGCTGCAGAATCTGCTGTCGATTTAGGCCTTCAAGACATTGTCTTCATCGCTTTAAAAACGCCGGCTCTAGTGCAAGTTTTACCAACTTTAGCCCCTCTTATTGGTGAAAACACACTGATTGTTTCAGCTATGAATGGCATTCCTTGGTGGTTTTTCCGAGATATTGAAGAGCAATCTAACCTTCCCTTCCAATCAGTAAACCCCAAAGGCGCTCATCATCTAGCCGTTCCCTACAAAAATATTATTGGCTTAGTTGTCCATGCCGCCGCCACCCGTACCAAACCTGGTTTTATTCAACATAAAGCAGGGAATCGTCTGCTGATTGGGGAGCCTGAAGGTGGAACGTCAGCCAGAGCTCAAATGCTCGCAGACATGCTTACTGAAGTCGGTTTTGACTGTAACTATTCAGAGAATATTCGCTCTGAAATTTGGTTTAAATTGTGGGGTAACATGACAACAAATCCAATCAGTGCAATAACAGGCGCCACAGCGGATAAAATTCTTCAAGACCCTCTCGTTCGAAAGTATTGCTCTGCCGTTATGAATGAAGCCGCTATCCTAGGCGAGCAGATTGGCTGTCAGATCAATGAAAACCCAGAAAGCCGGCACGAAGGTACAGAAAAGCTAGGAGCGTTTAAAACCTCCATGTTACAGGATGTTGAAAACGGTCGTGCCATAGAACTAGACTCTATTCTAGGCATCGTTTATGAACTCGCACAAAGACTTGAAATAAGCACACCTAACATCGAGTCTTTATTTGGCTTAACCAGGTTATTTGCAAAAACAAAAGGTTTATACGATCAGTAATAAATCAAAACGTCTTAAAAAAAACGCCCGATGAATACCATCGGGCGTTTTAGTCAGTCAACAAGCGCCCTAAATCAGAGCGACATAACGTTATTTTTCGCTATTAATCTCATTCACGTATTTACGGAATGCCGCCAATCCGGCTTTTGCATCCACATCGCGATTTTTGACAGAATCAATCCAAAGCTGATCAATGCCTTTTGTTAACTTATTAAGATCTTTTACTCGTTGATCATCCTCAGTTAGGAACACCACATTGACGCCATTAGATTTGGCCTCCAATATACCGTTTTCGTCCGCTTTACCCCAAGCCGCGCCAGCCAGTCTTGATAGTTTCTCGCCGGAGACTCTCATGATAGCGTCTTGGTCTTTTTTACTCAGATTTTCAAATGCGTCAATGTTCATAACCACGCTAAACGCCGTTGTGTATAACCCCCTAGGAAACAACGTTAAATCAGAGCTTATTTCACTCAAACGGAAGAATTTTTGTTCCTGTACTGGTAAGAAAGTACCGTCAACAACGCCCTGTTGCATCATTTCATAAGACTTAGGAGCGGGTGCAGAAACAGGCGTTACTTCTAAACGCTCGGCAATATCATTGATCAAACCACCGCCAACACGCATTTTTTTGCCTTTTAAATCATCCAGAGAATTAACGGGAAATTTGGTATGAAGTTGCCCCGGGCCATGAACGAACAAAGCCAATAACTGCAAACCATTGTATTCATCAGCGGATTCAAAATAATTTTTGTATGTTCTCCATAATGCCACTGAACCGGTTTCGGCGTCTGTAATTTCACCAGGAATTTCAGCCACACTGGTGAGAGAGAAGCGACCAGGAAGGTAAGCATTCACACTAAAGCCGACGTCATACACGCCATCTTCTACTGCATCAAAAATCGTCTTCGGGTGCCCTGTGTAGTTCTCAACAATGACCTCAACACGACCCTCGGTTGCTTCTTCTACCCACTTTGCCCATATCGGCCAAACCGTCTCATTTTGTGGGTTAGTCGGTGGTAACCAAGTCGCCACACGTAACGTCGTTTCAGCGGCCGTGGCGGAAAGAGAAAGCACAGCGCCTGCGGTAACACAAAGTAGGCTCTTTTTAAAATTCATCATTTTTATTATTCCTATTGGTTATGAATTATATTTTTCGTCATCACTCAAGACGTAATGGCGATTTTTTTCTAAAAACAGACATTATCGATACAGTAACTCAGGCAAAAACATCGACACTTGGAAAACGAAAACGATGATCAAAAGTCGAATAATATCGACACACCAGAACGGTGTGACGCCTTTAAAAATAGTGGCGGCTTTGACGTCTTTAAGCACCGCACTGAGCACAAATACATTCATTCCCACCGGTGGCGTTATCAAACTAATCTCTGTGACCACGACCACCACAATGCCAAACCAGACAAGGTCAAACCCTAGGCTGGATACCAATGGATAGAAAACAGGTACGGTTAAAAGCAACATAGAAAGACTTTCAAAAACCATTCCGAGCACAATGTAAATGCCAAGAATGACAAGAATCACCACCATTGGGCTAAGCTCTAATGCCGTAACAAAATTCAACAACGCATCGGGCAAACCGGCGCGATTGATAAAATCTGAAAAGACGAGCGCGCCGATAACGACACTGAACAACATCGCAGACGTTCTAACGGTATCAATTAATGTTTCATAGACTGCAAGAAAGCTTAGACTACGGCGAGCAAAGCCGATAACCAACGCGCCACCAGCACCAATGCCTGCCGCCTCTGTTGGTGTGAACACACCAAGATAAATCCCACCCATTACTATCGTAAATAGTAATAAAACACCCCAGATTCCTCTTAGCGCAATCATGCGTTCTTTGAATGTCATACGCTCTCCAGCAGGACCTGCCGAAGGGTCTCGCCAAACAACGTAACGTACCGCTCCCATATAGAGTAATATCCCCAAAATCCCTGGAATAAAACCTGCAGCAAACAATTCACGAATACTGGACTCTGTTAACAGTCCATAAATAACTAAAATCACACTCGGCGGAATCAAGATGCCTAAGGTGCCGCCTGCCGCTATTGACGCTGTCGCCAGTCCATCTGAGTAACCGAACTTTCGCATAGGAGGCATGGCCACTTTAGCCATGGTCGCAGAGGTCGCCAAACTAGAACCACAAATGGCTGAAAACCCACCGCAAGCCAATACCGTAGACATAGCCAAGCCACCTTTACGGTGACCTAAAAAAGCATAAGATGCGTTATACAATTCTTGAGATAAGCCAGAACGAGTAACAACATTCCCCATTAGAATAAACAAAGGAACAACGGACAAACTGTACTCTTGCACGGTTTCAATGACGCGATTTGACGCCAGCGTAAGTGACGCCGTCCAACGGAAAGAGAATAGATTATCGAATCCCAATCCCTGCAAAATAGCAAAACCAAAAAAACCCACCACACCCATTGCAAAAGCAATTGGCATACGCAGAACTAAAATCAAGAATAAAAGGACAATAAAAGCGAGAAATACTACGGACACACTATTCTCCAACCTGCGATGAAAGATCATTTTTATTTGTGAGGACTCGATAAGCGCCATAGGTGAGCATGCATGCAGCCGTCAGCCAGCTCATAAAGGCAATATATTCAGCAATATACCCTGCAGGCAACCCAAGATACTCAGTCACTTCTCCGCGACGAAGGGAACGTTCGGCTAACTGATAAATACGAATCGCTAAGAAATAAAACGAGGTGGATATAATGAAAACAGAAAAAATACCAAGTACTTTAATCACTCGCTTTCCTAACACAGAGTCAAGCAAGTCCACCACAACATGACCGCCACGCCAGGTCATTACTGGCATTTGTGCAAACACCATCACTGCCAAGCCCAGTTGCGTTATTTCAACAGCACCATCAATAGAATTATTGAAAAAATACCGTCCAATCACATCAAAACAAGTCAGTAGTACAAGTAATAACAACACCGCTGCAGAAATCCCTTCTAGTACCAAACCAATCCATCGGTAGATATTGGGTTCAGGGTAATGCTTGTCTATCCATCCACTTAATTGCATGGAAACTCCTAGTTAATACTCTAATTATTATTTTAATTTAGTTATCATGTTAACTAAATAGCCGTTAAAATAACACCGTCTTTGAATAAAAAACAATCCAATAGGCAACAATTAAATCCGTTATAAAATTTCAAAAAATTGCAATTCGACCGAATCTGGACGACGCACACCTGTGCCTACAAAGACACGTTCTGTTATCCATTGCATAGCAGACGAACTGGTTTCAAAGGTAGGATGACAACGAAAGTAAATAAGCTCTGGGTCAACAGCCTTGCCAATCTTAAGCTTCTTTGTCACTTCTGCAGAGGCCACGCGAATCGCCTTATTATGGATATAAATACGTTCACCATTATCCAGCTCACTTTCCAATTCAATGACATAGTGAGCATCAAGGTGCGTCATTCGTGGTGTCAATATCAATTGATAGTCTGCACCGCCATTGAGAATGTTACCTTTCCATCCCTCACCCTGCGCAGTACCACCTAGAATAGGAATAACGCGACGCTCGCCATGCAAAGAAACACCGATTTCTTGTGGTAAGCCTACCGCCACGTTTAAGGTAGCAAAGTACTTTAGTTTCGGTATTTTTTGCATGTAGTTCTCCCTTAAAAATCACGATAAAAGCGATATCATTGATCACTCTTATAAGCACTCACAATATGATTACAAACGACTTTTTCCGTAGACAAGTGAACCGTTTTCGACTGACGCCTGCGGGCCAGGAACCGCCTCACCCGTTTGTGGAGAGACTGGAAAAATAGCATTAATCTGACCTGTGCCTGAAGCGCCAAAATAAGGCGTTAATACTTCAACTTTCTGGTCATAGTCCGACCAGCCGAGTGCGCCTAACAGCATAGCCGTATCGTGCATAAAACCTTCTCCGTGACCTTTTGCTGCGTATTCAGGCAACATTTCACAGAAGGTTTTCCACTCTGCGTTTTCCCACATCTTTACAACAGAATGATCGAGAGACTCTAAAAAAGGGCTCCAGATTTTATGAGCAAAATCTGGCGCACTGCCATTTTGAGCAAAACGATGCGATAAAGACCCACTGGCCAAAATAGCCACATTACCCTCGTATTCGTTCTCTATCGCTTCTCGTAATGCCCAACCAAATCTGGCTGAATCATTTAAATAATGCACTGTTAATAAAGCAGATACCGAAATCACCTTAAAATGCAGATCGGGATTCATGTAGCGCATGGGCACAAGCGTCCCATACTCAGGAGCCAGAGTCGTATCGTCATGGGCTAAGGTTTCTACGCCCTGCTCATTACACACTTTGGCTATAATTTTACCCAACTCAGGATTACCGTGAACTTCATAGGACATGTTCTTAATAAAATGCGGTAACTCATTACTGGTGTAAGTGCCTTTAAAATGCGGCGCACAGTTAATATGATAATTCGCATTAACTAACCAATGCGTGTCAAAGACAATGATGGTATCAACGTTTAACGCTTTACAACGTCGAGCAATTTCATAATGTCCATCAATGGCGGACTGACGAGTCCCCTTGCGTGGGCCATCCAATTCAGAAAGATACATGGAAGGTACATGCGTAATTTTTGCGGCTAATGCTAATTTACCCATTGGTAAAACCTCTTAACGTGACATGCTCTATTTAAATAGAGCATGTATATTATTTTTATTAAATTTAAGAACAGGGTGCAGTTCGGTTAATTCAAATGATATTTGGCAATAACTCGTATCAGTAATGGGTTTCATCCAGTCGCAGAGTATTTCAAACACCTTTTCTGCCACCTCTTGGCGCAATTCCATACTGCGGCCATGACCAATTTTTAACGTCAAATTAAGCAGCGAAAAATCTTCTCGTCCATCGGCAACACGGTAATCATCACAGCGAATCGCACGGCTACGCACACCACCTAATGGAAACGCACCCGTTGACACCACGTATTCATGAAACGCTTTGAACAATGATTGAAAGTCCAATCGATCATCCAGGTTCGCTGAATATTCAATAATAAAATGTGGCATTTATTTCTCCAAAACAGAAAAAACAAAAAATCATTTCTAAAGAGAACACTTTTAGCGCTGTATTGACGAGCGCAATCGTCGTGTTTAGGAATCAAACGCCCCACTTAGGAATATGATGACTTCCCATACTGATGCAAACGTTTTTTGGCTCACAGAAAATTTCGTAACTGTAGGTTCCGCCTTCGCGACCGGTGCCTGAGGCTTTCATGCCGCCAAACGGCGTACGTAGGTCTCGAACGTTTTGACTGTTAACAAAAATCATACCGGCTTCAATACGGCGAGCGATGCGATGTACCTTACCGTTATCTTGAGTCCATAGGTAAGACGCCAAGCCATAGTCGTTGTCATTGGCCATGCGGATAACATCTTCCTCATCTTTAAATGGGATCAATACCGCCACAGGGCCGAAAATTTCTTCCCGAGCAATACGCATGTCGTTGGTCACATCACGGAATGCTGTTGGACGAATAAAGTGCCCTCCTTTAAGGTGATCTGGCAACGCTGCCGTTGGTTTCTCTGGGCCACCCGCAATCAGCGTTGCGCCTTCTGCAATGCCTGTTTTGATATAGCCAGTAACCTTGTCCCAATGCTGCTGGCTAATCAACGCACCTACTTTAGTGTTCATGTCTGTGGGATCACCAACTTCAATTTTGTCGGCTCGAGCGGCAAAGTCTGCGCAGAATTTATCGTAAATGGTCTCTTGTACAAAGATTCGAGACCCAGCAGTACAGCGCTCGCCATTGATAGAAAAAATACCGAATACGGCGGCATCAAGCGCACGATCATAGTCACAATCATCAAAAATCATCACGGGGGATTTGCCGCCCAGCTCCATTGAAAATTTCTTCAACCCAGCCGTCGAGATAATATGCTTACCAGTAGATGTACCACCGGTGAACGAAATTGCCGCCACATCAGGATTGGTAATCAAGGCATTGCCTGTGGTCGCACCAAAACCATGAACGATATTAAATACGCCTGCTGGAATACCTGCTTCCATGGCTAACTTGCCAAGAAAATCGGTCGTCAAAGGAGAGAGCTCAGATTGTTTCATCACCGCCGTATTACCCAATGCCAAACAAGGCGCCGTCTTCCAAGTTCCCGTCATAAACGGCACGTTCCACGGTGAAATAAGCGCACAAACACCGGTAGGTTGATACAAGGAGTAATTCAACATTTGATCGTCCATAGGGTAAGTATGGCCGTTCATTTGCTTCGCCATTTCAGCAAAGAAATAAAAATTATTTGCTGCTCGAGGCACCAGTGCATTTTGCGTTTGATACAAAGGCAAACCCGTATCAGCGGTTTCCATTTGCGCCAGCGCTTCCACGTTATCGGCAATTAAATCACCCAGTTTGGTGATGATTCTTGAACGTTTTGCCACCGGCATATTCGCCCAAGCAGGAAACGCGGCTTTCGCTGCCGCAACCGCTTCAGCCACTTGAGCATCGGATGCATGCGCTACTTCTGCCAACATTTCACCCGTGGCTGGATTAAACGTTTGGAAGGTCTCTTTACTTTCAACCCATTTGCCATTGATTAAATTTTTTATCATTTTTATTGCCTCTTCAAAGCCGATTGTCTTCTTCTGCGCCTTCTCTTTTAGTACCTCTAAAAGGAACTTTAAAGAAAATAAAGCGGTGCGAAACTTATTAACATGTTAAGTAAATTATGCCTCATAGAAGAAATTGTCAAGACACAAAAATAGAAGAAAACCAATTTATTGCATTCAATCTGTATTTTATTCTGTCCGTTTATTTTTCAACCAAAGGACATTTTTTGAGTTGACACAAGGAGATGATTAAGTAAATATAATTAACATGTTAAGCATATTAGGACGATTATCCCATGCTCCATTACAAAACAAGAAAAAATGATCAAGTGATCAATTTACAAGCAAAAGCCCCATTTGAAGTAGCGCTAGAAGGTGGCCTTCTTCCTGCCGTAAACGGTGCAGTCATTGGTGTTGCGTTAAATGACAAAATCCTCTACCAATCGTTAGAAAAAAAATTTAATGAAAAGCCTCACATTAGCCCGCCAAAAACACCGGTATTACATATAAAAACCGACAACACACACATTGGTTATGGCGACGCGATTCGCATTCCTAGTGACATGGGTGCTGTTTTTGCTGGGCCATCATTAGGCATTGTGATTGGCAAAAAAGCGTGTCGAGTGACGGAAGAAACCGCCCTTGATTACGTGCAAGGTTACACCATCGTCAATGAAGTCAGCCTAGCGGAAGCGTCTTTCTATCGCCCTGCTGTAAAAGCCAAATGTCGTGATACGTTTTGCCCAATCGGGCCTTGGGTAATGGACGCAACGGATCTAGATTCACCACAAAATCTGGCTATCAAAACCTACATCAATGACACGCTTTGTCATGAAACCAGCTCCAATCAGATGATTCATAGCATCGAGCAAGTGATTGCCTATATCAGTAGTTTTATCACCCTAGAGGTCGGCGACATGATCATCGCTGGCACACCATTGCGCACCGAAAACCTTGAAATAAACACCGGTGACGTGGTCGTGGTCGATATTGAAAAAATCGGCCGTTTAGTTAACCCTGTGGTAGCAGAATAGGAGTGATGACAATGAAACGCGCAAGAATTTTATTCAATAAAGAAACACTAAACGTAACCATCAACAATGATGGAAAAGTCGTCACTGAGAAAGGTACCGCATTGGAAGAAGGTTCTTTTACTTGGCTACCACCTTGTGAAGGTAAAGCCTTTGTATTGGCGATTAACTACGCAGACCACGCCGCCGAATTGTCTTTTAAAGCGCCAGACGAGCCTTTAGTGTTCCTAAAATCGAGCAACACCTTGATTGGTCACAACCAAAAAACGTATCAGCCAGACAACATCGATTTCATGCATTACGAATGTGAATTGGTGGTGGTCATTGGTAAAGAAGCGAAAAACGTCGCCCTAGAAGACGCCATGGATTACGTGGGCGGTTACACTGTCGGCAACGACTATGCCATTCGTGATTATCTCGAAAACTACTATCGTCCTAACCTACGGGTAAAAAGTCGAGACACCTGCACACCAATCGGCCCTTATATTATTGATGCGGCAGAAGTACCCGATCCTCATAACCTTGGGATCCGCACTTACATTAACGGTGAGTTGAAACAAGAAGGCTCTACCAAAGACTTGATCTTCGACGTGCCTTATCTGGTGTCTTACTTGAGTAACATAATGACACTAACACCAGGCGATATGATTTTCACTGGCACACCCGAAGGCCTTGCCCATGTGTACCCAGGAGATGAAGTCATTGTTGAAGTGGAAGGTGTCGGCATACTAAAAAATACCATTATTTCCGAAACAGATTATCTAAACAGCCTCTAATAAAAACAAAAAAGGAATTGACCATGTTATCCACTGACATCATTAAGCAATGTGCTCAACGCTTACATCAGGCCGAAAAAAAACGCGTTCAAATTCGTCAAATATCCTTGGATTATCCCGACATTGAGATTGACGACGCCTACGCAATTCAAAGCGAATGGTTAAAGATCAAACTGGCGGAAGGTCGTAGCATCATCGGTCACAAAATTGGCTTAACCTCTCGCGCCATGCAGCAAAGTTCGCAAATTGACGAGCCCGATTACGGCACGTTACTTGATGACATGCTGTATCACGATGGTTGCGAGATCGACACGGACAAATTCATCGTGCCGCGTATCGAAGTCGAATTGGCTTTTATCCTGAAGAAGCCACTAAAGGGCCCAAACTGCACCATGTTCGACGTATACAACGCGACAGACTACGTGGTTCCCGCGTTAGAACTGATTGACGCTCGTAGCCAATCCATCGACCCAGAAACCAAACGTCCACGTTTGGTTTACGACACCATTTCAGACAACGCGGCAAACGCAGCGATCATTCTGGGTGGTCGTCCTATTAAAATCGATGAAATGGACTTACGTTGGGTATCTGCCATTATGATGCGTAACGGCGTCATTGAAGAAACTGGCGTCGCCGCTGGCGTACTCAATCATCCTGCGAATGGCGTAGCCTGGTTGGCCAACAAACTGGCGCCGTTTAATGTAGAACTGGAAGCAGGACAAATTATTCTCGGTGGCTCTTTCACTCGCCCAACGCCAGCACGTAAAGGCGATACCTTTACTGTCGATTATGGCCCACTAGGGACAGTATCCTGCTACTTTAAGTAACAGGATTTCTTTAAATAAAAGTGATTATTTAAGTAACCTATAGAACATAATTTCAAAAAAAGACTGAGGAACATCGGATGAGCGCGCCAAAAAATGAATTTAAGATGGCTCTTAAAAACCGTGAAACACAGATCGGTTTATGGCTTGGTCTTGCCAATCCCTACACAGCCGAGCTGATAGCATCGGCAGGGTTTGATTGGTTATTGATAGATGGTGAACACGCACCCAATACCTTACAAACCATGCTTGGTCAATTACAAGCCATCGCGCCTTACCCTAGTCATCCGATTGTGCGTCCCGCTTGGGCAGACCATGTCAGCTTAAAGCAAATTCTTGATCTGGGTGTGCAAACTGTTTTGGCGCCAATGATCGACAGCGCCGAACAAGCTGAGCAAGTTGTCAAAGCCACACGTTATCCTCCACAGGGGATTCGGGGTGTCGGCAGTGCTTTAGCGCGTGCTTCTCAGTTCAATCGCACACCCCATTATTTAACAACAGCCAACGATGAAATTTGTGTACTGGTGCAAATTGAAACGCTTGCTGGTGTTAGCGCACTTGACGATATTTTGGACATCGACGGTGTTGACGGTATTTTCATAGGTCCGGCGGATCTAAGTGCTTCAATGGGTTTTATTGGTCAACCCAATCACCCTGAAGTGGTCGCGGTCATCGAAGCTTGTATTGCTAAAATCGTTGCTAAAAACAAAGCATCAGGAATTTTAATGGCCGCTGAAGATCAAGCCAAACGCTACATTGCCCAAGGCGCGCTTTTCGTCGCGGTCGGTAGCGATACAGGTCTACTCATGACGAGTACAAAGACGCTTGTGGAAAAATACAAAGCAAACACAAGCAGCAGTGATGCTCCAAGTGGTAGCTCCGTCTACTAAGTTCTGTTATTGCGTAGTGAGAACTGATGATGACTAAAGAATGGATTCCTAACCTACAAATAGGCCAAGATTACGATAATAAATATCGTGATGCGGACATTCATTTTGATCGGCTTGGTACGATGGCCGACTTCTTTGGCCGAGATATGCCAGTGCACATGCACGCCGATTTTTGCCAAATTCATTTTGTATTGTCAGGCAAGACTCAATTTAACATTGATCAAAACCAGTACAAAACATCTGAGGCCGCCATTTTTTATACACCACCAGCGACGCCGCATGCGTTTCTTACCGAAGCGAATGCTCCCGGTTACGTGCTGACCCTGCACCATTCTATTGTGAATACGCTAGCAGAAGAGTTAGGCGGTCACACACAAAACCGTTTCTTGATTTTGCCAGTCTGCCTTACCTCTGGCGACATGAACCCAGAGAAAGAAAAAGTTTTTAAAACGACATTGGCACTGATTGACATCATTAAATCCGAATGGGCCAGCGAGCTCACCTACAAAAATGACGCTATTTTGGGCCTAATTAAAGTCTTGCTACTGAACATTTTCAGATTGTCTGAGTCCGGTGAAAAGGCCAATAGCAGCACACGCCATGAGGTCGAAATTTATAAGCACTTTAATCGCCTTGTGGAGGAAAACTATAAAGCAGAGAAAACCATTTGTTTTTATTGTCAGCAACTCGATATCAATGAAAGTCGCTTAAATTATGTCTGCAAAAAAGTCTCTGGCGCCCCCCCTAAAACCATTATTAATAGCCGCGTCATTCTAGAAGCAAAACGACACATTATTCACGCTAACCGAAGTTTGAACGAATTATCGTACGAGCTTGGGTATTTGGACCCTTCTTATTTTTCTCGTTTCTTCCAGATTAAAACAGGACTGACACCCAGCGAATATAAAAAACAAAATAACCAAGGGTAATACGATGCTGAATGCGATTCGCCAAAAAAAAGAGCTCAGTCATGAATCCGCGATACAAATGTGTCTTGCAGCCATTGCCCATGCCAACACCTTATCTGCGAATATTGGCGTAGTCATTTTAACCCCTGCGGGAGTTGAATTAGCGGCTGTCCGTATGAACAACGCTCCGCTTCATGCTTTGGGTATTGCTCGTAAAAAAGCTTACACCTCAGCCAGCTTTAAAGTCTCTAGCTTGTCTTGGCAGGAAAAGCTCAAACACAAGCCCAATACCATGAACGCGCTGTTAAAAGAGGATAACTTCACCTATTTAGGTGGCGGCCTTCCTATCATCGTAGACGACGAAATTCTCGGCGCCATTGGCGTATCAGGCGCGACGGAACAACAAGACATAGAGTGCGCAGAACACGCTATAGAGAAGCTATTAAGCTCACTCTCTCCATCAAAATAACAAGAGAAATATCAACATGTTGCAATCAAGCTACCCTTTTTACCTCGCTAACAAACCCGTTTATGCCAATCAGGATCTAGCGGTCACCAATAAATACAACAACCAAGTCGCGACCCATGTGGCAATGGCGAGTGTGGCCGACATAGACAAAGCCATCGGCGCCGCGGACAAGGCAAAACACGCCATGCAAGCTTTGCCGGCGTATAAGCGTCAGGCGATTTTACAACATTGCATCACGCGCTTTAAAGAACGCTTTGAAGAACTGGCTTACGCCCTTTGCATCGAAGCGGGCAAACCAATCAAAGACTCACGCGGTGAAGTAACGCGCCTTATTGATACTTTCCAAATTGCGGCCGAAGAAGCGACTCGAATCTATGGTGAAGTCATGCCAATGGATATTTCGCCTCGTTCTGAAGACTATCAAGGCATGTGGAAACGCGTTCCTATCGGGCCATGTTCGTTCATTTCACCGTTTAATTTCCCACTGAATTTGGCCGCTCATAAAATCGCCCCCGCCATTGCAGCGGGCTGTCCGTTTATTTTAAAGCCTGCCAGCCTGACACCAGTGAGCGCTTTAATTGTGGCGGAGATTCTTGCCGAAACCGATTTACCCGAAGGTGCGTTTTCTATCTTGCCTTGCCATCGTGATGGCGCGGACTTGTTCACCACAGATGAGCGCTTAAAGCTGTTGAGTTTCACAGGTTCCCCTGACGTTGGTTGGGCCTTAAAAGCCAAGGCAGGCAAAAAAACGGTGGTATTAGAACTTGGTGGCAACGCCGCTTGTATCGTCGATCACGACACTGACCTAGACGATGCCGTACAACGCATTATCTTCGGCGCTTATTATCAGTCAGGACAAAGTTGTATCAGTGTACAGCGTATTATTGTGCACGAATCTCTGTACGACGATGCCAAAGCACGCCTTATTAACGCCGTGAATAACCTCGTTATGGGTGACCCATTAAATGAGACAACCTTCATCGGGCCAATGATTTCTGAAAAAGAAGCCGCTCGTTTACACGGTTGGATCGAAGAAGCACGTAATGGTGGCGCAACGGTTTTGGCTGGTGGTCACCGCAAAGGCGCGATGCTGGAAGCCACTTTGATTGAAAACGTAAAACCAGAGATGTCTATTTCGTCACAAGAAGCCTTTGGCCCTGTGGCCATTTTATCTAAATTCTCTGACTTCGACGCTGCACTGGAAGAGGTCAATAACTCGGACTTTGGTTTACAAGCGGGCATTTTCACTAAGGATATTTACAAGGCTTACAAAGCATGGGAAGTACTGGAAGTGGGCGGTGTTGTGATTGGCGATGTACCTTCTTGGCGCGTTGATCACATGCCTTATGGCGGTGTGAAAGACAGTGGCTTAGGCCGTGAAGGTGTGCGCTTTGCCATTGAAGATATGACCGAACTAAAGCTGATGGTACTTAGAACACCAAAATAAGCCGTTTTCGCCACTGTAAAAGTCGATAACCGCAAATGTTATCGGCTTTTAGCTTTGCCAAATAGATTATCAGAGATTCGCTATGACGCACTCCAATACTCAGCCACTTTCTAAATGGATGATCCCTCTGCTCGGCTATTTGGTGTCTTTTGGGCCACTGTCCATCGACATGTACTTACCCAGCCTGCCTACTATTGCCAATGATCTGGGCAGTTCACAGGTCACGATTCAATACACTATTACAACATTCTTGTTTGGCATGGCGATAGGCATGTTATTTTTTGGTCCCATGTCCGACTTAATGGGACGCAAAAAATTACTGCTCATCGGCACCGCTTCCTACGTCATCAGTAGCATTGGTTGTGCCTTAGTTAATAATGGTGAATCCTTAATTCTATTACGCTTTCTGCAAGCACTGGGTGCCGCAGCCGCAGGGGTACTTGGACGTGCCTTAGTCCGAGATTTATTTCCTCTCGATAAAGCCGCTGGAATTCTGTCTAATATGCACATTATCTCTATGGGCGTCATGCTGATGTCGCCTATTTTAGGGGCCTATATTGTCACTTGGCTGGATTGGCGTTGGATTTTCTATTTTCTCTCGGCGCTTTCTTTTCTGGCCTTGATCGGTATCTTTTTTATTATCCAAGAACCGAAAATAAACTTCACTACTAAAACAAGTATTCGTGGTTACTTGGCCGTTTATGGCGAGTGTCTGAGCAACAAAAAAATCACCTTCTACTTACTCGCAAACGGTTTTTCTTTTGGTGGTATGTTTGCCTTCATCGCTGCTTCGGCTTTCGTCTACATTAATTTTTTTGGCTTTTCTGAAACCGCTTACGCGGTGGTGTTTTCCTCTAATATCGCCATGGTGATTGCCGCGACCTTTATCAACAAAGGGTTAGTGAGCAAGTTTACTGTCTATAAAGCATTACGTGTGACATCCACTACCTCGTTAACCGCAGCCTTAATGATTTTTATCGTCGCCCTCTTTTTCCCAAAAAACGTGTCACTCTTTATAGCCGTAACCATGTTGTACATTAGTGTAACAGGTGCTATAGGTGCCAATAGCTTGGCGTGTTTGTTTGACTTAAAGCCATCAAGAGCAGGCACCATGGCAGGACTGCTTGTTTCAACTCAGTTTATTGTGGGTGGCATTGTCAGCGCCATAACCAGCTTGATATTTGATGGTTCCGCGAGCTCATTACTCGTGACGATGGGAATCTGTGGAGGGCTGAGTTATTTATTTCACCTTATATCCCAAAGGCCTTAGTGAAGCCTCAACGGAATGATGTCCCCATGGGACGCTTTGCTATCGAAAATCAGCTGGAATGGATTTACATTGGTAGAATAAATGCACGAGTTAAAAACAATAAAAAAAGAACATGGAAATGTTCTTTTTAAAGGGACTCTACAGTCCTCAAGTCTACATTAATTAAGCTATTGGCCTTTATTAGCAATTTCCTGAACGGTCTTTTCCCAATGCAATTTGTCTTCAGCATTCGACGCTATAATTGAGCCAAAAAGAGTAATTTCTGCTTTTTCAACGCCACAAAACTGCAACGTATAAAGATCCAACTGTGCGAGAGCTGGCGCAGCTTGCTCCTCTGCATAGTCCGATGGTGCATCCATTGTCACTATAATTCTAGACGTTTTCCCTTTCAATAACGGCAATGGTAAAGGATTATTGCCCTCATATTTGAATGAAAAACCAGGTAAAAATGTTCTATCAAATAAACCTTTTAGTTTTGCTGGTAGACCACCCCACCAAATGGGCGTGATAATAACGATATGGTCAGCCCATAATATTGCTTTTTGAAAATCGGCTACACAAGGCTCTAACTCTTGCCTCGCATCGTATCCACAATCAAGGCTTGGGTTGAATTCCATATTTGATAAATTGAAACGTCTAATATCAAAATGTTCACTTGCGTTAATTTCGTATCGGTCACCTAAATGTTGGCAATAGCTACTGGATTTAGGGTTTCCGTTTAGAACAACTATTTTCTTTGTCATCTTACTCATCTCCTATTTTGTGAGTCTGACAACTATTCTAATCTCTGCCCTTAAGGGGAGAGTCAACACTTAATGGACAAAAATCTATCGTTAACAAACACTTTTCGACTCTTGTCACTTTCATATTTAAGTCATCAATTTTGAGTAATAATTGCTGTTTAAACTCTAATAGAAATTTTCCAACACCCGACCAGTCAACATCACCATTTTTATAGACAATTCCACTTTTTAGCTGAGATAAGGTGACGCCTAGTAATTTTGCCTCTTTAATCAGGTTTAGAATATCGAGATGTGACTCACTATAGACTCGATATTTTCCTTTTCTTGGTGGTGGCATGATCAAGCCCTTTTCCTCGTACACACGAATAGCTTTAATTGAAAGCCCTGTTATTTTAGCCACTTCACCTATGTACATTTTCACCCTAATCTTATGAGGAGACTGTTGGAATTTTCTATTCTCAGCCTGTTTATTTAATAAAAATTACACTATTTGACATCGACTTGAGATTCAATGGGTCATGTTATTATCGATAACGGATTGATTAAATGAGCTAAAAATGGAATGTAAGATCTGTTTATCAACGATGTTCGTTTCAATCTGAACTTGCCTACTTTATAGAGTCAAATCAAGAAATAGCGCCTAGTTTAGCGGCACAGAATAGCTAGACAAAATATGTCAGGATCGAAGCTCAGGCAACTGTACTTTGTTCGCTTGAGCTTCGTGTTATATATGAAAATTTCACTTTAGAACAAAGAGGCATGACTAACGAGTATGCTCGAAGCGTAGATTGCCGTCATCAACTCCAACTTCCCTAAAACCATTAGAAATCAACACTCTTTTTGACGCTTCATTTTCCGGAGCGGTATGAGCAACAATACTGTTTGTTTTTTCAAAGGTCGATGCATGTAAAACAAGCGCCTTCACTATTTCTGTCGCATAGCCCTGTCTCTGCCACTCAGGTAGCACAGAATAGCCAATTTCTACTACGCCATTACTATCTGGGGGACCAAAATAACCCCCTGAACCAACAAGAACCCTTTTCCTTGAAACGGGATCAATATTTATAGCATACCAGCCATACCAACCCTTAGCGGCTTCACCACCATTTTCGAAACAGGAAAGAAAAAACGCCATGGCATCTCGGTCATATTCACCAGGAGGCCAATCACTTGAAACATCTGCATTTAGTTTTTCAGAAAGTAACTGTGGTGTTTCAAGCTCTATACGAATATGGGCAGATGAGGATGATATTAGTTCGATGCGATCTGATATTAAATTTTTAATAATTTTGGTTTACTCCACTATTAGAATTTGTAACGCATAAAAGCCCAATAGTATGCATGTGAATTCATACTATTGAAGATTCTCTTAATGTAACTATAAATAACTGAATTATAAGTATTTTATAACCCTAATCATAATCAATTAAAACAAATACAACTGGTATTATAAAAAATATGAACCTTAAATTGAGCTTATTTTTCGTACTCTCTACACACAGTAATGACATAACACGCATCAATACTGTCGCCCATTTAATCGTAAGGTATCGTCCAATCCTCTAACATTCTAGAAAAGTACCAGCAATTATCTCAAACCTGCATTCTCTTCTGTCGTCATAACGCGAATACTTTAAACATCGATTTTTACTCAAGTGCCATACAAAAATAATTAAGGTAAATACCATGCAAAGAGCGAATCCTTTACTTACCCGACTACAAACTGTCTTGCCTAAAATCGCAGAAAATGCGCCTTTGGCCGAAGAGCTTCGACAAGCGCCACAAGAAAGCATCGACTTGCTCAAGCAAGTCGGTCTTCATAAAGCTTTTTTACCCAAAGCCTACGGTGGCTACGAAATATCTTTGCCTGAATTTGGCGACTGTATTGTTGCTCTGGCAGGGGCTTGTGCCAGTACCGCATGGGCATTTAGCTTATTGTGTACGCACAATCACCAAATTGGTCTGTTCCCTAAACAAGCGCAAGATGACATGTGGAAAGACGACCCAGACGCATTAGCCAGCAGCAGTATTGCGCCTTTTGGCAAATATCTAGAAGCCGATGGCGGTGTTATGTTTACTGGCGACATGCGTTGGAGCAGCGGTTGTGATCATGCCCAATGGGCGCTTTGTGGCTTCTTGCGAGATAACGCGGAAGGTAAAAAAGACCATTGTTTCGCCTTGATTCCTGCGACGGATTACACCATTGATGACGATTGGCAAGCCGCTGCGATGAAAGGCAGTGGTACAAAAACGCTCGTGATTCGCGACAAATTTGTTCCAGAGCACAGAATTCAAAAAGCCAAAGATATGATGGAAGGTAAATCGGGTGGCTTTGGCTTATACCCTTACAGTAAGATCTTTTACGCGCCCTACCGCCCTTATTTTGCATCCGGCTTTTCGGCAATTAGTTTAGGAATTGCAGAGCGTATGTTAGCCGTCTTTAAAGAAGCAACTCAGGGCCGAATTCGGGCTTATACCGGCGCTAAGGTGGGTACCGCTACGCCCGCTTTGTTACGTATTGCCGAATCGTCTCATCAAGTCATGGCGGCACGTGCTTTTCTAGAAAAAACATGGGAAGACCACGCTGAATACGCCGAAGCTCACCGTTACCCTGATCAAGCAAAATTGGCCGAGTGGCGTACTAATCAAGCTTACGTCGTCAAAATGTGCATTGAAGCCGTTGATCGTTTGTTCAGTAGCATGGGCGCAAGTCATTGGTATCTTGATAAAGAAGCTCAGCGGTTGTTCCGCGATAGCCATGTCACCGGCGCTCACGCTTACACGGATTACGATGTGTGCGCACAAATATTTGGTCGAGAAGTAATGGGATTAGAGCCTGACCCAAGCCTTCTTTAGTGTACGACTACTACGCCTATACACTGTGAGCGAGACCATCAGACTTAAAATAATAAGAGAGAAGATTATGAACTTCGATGCAAAAGATTTTAGACGAGCACTCGGTAACTTCGCCACTGGCGTGACCGTAGTGACTGCTCAGGATGCGGATGGTAATAAAGTCGGCGTCACGGCAAACAGCTTTAATTCCGTTTCGCTAGACCCACCATTGGTTTTATGGAGCCTAGTGAAAACCTCTAGCAGCTATGACATATTTGAAAAATCTGAGCATTTTGCCGTCAATATTCTAGCGGCTGACCAAATCGATTTATCCAATAACTTCGCCAAGCCCAGTGACGATAAATTTGCTGGTATAGAATATGACCTTGGCGCTGGCAACAGCCCTATCCTTAAAGACACCACAGCAAACTTTCAATGTGAAAAGTATCAGGTGATCGATGGTGGTGACCATTGGATCATGATTGGTAAAGTAGTGGCTTTTGAACATGTTGGCCGTAATCCATTACTGTATGTTCAAGGCAGCTACGCTGGTGCGATCCCCTTTACTGGATCTGCGTCATCCGATCACACTGTCGTACCAGCCGACACGTTAAAAAGACTGAATAACAATGCATTCTATTTAATGAATAAGGTTTTGCAAAAAATTCAGGAAAACTACTTACCAAAACAAGCATCGATTGGTTTAAATACCAGCGAAGCTCGCTTACTGTTGGTATTGAGTGACACTCAAGAAGTCAGTCTTGATGTATTAAAAGAATTAGTCACTATACCCGCTACTGATGTGGAGTCGGGGATAGAGCGCTTAACGCAAACAGGTCTAATCACTCAATCATTAGCATTAACGGCAAAAGGCCAGGACATGGCGGCGCGGTTGTGGGACATCGCTAACAAACAACAAGACGATATTTTTGGTGCGTTTAGCGAAGAAGGCTACAGCCAGTTCAAGCAGCTAATGCAAAGCGTGTTAAAACAACTTAACTAATCTGTACATTAGGTTATTGGCTTTCTTTAATAGCGCCAAAAAGCAAAGATCCCTTAATCGGGATTTTTTTGCTTTTTTAATCTACGAATGACACTCTTGGTCCAGAATGGCCGCTGGCTTACATAGATTGTTAGCAACTTTTCTATGGTGCAATTTTCGCACAATGCATTCCCCTTATTGTTAACTCGGCGCCAGAACTCGTATTTTTGCTAATTTCCCCCTGCATGAGCCTTGCCGTTTGGACACACCTAAGACAGTGCTCGAAAACAACTCAGCCAACTGAAAATAACTAAGTAGATTGTAAGCACCAAATAACTTGATGTTTAATCTATGCAAGCTGGCAAGCATTTTGCTATATTGGGTAGTTAACATATTAAGTAGTTTTATGTTTGTCCTTAAAATCAATCCGCACGCCCAACGCCATAACCAAGTTGTTATTAAAAACCCTATGAAAAAATTAGAAGACTCTCTGACGCTACAACTATTGAGATCACGCGAATCGGCGATGCAATTCTTCCGCCCCATTCTTCAGGAAACAGGCTTTACAGAGCAGCAATGGCGAGTTATCCGAGTGCTAAATGATAATGGTCAGTTGGATGCTAAACAGCTTGCTGAACGCTGCTGTATTTTAAGCCCCAGTTTGACCAGAATCATCAGTCGCTTCGAGTCCGATGGTCTCATTATTCGAAATCGCTCAGAGCACGACCAACGTATCACCTTGTTGTCGCTTAGTGATAAAGCCACGGAGATTTTTAAAGAAATCAGTCCTAAAATAGACCAAGCTTACGCCAGTTTGATTGGTAAATTGGGAGAAGAAAAGATGCAGCAACTGAGCCGATTACTAACGGAAGTGACTCGATTAGCCCCATAGACGAGACAGTATTCAACGTCACGCACTACCAAAGACTCGACTGTTCCTGACTTTGTGGAAGCTGCAATACTGGCTGATAATTTGGGCTCAAAAGCTGAATTTTTTGATCCAGCTGAGCAGCGAGAGTGGGCGCGGCGATGTTATCGGATGAATGTACGAAAACGAACGGAGACAGGCCTTCTAGTAACCACTGAGACAACTTGGCCGCCCATTGTTCTAACCAAACATCATTACACGGTAAATCCGGATGGCCAATAAAACGAATTACTGGATGCTGAGCCGTCGCAATAGGATGACAAGGCACTCTTGGTTTTTTACTTTGCGCATCGACTAAACTCTCGCAGTACGCTTCTGTCGAAAATACTGGCCTCGAATCCATCACGACTTTATTCACACCACGCTCAGACAAACCAGTTAATAAATATCTTTCGGTGTGCGTTTTATCAAAATACACTAAGTGGCGCACTTCAACCGACAAAGGCGTCGCTAATGTCCACATATCACACAGTGCCAACACTTTATCAAGAGAGCGCTCGTCACACGTGGCGGGGAACTGCAACATTGTCGGGCCAAGCTTTCTTTGCAATGGCCGCAGGGATTCGATAAACACCAACCAATCCCGCTGAATTTCGTTCCAAGGTCTATCTGACAAACGATGTGTTACGGTTTGAGGGGCTTTAAAACAAAATTGAAAATCATCAACAACCGCATCAAACCAACGTAATAACTGAGTCTGTTCGACTTTTGTATAAAACGTACTACCGACTTCAACGGTGGAAAAAAACGTTGAATAACGCCCGATTCTTTCGGAGGAAGAGAGTGCGCTGGGATAAAGCCAATTCACCCATGCGGGATGTTGCCATTGGGCCATACCATAGCGGATCATTCGTTTTTAGACGGGTCGTTTACTGCAATATCGAATTCTACAATTTCTTCGATAAACTTAGCTTCTATAAGTGACAACATTCTGTGCTTATGCCAAAAAATATGAACAGGTATGTCAGCAACCCCTTCTTTGGGTGGTAAACGCCTAAGCTTGGACTCTAGGTAAGTCGCTGCAATAAATTGATCAGGTAAAGCACCAATACCGTATCCAGTATAAATCAGACGGACTGCTTCATCTAAATTATTGGTATAGGCACTAACGCGACCAGTTAAGCCATTAGCTTCTTTAAATAACGTAATTGGAGAGAGGACATCACCAATTTCTTCACTAACCAACGCAATGAAATCTTCTTGCAATAGGTCATTTAAACTCAAATTGGATGCTGAAAACAAAGGGTGATGATACCCACAATATAAATAAAATCGTTGTTCAAACAATAGTTTTTGATTAAGTATTTCAGGGGTATGTCTACCTAAACAAATACCAATGGCAGGATTTTTTTGTTTAATATCATTTAAAATATCTCTGCTTGATTTCACAATCAAATCCAACGTTATGTTTGGGTATTTCTTTTTAAAATAGACGAGGAAGTCATTGTATTTTGGGTTGTGAATTCGGCTGGCCACTAAAAGCTTAATTTCACCTTCTAAAAGGTGCGAGTTACTTCCTTTCATCGCCTCAATGGAGGTGATTTCTGTGAAAATTGTTTGAGCAACTTGCAAACAGTAATGCCCAATTGGTGTAAGTTTTAAAGGCTTGGTATTACGTATAACAAGTTGGCTTTCAATCTTTTCTTCTAATTTTTTGAGGCTTTGACTGACTGCCGATTGGGTAATATTTAAACGGTTAGCTGCAGCACTAACACTACCCTCTTCATATATAACAATGAGCACATGAAGCAACGTCCAATTCAAACTATCTGCTAATTTTTGTTCTATCATAAAAATCACAGCACTTATATTTTAGATATGTTTATATCTGAAAACGAAAAACACCAAAATACGTTAGGTTTTTTAACACCTAAAATCACATAATTTTGGTGGATTTTTCATCATATTTCCAATTGATAATACAACATAGCTAGATATAGCGCAGCTTTTCTCTTATTTATGATGTCGTTTGAAATGAAAAAA
>TARA_R110001632_G_scaffold102272_4_pt1 | contig 67912 bp, 61 predicted proteins | sample TARA_R110001632 | Tara Oceans TARA_R110001632 (sample SAMEA4398266) | marine metagenome | biome: Polar Biome; feature: [SRF] surface water layer (ENVO:00010504); material: water (ENVO:00002006), including particulate matter (ENVO:01000060) such as... | depth 5 m
GCTCCGGAAGATATTATTGGTCAGCAAGTTACGGTTTTAACCAATCTAGCACCAAGAAAAATAAGAGGAGTTGAAAGTCAAGGAATGATTTTAATGACCGATACTCCAGACGGTAAATTGGCTTTTGTAGAACCAGAACAAAAAGTAACCAACGGACAACAAATTAGTTAGAACTAAAGTCTAGAATAAACAGAGAGAAACAAATCATGTCAAAAAAATTAATCTTCATTTCCTTTGTCGTTTCTCTTGGAGGATTTTTATTTGGTTTTGATGCTGGTATCATTTCTGGAGTCATGTCTTATGCTGGTGGCGAATTCAATTTAAATGATATTCAGTCTGGCTGGGTGGTGAGTTCCCCTTCTTTTGCAGCCATGATTGCCATGCTTTTCTCAGGTAAATTAAGTGACAAATTAGGAAGAAGAAGAATTCTTATTTACGTAGCTTTCTTATATGCAGTTTCTGCCTTATTATCTGCTTTCGCTTCATCCTACGAAATGTTATATATAGCAAGAATGATTGGTGGTTTGGCATTTGGAGCGGCGTTGGTTTTAGCCCCCATGTATATTGCAGAGATTTCAACAGCCAAAAACAGAGGGAAATTAGTAGCAATTCAACAATTAAACATTGTTCTAGGGTTCTTTGCTGCATTCTTAAGCAATTACTTTTTTAATAAATACAACTCTCCTGAAAGTACATTTCTTTCAGATACAACTGTATGGAGGTGGATGTTGGGAGTTGAATTAATACCAGCTTTACTCTATTTTATTGCCTTGTTTTTTGTGCCTAAAAGTCCAAGATGGTTATATCTTAATAACAAAATTGATGCAGCAAAAAAGGTGTTAATTCAAATTCATGGTGAAACATTTGCTGAAAGTGAAATAATAGCCATTGAAAAAAATAGTGATCAAAATAGAAATACCTCAAATTCTAATATTAGAAAATTATTAAAACCTGGTCTTCGTTTTATTTTTATTGTAGGATTAATAGTTGGAATTTTACAACAAATTACAGGAATTAACGCTGTCTATTTTTATGCAACTTCTATTTTTAAACAAACAGGAATTGGAACAGACGCTGCCTTTTCTTCTGGAATTTTATTAAGTTCAATTACGGTAGTTTTTACCATAATTGCGATGTATTTAATTGATAAAATGGGAAGAAGACCTTTGTTATTGATTGGTACTTTAGGAATCTCTATTAGTTTATTATTATGTGCCTATGGTTTTAATCAAGCAAGCTACAAACTAAGCTCAGAAAATATTAAAACCTTCTCATTTACTGGATCAGAAAAACTAGAAAGCATTGCCAACAAAGAATATACTTTTGATGTGGATTTTAAAAATGAGTTAAAAGCTATTTTAGGAAATCAGGTTTACACTAAAAATGATGGCGCAATTTTAGAAGCCGCAATTACTATAAATGCAACCTTAATTTTAATTGGTATTTTAGGGTTTATTGCTTGTTTTGCTTTTTCATTAGGTCCGGTTATGTGGGTTTTATTATCAGAATTATATCCTTTAAAATATAGAGGATTAGCCATCGGAATTATTGCTTTTGTAAACTCGTTAGTAAGTTCTATCATTCAATTAATTTTCCCTTGGGAATTATCTAACTTAGGAAATGCCATGTCCTTTTTCTTGTTTGGGATTATTGCTTTTATAGGTTTCTTTATCATGTTAAAAATAGTGCCCGAAACCAAAGGAAAATCTTTGGAAGAAATTGAAAAAGAATTTGTGAAAGCGTAAATTTGCAAATGCTCAAAATTGCTTACCATCCTATTTACAAACATCATTTACCAGAAGGGCATCGATTTCCGATGGCAAAATATGATCTCTTACCTCAGCAATTATTGTATGAAGGAACATGCGTAGAAGAAAATTTCTTTGAACCTGAAATTCCAAATAACAAGTACTTTTTTATGGTACATGATGCCGAGTATGTTTCTCATTTATTGAATATTACTTTAGATCAAAAAGCGGCAAGAAAAATTGGATTTCCTTTAAGTGAAGAATTAATCGCTAGAGAAATGATCATTGCTGATGGAACCATGAAAGCAAGTGAATTTGCAGTTAAACATGGAATTGCCATGAACATTGCAGGCGGAACGCATCATGCGTTTACCAACAGAGGTGAGGGGTTTTGCATGTTAAACGATCAAGCAATTGGAGCTAGATATTTATTAGAAAAAGGATTGGCAACAAAAATATTAATTGTTGATTTAGATGTACATCAAGGAAATGGAACTGCAGAAATATTTAAAAATGATTCGGCTGTATTTACATTTTCAATGCACGGAAAAAGTAATTATCCGTTTCATAAAGAAAAAAGTGATTTAGATATTCCTCTAGAAAATGGAACGAAGGATTTAGAATATTTATCAATTTTAAAAGAAACCTTACCCAACTTAATTAAAGAGCAACAACCAGATTTTATCTACTATCTCTGTGGTGTAGATGTGATTGAATCAGACAAATTAGGGAAACTTTCTTTAAGTATAGAAGGTTGTAAAGAAAGAGATCGAGTTGTTTTACAAACATGTAAAGAATCTAATATTCCAGTGATGTGTAGTATGGGTGGTGGATATTCTAAAGACATCAAAATCATAGTAGAAGCACATGCTAATACTTTTAGGTTGGCGCAAGATATTTTCTTTTAATTAAGACCCAATTCTTTTCTTAAAGTAGCGTCTTTTAAACTATTCTGACTCCAATAAGGCAACATTTTTTGTTGCTTTAAAACGGCACGAGTAGTTCTTAATTTTCCATCAAATGCAGAAGGAAAAGTTTCAAACCAGCCGATAATTTTATAAGGTGCTTTGTTTTCAAAAACAATGCGCATTGTTCTTTTCAATTGAACGTATTCTATTTTATATTCCATTAAGTCCCCACCAGGTAAATCTTCTTTATCATACGAATTTAGCGTGGTCTTAGCTTTAAAAGATTGTAATGGTAAATGTTTCATTTGAATATAATTCGCAGGAGGAATAAATTGAACATTTCCTTTTGGTAATAATGTTGGATTCATTCTAAGTACCGTAAAAACTTCATCTTCTAAAAATGATCTTTTTATTCTAGTAGTTTTATCACCTTCTTTTTCAAAATAAGAACGATGTTCTACTTTGTAATCTGTATTAAAAATGAGATTAAATTGTGTGTAAATTGTTCCACACCACTCTTGTGAAGAGGCAGAAACTTTTAATGATTTTGGAAATTGACCTCTATCAATAGGAGTAAAGACAGAACTAAATAAAGAATAATCATAAACTCCAGTCGTGAATTTTTTTAACTGAATGTTCTTTAAAATCCAAGTAGAACTTTTACTGGTATAGGTCTCATTCTTGACTTGTTTATCCGTCAGAAAATCCTCGGTAACAAAAACACTTACAAGTTGTCCAGGGTGATTTTCTTTATATCTATTTTGTGATACCTCATAAACATTTACTTCGGCTTTTCCTTGTGTCCAATAAGAGTTTGACGCAACATCATTTTTTTGAGCAAGTATCTCTCCAGAGAAAACTAGAGCTATCAGAAATATTAAAATGGATTTTTTCATAATTTTGAAAGTATATCAGTAAAGATAAAGAATTCAAATTCTTTCTTTAAAAGTTGAAATGAAGGTATGCAATAACTGCTGAAATTTGTATTTTAGTTCTTTGATATGCTACACGAATTAAAAGACATTATCCGTTCTGCTAAAATTGCAAAAACCCATGGAGTTAAAACGGTTTTAGCTTCTGTTGTTTCTTTAGAGGGCTCTTCATATAGAAGGCCAGGAGTTAGAATGTCTATTCAAGAAAATGGAAAAATGATTGGTGCAGTTAGTGGAGGGTGTGTAGAAAAAGAAATCTTAAGGCAAGCTCAAAGTGTTTTTGAAACAAACACTCCCAAATTGATGGAATATGATGGTCGTTATCGATTAGGGTGTGAGGGAATTCTTTATATTTTAATTGAACCTTTTAATCCAGAGGATACTTTTTATGAAGCCTTTGAAAAACAATGCAACGCTAGAAAACCCTTTTCAATCAATACTTTTTATTCTAAAGAAGAATCCAATAGATTAATAGGAGGATCTGTTTTTAATTTTTCAGAAGTTCTTTTTTCTGTTTCAGAGGTTGTGACTGAAGAAAATTTAGATGTTTTTTCTCAAACGGTAAAAGCTGGTTTTAAATTAATTATAGTTGGATCTGAACACGATGCTGTTCAATTATGTAACTATGCTTCAACAACTGGTTGGGAAGTCGCTATAGTTGCTCCAACAGATGATCCAAAAGCAATTGATAATTTCCCTGGAGCTTCAGAATATTTAGGAATCGATGCAACTACATTTGGTAACCTAAACTTTGATTCTCAAACTGCTATCATGTTAATGACCCATAGTTATGTGAAAGATTTAACCTATTTATCAGAACTTGTAGAAAAAGATATTAGATATATTGGCTTATTAGGACCCAGCAAAAGAAGAGAGAAATTATTGAATGAATTATTAGAAAAAAACGAACTCCTCTCTGAGAATTTCTTTGCTAATATCTATGGTCCTTCCGGAATTAATATTGGTGCAGAAACTCCACAAGAAATTGCTATTTCTATTCTTGCTGAAATATTATCTGTTTTTAGAAATCAAAAACCCATATCTTTGAAGGATAAACAAACCGGAATACATCAATAATGTCTAAAACTGCTATTTTAATTCTTGCTGCTGGAGAATCCAAAAGAATGGGTGAGCCAAAACAATTGTTACCTTATAATGATTCAACTTTATTAATTCACACAATTGAACAAGCAGCGCCTCTAAAATACTCAGACACCTTTATTATTATTGGAGCTCATTTCTCTGATATTTTTAAATCAATTAGAAGTCAAAAAGCTACCGTTATCAAAAACAATAACTGGGAAGATGGTATGGGCAGCTCTTTAAGTAAAGGAATAGAGTTTATAAAAAAGAAAGATAAATACGATAGAGTTTTAGTTACTTTAAGTGATTTACCTCTAGTAACTACAGAACATTATGAAGAATTAATGGCGTTATCTGACTCTTCTGGAAAACGAATTGTTCTTACTAATTATGATGAAGTTGCAGGTGTTCCGGCAATTTTTGACAGATCATTATTTAATGAATTAACTATTTTATCAGATGATGAAGGAGCGAAACCTGTCGTAAAAAAATACAAAAAAGAGGTTTTAAAAATGAATTCTAAAACCCCGTTTTTTGATGTTGATACCAAAGAAGCGTATCAAAAATTATTGAAATTATCCTAAAATTTTACTTTTAGAAGCATCTAACTGATTTATAAATGGCTGTTTTAACAGTCGTTTTCCTGTAGCTACTTTAATGGCGTTAGCAACAGCACCTCCTGCTGGTGGCAGACCTGGTTCTCCTATGCCTGTTGGTGATAAATCATTTTCAACAAAAAAGGTGTTTACCTGAGGTGTTTCTTGCATTCTTATTAAACGGTAATTATCAAAATTTACTGCCTGTGGCGCCCCATCTTTAAAGTTAAAGTCACCATACATTGCATGTCCGATTCCGTCCAGTACTCCACCTTCAACTTGATTCTTAGCTCCCAAAGGGTTTACAACGATTCCACAATCTACTGCTACCGTTATGTTTTTAACAACTGGCATCCCATCTTTCATTTCAATGTCTGCCACTTCTGCTACATGTGTGTTATGACTATAATAAGCAGCAAAACCTTGATAGGTTCCTTCTGGAACTTTACCCCAGTTAGATTTTTCTACCGCTAACTTAATCGTATTTTCCATTCGTTCTCCAGAATATTGAATATTCTCATCTGTAGTTCCTTTTACATTTTGAAGTAACTCTAAAAGCAATGTTGGATGATCTTTACCTAATTCTTCTGCTAGTTCACTAAAAAAACTTTGCTCAGCAAAAGCTAAGAAATTTGTGTAGGGTGCTCTCCAGGCTCCAGTAGTCATTTTACTTTGGTAATTTCCAGTACTTACTTTATAATTAGGAATACATCCTGCTGGGAAAAAATTAGGAATTAATCCATACATATTGGCATTAATCGCTGCTTCTTTAAGATGATATCCTGTTATTTTTCCGTCTTTTAAAGAGGCTTTAATTCTATATTTAATTGCAGGCCTGTAGGTTCCTGCAGCCATATCATCTTCTCTAGAGAAAACTACTTTTACTGGTTTTTTAGCTACATCTGAAATTTCTGCAGCTTCTAATGCGAAGTCACTGTACAATCTTCGTCCAAAACCACCACCCATGCGAGTCATCTCTACATGAACTTCTTCAGGTTTTCTTTCAAACATTCCTGAAACTAATGATGATAACCAAGCTGGAGTTTGAACCGGTCCAACCAAGTGAATTTTTTCAGCAGTTACATTCGCATAAAAATTCATGGGCTCCATACAGTTGTGAGGTAAGAATGGAGATTCATAGGTTTTTTCAATCACCTTGTCTGCTTGCGCAAATGCTTTTGTTATATTTCCATCTTCTCTTCTAGTGTCAAATTTATTTCCATCAAGAATTTTAAACAATTCTTTATCATGATCTTCAGTGCTCTCTAATTTGGTTTCATCTCCCCATTCTGCTAGTAAAGCCTTTTTACCTTTCATTGCAGCCCAAGTACTGTTTCCTATAACAGCAATTTTGTCAGTAACTCTGGTAAAGCCAATTTTTCCGTCTAACAATTTAATCTTATCCCCAAATCGGATAACATCAATTACGCCATTGACAGCTCTAGCTTTAGAATCGTCAAAACTAACGAGTTTTTTTCCAAAAGCGGGAGGTCTTAAAACCGAGGCATAAACCATTCCTTCGGATTTATAATCTAAACCAAACAAAGGTTTTCCAGTTCTAATTTTGTCAATGTCTACATTCTTAATATCCTGTCCAATAATTTTATAATCTTTGGATTCTTTCAATTTTACGTTTTCTGGAACTTCTAAACCAGCAGCTTCTTTTACAACTTCGCCATATCCTAATGTATCACCATTTGAATTTGTTATAATTCCTTCTGAAGCAGTACATGTTGATGCATCAACTCCCCATTTAGCTGCAGCTGCATTAACTAACATTTGTTTCGCGGTTGCCCCTGTTTGTCTTAAAGCATCCCAACCAAAACGAATTGATTGACTTCCACCAGCAACTTGTCTTTGATAGTTTTTAGTATCTAAAGCTCCTTGAGCAACATTTACTTTGTCCCAGGCAACATCTAACTCTTCTGCAATAATCATAGGCATAGAGGTTTTTACTCCTTGACCAATTTCTGGATTAGGTGAAAAAATTGTAACATAGCCTTCTTCTGAGATTTTGATAAATGCATTAAAATCATTAAAATTTAACTTAGATATATCTACAGGTGGCACTGCATTTGGTTTACAAGCGTTTAGTAAATTAAACCCAATCAACATTCCTCCTCCTGCAAGTACTGAGGTTTTTAAAAAATTCCTTCTACTAAAATTAAGTGAATTATTTTGAGATTCCATGTTTTTGATTTTAGTTGATTATGAGTTTTTCGCAGCTACTTCCACTGCTTTTTCAATTCTATTATAAGAAGCGCATCTACATATATTACCATGCATTGCCTCTCTTATTTCTTCTTTTGTTGGGTTTGGATTTTCCTTTAAGAAAGCAGAAGCTGTCATGATTTGGCCAGCCTGACAATAACCACATTGTGGTACATCAATTTCTTTCCATGCTTCTTGAACAGGATGGGTTCCGTTTTCAGAAAGTCCTTCAATAGTTGTGATTGATTCTCCTGAAATAGATGAGATTGGCAAAGAACAACTTCTAACGGCAATATTGTCTAGATGAACAGTACAAGCACCACATTGTGCTATACCGCAGCCAAATTTGGTCCCTACCATATCGAGTTCATCTCTGAGAACCCATAAAAGAGGTGTATCTGCGTCTGCTGTTACCGTAGTTGTTTTACCATTAATTTTTAGTGTATAGTCTGGCATAATTTATTGTTTAAGATATCGATTGATAAGTTACAAAAACTTATAATTATTCATGATGTTTTTTTATGACGAATTAGTTTTTATGATTGATTTAACATCTTTTAACCCAATACAGAGTACTACAATAATTGAAATTATGATAACAGCAACCATACAATGAAGTTAAAATAGTATTGTTTTTAAAAGATTTAAACTACTTTAGTAACCAAACAAAAAAAATGCTTTGCTTGTTAAAGTGAATGAATCAATTTTCTTTGTTATTAATTTTTATGACTAATAGGCGATGAAACTAAACTTTTCAGTTTTAATGACTGTGAGAAAATCATTATGGTTCAGCAAGAAGAAGTGATGAATCCAATTGTTCTGAAATCTTACCTTGTAAATGGGATTGATAAAAGACAGGATGGAAGTATTTCTATTGATTATCAAAAATTTACGTTGTTACCAGGGCTTATAGAATCTGATGTGCTTCAAACGATTCAAGCATTACCAAGCATCCTTAGTGTAGATGAAACAGTATCAAATTTAAATATAAGAGGAGGTTCTCATGACCAAAATTTAATCCTTTGGGATGATATTAAAATGTATCAATCTGGTCATTTTTTTGGGTTGATTTCGAGTTTTAACCCACAAATTACCCAAAAAACCATACTAATCAATAATGGAACCGATGCTTCTCTTACAGATGGTGTTTCTGGAACAATTCATATGCAGAGTAATAAAGAAATCGAATCAAATTTTAAAGGAACTTTTGGAGTCAACTTTCTTTCTGCTGATTTCTTTACAAATATTCCGTTAGGCAAAAAATCTTCCTTACAATTTGCTGGCAGAAAATCTATAGATGATTTTATTAGAACTCCTACTTATGAAACGTATTTTGATAGAGTAACACAAGATACAGAAGTGCAAGACAATATCTCTGAGACAACAAGTTCTAATCAAGCGTTTAATTTTTATGATACATCATTAAGATGGCTCTATAACCCAACAGACAAAGACTTTATTCGATTTAATTTTATATTGATAAATAACGATTTAAACTTTGATGAAACGGCCCTCTTAAATGGTGCTTTAGAAACCCGAAGAAGCAGAGTGTCTCAAAATAGTGTTGGCTTTGGGATTCATTATAGAAGAAAATGGAATGATCATTTGACTACTGTATTTAACATATATGAAACAGATTATAAATTACAAGCGATTAATGCAAATGTACTTGCAGAACAACGTTTTTTACAAGAGAACATTGTTTCCGAAACAGGAGCAAAGATCTCTGGTTTATACACTCAAAACCTCTGGAGATTTAAGACCGGTTATCATTTTATTGAATCTGAAGTTACGAATCTTAATGATGTCGATTTACCACGATTTTTAAGACTTAAATCAGAAGTTTTAAGAGAACATGCTGTATTTACTCAGGCAAAATATGAAAACCGTACTAAAGATTTTTCTATTCGATCTGGTATAAGACTCAATTACTTAGAGAAATTTAAAAAGCTCATTATAGAACCACGTTTGAATATCCGTAAGACCTTAGGAAGTCATTTAGAAATTGAGGCCTTGGGTGAAATAAAACATCAGAACGTGTCTCAAATCATTAACTTTCAAAATGATTTTTTAGGAATTGAAAAAAGAAGATGGCAGCTTGCTGACAACGATAGTATTCCTGTTATTGAAAGCAAACAAGCATCCATAGGTTTCTTATACAAAAAAAAAGGTTGGTTAATAGACACAAAAGCTTACTATAAAAGGATTGATGGTATTACAACACAAAGTCAAAGTTTTACTACAAAATATGAGTTTCAAAGAGAAAAAGGAAGTTATAATGTTTTTGGTATTGAATTTTTATTGAGAAAAAAAATCAACAATGTAAATAGTTGGTTGAGTTATTCATACATGAAAAACACCTATACTTTTGAAACTCTAGAAGAAATAGAATTCCCTAGTAACTTTGACATCCCACATTCTATTACTCTAGGTAGTACCTATAGTAATGAGTCTTGGAATCTATCAGCAGGATTAAATTATAGAATAGGAAAACCTACCTCCATTCCCTTGTTAGGAAACGAAATAATTGATAACCAAGTTAACTTTGATATTGCAAATAATACTAGATTAGAAGATTACTTCCGCCTAGACGCTTCTGCTCTTTATAAATTCAAGATTAATAAAACCTTTCGTTCTGAAGTAGGTGCATCAGTTTGGAACATATCCAATAGAGAAAACCTCATCAATAATTATTATAAAATTGATAATGATAATAATCCAGTTAAATTTTCAAGGTTTTCATTGGGCATAACAACTAATGCTGTTTTTCGCGTGTTTTTTTAGTACTAAAATTCGTCTGTTTTTGTATTGAAAAGACGTTTTTTGCTCACTTCAATTACTATCTATTTGATTCTAAAGAATAAGAATTATTTTGATATAAAAAAGCCAAGACTTTCATCTCGGCTTTTCCTTCATAGCAAACTCCCCACATTATTTTCCTCCCAACATTAACAACTCATTACAAACAACTTCTGTAATGTATCTTTTTTCACCCTCTTTGGTTTCATAACTTCTAGTGGTAAGTTTTCCTTCTATGGCAACTTCACTACCTTTTTGAAGGTATTTTTCTACAATCTCTGCTGTCTTATTCCAGGCTACAACATTATGCCATTGTGTGTCAGTTACTTTTTCGCCTTGTGCGTTCTTATAACTTTCATTGGTAGCAATTGAGAGTTTTGCTAATTTTTTACCACTTTCTAAAGTGATGATTTCTGGATCGTTTCCTAAATTTCCAATTAACTGTACTTTGTTTCTTAACGTACTCATAAGATAAGGTTTTGTGCACTATGCCTTTATTTACTCAGTGCAGGTTTATAATTTAATTTCTGTCGAACGGTTGTTTCGTTTTGACATGGCAAAGATGTGACAACTTCAAAACTATATTCGGTTACAAAGCACTTACTTTCGGTTGTAAATATTTGTAGTCGTTTGTAAACGAATAATTTGTACTTTAGTAGAATAAAACACAAGCTATGGAAACAAAACAATGTCTAGAATGTGGAGATCCTGTAAAAGGAAGAATTGATAAAAAATTCTGTTCCGATTATTGCAGAAACGCTTACAATAACAAAGTCAATAAAGACAGTAAAAACCTCATAAGAAATATCAATAATAGGCTGAGAAAAAATCACAAAATACTCGTGCAACTCAATCATTCTGGTAAGACAAAGGTTTCTAGAGCAAAGTTATATGATAAGGGATTTGATTTTCAGCTTTTTACTTCTATCTATAGAACAAAAACAGGAAACACTTACTTTTATGTATATGATGAAGGCTATTTAGCCTTAGAAAATGGGTTGTATTTATTAATTAAAAGAGAGTCTTAAGAATGAGGAGTTTTAAGAATAAAATAATAATCGTAATAATCGTATTAGTTATAATAGCGTTTCGCTTTTATAAAAAATATGAGAGAAAGGAGAAACAAAAAATTGATCAGCTAAGAGCTACCGAACAATTTTTAAGATACAAAAAGCATCAAGATAGTTTGCGTTTAAAAGATTATGAAAAAGCTGTTAAAAAAAGATCAGACTCTTTAGATTTTATTCGTAAATCTAATTTTGATGATGGAATGAAAAAACTTAAAGAAGCTCAAAAAAGAATTCAACAAGAAATTGATAATGAAAAAAAGAACTAGTTATTTCCAACTATTTCCCTTCATTTTTAGTGCAGCTTTTAAAACATCTTTCTGACTTATTTGTCCGATTAGTTTTCCATTTTCAATAATTGGAAAACGTCTTCTTCCGGAGCTGATAAATTTAGTTGCGGCATCAAAAATATTCATGTTCTTGTCAATAGTTTCAACTTCTGAAACCATATTATTTTCTACAGAATGACTATTATCCATCGGCATATTATAATATTTACTATCAGAAATGTGCTTGATACAATCGGTTTCAGAAATAATTCCAATTAACTCATTTTTGTCATTTACAACGGGTCCACCAGATATTTTATACTTGATTAAAGTAGCTATAACATCATGTATTGTTTGAGCAGGTTGAAAGGTAATTAACTTCGTTGTCATGTAATCTGACACTAAAATTTGTTCTACTGGTTTAGAAATAGTTTTATTTCTTTTCCCTTGAAAATTTATAATTCCCATGATGTTAAATTTTGATTCCTTTAAATGTACTGATTTTTAAATATTTACAATATTATATTCTCTTTTTTTTTATTTAGTACATTTATACAAATTATTCTTTATGAAGAAATATACATCTATAATTTCCTTAGCGATCGTAATTTTTGCTGCTTTATGGGGTTTTTATGACATGAGTCCTAGTTTTGTAAAAGAAGCTAAAAGCACTACTGATTTTTCTGTAGAAAAGGCATTGACTCATTTAAAAGAAATCTCAAAGGAAACGCATCATGTTGGAACAACTGCTCATAAAGATGTTCAGAACTATATCATATCGGAGTTAAAAAACCTAGGATTAAACCCTACTGTTCAAACACAAACCATCGTTAATAAAAAATGGTTTGCTGGTACAACTGCTGAAAACATTATTGTAAAAATTGAAGGCTCTAAAAAAGGAAAATCTTTATTACTCCTATCACATTATGATTCAAATCCGCATTCTGCTTTGGGGGCTAGTGATGCAGGTTCTGGTGTCGTGACCATTTTAGAGGGTTTAAGGGCGTTTTTAGCGAATAACAAACAGCCAGAGAACGATATCATTATTTTGATTTCAGATGCTGAAGAATTGGGCCTCTTGGGTGCCAAGGCTTTTGTAGAATATCATCCGTTAGCAAAAGAAGTTGGATTGGTTTTAAATTTTGAAGCAAGAGGTAGTGGCGGACCAAGTTATATGTTGTTAGAAACCAATGGAAAAAACAGTAAGATGATTACTGAGTTTTTGAAAGCGAATCCTTCTTATCCAGCTTCAAACTCATTATTATATAGTGTTTATAAAAAACTACCGAATGATACTGATCTCACTGTTTTTAGAGAAAATGGAGATATCAATGGATTCAATTTTGCTTTTATTGGTGATCATTTTGATTATCATACAGTACAAGATTCTTATGAGAGATTAGACAGAACTACCTTAGCGCATCAAGGAGATTATTTGATGAATACACTCAACTATTTTTCAAATTCTAATATTGACAATTTAAAGAGTGAGATTGACTTGATTTATGTGAATTTTCCTTTTATCAAGTTGCTAACCTATCCTTTTTCTTGGGTAATGCCATTATTTTTAATTACTCTGATTGTCCTATTAATTCTTGTTTTCTTTGGAGTCTTATTGAACAAAATTCAGATAAATCAATTACTCATTGGTTTTATACCTTCTTTAATGTCAATAATTTTATGTGGCGGTGGCTCTTATCTAGTTTGGAAATTAATCTTGATGATTCATCCTTCATATAAAGATATGCTCCATGGTTTTACTTATAATGGCTATTGGTATCTGATCGCTTTTGTTTGTTTTAATATTTGGCTATTGTTTTTTATCTATAAAAAATTTACAAAAAAAGAGAATACAAACAGTCTTTTAATTGCTCCAATAGTTATTTGGTTGCTAATTAATTTTCTGATTCAAGGAGATTTTAAAGGAGGTGGGTTTTTAATTATTCCTGTTATAATAGCAGAACTTATTTTAGCCATTTCAATTTTTTATAAGCCCACTAAAAAAAGTTTTTCTATCTTATTTGCATTACTTTCTATTCCTACTATTTATATCATCGCTCCATTAGTTAAATTATTTCCTGTTGGTTTAGGGTTAAAAATGCTATTTATAAGTGGCTTATTTTTAGCATTACTTTTTGGTCTATTATTGCCCGTGATTAATGCCACAGAGTCTAGAAAAGCATTTAGAAAATTGGCTGGGTTTTTAACTGTTCTTTTCTTTGGTTTAGCAAGTTTTAATGCTGGATTTGATGTTGATAACAGAAAACCGAATAGTTTAGTGTATGTACAAAACTTAGTAGATTCTACCTCTTATTGGGGAACATACAATACGGTTTTAGATGACTATGTTTTGCAAAAAATTAGTGAGTATCCAACAAAAGGGGGGATCATTTCTGCAGAAACAAAAAGCAAATACAATACCCGATTTACCTATCATAAGAAAGCTATAAATAAACCCATTAAGGCGTCTGATATTTTTATAAACACTGACACTATTATTAATAATGAAAGAGTTTTAGATTTTACTATTACTCCAAATAGACACATCAACAAATACGAGTTAAGTGTTACTGATAGTTTATATTTCAATCACTTAATGGTGAATAATATTCCTGTAAATGATGGGAAATCATTCTCTATAAAAAGAGGAAGTTTTTTAATCTATCATATGGCTAACTCGGACGATGTGTTGCAAATAAAATTAACAATTTCTGAAGAATCAAAGCCAGCTATTGTATTGAATGAAATTTCCTGCGATTTATTAAGTAATCCTCTCTTCTCAATTAAGCCAAGGTCTGAAGCGATGATGCCAATGCCATTTGTATCTAACGATGCAATTATGCAAACCCAAAAAATTCAATTTTAAACAAAAACCTCAAGCTATCAACTTGAGGTCTTTATATTTTAAAAGAATCGTATGCTATTTTATTTCGGAAACACGTAAAGTGTTTACCATTCCTCTTTCTTCAACAGGCATAGAAGTTAAATTGATTACAATATCACCAGACTTCACATATTGTTTTTCTTTAGCAATTCTATTAATATCTTCAACGGTATCATCAGTACTTAAATGTTCGTCATAAAAAAAAGCTCTCACTCCCCAAAGCAGATTAAGTTTTCCTAAAATTCTTTTTTGTGTTGTAAAGGCTAAAACGTGTGTCTGAGGTCTCCAAGCAGAAATTTGAAATGCTGTATATCCACTATTTGTTAAAGTACAAATTGCTGCGGCATTAGTATCATTTGACATTAATGCTGCGTGATGACATACTGCTTTTGTAATAAATCTATCTGTTCTAATATGTGGCGCTTCGTGTGGAACTTTAATTAAAGGAGAATTCTCTACACTCATAATTATTTCGCTCATCTTTTGAATAACTCTTATAGGATGTTTCCCGACTGAAGTTTCTCCAGATAACATTACTGCATCTGCACCATCCATAATTGAATTGGCAACATCATTGACTTCTGCTCTTGTAGGAACAGCGTTTTCAATCATTGTCTCCATCATTTGTGTCGCAATAATTACAGGAATACGTGCTTTTTTAGCTCTCATTACTAATTTCTTTTGAATTAGTGGAACTTCTTGCATTGGTATTTCTACTCCTAAATCACCACGAGCAACCATCAATCCATCACAATAAGGTATTAATGAATCTATGTTTTCAACTGCTTCTGGTTTTTCAATTTTAGCAATTACCGGAACTCTATAGTCTGAATTTTGAGCAATTAAATCTCTAAGGATTCTTAAATCTTCTGGAGTTCTTACAAATGATAAGGCAATCCAATCAACATCTAAGCTTAATGCAAAAATGGCGTCTTTTCTATCTTTTTCGGTTAATGCTGGTAATGAAATGTTTGTGTTAGGTAAGTTCACTCCTTTTTTAGAAGATAAAACTCCACCTACGATAACTTTGGTAACTACATTTAATTTCTTGTCAGTAGAAACTACTTCAAACAATAATTTCCCATCATCAACTAAAATCTGTTCACCAGGTTTTACATCTCTTGGAAAATTTTGATAGGTCATAAATGCCTTTTGTTTGTTTCCAATACATTTTTCTGTAGTAAAAACAAACTCATCACCATCTTCTAATGTAACTCCTTCTTCCATCACTCCAACACGAAGTTTTGGTCCTTGTAAATCAGCTAAAATAGCGACGTTGTAGTTGTTCTCTTCGTTAATCTCACGTATTTGTTTTACGCGTTCTTTTACATCATCATAGTCAGCATGAGAAAAATTAATTCTAAAAACATTTACACCAGCTGTGGCTAGTTCCGTTAGAATTTCTTTTGTACTTGTTGCTGGTCCTAAGGTGGCAACTATTTTAGTTTTCTTGTTTTGTGGCATGTTTTAAAAAATTAAAAATTCTTTCGATTTTAAAGTATCTGTTTCAACTACATAAGATGTTACCACCTGATTAAGTTGGTTAATCTTATCTACTGTTTTATAAATTAATTCTTGGTTGGGTTCTCCAACTATTTTCAAAAAATAATCTACATTCTTCTTTTCTGGGATTAAATATGTTTTAGTTTCAGTACTTAAAACAATGGTATCCAATTCATTTGTTTTTTCTTCTTTGAAGCTATTCGCAATTAAATACCATTCAAAATCATATTTTTCATTAATGTAATTATAAATAGAAAATGATGCTTTTGTATTGTTGCTTTCAAAGTCTAAACTAAAGTCTGCTATTGAAAAAAGCGTGTTTAAATTGTTATTTAAAAGATATGCTAACTTAAAATCTTCTAATGCAGTATGAATACCAATTAATGTATAATTGTCTTCACAAAAATCCTCTAAATCTAATGAGTGAACTTGCATTAAGAATTTATATTAATTTAAATTAACTGTAAAACTTAGCTAACAAAATTACGGATTGTTTTAAGAAAGTAAGTAAAAATTAACGAAATCGTTATCGGTTAAGTGTTTTCAATCTGATCTTGAAAGCTATAATAAACTCTTTTTGATGCTTGCTCTTCTGCTTTCTTTTTAGAGGTAGCTCTACCCTTTGCAATCTGCACTCCATCAATACTAATCTTTACACTAAAATGTTTTATCGCTTCATTTCCAGTATCTTCATAGGTTTCGATATAATATTTTTTCTTTTGCTTTTGACACCATTCTATTATAAGCCCTTTATAGCTAGTGATTTTTCCTTCTAGTTTAGGAATATCCACATACGGGATAATCACTTTATCATAAATAAACTTATTGCAATAATTATATCCTTTATCTAAATAAATAGCCCCTATTAAAGCTTCAAAGATATTTCCATGAATATTATCCCCAATATTATCCTCAGCTATATTACTCTTCACAAATGAAATGAGGTTTAAGTCTTTTCCTAATTCATTTAAATGTTCTCTACTTACAATTTTAGACCTCATCTGAGTTAAGTAACCTTCTGACTCTCCTGGTACTTTCTTGTATAAATAAGAAGCAATTACCGATCCCAACATCGCATCTCCAAGAAACTCTAGTCTTTCATAATTAAAAGGCTCTCCTTTATCGTTTACCTTTTTTAAAGAACGATGTGTAAATGCTTTTTGATAGTAAATTATTTTCTTTGGAGTAAATTCCAGTAAATTTCGCATAGCATTGTAGAACACCTCATCATCTCCTTTAGATGACTGGGTTACTATTTTGAGAATAAAATTCATTAAATATTAATCGATTTTTTTGAATGCTACACAAGCATTATGTCCACCAAACCCAAACGTGTTACTCATGGCAACTTTGATCTCTCTCTTTTGCGCTTTATTGAGCGTTAGATTTAAATCTGGGTTGATGTTTTCATCAACAGTACTATGATTAATTGTTGGAGGTACTATTCCGTGCTTCATCGCTAAAATAGAAGCGATAGACTCAATAGCTCCAGCGGCACCTAATAGGTGACCCGTCATAGATTTTGTAGAATTAATGTTGATATTCTTTGCGTGATCACCAAAAACCTCCGAGATGGCTTTTAATTCTGCAACATCTCCTAAAGGTGTTGATGTTCCATGCGTATTAATATGATCAACGTCTTCTGGGTTAATTCCAGAATTTTCTAGACAATTTTTCATTACAGCAATCACTCCAATGCCTTCTGGATGTGGTGCTGTCATATGATAAGCATCTGAAGACATTCCTCCACCAATTACCTCGGCATAGATTTTTGCTCCTCTTGCTTTTGCGTGTTCGTATTCTTCTAAAATGATTGCTCCTGCTCCTTCTCCTAAAACAAATCCATCTCTTTCGGCATCAAATGGTCTTGAGGCAGTCTCTGGAGATTCATTTCTAGTTGATAATGCATGCATAGAATTAAATCCTCCCATACCTGCAATAGTTACAGCAGCTTCACTACCACCAGTTACAATTACATCACATTGTCCTAAACGGATGTAATTTAAAGCATCTATCATAGCGTTTGCAGAAGATGCACATGCTGAAACTGTAGTGTAATTTGGACCCATAAATCCATTTTTAATAGAAATATTTCCTGGAGCGATGTCTGCAATCATTTTTGGAATAAAGAAAGGGTTAAATCTTGGGGACCCATCTCCAGCAGCAAAGTCTAATACTTCATTCTGAAAAGTTTCTAATCCACCAATTCCTGCTCCCCAAATAACTCCAACTCGTAGTTTGTTGATTTTGTCTAAGTCTAACTCCGAATCTGCAATTGCTTCATCTGAAGCAACCATAGCATATTGGGTAAACTTATCCATTTTACGAGCATCTTTTCTGTTGATAAAATCTTCAACAGTAAAGTTTTTAACTTCACATGCAAAACGAGTCTTGAACTTGGTAGCATCAAAATGTGTGATAGGACCTGCACCGCTAACTCCGTTAACTAATGCGTTCCAATATTCTTCAATATTGTTTCCAATTGGTGTTAATGCACCAAGTCCAGTTACTACAACTCGTTTTAATTGCATATAAATGTTACTTTTTAGCTTCTTCTATATAGCTGATTGCTTGACCAACAGTACCAATGTTTTCTGCTTGATCGTCTGGAATCTGAATATCAAATTCTTTTTCGAATTCCATAATCAATTCAACAGTATCTAAAGAATCTGCTCCTAAATCATTAGTGAAGCTCGCTTCTGTAGTTACTTCATTATCGTCTACTCCTAATTTATCTACGATAATAGCTTTTACTCTTGATGCAATGTCTGACATAATCTATTAATTTTTAAATTTAAAATCGAAGCAAAAATACAAATCTTATTAGTTTAAACGAATTTTTACCCGAAAAATGAACTCTAAAGTAAATAATTTTATCGAATGTTTGTTTTAAAAATTACAATATCAACTATTATTCTTTCTTTTGTATTTGAAAACACTATAAATGAAGAGAGTTGTAATTTTTGCATCCGGTGCTGGTTCTAATGCCGAAAACATTATCAAATACTTCGAAAATTCTAGCCATGTCAGTGTACAAAAAGTGTTTTGTAATAAAAAAAATGCTGGAGTTTTTGATCGTTGTTTACATCTAAATATGCCTTGCGAATGGTTTTCTCGTGAAGAGTTTTCTTATTCTGAGGTTATCTTGAACAAATTAAAAGCTCAAGCCGACTTCATTGTTTTAGCTGGATTTTTATGGAAAATTCCTGAACCTATAGTAAAAGCTTTTCCAAATAAGATTATCAACATTCATCCGGCTTTATTGCCAAAATATGGCGGAAAGGGAATGTACGGAATGAATGTTCATAAGGCTGTTAAAGACAATCTTGAAAAAGAAACTGGTATTACTATTCATTTTGTTAATGAACACTATGATGACGGAGCAATCATTTTTCAAGCAAAAACTGAATTAGAAACTTCGGATTATCCAGAAGATATTGCACAAAAAATTCACGCGTTAGAATACAAGCACTTCCCAAAAATAATTGAAGAAACCATTTTAAAAGATGGCTAAGAAAAAATACTATGTTGTTTGGAAAGGAAAAGAAATGGGCGTTTTCTCTTCTTGGGATGTTACTAAAAAATTAGTGCAAGGTTTTGATGGGGCTTTATACAAATCGTTTAGTGATAAAATCGAGGCTGAAAAAGCTTTTAAAAAGAAGTTTTCTGATTATAAAGGGAAGAGTACTAAAAAACCTGTTTTATCTGCTACTGAAAAAGCAAGCTACGGACTTCCTATTAAACAAAGCCTAACCGTTGATGCTGCCTGTAGTGGAAATCCAGGGAAGATGGAATATCGTGGGGTTTTAAATCACAATAGGCAAGAGGTTTTTAAAAAAGGCCCTTATAATAATGGAACAAATAATATCGGTGAATTTTTGGCCTTAGTTCACGGAATTGCATTATTAAAAAAGAAAGGCTTACTTAAACTACCTATCTATTCCGATTCTAAAATAGCCATGTCTTGGGTTAAAAAGAAACAATGTAGAACCAATGTTGTTTTTGATGCTTCTAACAATGATCTGTTACAATTAATTCATAGAGCTGAAAAATGGCTTCAAGAAAATTCATATCAAAACCCTATTCTAAAATGGGAGACAAAAGCTTGGGGAGAAATTCCTGCTGACTTTGGAAGAAAGTAAACCTAAGCCATTACTGAGTTTATAGGAATAATATTTGCCTATCTCCTTGATTTTTTGTACTTTTGCGGTTATGATGTATTTACCACACGAAAGAAAAAATCAAAGAATCTTCACTTTTAGCTTTCAGGTTTTCAGAAACCAATCTGACAAATACATTCCTCCAACTTTATAAGTAATTTTTTACTAGCAGACTATTTGATAGTCATTTTGATCTACTAACTAAGCATTATTAATTTCTTAGTTATCCTTTGCTTTAGATTTTTCTGAGCAACTATTTTTTAATCATTATACATAAACCATATCAATCATGAAATTATTTCACGTGAAGCGAACGTCTCAATATGAGCATCGTTACAGCAAAAAAATGGGAATTCTAAAAACTAGGGTTACCTACATCAAGAAATATGTTCTAATCTTTCCTTTAAAAACACTTCATAAATATCGCGAAACTTATTACGGAGAAATCAAGAGTTGTTCTGATTGTTCTCTAACTGCATAAAATTATTCACCTTAAAACCCAAATATGAGACAGCTAAAAATCGTTAAGCAAGTTACCAAAAGAGATTCTAAATCATTAGATAAGTATCTACAAGAAATTGCTAAAGAGCCGTTAATTACTGCTGATGAAGAAGTAGAATTAGCTCAAAAAATTAAACAAGGAAGTCAGGTAGCTTTAGAACAATTGGTGAAAGCAAACTTGAGGTTTGTTGTATCGGTGGCAAAACAATATCAAAATCAAGGTTTAAAATTAATTGATTTAATAAATGAAGGAAATATTGGTTTGGTGAAAGCGGCAAAACGATTTGATGAAACGAGAGGTTTTAAATTTATCTCTTATGCAGTTTGGTGGATTCGTCAATCTATTTTACAAGCGCTTGCCGAGCAATCTAGAACAATACGGTTGCCTCTAAATAAAATTGGGAGCATTAGTAAAATAAACAAAGCTATGTCAAAATTAGAGCAAAGACATGAAAGAATGCCAAGTGCAGAAGAAATAGCAAATGAGGTTGATGTGTCTGTTGCCAACGTAAAAAGTTGTTTAAAGGCCAACTCTAGATCAGTGTCAATGGATGCTCCATTTAGAGAAGGTGAATCTTCAAATTTATATGATGTAGTTAGCTCTCATAAGTCTCCAAACCCTGAAAAAGTATTGATACAAGATTCTTTGAGAACTCATATTTCGATGGTTTTAAAAAGGTTATCTGATAAAGAAGCAACCGTTCTTGAAATGTATTTTGGTCTTAACACACATCAGCAAATGAGTTTGTCAGAAATTGGTGATCATTTTGAAATTACTCGTGAACGTGTGCGTCAAATGAAAGAAAAAGCAATTAAAAAACTTCGTATCAAAGACAGCAAAGAAGTATTACAAACCTATTTAGGTTAAAATTAGAAACCCTCAAGAGCTTTTCTTGGGGTTTTATTTTACTTATTCTTTAGCAACCTTCTTTCTATAATATCGATCAATAAAAGGGTTGATTATAAAAATTAAAACAAAGATAACTCTTGCAATTTCGATGGTAAAAAAAGCCATAAATCCTGCCAATCCCCAAACTATAACAGTATTAAACATTCTAGAAGCCTCCCAGTTTCTCTGAAGTTTACCCAAACCTGTTTTTCCTTTTTCTTTATTTGCAACAGCGTAAATCATGAAAAGAATCATCAGCGCTATCATAGAAAGGTTAATCGAATAAAATACAAAGGGTCCAATAAAATTAATTCCGTTTACATAAAAGGCTGTTGAAAAGGGTAATAAAACCACAAAAAAGAGCAGGAAAATATTAATCCAAAGTAATTTAGGGTTAAAACTTGTGAGGTATTTTGTAATCTTCATGTAATCAATCCAATAGAATGCAGTCACAAAAAAACTAACAACAAACCCTATAAAATTGGGGATCCTTTCTGCTAAAACTGCCCAAATTCCTGACTTATTTAAAGTGGTATAGCTTGGTACCGCAACCTCTAAGACCAATAAAGTCATAGCTATTGAAAAAACAGCGTCAGAAAATCCTAGAATTCTAGATTTGTCAAAAGATAATTTTTCCATTTGTTTTTTCTCAAATATAAAGTTTTTGTGACAAAAAAACCCAAGCGTAAAGCTTGGGTTTTCTTTATTATAATGATAAAGACCTCTCGACTGCGCTCGAGGTGACATTCTATTTTTAATTTATCCTTTGAAACTTGCCGATAAATATTCACGATTCATTCTAGCAATGTTCTCTAAAGAAATTCCTTTTGGACATTCTACTTCACAAGCTCCTGTATTCGTACAGTTTCCAAAACCTTCATCATCCATTTGTTGCACCATATTTAAAACTCTATCTGTTGCTTCAACCTGGCCTTGTGGTAACAATGCAAATTGAGAAACTTTTGCAGAAACAAATAACATGGCACTAGAGTTTTTACAGCTTGCTACACAAGCTCCACAACCAATACATGTTGCTGCATCAAAAGCAGTATCCGCATCGTGTTTATTAATTGGAATTGAGTTTGCGTCTTGCGTATTTCCTGAAGTGTTAACAGAAATAAACCCTCCTGCGTGTTGTATTCTATCAAAAGCAGATCTATCTACGATTAAATCTTTAATCACTGGAAAAGCGGTCGCTCTCCAAGGTTCAATAAAAATAGTGTCTCCATCTTTAAAGCTACGCATGTGTAATTGACACACAGTAACCATTGAGTCAGGTCCATGTGCTTGTCCATTTACAAACATAGAACACATTCCGCAGATTCCTTCACGACAATCATGATCGAAAGCAACTGGCTCTTCTCCTTTATCGATAAGGTCTTGATTTAATACATCTAGCATTTCTAGAAACGACATATCTGGCGAAACATCGGTCATTGGATACTCAACTATTTTCCCTGTATCTTTTGCGTTCTTTTGACGCCATATTTTAAGTGTAAGATTCATCTTTCTTGATTATTTATAGCTTCTTTCTTTAACTTTTATGTTCTCGTACTCCAACTCTTCTTTGTGCAATACAGCATCTTTAGGCTCTCCTTTAAATTCCCAAGCGGATACAAATTGAAATTCTTTTCTACGCATCGCTTCCCCTTCTGGTGTTTGGTATTCGTCTCTGAAATGTCCTCCAGCAGATTCTTCTCTTACTAAAGCATCTTTAGCAAATAATTCACCTAACTCAAGAAAATCTGCAACACGTCCCGCTTTCGCTAGCTCTTCGTTGTATTCATCAGCATTTCCAGGGATTTTAACTTCTTTCCAGAATTCTTCTCTTAATTCAGCAATTTCCGTAATCGCTTCTTTTAGATCTTTTTCATTTCTAGCCATTCCACATTTATTCCACATGATTTTACCTAATCGCTTATGGAAATGATCTACTGATTTTGATCCGTTGTTATTAACCAACTTATCAATCGTCTCGTTTACATTTTTCTCTGCTTCATCAAATTCTTTTGAATCTGTTGAAATAGGCCCTGTTCTAATATCATCGGCTAAATAATCACCAATAGTATAAGGTAAAACAAAATATCCATCAGCCAAACCTTGCATTAAAGCAGAAGCTCCTAATCTATTTGCTCCATGATCAGAGAAATTAGCTTCTCCAATTGCATATAATCCAGGTACTGTTGTCATTAAGTTATAATCAACCCAAATACCTCCCATGGTATAGTGAACAGCTGGGTAAATCATCATTGGAGTTTCATAAGGGTTTTGATCTACGATTTTCTCGTACATCTGGAATAAGTTCCCGTATTTATTCTTAACGATTTCTTGTCCTAATTTTCTAACTAGTGCATCATCATTTTCATCCAATCCTTTCACATGAGCTTGCTCTTTTCCATAGCGCATAAATGCAGATGCAAAATCTAAGTATACAGCTTCACCAGTTTTATTAACACCATAACCTGCGTCACATCGTTCCTTTGCAGCTCTTGATGCTACATCACGTGGCACTAAGTTTCCAAAGGCTGGATATCTTCTTTCTAAATAGTAATCTCTATCTTCTTCAGCAAGTTCTGTTGGTTTTAAAGAACCATTTCTAATTGCTTCAACATCTTTTAAGTGTTTTGGAACCCAGATACGCCCGTCATTTCTTAAGGATTCTGACATCAATGTTAACTTCGATTGATGATCTCCAGAAACAGGAATACAAGTTGGGTGAATTTGAGTATAACATGGATTCGCAAAATACGCTCCACGTTTATGTGCTTTCCAAGCTGCCGTTACATTAGATCCCATTGCATAGGTTGAAAGGTAAAATGCATTTCCATAACCTCCAGTTCCTAAAACAACAGCATGTGCTGAATGTCTTTCAATTTCTCCAGTTACTAAGTTACGAGCAATAATTCCTCTTGCTTTTCCATCAACAATCACAACATCTAACATTTCGTGACGTGTGTGCATTTTTATTTTTCCTCGTCCTATCTGACGATTCATTGCGGAATAGGCTCCTAATAATAATTGCTGTCCTGTCTGTCCTTTTGCGTAAAAAGTTCTTGAAACCAATACTCCACCAAAAGAACGGTTGTCTAACAAACCTCCGTAATCACGTGCAAAAGGAACTCCTTGTGCGACACATTGATCAATAATATTTGCTGAAACCTCTGCCAAACGATAAACGTTGGATTCACGAGAACGATAATCTCCTCCTTTTACAGTGTCATAAAAAAGTCTGTAAGTAGAATCTCCGTCTCCTTGATAGTTTTTTGCTGCGTTGATTCCTCCTTGTGCTGCAATTGAGTGCGCACGTCTTGGTGAGTCTTGAAAGCAAAATGCTTTCACATTGTATCCTAATTCTGCTAAAGTAGCAGCAGCCGAACCTCCGGCTAAACCTGTACCAACAACAATAATATCAATAAGACGTTTGTTTGCTGGATTCACAAGGTTAATATCGTTTTTGTGTTTTGTCCACTTATCTGCTAGTGGTCCTTGTGGTATTTTTGAATCTAAAGCCATTATAAAATCTGTTTTAGATGATGAAACAATGCAATAAAAATGAATCCTAATGGAATTCCGATTGCATATATTTTTGAAAATCTTTTCAATCCTTTTGTATACTTGTTATTTGCTCCAACTGATTGAAATGCTGAATCAAAACCGTGTAATAAGTGCAATGCTAAAAACACAAAAGAAATACAATAAGCAATCGTTCTAATATGATCGTGGAATTTATGAACCAACTCTTCATAATACCTGAAACCGCTATCGGCAACATTTGGGTCTATTAAACCTGTCATATCTCCTTGGATATATTTGATGTCTAATTCTGGAATCCAAAAATCAATAAAGTGTAATACCATAAAAGCCAAAATAGCTAGTCCACTCCAAATCATATTTCTGCTCATCCAAGAAGAGTTTGCGCCTCCATTGTTTTTTGCATATTTGATTCTACGTGCTTTGTTGTTTTTGATTTCTAAAACAAAACCCATCACAAAGTGAAAAATCACTCCAAAAATTAAGACCGGTTGTAATAAATATTGTATCACCCAAAAGGTTCCCATAAAATGGGATACTTCATTAAAAGTATCGGGGCTTACTACTGAAAGAATATTTATTGCAAAATGCTGTAAAAGAAAAATCATGAGAAAGAGTGCCGATAATGCCATGGCAAATTTTCTACCTATTGAAGAACTTAAAATTCCACTCATTTTTTCGTTAATTTATTGTGTATGCAAAGGTACAACGCAAACGTTTTCTAACCAAACCTTGAAAACTATTTTAGTTTGTATTTAGAATGATTATAATTACTTAAAAATAAAAAAATCTATTTGATGATTTTAATCTCTACTCTTCTATTATTATTTCTTCCTTCTTCGGTTAGGTTGTTATCTATTGGTTCCGATTCACCTAATCCAGCTACCGAAATTCTGTCTTTAGAAATTCCGCTATCTACAAGGTAGTTTCTAACTGCACTTGCTCTTCTGAATGACAAAGTTCTGTTTAATTTGTAGTCTCCAACACTATCTGTATGACCAATAATTTCAAACCTAACATCTAAAGGTTCACTTATTAATATTTTGGCCAAATCAATTAGGTGAGGATATGTGTCTTGAGTAAAATTATAATTACCAGACTCAAATTTGATCTTTTTTGATACGTTTACTGCAGTTAGTTTAGCTGCTTCTTTTTTAGGTTCTTCTATTTTTGTTGTTTTTTGTAAAGGCATTGGGCAACCACCATTTGAGGGAGACCCTTTTATTTGTGGACAATTATCTGCTTTGTCTAAAACCCCATCGTTATCAGTGTCGGTATAAGGACAACCGTTATTATCAATATACCCGGCGTCATTTGGGCAAGAGTCTTTATCATCTGGAATAGAATCACCGTCAGAATCAACAAAAGAAACTGACTCCGTTACTTCTATTTTCTTTTTAATCTCCTTTTTTCCAAGCTTTATAACCAGTCCAAAAGTATATAAGAAATGTCCGGTTTCATATAATTCTGAATCGTTAAAAGCGTTTTTAATTGTTGTACTAAAATCAAGCCCTAAACGATCAGATACCCATATCGTTGCACCTCCACCATAATTCGCAGTAAAAGTTCCTTTGTTGATGGTAAATCTACCCAAACCTGCATTCGCATAAATATTTAACCAAGAAAATTCAGGGGAAAAATTAAAAAGTTCGTTTAGATATAATTTTGCATTAACATCAAAAGCATAATACCCTTCGTTGTTGGGTAATTTTAGACCGTCTATAACCCCTGTAGATGCGTCCCACGAATTAAGACTTACTAAAGCCTCTATACCAAAAAGTCTACTGATTCTTTTTTCTATTGCAAGGGTTAACGGTATGTCTCCAAAGGCACTTTGATCTGTTCTAGAAAGTCCTCCAAATAGTTCTCCTGTACCGCGATTATCAACAATATTGGCTCCAATCTTGAAAGACCATTCATTCTTCTCCATAATAGAGTCTTTATTGTTGTCTTGTGAGAATGATTTTAAAGAACATAAAATCAATAAATAAGTGACAAATTTTTTCATAAGATTGATGTATTAAATTTAACAAACGAGATAAATATACTCGCTATTTAATTGAAAACGCTGTTTCTGCTTCGCCAATTTTTACCGTATACTTTCCTTTTGGTAAATAATATACTCCGTTTTGAGCTGCTGAAATAGAAGCATCTTTAAAGTTTCTTAAATAACGTTTTCTTCCTTTTTTAGAAAATGACACATCAAAAGTAGCTTCATTAAAACCGTTTTCGGATGCTATTTTAAAAGAATTTACTTTAACCTCTCCTAAATAAACATCTATCGTTGACTTTTTTGTTCTATTAGAAAAATAAGGAATGGTGATTTTTGGCGTATTTGGTTTTAACCATTTACTCCAAGTGCTTCCCCAGCCTGTTCTCTTTCTAATATTTGAAATAGAAAAAACATGCGTTTGTTTTGTGTCAAAATCATTTGTTACCAACTGCAAAGGTGCAATATTAGCTTTGTATAAGCTTCTACCGTGCGTTCCTAAAAGCAAATGTTTTGCTTCTGGTTGAATCACTAAATCATGAACTGCAACATTAGGAAGTCCGTTTGAAAAAGGAAACCATTTTGCTCCTCTTGATAGTGATGCATATGCTCCATTATCAGTTCCTAGATATAATAAATCTGGATTTACAGGATCTTCTTTAATTACATTGACTGGCGAAGTTGGAATATTAGTAGAAATATTTTTCCATGTTATTCCGTAATCATCAGACATGTAAACATAAGCTGTAAAGTCATCCCAACGATATCCGTTTAAGGTAACATACACACGCTCTTTTTTGTGCTGTGAAGCAATCACTCTGCTCACCCACAATTCTTTTGGAAATGAATCGGATATTCTTTCCCAAGATCCTCCACTGTTTTTAGAAATGTGTACGTGTCCATCATCAGAGCCTACATATAACAAACCAAATTTAAAAGGTGATTCTGCGATGGTTGTTAAAGTACCATAGGCAACATTTCCTTTTCTACCTCCACCGGTTAAATCTTCAGAAATAGTCTCCCAGGTATCTCCTTGGTTTAAACTTCTATGCAATTTGTTTCCTCCCAAATAAAGAATATCTTGATTGTGTTTTGATAAATGAATCGGTGTTTGCCAATTAAATCGATAAGGGTTTTCACCTAGCGTATGTTTTGGCTGAATCTTTTTCCTTCTACCGGTTTCTCTATTGATTCTAGAATAATTACCAAATTGATAGCCCGTATATACAATGTTTGGATTTCTTTCATCCACTTGAACTTGCATTCCGTCTCCACCCATAATTTCTTCGTATGGGTTTTGACCCGATTGATGCCAGCTCTTATCTATTTTAGCAGTATGCTTTGCCATCCAAACACCATTATCTTGCAAGCCACCATAAACATTATATGGTGTTTGATTGTCTGCATAAATTGCATAAAACTGCCCAACAGAAGGAACATTTAGTTTCGTCCAACTCTCTCCATCATCGTATGATAAATTCAATCCACCATCATTTCCATCAATTAAATGACCTTTTCTATTGGGGTTTACCCATAAAGATTGATGATCAGCATGTACATTTTCTCTACTGATAGATTCAAAGGTTTTACCTCCATCTTTCGATTTTAAAATAGGAACTCCCATGACATAGATTCCGTTTTTATCTTGTGGGTCTACACGGATTTCACCGAAGTAATATCCATAAGAAAAATACAAGTCATCTATTTGTCCTTTATGAGTTTTTTTCCAAGATTTTCCTCCATTAGTTGTCATAAAAACCTCAGCGCCTTCAACAGGTGTGTCAAATAGTAACGAGTTCGCATCTTCTAAGTATTTAGCCAAATCAATTGGTTTTACAGAACCTACTCTCACCATTTGTTTTACGTTTTCAGCTCTATATTTTTCTTGAAATCCGTTCGTTTTTAAATAACTATTTATTTTTTGGTCGGTTAATTTCAAGAATTCGTCTACAGACATTTTTTTAAAATCTTCTTTACTTAAAGTTTTAGAAGTTTCTTTTTTATTCACATCAGATGTTCTTCTAAACTGACTGTCGTGAAGAGCATATACTGTGTTTTCGTCATAAACCGTCAATCCAATTCTACCTACTCCATCCCCATTTCTAAACCCATTGTTTTTTGAGATGTTAGTCCAAGAATCTCCTCCATCTGTACTTTTAAAGATTGCTGAGTTTTTCCCATTTCCTTGAAAATTCCAAGCTTTTCTATCTCTTTCCCAAGAAGCAGCATACAATACATTTGGGTTTTCAGGAGCAGCAACCACATCTATAATTCCTGTGTCATTATTAATAAATAATGTCTTTGTCCAAGATTTCCCGCCATCAACTGTTTTAAAAATTCCGCGCTCTTCATTTGAAGAATATAAATGACCAATAACACCAACAACAACTTCATTCGCATTGTTTGAGTTGATGACAACTCTACTAATATGATGCGAATCTGCCAAGCCGATATGTTCCCATGTTTTTCCTTGATCTGTCGATTTCAACATTCCTATTCCGGCATAAGAAGAACGAGAAGAGTTTTTTTCACCCGTTCCAACCCAAATCGTTCCATTTTTCCAATCAATAGCGATATCACCTACATTTTGAGTTGGGCTAGAGTCTAGCAGAGGAGTAAAAGTGGTTCCGTTATTATTGGTATACCACAAACCTCCAGATGCATAACCTACATAAAATTCTGTTGGATCATTAGGGTTTACATCGATATCTGCCAATCTACCACTCATAATTGTAGGGCCAATATTGGTAAAAGGAATGTTTTTAATAATCGAAGTTTCTGTTAGTTTTTCCTTGTCTTGTAATGCCTTTTTAACAAGCATAGAGTTTGTTGCTGGTTGCTGTGCAGACAAGCAAATTGTGGTAAATATAAATACGATTCTAAAAATTGATTTCATGATGATTGGTTTGTTTGTAATAGATCTGATTTAAGTAAAACCAAAAATAACGAATAAATTTTTGATGTAGTTAATGACTTGCTGTTCATAACTCTTTTCTAATTTCTGAACTTATTTGACTAATTTGTAGCTTATTAACTAATTAAATTTTTTATTATGGGACTATTATATAGTTTGCTAATTGGAGCAATAGCTGGTTTTTTAGCAGGAAAATTAATGAAAGGTGGTGGTTTTGGAATTTTGATCAATATCATTTTAGGAATCATTGGTGGTTTTGTTGGTAGCTGGTTATTTGGACTTGCCGAAATCTCTATCGGTAGTGGAATTGTCAGCGATCTGGTAACTGGTGTTATTGGTGCGGTTGTGATATTATTTGTCGCTGGACTATTGAATAAAAAATAAGAAATTCTTTTTAAGAATTTTAATGAAAGAACTCACAAAATGTGGGTTCTTTTTTGGAAAAGAATAAAAAAGTCTTAATAAAGTTAACAAAACATTTATCGGTGTACCTTTGCACTACTATTCAGAAAAGACAATTCTTTTGTTTTTTCATAAACATTATAGATGTCATTTAAAGATTTAGGATTATCAGATGCTTTAGTAAAAGCTGTTGAAGAAAAAGGATATACAACTCCTTCTCCCATTCAAGAAAAAGCAATTCCACATATTTTAGCAGGTAAAGATGTACTTGCTTCAGCGCAAACAGGAACCGGAAAAACTGCGGGTTTTACCTTGCCTGTACTTCAATATTTATCAGAAACCAAACATCCGAAATTTAGACCATTACGTGCTTTGGTATTAACTCCTACAAGAGAATTAGCTGCGCAAGTATATGACAATGTAAGAGAATATAGTTCGTATTTAAACATTCATTCTGCTGTAGTTTTTGGTGGTGTAAAAGCGGCTTCTCAAATTGCAACACTTAGAAGAGGTGTCGATATTTTAGTGGCTACTCCAGGAAGATTGTTGGATTTACACGATCAAAAAGCAGTCTCTTTTAAACGAATTGATGTCTTAATTTTAGATGAAGCTGACAGAATGTTAGACATGGGTTTTGTTAGAGATATCAATAAAATCATCAGTTTTATGCCTGCTAAGAGGCAAAATTTGATGTTTTCTGCTACCTTTTCAAAAGACATTAAGCAACTTGCTCAAGGTATTTTAAGAAATCCTGTAATGGTTGAAGCGGAGCCTGAGAATTCAACTGCTGAAATGGTGACTCAAAAAGCCTATCAGGTTGATAAAAATAAAAAAACAGAAGTGGTTACCAATCTTATAAAAAACGGAAACTGGAATCAGGTTTTGATTTTTATGAGAACCAAACATGCCGCCAATAAACTAACTAAAAAGTTACTTCAATCTGGAATTTCAGCTGCCGCAATTCATGGAAATAAGAGTCAAGGAGCAAGAACAAAAGCCTTGTCAAATTTTAAAACCAACGATATTAGAGTATTGGTTGCTACAGATATCGCGGCACGTGGTTTAGACATTCCGTTATTACCACATGTCATCAATTTTGAACTGCCAAATATTCCAGAAGATTATGTTCATAGAATTGGTAGAACAGGAAGAGCTGGAGCAAGTGGAGAAGCGATTTCTTTAGTTTGTAGTGAAGAAACAGAATATCAAAGAGAAATAGAAAAACTGCTGGGCAAGAAATTGTCAACAGAAATTATAGAAGGTTACGAACCCACTGATAATGCGCCTCCAAAAAGAGCCGCTACTCAAACAAAAGGTTCTTTTAATAAGAATACTTCTGGGAGAAATAAACCAAAAAGGAAACCTCATTTTAAAGGAAACAAACCTTCATCTCCATCTGGACGAGGTAGAACAGGCGCTCCTAAAAAGAAGCGATATTAGCATACGTTTAAAGGCTTATTTATCGATTGTCTTAAGTTTTTATCTCAACATTTGTAACTAATTCTCAAGTTTCAAGTTGGTGTTTATTATTCATATCTTTGTTTTTTACTCAAAAAATACTCCATGAAATATCACCAAATAGATTCTCAGCTTTATATAAAGAACAGAAAAAACTTTATGGCTCAAATGAAGCCAAATAGTTTAGCTGTTTTTAACTCTAACGACATTTATCCTATTAGCGCAGACAGCACCATGCCGTTTGAACAACATAGAGATATTTTATACTTAAGTGGAGTAGATCAAGAAGAAAGTGTACTGGTTTTATTTCCAGATGCTCCTAAAGAAAAACATCGCGAAATCTTATTCTTAAAAGAAACTAATGAACATATTGCAGTTTGGGAAGGTGAAAAACTAACCAAAGAAGCTGCCTTGAAAACTTCAGGAATTAAGACGGTTTATTGGTTGCAAGATTTAGAAAAAATCATGTTTGAGCTTTCTACTCAATGTGATACTTTTTACATCAACACTAACGAACATTACAGAGCAAATGTAGAAACGGAAACCAGAGAAGATCGTTTTACAAAATGGTTGCTTGGAAAATATCCTGCGCATTCAGTTGCAAAAAGTAATCCTATTTTACAACGCTTACGTTCTGTGAAAGATCAGATTGAATTGGATTTGATGCAACATGCTTGTAATATTACTGAAAAAGGGTTTCGTAGGATTTTAAACTTTATAAAACCAGATGTTTGGGAATATGAAATTGAAGCCGAATTATTACATGAGTTTGTGAGAAATAGATCTAAAGGATTTGCCTATACACCAATTATTGCTTCGGGAAACAACGCGAACGTATTGCATTATATAGAGAACAATCAGCAATGTAAAGCAGGTGATTTAATCTTATTTGATATCGCCGCAGAGTATGCTAATTACAAAAGTGATTTATCTAGAACCGTTCCTGTTTCTGGACGATTTTCAGATCGCCAAAAAGAAGTTTATAACGCTGTAAACAGCGTGAAAAATGAGGCGACAAAATTATTAGTTCCCGGTGCTTTATGGGAAGAATATCATGTAGAAGTTGGAAAATTAATGACTTCCGAATTGCTTGGTTTAGGATTGTTAGACAAAGCCGATGTGCAAAACGAAAACAAAGATTGGCCAGCTTATAAAAAATACTTTATGCACGGAACTTCTCATCATATTGGATTAGACACGCATGATTATGGATTACTACATGAGCCAATTCAAGCGAATATGGTGTTTACAGTAGAACCTGGAATTTATATTCCTGAGGAAGGTTTTGGAATTCGTTTAGAAGATGATGTAGTGGTGCAAAAATCTGGAGAACCTTTTAATCTAATGGGCAATATTCCTATAGAAGCCGATGAAATTGAAGATATTATGAATTCTTAATTTTCTAAATTCGTAAAAACTTTATAATATGAAAATTAAATTAATCTTAATCTCATTTATATGTGTTTCTTCAAATACTTTCGCCCAGCGCTTGTTATCAGAAGAAAAGCGACAAGAGTATAAAAGCTATAGTTATGAAAATAATCAAATTATAGATATTTTTTCAGACTCATTCAACAATGGAAATGTAAATAATTGGAATATGGGTGTTTCTGGAGAAAGTAAAGGTAAAATTAAAAATGGCTCCTATTTTTATACAGCTAATTGGTCATCCAAAGAAAATTTTACTTATCAAGAAATTGATTTTGACACGAGTAAAGATTTCCAAATTGAAATTACGATAAGACCTGAAACAAAAAATAAATTCATAAAAATTCGCTTTGGAGCAAACGGAATATCAAATCATCAATTTTTATATAAAAGTGATTCAGAATATAGAATTACAGAGTTTAACAATGAGTTTGGCAGCAAAAGATCATATATAGGGCCTTGGTATTCAGGCAAAGGAATTATTAATCCAGGTACTTCTAATAAAATTACTATCCGCCATATTGATAATGGTTTTTATTTTTTTGTAAATGGTGTTTTTTTACAAAAAAAAATCTATATCAAAGCACTGCCTTGGTACGGTTCAAAAATCGGTTTTGTTGTAGATAACTTTTCTCGTGAAAACACAAACTCTATTTCTGAGTTTAAAGTTTCCTATTTAAAATAATAGTCAATTTTTTAAAGTTTATTGCTAAAAAAGATATTGATGGTTTAGTAGAAGCTTTGAAGAGTATATAGTTTAAGCTATTAGAAATATTAAGCCGTAATTCCTTTTAAGAAACCAATTGTTTTGGTGTTAAAATCTTCAGGTTGTTCTACGTTTACAACATGTCCACAATTCTCAACAACATATAACGTAGATTGAACATGCTCTTTTACCACTCTTTTGATAGACGGTAAAAACAAATGATCTTGTGCTCCCATCACATACAATGTTGGAATTTGAATATCTGTTGCTCTAAAAAAACGTAGCAAAGGATTGATTTCTGCCGTTAATTTAAACCATCTGATGAACTCTTTTTGGTACAATTTCTTTGCCTCGTTTGCAAAAAGAATTCTAGATTCTTTATGGTTTTTCTTCGGCATAATGATAAAAGCAAACAGCTTATATAATAACATATAAGGCACTACAGATTTGAAAACATTTCCGACACGCATCAGAATCTGAGAGCGTACATTTAGTTTTAAAATAGCACCACCCATGACCATACTTTCAACTAAATCTGGTCTTTTTTCTGCCAAGTTTCTGATCAAGATTGTTCCTAGAGAAATACCGATAAAATGAGATTTTTTAATCTCTAAATGCTCTAAAACCTCAATAATATCTTCGGTAATTGCATCAAAGGTGTACTCATCATTAAATGAGTCTTTGATTGTTGGCTTACTGTTTCCGTGGCCTCTAAGATCTAAGACAAGTACATTAAACTCTTTTTTAAACGCTCGTATTTGACGAAACCAAATAGAACTGCTTCCGCCAGCTCCATGGACAAAACTTACCCACTTTGTGGTGTTTTCGTTTAAATATGTATAATGATTCAGCATAATATAAGCGGCAAAGATACTCTTAATTTCTAGGATGCTGAAGATTCTGTAACAGCTGGATTTATTTTGCGCTGAAACAAATTCAATAGCACAAAAATAATCACTGCAGGAATTACCCATCCTAAACTTTGAGAAGATAGTGGAATCCATTCTGATATAGGTTTCAAAAAGTCTCCTATGCCTAAAGTGTTTAAAAAATCAGGAATACTAAATAAAAAGGTTGCAATTACAACTCCTTTGAATACTATAGGTGAAGCCCATTTATTTGAAACCACGTTTAAAAGAATTAAGATAATGGTAATTGGGTAAATAAACATCAATGCAGGAACAGCGACTTTAATGATAAAACTAACTTCAAAATGACCAATTAAAACCCCTAAAACACAACTTATAAAAGCGGTAATGATGTATGCTTTTTGAGAATCTTTAAAAACTCCTTTTGCGTAATCTGCAGCTCCAGTTACAATTCCGACTCCTGTGGTAAAACAAGCCAAGGCTACCAAAACACTTAAAAAAGAGGTTCCAATGGTTCCTAAGGTTTGCGTGCTTAAACCGGTTAGAATTTCAGTTCTTGAAGCGTCTTCTGGAAACGTAGAACTTAATAAAGCTCCACTAAAAATTAATCCGCCATAAATTAACAACAATCCTATTCCGGCAATAAACCCCGATTTGGTAATCAATTCTTTCTTAGCCTGATAAGAATTATGTTCTCTCATATGCAAAGAGATCACAATTACAGCTCCAACCACCACACCTCCAATAGCATCAAAAGTTTGATAACCTTCTAAAATTCCACTAACAAAAGGAACTTCATAGGTGTTTAAATTCATTACTTGTGGAGAGGATGATAATGCCAACGCTATAATTGCCAGTAAAATGATGACAATAATTGGCGTTAAAAACTTTCCAATTAGGCTTATAATCTTAGAGCGATTGATGACAAAAATGAAAATCAATATAAAATAAATAGTACTAGTTAATAACGAACTTGATCCAAAAAAAGGGTCAATTGCCATTTCATGAGTTACAGAAGCTGTTCTTGGTGCCGGAATTGTAACCGCAATTAGATAAATTAACACACAATACAAAGAACTAAACCAAGGCGATACTTTTTTTCCCAAATCGTATAAGGTTCCTTGAACTTTTGCATGCGCTAAAATTCCTAAAATTGGAATAAAAACTGCGGTAATAATAAATCCTAAAACCACCATCAACCATTGATTTCCGGAATTGACCCCTAAAAAAGGTGGAAGAATTAGATTTCCTGCTCCAAAAAAGAGTGCAAAGAGCGCAAATCCGCTCATCCAAATTTCTTTCGTTTTATTCATTTATGTGCGTTTTTTAATCAAAAAGAGTATAAAATTGACAATTATGTGCAAAATTCCAATCAAAATGATGATAAATTTAATTGTTGCAAAATAGAAAGCGATGGAAACCCAATGTTGTTCCATGTTTCCTAACACCAGGTTAATTAATCCAATATTTTCTATATAATCAAAGATTCCTGCTAAAAAAACTAGCCATATTAATCCATTTCCAATACTTAGAAAAGAGCTTTTAGACCATAATTTTTCATTCAGCTTATGAATTAAAAGTCCAATCAATGCTGTATAAGCAATCGGAAATAAGAAATCAAATCCCAATCCTAAAGACACGGCTATTTTTCCTTGTTCTCCCCAAGAATTTAAATACGACCCTGCAGTTTCTAAATCTTTTGACAATTCAAAAGAGACAATTCCTCCCGTACAGGTGTCATTTATTAAAAACTGATCCAAGTATTTTAACACAGCAATGCATATTACCGTAACAAACAAGAGTGTTCTTGTGAGTTTTTTTTCTTGATTTTTAGTAAGTTTAGAAAACGGTGATGAAAACATGAATTAAAGTCTCTGACAAATACGAAAGATACATATTTTTGCAAGATGGAAAAGTCGCTTTCTTTTAAAAATACAAAAGTCTCCTATTCCGATTTTGGAAAGGGTTCTGTGGTGGTATTGTTGCATGGTTTTTTAGAAAATTCTACCATGTGGAATGCTATAATTCCAGAAATTTCGAAAACCAACAGAGTACTTTCTATTGATTTATTAGGACATGGAAAAACGGAATGTTTAGGATATGTCCATTCTATGGAGGCCATGGCAGATGCTGTTTTTGAAGTACTAAAATCGTTACGGATTAGAAAAATTACACTGATTGGTCATTCTATGGGTGGTTATGTTTCGTTGGCTTTTGCTGAAAAGCATTCAACTATGATTAAAGGATTATGTTTAATGAATTCTACTTCTTTAGCCGATGATGAAGAACGAAAAGAATTAAGAGCCAGAGCGAATAAAATGGTGCAGCATAATTTTAAGAACATGGTACAAATGTCTTTCACTAATTTGTTTAGTGAAAAAAGCAGAACTAAGTTCAAACCCGAAATGGAGTTGGCTTTAGCTGAAGCTTTAAAAACACCTGTACAAGGCTATATCGCCTGCCAAGAAGGCATGAGAATTCGGCCTAATAGAACTCGTGTTCTGAGTGAAAATTCATTTAAAAAGCTGATTATTATTGGAAAGAAAGATCCGGTACTGACTTTTGAAGAAGCTTTAGAGGAGGTCAAAAAAACAAATTCAGAAGCAATCGTTTTTGAGGACGGGCATATGAGTCATATTGAGAATAAAAAGGAACTAAGTATAGCTTTAAAGGGTTTTGTGAAGAGTTAATGTTAATTCCTCTCAAACCCAATACCTCTCCTAAATTTACTGATATAACCATTAGAAGAATTTAGGTTTACGATAGTCATCAATTCTTCGTAATAAGAAGCGATTCTTTCGATATCGGAAGTTTTTAAATCTGGATATACTGTAGAAAATCGTTGTAAGCCTTCCTTAATTTTTTCCTGATAATCTTTGGCTGTTGGAGTGGTTTTACTAGCTATTTCTATAAAATCATCTGCAGAAAGATTAATTAAGCTTGTTAATTCTGGTCTATAAACCTCATCAGAAATACCGGGATAGTCAAGCATGAAGTCTTCGTCAAACTTAGGTTGTTCTTTAAACCTTTCTAGATCTTGAATTGCATTCTTAGGTGTTTTGATTTTCTTCTGAGCGGTAACTGCAACAAAAGAGATAGAAAACAAGATGATTAATAGGTTTTTCATTTATTCTCCTTTTAAAGCATTCCAGCCTTGAGCTTTTAATTCTAATTCTTGATTCGCTCTAGTTACTAAGTTTAATCCTGTGGCTTTTTCAGTAATATGACCAATAATAGAAAGATGTGGATTTCCTTTTACCTTTTCAAAATCTGCAATAGGAACGGTAAATAACAATTCATAATCTTCTCCTCCACTTAAAGCCACCATGGTACTATCAAGTTCAAATTCTTCACAAGCAGAAATTACTTGAGGGTCTAAAGGAATTTTATCTTCATAGATTTTACAGCCGACATTACTTTGAGAACAGATATGCATAATTTCCGAAGATAATCCATCTGAAATGTCAATCATTGACGTTGGTTTTACATCCATTTCTTTAAGTAACGGACGAATATCTTTTCTAGCTTCTGGTTTTAATTGACGCTCAATTAAGTACGTATAATTATCTAAATCTGGTTGGTTATTTGGGTTTACCTTAAAAACTTGTTTTTCTCTTTCTAACACTTGCAATCCTAAATACGCAGCTCCTAAATCTCCAGAAACAACAATTAAATCGGTTTCTTTAGCTCCATTTCTATAAACAATATCTTCTTTGTTTGCTTTTCCAATTGCGGTTACAGAAATTAAAATTCCTTTGGTAGAAGAAGTTGTATCTCCTCCTATTAAATCAATAGTATAGGTTTCACAAGCTAGTTGAATTCCTGCATACAATTCTTCAATAGCTTCTAATGGAAATCTATTAGAAACTGCTATAGAGACTGTAATTTGTTCTGCTTCTCCGTTCATTGCAAAAACATCAGAAAGATTAACCATTACAGCTTTATACCCTAAGTGTTTTAGTGGCATATAACTTAAGTCGAAGTGAACACCTTCAATCAATAAATCTGTCGTAATTAATGTTTGTTGATCTGAGCTACCTATCACTGCCGCATCATCTCCAACTCCTTTTATGGTTGATTTATGAGTTATTTTAAAATGTTTGGTAATGTGGTTGATTAAACCAAACTCTCCTAGTTCAGCTAACGACGTTCTTGATTGATTTTTATCTTCTAACATACTGCAAAGATATACACATCTTAAAAATAAACCCTAAAAGTTGCTTCGTATTCTCTTTTAACATTTTTATTCTTTGAATCTGTTACCTTTGTTTATATAGAACCCCTTGTTATATGAAACAAAAAGTACTTTTTTTTATCATTCTCTTTATTGGATTCAATGTCAATGCTCAAACTCCATGCATAAATGGTTTTGCTGGTGAATACCCTTGTAATGACTATGATTTGTTGTCTCATACACCTGTAAATATTTTAGCAAATACATTGGGAAACCCAGAAGGAAGTGATCTTTGGGGATGGACAGATCCAACAACCGGAAAAGAATATGCCATTGCTGCAATGACTAATAGCACTGCGTTTATAGATGTTTCTGATCCTTTAAATCCAATATATCTTGGAAGAATAGACACTCAAAATGGCAGTACAAGTTTTTGGAGAGATGTGAAAATTTATAACAATTATGCGTTCATTGTAGCTGATAACATTGGTGCACACGGAATGCAAGTTTTTGATTTAACAAGATTAAGAAACATAACGACTCCAGAAACTATCTCTCCAAATGTTGTGTATAATGATGTTACAAGTTGTCATAATATTGTGATTAACGAAGACAGCGGAATCGCTTATTTAGTTGACTGTAAAAATACTGGAAGAGGGATTCATTTTGTAGATATTTCCAATCCATTAAATCCAGTCAATCTAGGAAATTATAATAACGAAGGAGTTACTCACGACGCCCAAGTAGTTACCTATAATGGTCCAGATACCGAGCATATTGGCAAGGAAATTCTGATTGGAAGTAATGAATCTAAAGTGGTTATTCTTGATGTAACTGACAAAAACAATGTGGTAAAAATTAACGATATTTTCTATTCTCAAATTGGATATACGCATCAAGGGTGGTTTACTGAAGATCAAAGATATTTTTTGCTTGGAGATGAAACAGACGAACAAAACTTTGGGTTAAATACTAGAACGCTTGTTTTTGATTTACAAGACCTTGAGAGTCCTGAATTAGAATATACATACGAAGGTCCTTCAAATGCAATAGATCATAATGGATATGTAAAAGGCAATACCTTCTTTATGGCAAATTATAGAGCGGGTTTAAGAGTTTTAGATATTAGTAATCTAGGAAATATTGGAGAACAATTAACTGAAATTGGATATTTCGATACCTATCCTGATAATGACGGTACTGCTTTTAATGGTGCTTGGAGTGTTTACCCATATTTTGCGAGTGGAAATATCATTATAAACGATATCGAAAGAGGTCTTTTTATTGTGAGAAAATCAGGCACATTAAGCATCAATAACGAATTGTTTAAAGATCATTTTTCCATCTTTCCAAACCCTACAAATACAAACCCTACAATTAAAGCTTCAGAAAATCAAAACATTAAATCTATCGAAGTTTTTACTATTTTAGGAAGAAGAATTTTATCTAAGCAAAATATTAATCAAGTAGAATTCGTTTTACCCATAACAAATCAATCTAAAGGAATCTACATTGTAAAAATCAATGGACTAGTTTCAAAAAAACTAGTATTGTATTAAACTCATATAAACATGAAAAAGTTTATTCTATTATTCAGTATTTTATTAGCCTTCTCTTGTGAAAAAGAAGAAACTCTAGAAACCACACCTCCCATAATAACGTCAGGAAGTGCTGGAATAAATTTGGAAGAAAATAGTGGTGCTGGTCAAACAGTGTACACGATTACAGCAACAGACAATATAGCAGTAACCGGATATGAACTAAGCGGAGAAGATGCAGGTTTATTAAGCATAACTGATAATGTAATAAGCTTAGATGCTGATCCAGACTTTGAAACTAAGTCTAGTTACAGTTTTGGTGTTACTGCAAATGATGCCGAAGGGAATGTGAGCGATGTAAAAACAGTTACATTTTTAATTATTGATGTTGATGAAACAAATCGTTTTATTCTAGAGCCTTGCGTGAATGGATTTGCTGGAGCATTTCCATGTAACAACTACGATTTAATTGCACATATAGATTTAAACGAACTTGGCGGTCCAGGAACCTCTGGGAACGATTGTTGGGGTTGGACAGATCCATCGACAGGAAAAGAATATGCTTTAATGTGCACAAATAACGGAACTTCTTTTATTGATATTTCTGATTTAGAAACCCCAAAAATTGTTGGTTTTTTGCCAACTCATACCGTCAGTAGTTCTTGGCGAGATGTAAAAACTTATGGTAATTATGCCTTTATTGTAAGTGAGGCTTCTGGCCATGGAATGCAAGTTTTCGATTTAACTAAGTTGGCAAACATACCTTCAAGCTCACCTACTGTTACTTTAACGGAAGATGCTCATTATGCTGGTTTTGGAAATGCTCATAACATCGTAATTAATGAAAGCAATGGATATGCTTATGCTGTTGGAACCAATACGTTTAGTGGTGGACCTCATTTTGTGGATATTTCAAACCCTTTAATGCCTACTGCTGCAGGTGGATATGCAAATGATGCATATTCACATGATGCACAGGTAATAACTTACAATGGTCCCGATACAGATTATATAGGAAAAGAAATTCTAATTGGAAGTAATGAAAACGAAGTTGTTATCGTAGATGTAACTAATAAAATGAGTCCAACTCAAATAGCAACAATTGACTACACAAATATTGGATATACACATCAAGGCTGGTTTACAGAAGGTTTAAGATATTTCATCTTAGGTGATGAATTAGACGAACGCAATTTTGGAGGTAATACAAGAAATATTGTCTTTGATTTTACCGATTTAGATAATCCTCAATTTCATATGAATTATTTTGGGCCAACAACAGCCATTGACCATAATGGCTATGTAAATGGTGATACTTATTATCTGGCAAATTATTCAGCTGGAGTTAGAATTATTGATGTTTCAAATATCGGAGGACAAGCGATGTCAGAGGTTGGTTATTTTGATACGTATCCTACAAATAACGCTGCTTCTTTTAATGGCGTTTGGAATGTATATCCATATTTTGCTAGTGAAAACATCATTGTAAGCGACATTAATAGTGGTTTTTATATTATTCGAAAAAGCCAATAAATCAATGAAAAAAATTGGCTTCTTTTCAATTCTCTTAACTTTCTTTGCCTGTGAAAAGGCAAATCTTGAATTTAATCCCGCCTCAAACTTATCAAACGGTACTTTAGGTCTTATACAAACTTTTGGTGGTTCTAAAAATGATGTGGCTCAATCAGTTATTGCCACATTAGATGGAGGTTTTGCGGTCATTGGTTATACACAAAGCATGGATGGTGATGTTTCTGACAAGCTAAATGAAAGTTTTGATTTTTGGGTTTTAAAATTTAATTCTGAAGCTAACCTAGAATGGAATAAAACTTTTGGTGGCTCTGGTGATGATCGTGGTTTTGATATCATTCAAACTTCAGATAATGGTTTTGCAATCTTGGGATATACAGATAGTACTGATGGAGACATTACCATAAATAATGGGTTTAGAGATTTTTGGCTAGCAAAATTAGACGCTTCTGGAAACCTAACTTGGCAAAAATCTTTTGGATTTTCAGGTGCAGATGAAGGAACAGCAATAATTGAAACTTCTGATAATGATTTTTTAATCTCGGGCGTTTTAGATGTCACTTCTTCTGGCGGACAAGGAAATTTAGGCAGATTTGTAACGGAACATGCTGGGGGAGATTACTGGGCTATTAAAGTTTCATCAAGTGGTGATTTAATTTGGTCTAGATTCTATGGAGGCTCTTTTACAGACAGTCCTACCGGAATAGTAGAAAATAACAATAATGAATTTATTTTTGTCGGAGGATCCGATAGTAATGATGTTGATATCACAAACAATAAAGGCTCTTACGATTTTTGGGTTGTAAAATCTGAAGCTGGGGGAAATATGATTTGGGAAAAATCTTTTGGTGGTTCAGAAATTGATGAAGCAAGGGGGATTGTCTCTACAGATGATGGTAGCTATATTATTGTTGGTGATACGAGAAGTAACGAACAGGATGTTTCTTTAAATAATGGTGCCGCAGATTTATGGATGATTAAAATTTCTGATGACGGAGATTTAATTTGGAATCGCTCTATTGGGGGTTCTAATTTTGATGTCTCCCGATCCATTAATAAAACTTCAGATAATGGATTTATTATTGCTGGTAGTTCTAGAAGTTCGGATGGAGATGTTGCAAGGAATCAAGGTCAAAATGATGCTTGGATTGTAAAAATAGATACTAACGGTCAGTTGCTTTGGGAAAAAACAGTTGGTGGTTCAAATATCGATTTTGCCTATGATGCAGTTCAATTAGCCAACGGAAACATTATTGCTGTTGGTGAAACCAGCAGCTCTGATGGAGACATCACACAAAACAAAGGGTTTACTGACCTATTAATTATAAAATTGAATTAAATGAAAACGAAAATTTTAACGTTCTTATGTTTAGCTCTCCTAGTAAGTAGCTGTAGTGAAGATAATGACATCAATGTAGAGCCGATAAGTATCACGTTAAATTTTAGCCATTCTTGGGGAGAAACGGAAGTAACCAATACAGATTTTAATGACATAAGGTTTACCAATGAAAACAGTGACCAAATGAGTATTGAGCGTCTTCGTTATCTCATTTCAGAAATTGTTTTAACTCACGAAAGTGGTGTAATTACAACCTTAGACGATTATAATTTAGTAGATGTGACTAATAACGAAGGTTTAACATTTACAACTTCTGCAGCAATTATACCAGGAGATTATACGAGTGTTTCCTTTCGATTTGGATTTAGTAATGATAACAATATTGATGGGGATTACCCTGATTTAAATACCGCTAGTTTTAATGTTCCTACGATACTTGGTGGAGGTTATCATCATATGCAGTTTGATGGAAAATATATTGATGATTCTGATGTCGAAGCTCCTTTTAATTATCATGTAATTAATGCTTTTGACTTAACAAATATAAATGATCCTGTAAATACCTCATTTCAATTAAACATTGGTGCGGTAACTGTTGGCGGAAATACTAACATAAATCTGAATATGGATATTTCAGAATGGTTTAAAACTCCAAATACCTGGAATTTAAATGAGTATGATGTTAATTTAATGAGCAATTACGAAGCTCAATTATTAATGAATCAAAATGGAGCTTCCGTATTTAGCGTGATAAGTATTACTCAATAAAATGAAACAAAAACTTCTTCTTTTTTGCTGTATAGGATTTATGATCATGTCTTGTTCAAATTCTGAAACTGAAGACCAATATATTCCTGTTACATATTCTTTAGAAATACCTCCGCTTTTTCAAGAAAGATTGCTCAATCCTATAATTCCAACAAACAATCCTTTAACTGAAGAAGGTGTCGATTTGGGAAAAAAATTATTTTTTGACACCAAGCTTTCTGGAAACAACTCTCAATCTTGTGCTAGCTGTCACGATCCAAGAAATGCCTTTACTGATGAAACTCGTTTTAGCGATGGAATAGACGGTACTTTTGGAACCCGTAATTCCATGCCTATATTCAATTTAGCTTGGAATTTTAGCGACCGTTTTGCGTGGGACGGAAAAGAATTAGGATTAGAGAGACAGGCATTAGAACCCGTAAAAAACCCGATTGAAATGCATGGTAATTGGGATGAGGTTGCTTCAAAATTGCAACAAGACGCTCAATACCCAACCCTCTTTTTAGAAGCTTTTGGAACATCAACAATAGATTCAACACTCATAACAAAAGCAATTGCTCAATTTGAAAGAATACTCATTTCTGGAAATTCCAAATTTGATCAGCATCTCGCTGGAAACGCAACTTTAACACTTCAAGAGTTGAATGGTTTCAATGTGTTTATGGATGAAACTAAAGGCGATTGTTTTCATTGTCATGGTAGCGACAACAATCCTTTATGGACAGATAATGATTTCCATAATAATGGACTAGATGCAACATTCACAGATCTTGGATTAGGAGCGGTAACCGGCGATCCTAATGATAACGGGAAGTTTAGATCACCCTCTTTAAGAAATCTAGCATTCACAGCTCCTTACATGCATGACGGACGTTTTGCTACTTTAGAAGAAGTGATTGATTTCTATAGCGAAGGATTGCAAATCTCATCCACAATAGACCCGCTAATGAAAAAAGTAAATCAAGGTGGCGTGCAATTAACATCTCAAGACAAAGCAGATTTAAAAGCTTTTTTACTTTCATTAACCGACAATGAATTTGTAAGCAATCCTAATTTTCAGAATTAATCAATTTTATTGATTGTCAAATCAATCAATAAAATGTAAGCGTTGCTGGTCGTTTTAGACATATATCGTATCTTTGCAAACGCAATTTAGATTTAATCTATATAAAGTTATGATAAAAGTTTCAGATACAGCTAAAAAGAAAGTCATTGAATTAATGACTGACGGTGGCTTTGATGCAGCAACTGATTTTGTAAGAGTTGGTGTAAAAAGTGGTGGATGTTCAGGGCTATCTTACGACTTAGACTTTGATAATAAACAATTAGAAAACGATAAGATTTTTGAAGATAATGATGTGAAAATTATTGTAGACAAAAAAAGTTTCTTGTATTTGGTGGGTACTACATTAGAATTTTCAGGAGGTTTAAACGGTAAAGGTTTTGTTTTTAACAATCCTAACGCTAATAGAACTTGTGGATGTGGTGAATCATTTTCATTATAAATAAAATATTATGAGTAAATATACTGAGGACGATTTAAGAGAAGAGTTAAAAACCAAAGAGTATGAATATGGTTTTTATACTGAAATGGAAAGTGAAACCTTTGCAAAAGGGTTAAATGAAGATGTTGTTAGAGCTATTTCAAAAAAGAAAAACGAACCAGAATGGATGACCGAATGGCGATTAGAAGCGTTTAGAGTTTGGTCTAAAATGGAAGAGCCAGAATGGGCAAACGTTACTTATAAAAAACCAGAATTTCAAGAAATCGCTTATTATTCAGCTCCAAAACAAAAGCCAAAATTAAATAGTTTAGATGAAGTTGATCCCGATTTATTGGCCACTTTTGAAAAACTAGGAATCTCCTTAGAAGAGCAAAAAAGATTGGCAAATGTTGCCGTAGATATCGTAATTGATTCTGTTTCTGTTGCAACTACTTTTAAAAAGACATTAGGCGAAAAAGGAATTATTTTTATGCCTATTTCTGAAGCAATACAAGAACATCCAGAATTAGTTAGAAAATATTTAGGGACCGTTGTTCCTACGTCAGATAATTTTTATGCTGCTTTAAACTCAGCTGTGTTTTCTGATGGATCATTCTGTTATATTCCAAAAGGCGTTCGTTGTCCAATGGAATTGTCAACCTACTTTAGAATTAACGAAGGTGGTACAGGACAATTCGAAAGAACACTTGTTGTTGCTGACAAAGGAAGTTTTGTAAGTTACCTTGAAGGATGTACTGCACCAAGTAGAGACGAAAATCAATTGCACGCTGCTGTTGTTGAATTAATCGCCTTAGATGATGCTGAAATTAAATATTCTACCGTACAAAACTGGTATCCAGGAAATAGTGAAGGAAAAGGTGGTGTTTACAATTTTGTAACCAAAAGAGGTTTATGTGAAACCAATGCAAAAATCTCTTGGACACAAGTTGAAACTGGTTCTGCTATTACTTGGAAGTATCCAAGTTGTATCTTAAAAGGAAACAATTCTGTAGGGGAATTTTACTCAATTGCCGTCACTAATAATTTTCAACAAGCAGATACTGGAACTAAAATGATTCACTTGGGTAAAAACACCAAGTCGACCATCATTTCAAAAGGAATTTCTGCTGGAAATTCACAAAACAGTTACCGTGGATTGGTGCAAATTAATTCAAGAGCAGAAAATGCAAGAAACTTTTCACAATGTGATAGTTTACTAATGGGAAATGCATGTGGAGCGCATACGTTTCCATACATCGAAGTAAAAAACAAAACTGCACAAATAGAACACGAAGCAACCACAAGTAAGATTGGAGAAGAGCAATTATTCTATTGTAATCAACGTGGAATCGATACCGAAAAAGCCATCGCTTTAATTGTAAACGGTTTCAGTAAGGAAGTATTAAACAAGCTTCCAATGGAATTTGCTGTAGAAGCACAAAAATTATTAGAAATCAGCTTGGAAGGAAGTGTAGGATAAATCAAATAATCATGAAAAAAACAATCTTCTTACTTATTAGCATAGCTACTCTTATTAGCTGTAAAGAAGCAGTTAAAAAAGAACCTACTAAGCCTGTTGTAAAATTATATGCTTTAGAAGGCGGTTCTATTTTTGTAAAAAAATTAGAAGTATTTTCTCAAGACACAACATATACGGGTCAAACTAAACAATTTACAGATGCATATTATGTGATCTCACATCCAAAAGGAAACTTAATGTGGGATGCTGGATTACCAGAACAGTTTGTACTGCCTAAACCATTTAATGAACCAAGCGGAACCTATGCAATAAGAAGAGTAGATTCATTAATAAATCAATTAGCAACCATTGGTTTTAAAGTTGAGAACTTTACACATTTTGCCATGTCTCACTCACACTTTGATCATATTGGTCATGCAGACTATATGAAAAATGCTTTATGGTTGGTTCAAGAATCAGAGTACAATTCTATTAGAGGCGAATCTGTAAAAGTAAATCCTGTATTAAAGAATCTAAATTCAGTGAAAAAATTAAATGGTGATTATGATGTCTTTGGTGACGAAACTGTAGTCATCAAATCTATGCCAGGACATACAGTTGGTCATCAAGTGTTGTATGTTGATTTAGGTTTAGAACAACCTGTTTTATTAACCGGTGATCTATATCATTTTCAAGAAAATAGAGATTCAAAAGGAGTTCCTTCTTTCAATTATGATGTAAAGCAAACATTAGAAAGCATGGACAAGTTTGAAGCTTTCGCAAAAGAAAAAAATGCAAACGTATTTATTCAGCATTCACCTGCTGATCTAGAGCGTATCAAAAAATTAGTAAATCAAAAATAAGAAGAAACATCATGTTAAAGATTGAAAACTTACATGCTTCAATAGAAGATAAAGTAATTTTAAAAGGTTTAAACTTACAAGTAAAACCTGGAGAAGTTCATGCAATTATGGGGCCAAATGGGGCTGGAAAAAGTACTTTGGCTAACATTGTTGCTGGAAAAGAAGAGTATGAAGTTACTAATGGTTCTATTGAACTAAACGGTGAAGATATTAGCGAATTAGCTCCAGAAGAAAGAGCTCATAATGGCGTGTTTTTATCTTTTCAATATCCTGTAGAAATTCCTGGAGTTTCTGTAACTAATTTCATTAAAACGGCGATTAACGAAACTCGTAAAGCAAAAGGTTTAGAAGACATGCCTGCAAAAGACATGTTAAAAATGATTCGAGAAAAATCTGAATTATTAGAAATAGATCGCAAATTTTTATCTCGTTCTTTAAACGAAGGTTTTTCTGGGGGAGAAAAGAAACGTAATGAGATCTTTCAAATGGCAATGCTAGAACCTAAACTGGCGATTCTAGATGAAACCGATTCTGGGCTAGATATTGACGCCTTGCGCATTGTTGCTAATGGAGTAAATAAATTGAAATCAAAAGACAATGCTGTTATTGTAATTACACACTACCAACGTTTGTTAGAATATATTGTTCCAGATTTTGTACATGTTTTATACGATGGTAAAATTGTAAAAACAGGAGATGCTTCTTTAGCTTTAGAGCTAGAAGCTAAAGGTTACGACTGGATTAAAGAAGAAATGGTTTCATAAATCATTAAAAATGGATTTAAAAGATAAAATAGTATCCTCATATGTCGCTTTTGAAGACGGCGTAGATGTCAATACTGATATTCACGAGATTAGAACAGAAGCTTTTCAAAACTTTGAAAAATTAGGTTTTCCTACGAAAAAGTTAGAAGCATGGAAATACACCTCTCTAAACTCAATTTTAAAAGAGGATTATAGCATCTTCCCTGACAAGGAAAAAACCATCAACTTAGCAGATGTTAAGAAGTACTTTATTCATGATATTGACACTTACAAAGTCGTTTTTATTGATGGAAAATACAGTTCTTTTTTATCAGAAACTACTCATGATGCTATTGATGTTTGTTTAATGTCTTCTGCTTTAAATAAAGCAAAGTACAAGCCTATTATTGAAAATTATTTCAATAAAGTTGCAAAACAAGACAACTTAACTTCTCTAAACACCGCATTTTCAAAAGAAGGTGCCTACATCAACATTCCTAAGAATACGGAAGTTGAAAAACCTATACAAATAATCAATTTTACCACTGGTTCTGTAGAGGCTACCATGACGCAACCAAGAAACTTAATTGTTGTAGGTCAGAATGCGCATGTTCAGATTATTGAGCGTCATCAGAGTTTAACAGAAAACGCAGTACTAACAAATGTTGTTACAGAGGTTTTTGCCGATAGGGATGCTACTGTTGATATTTATAAAATACAGAATGATCATATTGCTTCATCTTTAGTAGACAATACCTATATAGAGCAACAATCTAAAAGTGTTGTTTCTGTTCATACTTTTTCTTTTGGTGGAAATATTACCAGAAACAATCTAAACTTCTATCAAAAAGGAGAGTATATCGATTCTATCTTAAAAGGAATCACCATTATAGAAGGAAAACAACATGTAGATCATCATACATTGGTGCATCATATAGAGCCAAATTGTGAAAGCCATCAAGATTATAAAGGTATTTTTGATGAACGTTCTACAGGGGTTTTTAATGGAAAAGTAATTGTTGAAAAAGAAGCTCAAAAAACAAATGCTTATCAGCAAAATAATAATGTTTTGATAAGTGATCGCTCTACAATTAATGCGAAACCTCAACTAGAAATTTTTGCAGATGATGTAAAATGTTCTCACGGATGTACCATCGGTCAGTTAGACGAGCAAGCTTTATTTTATATGCAACAACGTGGAATTCCTCAGAAAGAAGCAAAAGCATTATTAATGTATGCGTTTGCAAACACGGTGTTAGAAAGTGTTAAAATTCCTGAAGTAAAAGAAAGAATTACAAAACTAATTGCTACAAAACTTAATGTTAATATTGGTTTTAATTTATAAAAACAAGTAGAAATACACAATACAAAAACAGGCAAATTTGCCTGTTTTTGTATTCTAGGTAGTTGTTACTTTTAATCTATAAATTAAAAATTATGACAACTACAGCAGATCATTCTGAAGATAATCAAAACACTCAAAAAAACATTCCTTTAGAAAATGAACCTCAAAAGCAAAAAAACTTACCTGGAATTTCTCAAGAGGTTGTAAATAGATTAACACAAGAAGTTAATGACATGATTTCTTTTGCAGGAAGAAATGGGCTTACTATTGACACTAATGTAAATACCTTAATAAGTAATAATTCCGTTGATGATTTAATCAACGCACACAATTCTATGTGTAAGAATGTCGCTCCAGCTACACCAAAATCTATTGAGTTTACCAGAGAGGTTCGCTCTAAAGGGGAAAATAAATCTTTGTTTAATAAAATTCCACTCGTACGAAACTTAATTATACTTTCCATTATTTTCTTAGTAGCTTATGTTTCATTTGCCGTACTTCCTCAAGTGTCTAATAGTAGTTTAGATAAGGGTGTATTGGATAATGATGGTTGGAGTTTATTCTTTAATATTGGTTTTTTGGCCTCTATTTCTGGTTTAGGAGTTCTATTCCATTTACTTAAAAAAGTAAGTAATTCTGTATTAAAAAGCACCTTAGTTTCTGAAGAGTCTGTCAATTATATTGCGCAAATTTTATTAGGTATTATTGCGGGTTTACTTTTGTCCGAAATACTTTCTGACTACCTCATTAAAGATGCTGCTGTAGATAATTTACTTAGTAGAAGTATTCTTGCGCTTGTTGGCGGATTTTCTTCTGATGTTATTTTTAGTGTTCTGGAAGCAATTATTAATCGACTAAAATCGATTTTTGTTCCATCAAACAATTCTTAATTATTCTTGAATGGAATTAATAATGTCTTTTAAAAAGACATTCTCATCATAATTTCCTTTCAAACCAAAGCGAACAATTACCAACTCTTGATCTGGTAAAATATATACCCGCTGTCCCTGGTATCCGTCTGCATAAAACATATTTTTAGGAACATCTTTCATTTTTCCTTGAGCGTTTAACCAAAATTGTGCTCCATAAGTTCCATTAGAAGTTGGTGTTGGTTTAGCTACATAATCTACCCATTCTGGAGCAAAGATTTGAGTTCCGTTCCAGTTTCCTTTATGTGCATATAAAAGCCCGAACTTACCCCAATCTCTAGCAGTAGCCCAAGCATAGGAAGACCCAACATAATGACCTGCCATGTCAGTTTCTATGATCATCGAATTCATTCCAATTTTATCGATTAACTCTCGATACCAATAATCTAAATACTCTTGTTGCGATCCTAATTCTTTTCGCAAAATCCCTGATAACAAATTGGTCGTTCCTGAAGAATAGTTCCATGATTCGTTTGGTTTACCTTCCAAAGGTTTTTTACGTTGCATTACTGTCATGTCTTTTTCTAAAAACAACATTTTAGTAACATCTGAGATCTTGTCATAATTCTCATCCCACTCCAAACCACTATTCATTTGTAATAAGTTGTGAAGTGTAATTTCTTTTCTCTCATCATTTTGCCATTCAGAAACAGGGGCTTTATCTTGTACATTCAATTTTCCTTGATATTGCATTATTCCATAAACAGTACTCAAGATACTTTTAGTCATAGACCAACCTAAAATTCTCGAGTCACTTGAAAATCCTGTTCCGTATTTTTCAGCAATAATTTGATCTTTATAAATTACCAAAACAGCTCTTGTTTCGTCCTCTTTTTTAAAAATTGAAGAAACAATCGCATTTAATTTATCATAATTCACGTTGCTGATAACAGTATCTTTTTGTGGTGCATTTCCATATGGATATGCTATTGTATTATTTGATACTCTTCGTTTAGGAACTAATTGCTTTTTATTGACATCAAAATCTTTGGTAATTAATACACTTCCTAAACCTTCTCTATAAATTGCTTTTCTTGTTAATAAGCCTAAAGTAGAGGCTGTTGCATAACTTTCATTAAAATTAAGTTTATCGGAAGCTATGTTGATGGGTGAAAAGTTATTATCTGTTGAATCCGTAAAAGTCAAGGTTCTATTTGCTAGAAAAACAGAGGAGCTTGTACTTTTTGCAGAAAAACCAGAGATGATATTTAGTTTTGGATAGTTGATGATTACAACAAGAATTAGAGTAACCACAATTAAGAGTATAATTCTTTTAAAGATTTTCATTGATTATAATTTGATATTACACAAAAATAGGAATTATCTATTTGGATTCTTTATGTTTTATTTTTCTAGCCTTACCTTTGTAAAACAAAATTAAAAGGATGTTTCCAGTAGAAAAAATTCGTGCAGATTTTCCAATTTTACAAAGAAAGGTAAACGGAAAACCTTTGGTGTATTTTGACAATGCCGCTACTTCGCAAACACCTAAAATTGTGATCGATGCAATTGTTGATTATTATTCAAATTATAATGCTAATATTCATAGAGGAGTTCATTCATTAAGTCAAGAGGCTACAGACAAATACGAACAAGCTCGAATTATACTACAAAAGCATTTTAACGCAAAATACGCGTACGAAATTATTTTTACTTCTGGTACAACCCAAAGCATTAATATGGTCGCTTCAGGCTTCTCTTCTTTGCTTAAAAAGGGTGATGAAATTATTGTCTCGGCTTTAGAACATCATTCAAACATTGTTCCTTGGCAAATGCTTTGTGAAAAAACGAAAGCTATCTTGAAAGTTATTCCTATGAATGACGAAGGAGCACTTGTCATGAGTACTTATGACGAATTGCTATCTGAAAACACAAAATTGGTTTTTTGCAATCATATTTCAAATGCTTTAGGAACCATCAACCCTATTGAAGAAATTATTGAAAAAGCTCATAAAGTCGGTGCTGCGGTTTTAATTGACGGAGCGCAATCTACACCACATATGAAAGTTGATTTTCAGGCCTTAGATGTAGATTTTTATGTGACTTCTGCACATAAAGTTTGTGGTCCAACTGGAGTTGGTTTTTTATATGGAAAACAAGAATGGTTAGAGAAATTACCTCCTTATCAAGGAGGTGGTGAAATGATAGAAACCGTTACTTTTGAAAAAACTACCTATGCGGGTTTGCCTCATAAATTTGAAGCAGGAACTCCAAATATCTGTGGAGGAATTGCATTTGGTGTTGCAATTGACTATCTAAATTCTATCGGATTTGATGCCATTGCCACTTATGAACAAGAGTTGTTAGAATATGGTACTCAAGAACTTTCAAAAATTGATGGAGTTCGTATTTATGGAACCTCCAATAAAACATCTGTCATTTCATTTAATGTAGGTGAAATTCATCCTTACGATATTGGCTCTATTTTAGACAAACTAGGTATTGCCGTAAGAACTGGTCACCATTGTGCGCAACCTATCATGGATTTTTATAAAATTCCAGGAACGGTTAGAGCTTCGTTTGCCTTTTATAATACAAAACAAGAAATTGATGTGTTTATTGAGGGGCTTAAAAAATCAATTATGATGTTGAGTTAGTGTTCTCTAATTTCATCAAAAATAGAAATAAAAAAGGCGTCCAAATTGGACGCCTTTTTTATTTCTTACCTCGTTAAATTAAATCCCTGGAGGATAATTTGTTGGATAATTATTTGCTTTTGCAACATTTCCTGATTCAGAAAAGTTTGAACCATAAGCTGCATCAATTCCTTCTAAAATCTTGTTAGCCATTAAAGCATATCCTCTAGATGTTAAGTGTATTCCATCTAAACTAACCATTCCTCCAAAAACTAAATTTGTAGTCATGGTAAAATCATCAAATTGAGTTCCTGTACTCGCTGCTTCATTTAATAAATCATTTAAATCAATAACAGCTAAACCACTAGCATTCCCTACCGAAACTATTGTAGCATTATAGGCATTAATAGCAGTTTGAATATTATTTTGCTCTTCTGGTGTCAATACCCAGTTATCTGCTAAAGGAACACTTACCCCATTAATTAACAGCGGGTTTCCACCTACGGTAGTTCCTAAAAAGCTTGAGCTTGTTAATACTAAAAAGTCATCAGCAGTTGCTTGTCTATAGTTAGGCAAACCAAACCCTGTTAAATCTCTTAAATCTTCATCTACAATCACCACAGCATTTTGACCTGCAACGAAATTAACTGTTCTTTTTGCTATTTCCTCGTCAGCAACTGTTTGTGGAAGACCCTGTAATACCAATCCAGCATATACTTGCTGTAAGCCTCCATTATAAGCCGCATAACCCCCGTTTACTAAATCAGCTGTTGCTTGATCTAATGGAATAGCATTGTATGGTACTGTCGTAAAATACGGTAAGTTTACAATCGAAGGAACGGTTACTACTGCTCCTTTTGCTCCGTTTGCAGTCATTGTTGCAACTGTAGCGCCAAACACCTGAGTAAAAACACCTGGGTCTGTAATATCATTTGAACCATAAGTAGATGGGTCTGGATTTCCTGTTTGAACCACTCCTGTACCTCCTGAAGTTGCATAAGCTAATACATCGTTTCCTCCTATTTCTGAAATTGTAAAGAACGTTGGGGCCTGTGAAGCTGCATCAGCTAAAACAGTTGCTCCTGGACTCGATGCCATTCTTGCATAATAAGGATTTGCTAATCCTAAAGGAACATTGGCAACACTTCCGTATCCTGGTGCCAGTAAGTGAAAACTTTTAAGTCCTGGTACACCCATATTATTGAAAGGTCCAGATAAAACGCTAGAAACTTCTGTTGTTGGAGTTCCTGGCAATACTGCAGGTCCTGCTCCATTAAAAAACAATCTAGCATTAGATATTTGGTTTCCACCTAATAACAACCCTCCAATATTATCTGAGACTAAAGGTTGAGTGAAATCTCCACCGCCAAAATTAGCCATCATATTAGCCATTATTTGTGGGAAAGATCTTGACTGAGCTGCTTGGAATACTGATCCGTCAGAAAACCCTGCTGAAAATGAAGCTCCAATAGCTACATACTTAGAGAAATCTGCTGTTCCTGCATTCGCATCTGGCAACACAACAACTTCTGCTGCAATTGCATCTAATTCATTATTGACATCACAAGCAGAAAAACTAACTGCTAAAAGCATCAAACTTATATATTTAATTTTTTTCATTTTTCTTTTTGTTTAATTATTAATAGACCAAGAAATATACACTTGAGATCCGATTGCTCCTACTCCTGGTGCACTAAAGTATTCTTGACCAGTTAAATTTGCTCCACCAATTTTAAATACTGATTTCCATTCTGGTACTGTATAGTTAATTTGTGCATCTAACACTGTTCTAGCATCAATCGTTGTATCTTGGAATGTTGATTGCCATAGGTATTCATCTTGCCATCTTACATTAATGTTGAAACCAAAGTTTTTAAATAAGTCTGTTTTTCCAAACTGTAATTTAAGTTTGTGCTCTGGTGTGTTAAATGATGGCTCAAAATCTGGGTCTGAAGCTTGATCAAAATCAAACTTAGCATACGTATAATTCATCCCAATATTAAAACCATTAAAAATCTTCGTATTTATTGCAATTGCAGCTCCATAAGAAGTTACATCTGCTGCAGAGTTTGTATAGGTAGAAAATGCTTTAAAGTCACCATTTTGAAGTGCTAATAAAGATAATCCTCCATCTCCTGCTTGACCATATAATGGAACTAACACGTTTCTATTAGAAATAAAGTCTTCATAAGAATTGTAGTATCCACTTAAATCTACAGTTACTTTAGATTCTGCTACATCTAAAATACCTCTATATCCTAATTCAAAAGCCGTTACTCTTTCAGGAGCAACAAGATCTGTCATTACTGCTTGAGGAGCACCTCCTACAACTGATGATGCAGAAAAAGCATTTTCGTATGCACTTCTTCCCGTAAGTTGAACAGTTGGCGAACCTGTGAAAACTTGCCCTCCTCCACTAACGCTTATAGGAAAACTTACATATCTATCTAAGTTGTCTGGAGCAGAACCTACTAATAAAGCTCTACCCGCATCTAAACCAATATATTGATCTTGAGTTGTTGGATATCTAAAACCTGTTTGAAAAGAACCTCTAAAGTTGTGCTCTTTATTATCTCCAGCAGCATATGCTAACGATAATCTTGGAGAATAGTTTCCGTCAAAGTTTTGAGCACCATCATAACGAATAGATGCTGTTAATTTTAAACGATCTTCTTCTAAGAATTTCTTTTGTAATTGAGTATAAACTCCATATTCACTATAGTTAATTGGCCCGTCAAAATCAGTAAAAATTGTTCCTCCTGAATTTAAAGAATATTGTCTGTAAGAACCTCCAACCTGGATCTCTCCCCAATCAACTAAATCTTTAAAATTATAATTTCCATCTGCATGGTATAATTTGGTGTTATCTTGGAATTTAGACCCTGTTAATAAATCTGGATCTGCTGTAACTTTATCAAAAGCTGTTTTGAAACCTTCTGTTCCTGGAACTAATCTTCCTGTGTCTGCAGCTTGTCTTGCAATAGCATGTGCTTGATCTGGTAAAGCTCCGCTTAATGTAGCTCCAGTGAATCCAGCAACATACTCACCAAACCAAACGTTATCTGCTTTCCAGCTTCTATTAATGTTAATAGCTGCAAAACGAGTATCATAAGAATCTCCTGAGTCTTCACTTGTCGTATAACCTCTTAAAAAGAAGTTTTTTCCTCTAACCTCTAATCTGTGTTGTTCTAAAAAGAAGTTATTGATATTATATCTATTTAATCCTTGATAAATTGTGTTTCCACGACCCATTTTAGAATTCCAGATTACTTCTAACCTGTCATCTCCATATGGTCGATAATGTAATGCTCCGTTAAACTTTACGCTTCTTGCATTATACGTCATTAAATCTCTTTCTTCATACCCTGTTCTACTAACATTTACACTAGGAACTAAAGATACGTCTGAAGATGGAAATAAACCTAAAGCTACTAAAGCTTGAGCAACACCATTAATATTTGTTGAAACCTCATCTCCATAGGTATTTAAACCATCATAATTGATGTCTGAATCTCTATCTCCGGCTACATATTGTCCGTTCAATGTGTTTCTATAGTCTGTTGCAAACCATTCTGTTCCATTTAAAACAGATAAAGTTGCTTTTGCAGCAAACTTCTCAGAAAAAGCATATGAATATCTAATATTGTATTCAGAGAATTCATTGTCTCCTGCAGCTTCCTGCATCGTTAATCCTCTTTTAGCAGAAACACTTATTCCTTGATCTTCAAAAGGACTTCTACTTCTCATGAACATAATACCATTAAAAGCATTTGCTCCATATAATGCAGAAGATGCTCCTGGTAAAATCTCTACAGTAGCAACATCTAATTCAGACATTCCTAAAAGATTTCCAATAGCAAAGTTTAATGCTGGTGAAGAATTGTCCATTCCATCAACTAACTGCATAAACCTAGTGTTTGCAAATGTTGCAAAACCACGAGTATTTACAGATTTAAACGTTAAACTGTTAGTGTTAATGTCAACTCCTTTTAAATTTTCTAAACCATCATAAAAAGAAGGTGCTGTAGAGTTTTTTATCGCTCTTGCATCCAATCTTTCTACCGTTACAGGTGATTCTAAAATTCTCTCTGGTGTTCTAGAAGCAGAAACAACTATTTCATCTAAAGCTGTTGCGTTTTCTACTAAATCTACATTTACTATTTGGTTGTTCTTTGTAATTTCAACTTTTAATGTTTGAAACCCTAACATTGATATTTCAATGGTGAAAGGAGGTAAATCATCTACTGTGATGCTAAAATCACCATCAAAATTTGTAGTAGTTCCTACTGATTTCCCAGAAATTTTAATGTTTGCTCCTAGGAGTGTTTCTCCTGTTTTTGAATCCTTAACAACCCCTGTAATAGTGGTTTGCGCCACCATTGCAGCACTGCTAAGCATCACAAATGCAAAGAATATTATCTTTTTTATCATAATGTATATTGTTTATTAACTTAAGACGAAAATACACAATTTTTTGATTTGTGTAATAAAATTCAACTATTTTTGTGATATTATAAGGGGTTATAGCCATTTTTTATCAAAATCTTATTTTTCTTTAGACTTGATTTATTCAATTTATGAGTTGTAACTTTGCTTTTTAATCATTCTCTTTTGAAAATTATCCAGTCCATTTCTAATTTCAATTCTCTAGAAAAAACCGTTGTTACTATTGGTACTTTTGATGGAATACACATCGGTCATCAAAAAATCTTAAAAGACCTTATAGAGGCTGCAAAAAAAGAAAATAAAAAATCTGTTTTATTAACTTTTTTCCCTCATCCTAGAATGGTTTTGCAAAAAGAAGTTACTATTCAATTATTAAACACTATTGAAGAAAAAGCTTCTCTATTGGAAAAAATGGGACTTGATTATTTAATTATCCACCCGTTTAGTAAAGAGTTTTCTAGACTTACAGCACTTGATTTTGTAAGAGATATTTTAGTTAATCAACTAAACACCTCGAGATTGATCATTGGTTACGATCATCATTTTGGAAAAAACAGAGAGGGAAACATTCATCAATTAAAGGAGTATAGTTCTTTATATGATTTTAATGTAGAGGAAATTCCTGCTCAAGACATTGATAATGTCTCTGTGAGTTCAACCAAAATTAGAAATGCATTACAAGAAGGAAGTTTAAAAACAGCTAATAATTACCTTGGGTACAATTACATGTTAAACGGCACTGTTGTTAATGGCAAAAGTCTTGGAGGAAAAATTGGTTTTCCTACCGCAAATTTAGAGGTAAAGGAAACTTATAAGTTAATTCCAAAAACGGGTGTCTATATTATAAAGACGGTTATTGATAGTGTCTTATTTTATGGGATGATGAATATTGGTTTTAGGCCTACCGTTAGTGGAAAAGACCAGACTATTGAAGCCCACTTGTTTAATTTTAATAAAGATCTTTACGGAAATAACCTTCGTCTTGAATTGTTGTATTTCTTAAGAGAAGAGAAAAAATTTGATTCCATAGATGATTTAATCGTTCAATTGAAACTAGACAAGGAAAATTCTATCGCTTACCTTAAAAACAATCTTTTATAACGCATTGTTATATTGATACACTTGCTTTATCTTTGACGCCTTATAATTATACAACACTATGTTACAGGTTCAGTTTATCAAAGACAATCAAAAGTTAGTTTTAGAGGGTTTGGCAAAAAGAAATTTTGCAAATGCCAAAGAAATTATTGAAAGCGTTTTAAAAGCTGATGAAACCAGAAGAAAAGTTCAGGTTTTATTAGATAATACTCTTGCTGAATCGAATGCTCTTTCTAAAGAAATTGGAATCCTATTTAAATCTGGTGAGGTTCAAAAAGCAAATATTGTTAAAGAAAAAACAAGTCAGCTTAAAGAACAATCTAAAGAGTTAAATGATGAATTAAATGCTTCTGCTAAAGAATTGCAAGATTTGTTATTTCAAATACCAAACATTCCACATAGTTCTGTTCCTCAGGGTCAATCTGAAGAAGATAATGAAGAAATTTATATAGAAGCTGAGATACCAACACTACATGATGGCGCACTTCCGCATTGGGAGTTAGCAAAAAAATACGACCTTATTGATTTTGAGTTAGGAACTAAAATCACAGGGGCTGGTTTTCCTGTTTATAAAGGAAAAGGAGCTCGTTTGCAACGTGCTTTAATCAATTACTTTTTAGATAAAAATACAGATGCTGGTTATACAGAATATCAAGTGCCTCATTTAGTTAATGAAGCTTCTGGAATTGGTACAGGCTCTTTGCCTGATAAAGAAGGTCAAATGTATTATGTAGCAGCAGATGATTTATATTTAATTCCGACTGCCGAAGTACCAGTAACCAATATTTTTAGAGGCGATTTATTACAAGAAAAAGATTTTCCTTTAGCTTGTACCGCTTACACACCTTGTTTTCGTCGTGAAGCGGGTTCTTACGGAGCACATGTTAGAGGTTTAAATCGTTTACATCAATTTGATAAAGTAGAAATTGTTAGAATAGAGCATCCAGATAATTCTTATAAGGCGCTAGACGGAATGGTTGATCACGTAAAAAGTATTTTAAGAGACTTAAAATTACCGTATCGTATTTTACGTTTGTGTGGTGGTGATGTAACTTTTGCTTCTGCGTTAACTTATGATTTTGAAGTGTTTTCAACAGCGCAAGATAGATGGCTAGAAGTAAGTTCTGTTTCTAACTTTGAAACATTTCAAGCAAATCGTTTAAAGCTACGATTTAAAAATAAAGAAGGGAAAAGTCAATTAGCGCACACCTTAAACGGAAGCGCTTTAGCTTTACCAAGAATATTGGCAAGTATTTTAGAGAATTATCAAACAGAAGATGGAATTCAGGTTCCGGAAGCCCTGATTCCTTATACTGGTTTTGATATCATTAATTAGCAACAACGGCTGTAATTAACCTCTTGTATTTATTCATTTCTAGTAGCGCATTAAAATAATCGCTTATTTGTCCTGTTCTCATAAACTCTATCGAGTTTTGCTTTGCGGTTTCGTATTGTTTCGTTAGATCTTTCATATTATTCAATGATTGGTTATACTACTAAGACAAGTATTGTGCCAAAATGTTACAAAACACCGCTTTAAAATACATCAGTTTAATAAAAAATTAACATTCTAGTTGGTTATCTTTGGTTTCAGATGAAGAAAATTATTCTCATAATCGCCTTATTTTACAGCTGCTTTGCGTTTAGCCAAGGCAATTTCTCGTTGGCTGAAAATTATTTTCGGCAAGGTGAATATAAAAAAGCATCTCAGATTTATAAATCGTTATTAAAAAAGAGTCCTTTTAATACTACCTATTTGAAAAGACTCGTGACTTGTTTTCAAGAAACAAATGAGTATTTAAAAGCTGAAAACTTATTAAAAGAAAAGATGCTGGTAAATCCGGCTCAAAAATATTTACATGTAGAGATTGGCTATAATTTTGATCGTCAACAAGAAAAAGAGCTGGCAGAAAAAGAATATCTGTTAGCGATTGAAGCGATTGAAACAAATCCAAATTTAGGCGGAATTATAGGTAGAATGTTCCGACAAAACAACTTGTTAGACTATGCTATTGAAGCTTATTCGAAAACAATGGAGCTCAATAAAAATGCTAATTATGAATTTGCAATAGCTCAAATTTATGGAGAAAAAGGCGAATTTGATAAAATGTTTGATTCTTATATAGAACTTATAGATAAAGATGAAAACTACATAAGCAGTGTTCAGCGTTTAGCAAGTAGATATATTAATGAAGATCCCACAAGTAAAAATAACCTTGCGCTTAAAAGATCCTTGCTTAAAAAATCGATTAGCAACCCCAAAGATGTTTGGAACGAGTTTTTAAGTTGGTTGTTCACCAAACAAAAAGAATACGGAAAAGCACTTATACAAGAAAAGGCGCTCTTTAAAAGAAACCCTGATTACATTGATAATATTTTTAGATTAGGACGAATTGCTTTTGAAGATAATGACTTTGATAATTCTCAAAAATGTTTTGACTTCTTATTAGAAAACACCAACTTTATTGATGGAAAATTATCCGCAGAATTATATCTTTTAAAAATTGCCGTTAAGAAATCTGATGAGAATAGTGATTTACTCTTTCAAAAAGTGCTCAAAGAATACGGTTTTAATAAAAACACCATAGATGTTCAAACTGTTTATGCTGACTTTTTAACTTTTCAAAAAAATGATCCAGAAAAAGCAAAAGAGATTTTAGAAAACGCCTTGTCTTTCTCTAATTCTAAATTTCAAAAAGCAAGAATAAAATTAAAACTTGGAGACGTATTAGTTTTTACAGGGAAATTTAATAAAGCGTTGATTTACTTTTCTCAAGTACAAACTCGATTAAAAAACCATCCCTTATCTCAAGAAGCTCGTTTTAAGGTTGCGCAAACCTCTTATTTTAAAGGAGATTTTACTTGGGCGAAGGCTCAATTGAAAATATTAAAAGGCTCAACAACTCAGCTGATTGCTAATGATGCTGTAGATTTATTTCTTATAATTACAGACAATGAGCCTAAAGATTCTATTCCTTCTGGTTTGTCTGAGTTTTCTAAAGCAGATTTATTAGCATTTCAAAACAGAAATAAGGAAGCTATCTCATTATATAACGTTATCATAAAAAAGTATCAAGGTCAAGATATAGAAGATGAAACATTATACAATCAAGCAAAGGTTTATATGAAAGAACTTCAATATCAGAATGCAATTACAAATCTTTTAAAAATCATTTCTATTGACAAAGAAGGTATTTTGGTTGATGATGCCTATTATTTAATCGCAGAGATTTATAAAAATCATATAAAAGACACTGAAAAAGCATCAGAATACTATCAAAAAATTATCTTTGAAAAAGCATCTAGTATTTATTTGGTTGATGCTAGAAAAAAATACAGAGAATTACGGGGAGACATTGTTAATTAAGGTCTCAATTAACTTCTTTTTATCAATTTAACAACTCATGTATATATACAACGTAACAATTAATATAGACGAAACCGTTCATGACGAATGGCTCAATTGGATTCATATTCATATTGAAGATGTATTAGCCACAGGGAAATTTGTTTCAGCTAAACTGACTCAAGTTTTGGTAGAAGAAGAAATGGGTGGGGCAACATATTCTGTTCAATACACAACTAATAGCAGAGAGGATTTAGATGAATATTACGAAATTTATGCTCCAACATTAAGAGGTTCAGGACTCTCTAAATTTGCTGACAAAATGCTAACTTTTAGAACTGAATTAAAAGTTGTAAAAGAGTTTTATCCTGTAAGCACCCACAATTAAATGTCTGTTAGAGCCAAAAAACATCTCGGTCAACATTTTCTTAAAGATGAAGATATTGCTAAAAATATCGCAGATTCTTTAACAGAAGTTGGCTATAATAATATTTTAGAAATCGGTCCAGGAATGGGCATGTTAACAAAATATTTATTAGATAAGAAATCGAAAATTACAGTGATGGAAATCGATAGGGATTCTGTTGCTTATCTCAATAACGATTTTAAAAGTGAACACATTAATTTAGATACTTCGCCTACAAATTTTGAAATCATTGAAGCTGATTTTCTAAAACAAGATTTAACCGCTTTTTTTAACAATCAACAAGTGGCTATTATTGGTAATTACCCTTATAATATATCTTCACAAATTGTATTTAAGGCAATAGAATACCGAGAATTTGTTCCTGAATTATCAGGGATGTTCCAAAAAGAAGTGGCACAAAGAATTGCAGAAAAAGAAGGGAGTAAAGCGTACGGAATTATTTCTGTCTTAACTCAGGCTTTCTTTGATGCAGAATATCTTTTTACCGTTCCTCCAACGGTTTTTAATCCACCTCCAAAAGTAAATTCTGGTGTAATTAGACTTATTAGAAAAAAAGATTATTCGCTGCCTGTAGATGAAAAATTATTTTTTAGAGTGGTAAAAACAGCTTTCAATCAACGGAGAAAAATGTTGAGAAGCAGTTTAAAATCTTTCAATCTTTCGGATTCCTTAAAAGAAGACCCTATATTTGCGATGCGACCAGAGCAATTGTCCGTAAACGAGTTTATTAAACTCACGCAAAAAATAGCAAAAGATGTCATTTGAAATCACAACGGAACTTTTAGAAAATATCTCTTCTTACATAGAAGCTTCTAACGATAAGGCAATTATTGTTTTATTTGAAGAAATGCATCATGCCGATATTGCTGAAATTATTGATGACATTTCTTTTGATGATGCTGTTTACTTAATAAAACTTTTAGATAGCGAAAAAACATCTGCCATTTTAATGGAGCTAGATGAGGATATTCGTGAGAAAATATTACAAAACCTTTCTGCGAAAGAAATTGCTGAAGAGGTTGATGAGCTAGACTCTGATGACGCTGCTGATATTATTGGCGAACTTTCTGAAGAAAGACAAGAGGCCGTAATGTCTCAAATTATAGACGAAGAACATGTAAGAGAAATTGAAGAATTGCTTGCCTATGATGAAAATTCTGCGGGTAGTTTAATGGCAAAAGAATTAGTGAAAGTTTATGAAAACTGGACCGTTCTTAAGTGTGTTAGAGAAATGCGTGCTCAAGCAGAAGAAGTAACAAGGGTGCATTCTATTTATGTTGTTGATGATCAAGATAAATTAATGGGAAGGTTGTCTCTAAAAGATTTATTAATCACCTCAACAAAAACAGCAATTTCTGAAGTTTATATTCCTAAAGTTGACTTTGTAAACGTTCACGATGACTTGGATGAAGTCTCTAATAAAATGCGAAAATATGATTTAGAGGCAATTCCGGTTGTAGATGATGAAGGAGTTTTATTAGGAAGAATTACCATTGATGATATTGTTGATGTTATCAAAGAAGAAGCCGACAAAGATTATCAATTAGCCGCTGGTTTAACACAGGATGTAGAGGCTGATGATAGTATCTTACAATTAACCAAAGCCCGTTTGCCTTGGTTGTTTTTAGGTTTATTAGGAGGAGTTGGTGCGTTTATAATTATGGAAGGTTTTCAAGATGTATTTTCTAAATATGCAGCTTTGTTCTTTTTTACGCCTTTAATTGCCGCAATGGCAGGAAATGTTGGGGTTCAATCATCCGCAATTATTGTTCAAGGTTTAGCGAATGATGATGTAAAAGGAAGTATCAATAGTCGTTTAATTAAAGAAATGTTCTTAGCGGCTCTTAATGGGTTTGTATTGGCTATATTTCTATTTGCCTTTGTCTGGGCTTACGAAGGAAAAATTGATCTTGCCTTAGCAATATCTGTTTCTCTTGTGATTGTAATAATTGTCGCAGGCTTAATTGGAACTTTTGTGCCGTTATTTTTAAATAAAAGAGGAATTGACCCAGCTATAGCAACAGGTCCGTTTATCACTACAAGTAATGATATTTTTGGAATCTTAATTTATTTTATGATTGCAAAAATGATCTTAGGCATCTAGTTTCTTTCTCTTTGGAAAGAATTAGGAATTCATTTTAGAAAACAAATCCCAAAGAACCACACCGGTAGTTACAGAAATATTTAAAGAATGTTTGGTGCCTAATTGCGGAATTTCAACACATAAATCTGAAACGTTGATCACTTCTTGTTGCACCCCTTTGACTTCATTACCCATTACAATAGCGTACTTCTGATTCTTCTCTGGGAAAAAAGTGTTCAATTTTGTGCTATTTTCTGCTTGTTCAATAGAAAGAACTTTTACGTTTTCTGACTTTAATTTTTTAACAACATCTACCGTATTTTCAACGTGTTCCCAAGTCACAGACTCGGTTGCTCCTAAGGCTGTTTTATGAATTTCTTTATTTGGCGGCGTTGCAGTAATGCCACAGAGATAAATTTTCTCAATCAAAAAAGCATCACTTGTTCTAAAAACAGAACCTACATTGTTTAAACTTCTAATATTGTCTAACACAACAATTATGGGTGTTTTTGACGTCTTTTTAAACTCATCAACAGAGATTCTTCCCAATTCGTTATTCCTTAGTTTTCTCATAAAAAGTTCTATCTTTAAACACGCATAATAAACAGCAGTAAAACTAACTGAAAAATTCCAAAATTTGGCAAAATCTACTACCAAAAAGGTAACTCCTTTAATGAAACAATACAATACCATCAAGGAAAAATATCCTGATGCTATGTTGCTTTTTCGTGTTGGAGACTTTTATGAAACTTTTGGAGAAGATGCTAAAAAAGCTGCGGGTGTTCTTGGAATTGTACTTACAAAACGTGGCGCAGGAAGCGAAACAGAAACAGCCTTAGCGGGTTTCCCACACCACTCATTAAATACCTATCTGCCTAAGTTGGTAAAAGCAGGAATGCGTGTTGCTATTTGTGATCAATTGGAGAATCCAAAGATGACAAAAACCATCGTAAAACGTGGTGTAACAGAATTGGTAACTCCTGGAGTTTCTTTAAATGATGAAGTTTTACAATCAAAATCTAATAATTTCTTAGCAGCTGTTCACTTTGGAAAACGCTTATTAGGTGTTTCTTTTTTAGATGTTTCTACAGGTGAGTATTTGTTGGCTCAAGGAAACGAAGAGTACATTGATAAGCTCTTGCAAAACTTCAATCCTTCTGAAGTATTAGTTCAAAAACAATACAAGCAAAAGTTTAAAGAACTTTTTGAAGATCGTTTTTATACCTTCTTTTTAGATGATTGGGTTTTTCAAAAAGATTATGGTTTTGAAACCTTAAACAATCACTTTGGGGTGAATTCTCTCAAAGGTTTTGGTGTTGATGAATTGCCAGAAGGCATCATTGCTGCTGGTGCGGTTTTATATTATTTATCTGAAACGCAGCACAACAAATTACAGCACATTCAAAACATTAGCAGAATTGCTGAAGATAAGTACGTTTGGATGGATCGTTTTACGGTTCGGAATTTAGAACTGTATCACTCAACTTCTGTAAACGCAGTAACCTTGTTAGATGTTATTGATAAAACAATTTCTCCAATGGGAGGAAGGTTGTTAAAACGATGGCTGGCGCTTCCATTAAAGAGTGCAGATAAAATTCACTATCGACACGAATTGGTTAAATATTGTATTGAAAATGATGCGTTTTTAGAAACGATTCAATATCAATTACAGCAAATTAGTGATATCGAACGATTGGTTTCTAAAGTTGCTACAGGAAAAGTTTCTCCACGTGAAACGGTCTTATTAAAGGATTCTTTAAAAGCTATTCTACCAATCAAAGAGAAAGCTTTAGCTAGTGAAAATGAATCCGTAAAAGAACTTGGAAATCAATTTTTAGATTGCTCTGAAGTGATTGCTAAAATTGATGAAATGCTCTTTAATGAAGCTCCCGTGAATATCAACAAAGGCGGAGCGATTGCCAATGGAGTTTCTCAAGAACTGGACGATTTGCGAGCGATTTCTAGTTCTGGAAAAGAATATTTAGACAATATGTTGGCCAGAGAAAGCGAACGAACTGCAATTCCGAGTTTAAAAATTGCTTTTAATAATGTCTTTGGATATTATATTGAAGTAAGAAATACACATAAAGACAAGGTTCCTGAAGATTGGATTCGCAAGCAAACTTTGGTCAACGCCGAAAGATACATAACTGAAGAACTGAAAGAATACGAAACAAAAATTCTAGGAGCAGAAGAGAAGATTCAAGAACTCGAACAAAACCTCTTCGCAAAATTGGTTCAAGATATCATTCAATTTGTACACCCTATTCAGCAAAACGCACAAACGGTTGCTCAAATAGATTGTTTGTTGTCTTTTGCCACCTTAGCAATTTCTAATAATTATGTTCGTCCGTTGGTGGATGAAAGTACCGAAATTGAAATCAAAAACGGTCGTCACCCTGTAATTGAAAAGCAGTTACCTATAGGTGAAGAATATATTGCTAATGATGTTGTTTTAAATAGAAATCAACAACAAATTATTATGATTACTGGACCTAATATGTCTGGTAAATCTGCCATTCTTCGTCAGACTGCTTTGATTGTTTTATTGGCGCAAATGGGAAGTTATGTTCCGGCTCAAAATGCTAGAATTGGTGTAGTTGATAAAATTTTTACGCGAGTAGGAGCCAGCGATAATATTTCTATGGGCGAATCTACTTTTATGGTAGAAATGAATGAAACTGCGTCTATATTGAATAATATTTCGGAAAGAAGTTTGGTCTTATTAGATGAAATTGGGCGTGGAACATCTACCTATGATGGAATTTCTATTGCTTGGGCAATTGCCGAATATTTACATGAACACCCTTCGAAAGCAAAAACCTTATTTGCGACGCATTACCACGAGTTGAATGAAATGACCACTACTTTTGAGCGTATCAAAAACTTTAATGTGTCTGTAAAAGAATTAAAAGA
>TARA_R110001632_G_scaffold199893_1_pt1 | contig 67728 bp, 55 predicted proteins | sample TARA_R110001632 | Tara Oceans TARA_R110001632 (sample SAMEA4398266) | marine metagenome | biome: Polar Biome; feature: [SRF] surface water layer (ENVO:00010504); material: water (ENVO:00002006), including particulate matter (ENVO:01000060) such as... | depth 5 m
TTCAACCGTTAACACGAAGAATAACCTCGTCTTAATGTTTATCCGATGGGCAGTGACTCAGGGGATTGAACGTATTCAAGACATTGACTTATATGTGATGGAAGATTATCGAAAATATGTATCGGCCTATCGAAAACCTAAAAATAACGAACCCTTGTCGATTGTTACTCAGGCACAACGTTTGATTGCCTTAACAACATTTTTAGACCGAATGTTTTACTACGATATTATCACTGATAACTACTTTTCTAAGTTTACGTTGCCCAGAACAGGAAGACGGTTACCAAAATTCGTTCCTGATGAAGAGCAAGTTGAATTAATTATTAACCAAGCATTGGTTAAGGGAAAAATTGGTATTCGAGATAGAGCTATCATTGAAGTGTTTTATGCTTCAGGCATTAGACGAAATGAATTGGCTAATTTAGATATTCGACATGTAGATGCTAAGAAGTTAACCGTCACAGTTCGAAAAGGCAAAGGAAGTTATGATAGAACGATCCCAATTGTGCAAAGAACAATTGATGCACTGAATGACTACCTTGAGAATGTAAGACCTGAATTAGCAACATTTGAAAGTGGTGATGCATTGTTTCTAGGTATGACAGGAAAACGCATTCTTAGCAGTAAGCTAACTGAATTGGTAGGAGATTACGTGCGTAGATCTGGTGTTTCAGAAGATGGAGCATGTCACATCCTGAGATATGCGACTGGAACCCACATGTTGGAGAATGGTGCTGATATTCGAGTTGTTCAAGAACAGTTGGGGCATGAAGATATAAGCAGTACTCAATTATATGCCCTTGTTAGCATTAAGCATCTGAAAAAAGTACATGAGAAGACGCATCCGTTTTCGAATAAACGTGACTCTCAATAAGTTGCTTAAGCTGATATTAATTCGCAGGAGTTTATATTTACTATCATTTCTATACTTATAGTTGATAAGTGAGTAGTAAAATAAACTCTTCTTTATTGTGATGTACTTATGACCAGAATTGATCAGTTTCCCAATTATTAGGAAATCCGGCTGAGTTAGCTTTAGCGCTAGCCGCTGGATATTTATTGAATAGGTCCGACATTAAAGTCTTAATGTCAAAGTCCATACCTAGTGACTTGGTTATTTTGTGTGATAGAGCTATGAATAGATATAATCTATTTGGGTGCGCAGGGGCAATATTTAGCATGTTAGTGATACCACTTGGCTCCCTGTAGTTTGCATTCCAAACTCTAGAATGATGGGCACAACGGTTACGAACATCTTTAATCGCACGAATCCAATCATTTATTTGTTTAAGGTTTCTTGCCCCAAATTCTCTTGCTAAAACATCTAATTTATTCGGGTTGGGCTGGTCGTTGAATATTCCCTTATCTATAGACTTATACAAACTAACAACATTGCCAAATGTTGTTAGTTCACCAATCATCCAAAATGGCGGAAGCTGCTTAAAGTTTGGGTTAGTGTCGTTGTAATAGTTTTGTTTGAAGTGAGTAGAGAAGTCATCTTTCGAATTTTGAAATTGAGAAGCTAAAATATTTCTTAAACCAAAAACTGCACCTGTATTAGCGAAGCTTGCATCATCTAAATACCAAAACGGATTTTGTGTTTGACAAGTTACTACTTGATCTAATTTAGATCTAAGCTTTATTTCTATTCTACCAATAAACGAAAATAAGATGTCTCGTAATTCATCGTCAAATCGATACAATTCAACACCATTTTCAAATGTTGTGCCTGCATGAAATTGATTATTGGCTTGATTGAAAAACGGTTTCAGGTAAATTTTGAAGCGATAATAATTGATGTCTGACAATAAGCTTTCTGCCATTGCCTTATCTTGAATGGTCAACCCTTGATTCTCTATATGAGTAACCAAGTCTCGTGGAGCACAATATGGCTTATTGTATAGTTGATATGGCATTAATTATTATTTTTCAGTCCCTAGAAATAAAAAACCCACTGACTTCCAATAAATGGAGTAGCGGGCGTTGTTAAGATCAAATATACCTATTAGGGATGTATTAGTCAACCGATTTTGGTTTATTTAATCGATAATCCGAATGTTCGCGAATATTGTCCTAAGTATAAATTATCTTTAACTTGAGTACAAAAAATGCAAATATAGACTAAACTGATACAAGGAAATGTATATGCTAACTCACCAGCCAAAACCCTCCCTAAACACCTGTAAATCAAAAAATTAAACCTCACGAAAATGCAGGAACAATCGCACCTAGAAGCTAAATTAGTTTACAACTACTTTAGGGATTACGATCCTGAATTGGGGCGCTATATTCAGTCAGATCCAATTGGTTTAGCAGGTGGGATAAATACTTATGGGTATGTTGGTGGTAATCCTATTAGTTTTGTAGACCCTCTGGGGTTAGCAAAAATTTGTACTAGACCTCTTTCATTTGCTGGTGATTTTCAAACAAGTGGGGCAACAGGAATGGACTTAGCAGTATTCCACGAACATATCTTTTCAGAAGATGGAACTGGTGATAATTGGGGTTACACTAAAGGTGGAGTTTTTGATGACAATAAAAACAAAGGGAAGTATCAATGTGACGCAGAAAGTTATGATGATGATTTAGTTCGGGATGCCGTTAAAGATGTTAAGAAAAACTATCCAAATGATGGATATAATTTTGTAACAAACAACTGCCAAGATTTCGTTACTGACGTTATCAAAAGATACAACCAACTTGAAATGCTTCAAAATACAATGGGTAAAAGGGGTAATCCTTAATGTCAAAAAGTTCTCTGCTTCATATATTGAAGCTTTTAGCGATAGCCATAACTTACTTGTTTTTGCTATGCGTATTAGATTTGTTTTTTGTCTTTGGAGCTGACCAAGTAAAAGGTTGGTACAACACCTTAAGTATACTCGTATTAACTTTGCCAATTGTTTATAGTCTCTATGTATATAAATTTGTTAAAAAGTCTATTCTTTTAATGGTTTTAGCCTTTATTGCAGGGGTAGTTTTAAGCTATTTGGAGTTTATGTGGGTTGCTATTGAGTTCCATACAATGATTGGCGGAGAGATTTAATTTTTTAAAGTTAATATTGAATCCAAAGCCTCGCTAGCCGGGGCTTTTTGTTGCGTCACATCAAAAACAACTTACTTTGAGTAACATCATGTTTTACAGAAGAATAAATAATTGTTAGTTTGATTTTTAGAATAGCAATTATGCTTTTGTTGGGAATTGAATATTAAAAGGACGCAGTATTTTGGCATTATCATTAAAAGAAGTAGTGCTAGATTCAAAGCTAAAAGATGATTTCGAAAAACTGTATGGAAAAGGGAAGAATATTCGCTTAAGTAAAGCTGATGCATTGAAATATTTAAATTTAATTCGATCTAAGTATTCAAAATATTATTCTACGCCAAATTCATTCCTTCAGAAGTCAATAAATGAAGGCAAAGATAATTGGTGGAACCAGTTGAATAGCGGAGGCTAAAAATTTTTAAAAAAATTATAATCATAGCTGTATTTTGCTTAATCGCTTCAAGCATTTGGTTACACTATGAAAATCAAGAATTAGCAGTCCAAGTTTATGATCTGCAAAAAAAGATGAACTTAGAGAGTTAACAAAAGAAGATATGCTTATGAAAGCAATTTCAGATAGTGATATTGCTGCTTTCAGTGAGCTAATCCCTTTAATTAACGCTAATTATAGCACCAATGAAGGGATGACTTTCCTTCATACGGCTGTAGGGGGAAATCAACTTGAAATGGCAAGAAAACTGATTAAAGCTGGAGCCGATGTGAATGCTGTTGCATCTGAAGGTTTATCAATTTTCCATGTCGCTGCTTACTTGGGCGATGAGTTAATGATGAAGTTACTTTTAAAAGCATCTAACAAGCCAAATATTAATGTAAAGGATATTAACGGCGTTACCCCACTTCAACTGGCTAAAAATGATAATAATGACGTTATAACTCAATTACTAATTGACTCAGGTGCTAGTGAATAATATGTGGTACTTTTTAAAGCCTCATGTACGAGGCTTTAATTGTCCGGTATTAAAGCTTTATTCACGGTAAGCGTTACTAAATATATGTTGAATGATTTAAGGTAAACAAGTTTGGCTATTTGATAGAAAGTGATGGTATTAATTTTATAGAGCGAAAACCAAATAGAGCTGTGAACGGCCAATATGTTCGTTCGGCTGTTATTTGAAAAATTTGTCCTAAAGTGAATGTACCATCAATATGCTCTCTGAAAACCACTAGTTGTTTACAATGCAATCACTTATAAAGGGTAATAACAGCGATGTTATTACCCTTTTTTAATTAAATTTTAGTTAATTTTTAGTTAGTAATGGTGTTAATACCTTTCGATTATGTTCTCTCAAGTGATCTAGCGCACTTTTTCCTGTGCTATCTTTTAAATCAATTTTTGCACCGTACTTTAAAAACAAAGCTGCTAGCTCGCGGTTCCCAACACTCGCTATGTACATTAAAGGGGTGTAATTTTCTAAATCACCAATGTTAGGATCCGCATTTTTCTCAAGCAATAACTGCACTCGTTGCAAATTATTATCGCGATTAGTTAAATAGGTGGCTAAAGCTAAGGCGGTATTTCCTCGTTCATCTCTGGCGTTAATATCTAAGTTATTTTCTAATAGTTTATCGAGTAATGGAGATAATGCTAACGCTTGAGGGTATGGCATTAACAATTGCGTTAAAAAGGATTCACCATAAATATTCTTCTCATGAATATTGATGCCTAGATCTATTAAAGCTTCAAATAACGGCCAATTTCCTTGCTCAATAACGTAACTGGGTAAACTGATATTATTAAGGGTTAAAGTCGCTAACTCAGGTACAGCATTGATGACTTTTTGTGATCTTTCAGAAGGTAATTGATAAATAAGTTGAATAAGCAGTTCTCTGGTTAAATTGGTGTTATTTTTCCATGTGAGATGTTGAGAGAATTGTTTTGTTAGCGTGTCGGCTGAAGCTGTTTTAATCGCTACTAATAATGCGTGCTGCATAGCAGGAGTGGCCTTATATTTTTGCAATATATTTTTAATCCACTGCTGTTGGGGTGACACTCTGGCATAATATTCCGTTACGCCATAAATACCCTCTATACCTTGATTATCTTGCCAAGAGCTAACACCAGCAATATAAAGCTTGCCATCCTGTTCAATAAACGCCGGTCCGCCACTATCGTGAGGACCACTTATACCTTCTAATCTCAGAGCATGCTCAGGCTTGTCAAATGTGAAGGATAATTGGCTTGGGCTAGCCCCTGTTATGATATTTGTCGCGGCTCTGAGTATAGCTTTAGTACTTATGATCCCTTTAATACCGTTGCCAAAATTACCATTACCAACGAAAGTGACTTGCTTACCCTGTTCATCAGACAAAGGATAAAGTATGGCTGGTCGCGAGTTATTCATTGGCCACTTTAACCGTAATAATGCCATATCATAAGCATTTGTTTCGGTGTTGTTTTTTGGATGTACTTTGATCAATTCAACGGGGTATTTTTTTCCTAAGTGTTCGATAAAAAGAGGGCGTTGCTCTTTAGGAGTAACACAGTGCGCTGCGGTGAGTACCCATGAGGGATCTATAACTGTACCAACGCAGCCATCATTATATGTTATTGAGTCTTTATATCTTTCTGCTAGTTTTTGATAATCCTTATCGTCAATGTCGTGTCGAATCACAATAGCTTCAGCCATAGTTGCTGTGAAGAATACTATGATGAGCAGTGTTACTTTAATATGATATTTAAGCATCGTTTTATTAGCCTTATTATTGTATTGGTAATCTGTATTTTTAGGTCAAATTTATTGAAAAATTAAATAGTTTTTGTACGAACTTTTACCTGATAAAATGCAAAAAATTATTGCCATTACTTATACCTTAATAAAAAATATAGGCGATGATGACGATGATATTTTTTTATGATTAAAATATGATGTTCAATTAAATCAATAGGATATGTTCTGTTCTTTTCGCTGAAAAAAGGAAGTAAGTGTTGGAGAAATTTAAAATTGGTGAATTTCATGTTGATGTGAAACGTAATCAACTGGATATTTTGGGTCGTACAATATTATTAGAACCCAAAGTTATGGATGTTCTTCATCATTTAGCTCTACATCAAGGTGAGGTCGTGAGCCAACAAGAACTATTTGAAGCGCTTTGGCCAAATAGCTTATTTAGTTCCGGTTCAGTTCTTCGTTGTATTGCGCAATTAAGAAAAGCATTAGGCGATGATGCAAAAAAACAGTCTATTATTCATACTCACCCAAAGCGTGGTTATAGCCTAAAGCTTGAAGTTGAACAACTTACGGATCCGTCTTTAAAAAAATTGCAATCAAGTGATTCAGACAACCGTTTAGCGATTACGAACATCTTTTCAAAAGATAAGCGAGTTGTTAATAAAAGCGCAAAAAGCAGGTTTTATCAATGCATCTATTCTATCAGCTTTGTTTTGCTAAGCTGTATTTTGTGGAAAGCATATAGCCCCTCAGCTGTTAAAACGCAATTTAGTGAGCTGACTCCTATCACTTCAACACAATCTTTTGAGTATCAGCCTGAACTTTCTCCTGTGAGCGATACTGTTGTATTTATTCGAACAGACAATGGACATCAAACGCACTTGTGGATAAAGCATTTAACCACAAAAAAGGAATATCGACTGAGTAAGGATAGCCAAGAATTTTTATCGTTAACTTGGTCAAGCGATGGCAAGGCAATAGCATATATTAGTAAAGTAAACAGTGGCTTTGAACTAGGGTATTTTGATCTGCCAAAGTCGCTATCTAGGCCATTATTCCCAAACGTTATCTATCGTTTTCAAAGTAATAAGCATATAGGTTCAATACAATGGGGGAAGAACAATCACCTGTATTATCTGTCTTATCCAAATGAAGATTTAGTCTCAACACAAGCTACAATACACTCTGTTGATCTGATGACAAAGACTGCTCATTTGATTTGGCAACAAAATAATAGTTTTATGCCTTATGATATGAGCTTATCCCCTGATAACAATACCCTGGCATTATCAGGGTACGGACAAAGCTTTCAAACTGATATTAAGTTACTTGATCTTGAAGATAAGTCACTGATGCCCTTAATAGCTAATTTGCCCGTTTATACACAAATAAACTGGCACCCATTAGGCGAATACCTCTTGCTTACCGATATAAGAGAGCTAAAACTTCTTAGTTTGAAAGGTGATGTACAAGTCATTGATTGGTTATACTTTAGAGACATAGAAAGTCCAAGTTTTAACACTCAAGGAGATAAAATAGCCCTAGTTTTATCGATGACAGATGTTGATCTGTTACTTCAGTCGGTCAATGACAATAACGAGGTAACAACAGTAGCAAACTCAAATGCAATAGACTCAAGTGCAGATATTTCGCCTGACGGGACTGGCATTGTTTATTTATCTGAGAATGCTGGGTATCAACAGGTCTATCTCTATCAAGCAGGAACAACTGAATTACTTTTTGCTAATAAAGATCGGCAAAGCATAGATAGCGCACCACTGTGGTCAAATGATGGCAAAACCGTTTTAATAAATTTAGGCTCGGAATTATTGTTTATTGACCCATTGACTAAAAAAAATCACTTCCTAGAGAAATCAATAGATATTTCATATGTTTATGCTTGGTATCAAAAGGAGAATGCCTTGTTAGTTGATTATAGAAGTGACACAGGAATTACTATTACTAAATATAATTTAGACACTAATAAGTTAACGCCAATAACAAGTGGGAATATCAACTATGCTCATTTAGTAGAAGACGAACTTGTTATTATTAAAGATAACAGCATTGTAAAAGTCATAAAAGAAAACGAGCTTGTTCTTTATAAAGCAAGTGATGATCAGAAGATTGTTGCCTCAGCCGCTATTGGTGATGGAGTGCTATTTCAACTAAATGATGAAGCTGATAACGGAACAAAGTGCAAAGAATTATGGCAGGTTGATATGAAAGGAAAGCAGGCAACATACCTCAGTATATTGCCGACCATATTTGATAAAATAATTGATGTTAGTGCTGATGGTAGCCAACGTTTATTTACGACTCCTAGCCAACAAGAAAAAGATATTGTTGTATTGGAATAAATCCTTTATTTTTAATGTCAACATACCATCTATATAGTCTCTAAAAATCACGAATCGATTCAATTAATTGCTGTTACATAAGGGCAATAACAGCGATGTTATTCCCCTTTTTATGCCGCATAAAACAGCACTCAGTTGGCTCTGAATATTTTTCGTTATTTAGGATAAACAAAGCCATAATTTATATGGCGAGAATGACTTTATCTAACTATGGTTAGTTATGTTTATGATATATAGCTATAATACTTTATAACGTGTTTCAGCGTTATTTAATATAACTCGTTCAAGACGTATTTTTAGGAATGCAGTGTGGCTTTCAAACTAATACAAAGGTTATATGTTCCCAACATAATATAAGTACTTAAATCCATTAAGATAACGCAGAGCTTAACGCCTTTTTCACGAAGGACTGGAATAAAAACGAAGTACAAGATGCTATGGATTTTAATAAGCTAATCTATATCGTTTTTTAAGCTAAATTCTACATATTGAAGTGTCATGGTCTGTTTACTAAGACCTGATCTTATTTGAGGTTAATAAATGTTATTACAAAAGAAAAGCTTATCCCTGAAGTTACTGCTAGTGGTTGGAGGCTTGTTGATTTTAATGTCGCTAAGTTTTATTTTAGTGAGTTCAATATCCTTAAATGATGCTGAAAAAGATATTGTTTCAGGGGTAAGTACTGAAGTTAGAGCTCAAATTGAGCAAACAGTCGCTGCTAAATCTAGTGCAATTGCTGCTGATATTTCGAGTGTTTTCAATGAAAATTACGTTTACCCGCATAAGTTAGCGAACCAGCTTGCTGCGAGTATTGAAGGTAAATTGCCAGAGCCTTATAGTCGCGGGCAGGTTGAAGCTATGGTGAAAAATAGCTTGTCGTATAGCAAAGTTTCTTCAATGTATGCACAGTTTGATGCTGATAAGTTTGACGGTGAGGATGCAAATTTCACTTCAGGTTATAGTCACTCTGTTACTAACTCAGGTAGTTTAGAAGTTTATTTTTTTCGAGAGCAAGATAATAAAATATCTCAGCAAATCGTTGACGACTCAGCAGAAAAATACGATGAAACGTTAGATGAGTTTGGCAACCGCGCAGCACAATGGTATATATGCTCAAAAGAAAGTTTAAAGCCTTGTATTAGTAACCCTTATAAATATGAAATTAGGCCTGGGTATACTGAACTTATGACGAGTTTAGTTGTACCTGTAATTGCTAATGGAGAATTTAGGGGGGTTGTTGGATCCGATCTTAATTTACCGATATTACAAGAAAAAGCACAACAATTAAAAGCGTCACTTTATGGTGGTAAATCAAGTGTATTAATTGTCAGTCAGGACGGGTTTTTGGCGGCAGCTACAGAACAAGAAGATAGCTTGGCACGTCCAATTAAAGAAGCGCTCGACAGCAGTACTGAGTTGCTGAGTATTTCTGGACAAAATAAATCGATAGTTATTGATGGTTTATTGTACGTTGTTCGGCCTATTAAAATTAATCTTGCAGATAATGAATGGCATTTAATTGTTGGTATTGATATTAATATTGCTATGTCACCCGTAGCTAAAATCTCTAATGATATTACTGAAATTATTAATAAAATATTGATCAGCTTTCTTGTGCTAGCCTTAGTTTCTACTATTTTTGCTTTAATTTTAGTTAACTTCTTTACTCGAAGTATTGTTAAACCAGTGAAAGCTGTAGCAGATAAAATGGCTGAGCTTGCTGGTCAAGGTGGTGACTTAACGCAAGAGCTTCAGGTGCATTCACATGCTGAGTTAATTAGCTTGAGTGTCGCCTTTAACCAGTTTAGAGAAACCGTTAGAGATTTATTAGAGCAAGCAAAAAAATCAGGGCAAATGGTGCTTGAGCAAAGTGAAGAAAGTAAGCACAACGCTGAACAAACCCATGCACAAATATCTCTTCAAGAGATGGAAGTTAATAGCATTGTTACGGCCATTACTGAGATGTCAGCAACAGCATCTGAAGTTGCCACTACTGCCTCTAATGCTGCAACCAATGCTGACGCCGCAAGTCACTCAATTAAAGGCACAGAATCTGACGTTTCCTTGGCTACCACTGAAATTACCACGTTGTCGAACGAGATGGCAACTGCTACAGATGCAGTAAAAGCAGTGTCAATGCGTAGTGAAGATATCAGAAAAATATTAGACGTTATTAGTGCGATTGCTGATCAAACCAACTTACTGGCTTTAAATGCTGCCATTGAAGCCGCTAGAGCTGGTGAACATGGTCGAGGTTTCAGTGTCGTTGCAGATGAAGTAAGAGCCCTAGCATCTAAAACGGCGGATTCTGTTGATGAAATATCACAAGTTATTTCTTCATTACAGGAAGAAGTGACCACGACAGTAAATCTTATTGAGCAAGGTACTGAAAAGGCTCAAGCCGCCGCATCTAAATCTAATGCCGCCTTTGTTAAAATGAAAGAAACTGTGCTTCAAATTGGCGAAGTTACTCAGCATATCATTCAAATAGCGGCAGCGGCAGAGGAACAAAGCCAAGTGTCTGAAGAGTTAAATAGAAATATGGTGATTGTCGGAGATGCCACTAAGGAAGTGCTGATTTTATCCGAAGCGTCTAAGCAAAGTGCGATGATTATTAATACTGATATTATTGAGCTAGAAAATGTGCTGAGTAAACTTAAAACCAGTAAAAACTAACGAGAGTGTTGAATAACATACCACGCAGTTTTTAGTTTGTTTTAGTTTGTTTTAGTTAGGTTAGAGGCAATAACATTTTATGTTATTGCCTTTTTTTGCTGTATTTTAATAAAGACAGTTAAGAAAATCCTCCGTACTTTTCTACTATAAAAAATTAAGAGTACCAATATTTTTACGTTAATCATCTGAAAGCCTTATCAAAATTTGAGCTAAAATAGACACTGTGCTAAAAATTTGTTCTACTTAAAGTAAACGCTTCGCGTTGAAATGGCTTAACGACCGAAGCACTGTATTTTTGCCATAACTTTTGTAGGCAGTAAATTTTGTCTGAACTCTCTAAATCACAAACGATAAAAAGCTTAACGATTACCAATCAGTTTGCTACCGATATTCTATTGCTCAATACCCCTAATGAGGTTTGGCAATATTTGGCACAGAATATTGTTGAAAAACTTGGCTTTGATGATGCAGTTATCTACACCTTAGATACAGGGGGCGAAACCTTAAGTCGCATGTCGGGCTTTGATAAAAAAACATCAGTCGGCGAAGCTAAGTTTAGCAATACTCAAATAAGAGATACCTCATCAAATTCGATGATTATTCCTTTCAATCAAGGTGTTATTGGTAAAGTAGCCGCCACTAAAAAAGCCATTTTAGTAAAAGACACGCGTGAATTTGAAAGCTATATTGTTGACGACGAAACCACGCTTTCCGAGTTGGCTGTGCCTATTTTATTCAAAGAGCAATTATTAGGTGTTATTGATTCCGAACATACCCAAGTTGACTTTTACACTGAATATCACTTGAGAACACTGACCGCATTAGCCTCGATTACCGCAATAAAAATATCTCAAATCATTAAGGTCGACGGTTTAGAAGAAATCATTGATAATTTAGAATATTCCAATAAAATTCAAGATGCTTTATTTGAGATTGCTGAGCTTACTTTTAAAACTAAAACTATTGGTGAGTTTTATCGTCATTTACATCAATGTATTGGTCGTTTAACTTTTGCTAAAAATTTTTTTGTCGCTTTGCTTAAAGATAATGGCAAAACTATTGAGTTTCCTTATGCTGTTGATGAGTTAGACCAAGATGCTTTTGATGAGTTTGATCAAGGAAAGATATTTGAAAAGGTCGCTATTGATCCCAATAATTTAAGTATTACCGGTTATACCTTATCAAAAGACAAGCCTTTTTTGTTATATGAAAAAGACATTCAAAGAATGCTCGATAACAAGGAACTCTATATTTTAGGGAGTATTCCTAAAGCTTGGCTCGGTGTGCCTTTCGGTAAAGGTGATAATAAAGGTATTGTGGTGGTACAAAGTTACAGCACTGATTTTTTATTCCAAGAAAAAGACAAGCAACTGTTATCTTTTGTCGCTAAGCATATCAATAATGCGATTGAAAGAATGGAAGCCCAACAGAAACTGCAGTTTTTAGCATTACATGATCCTTTAACGTGCTTGCCTAATCGTTCATTATTTCAAGACCGCATTCAACATGCTTTTCTACATTGCCAGAATAATCGTCTCGACAACATAGCGATACTGTTTATTGATGTCGATAGGTTTAAACAAATTAATGACAGCTATGGCCATCATGTTGGCGATAAATTACTTATTGCTATCGTAAACGCGATTACGACTACGTTAAGAAACACCGATACCTTGGCTAGATTAGGTGGTGATGAATTTGCCATATTGCTTGATGGAAAAATTGACCATGAGGCTATTTGTCGAATTACTGAAAATATTATTGTCGCTATGACGGGAGCTTTTAATATTGATGGTTTGACCATCTTCAGTAGTGTCAGTATCGGGATCGCAACTTATAGTGAGAGCCGTGATAGTGCGGAACAATTATTGATTGATGCCGATCATGCGATGTATCAAGCTAAGCTAAAAGGGCGTAACCAGTATGTTTTTTTTGAAACGCTTGAAGAACAAAAGAAATCAAGTAATGTGAAACTTGAGTATGATTTTGATAAGGCGATTAAAAATCAAGAATTTATTGGTAGCTATCAACCCTTAATTGACTTTGAGAGCGATGCCGTTATTGGCGCCGAAATTTTAGTGCGCTGGCAACATCCTAAATTAGGGCTGTTATTTCCAGATGTTTTTATTCCAACTTTAGAAAAGTCAGGACAAATTATTCAACTCGATCTTTATATGCTTAAGCTGGCGCTAAATAACCTCAGCCACTGGAATACTTGGCTACCAGAACAATTTAAACTCAATGTTAATGTCTCCACATCAGGGTTTGCATCGCAAGACTTTATTACTTATTTACAAGCTGAGCATCAGCAAGTCGCCGCTTTCACCAGTCACTTATGTATAGAAATTACCGAAGAAAGTTTGATCTTAAATATTGATGCGGTGAAGAAAAATTTAGCGATTTTGAAAAGTATTAATATTCCTGTAGCGCTGGATGATTTCGGCACCGGTTTCTCATCGCTTAGCTATTTACATCAATTTTCTTTAGATTACTTGAAAATAGATAAAAGCTTTGTTGATGATTTGAACGAAGTGGGCAATAAAGTATTGATATTAGATGCTGTGGTTAATTTAGCGAAAACATTAAAAATAAAAACCACAGCTGAAGGTATTGAAACAGAAGAACAATATCAAAAGCTAAAAGAAATTGGCTGTGATGTTGGTCAAGGCTATCATATTGCAAAGCCTATGTTTGCTAGCGACTTTAAAGATTTTATTTTAAATAAAGTGAAGCAATAAAAACCAAAACAAATAAGTTCAATCGCTTGGTTTATATCATCAGTATTTAGCTGTGCAAGCTGTTAATCGTGTTACAGAAGAGCAATATTACCTTGAACGAGACGAATATTGCCATTTTAGCTTACTTTCACCACTTGTTTACCGGTAAAACCTCCAGCCAGTTGTTTATTCAATGCGGCAGAAATATGTTCAGCATTAAATTCAACTAGGCTCACTTCCGGCACGGTTAAGTCACCTTTTGCTAAGTCTTCAAGCAACAACTTACTCATAAAACTCATGCGTTGTTGTGCGCATAAGCTGTTGGCAAGCCAAGCACCAGCAAGTGAGACAATACTAATGTTAGGTGCTTTTCTAAAAAGTAATTCTTGTTCAAAATTTGGCAATGGCTTTAAACAAGCAATATGACCACAAAAACGCATTAATTCAATATTGCGTCGCGTCGCATCACCACCAATAGCATCAAGTACCGCATCAAACCCTTGTGGTCCTAATTCATGGCGTATTTTTTGACAAAGTTTTTTGTCTTGATAATCAAAAACGACATCGGCGCCTAATGATTTGACTAATTTATGGTTACGTTTGGCTGCTGTGGTAAAAACATCAGCACCACGCTGTTTAGCAAATTGAATGGCAATTTGACCAACAGCACCAGCGCCACCGTCGATCAATAAGGTATCACCTTCGGTAATTTGTAACTTGTCGAGTGAAATTAGCGCCGTCATACCCGCGCAAGGTAAAGCTGCAGCATGCTCTGAACTAATGCCCTCAGGCACGACAGAGACCGCATAGTTTGGCACTTTAGCGTATTCACTGAGTACACCTTGCTCACCCATACTGGCATGCCACATAACACGAGTACCCATAGTGGGATAAATGCCTTTGGCTGCATCAACAACAACACCAACGGCATCTAAGCCAAGTATATGTGGGTACTGCCAATGGCAAAAACCTGTTTTTGCATATTCTGCATCTAACGGGTTAAGGCCAACATACTCTATCTTGATCAATAATTCATTATCACGGCATTGCGGTACATTCAGTTGAACATTTTCTAATCGAATCTGTTCATTGGCTTCGGGTAAAACAATGGCGCGCATAGTTTTAGCGATAATGTCATTAGGTAAAATATCAGTATCTAGCATCAAAATATCTCTATCTGTTAGGTGTGCTTAACGCATAGCTCCATTGCCCGTTAAATGACTGGTAAGCATTTACTTTAGCAAGCAAAGAAGAAATCGTTGAATCAACAGCATTTTCTTGTGCTATTAAAACATCCTGACGGGCATCTAACAACTCTAAGTAAGGTATTTGACCTTCTTCGTACATGGCATTTGCTTGGAGAAATGCTTTATTAGCAAAGTGATAACGCTGTTCTGAAAACTCTTGCTTCTGCGCTTGATTGAGCAAAAACTGTAAAGCAAGTTCACTTTCACTCAGGGCACTTAACACCACTTGTTGATAATCACTATAGGCTGCTTGCGTTAAAAACTGTTGGGCATCTCGTTGTGCTAACAAGGCAGGGTAACTCAGTAGTGACCACTGTAATTGTGGTGCAACTTGCCATTGTTGCTGAGTATCGCTAAAACCATTGCTACCTATGCTGACGACACCAGCAAAGCTGGTTAAACTAATATCAGGCAATAATGCTTTGCTGGCTGAAACACTTAAGCTATTGGCTTGGCTAAAGTCATAAAGTGCGCGGCTAATATCTGGCCTTAGCGCAATGGCTTTATTTGGCTCGCTTAAGGAAACACTAAACTCATGCTGTAAAATAGCTTGCTCGTTGGTTAATTTCAGCTCTTGTGCTAAACGACCGGTTAATACCGCCAATGTTGATAAATCTCGGTACTTAGCGTATTCAATTGCTGGCATTAAGGCTTGTTGTTGTCTAAGTTGCGCCATGGTTCGATTTAAGTCGAGATCGTTGGCAACACCTTCGTCAACACGCGCTTGTAGCACCTCAATACTTTGTCTTAAGGCTTCTATTTGCAAAGTAAGGATATGTTGTTTTTCAACATTACCTTGATAACTTACAAAGCCTTTAACCACTGATGAAACCACTTCAATTTGTAATAAACGCACTTTTTCGGCTTGGCTCATGGCTGAAGCATTGGCGGCATCAACTAAGGCGGTAATACGACCAAATAAATCCAACTGCCAATTGAGCGCTAAATTAGCACTTGACTGGCGAGCGTTTGTTGCACCTAAGCCACTACGCTGAGCACCAATTTCAACACCACCTTGCGGTAGGTATTGCGCTTGTTGTTCACCTAACCGCGCTAAAGCACTTTTCAGGGTTAATTGACTGGTGTGTAAGTTGTGATTATTCGCTAATGCATCAGTAACTAATTGATTAAGTTGGCTTGAATCAAGCTTTTGCCACCAGTTCGTTTCATTTTTACCGCTTAGCTCTCCGGCAATATTTGCTTTAGCGACAAAGTCACTCACTAAGTTTTGTTCATTTGCCGTATCAATTTTACTTGCACAGCCAGATAACAATATCGTTATTATCACCGCACGGGCAGCGAGGCTGGATTTAAGCTTTTTCTGTAGCAAGTTAATCATCAGACAACTCCTGTGTTTTTGCTTTCTTACGGGTTACTAGCATGTAAAAAACGGGGGTGAACAATAAGCCAAATACCGTGACACCAATCATGCCCGAAAATACGGCGTTACCCATGGCGTGACGCATTTCTGCCCCGGCACCTGTTGCTAATACCAGTGGCACAACACCGGCAGTAAAGGCAATTGAGGTCATTAAAATTGGGCGTAAACGCATACGACAAGCCTCAAGTATTGCTGCTAAATGTGATAAACCTGAGTCGTGTCTATCTTTGGCAAATTCGACCATCAATATCGCATTTTTCGAGGCTAAGGCGACCAGTACTATCAAAGCAATTTGGGTAAATATATTATTATCTGAACCGACAAACCAAACGCCAAGTAAGGCAGAGAAAATAGTCATAGGGACAATTAAAATAATTGCCAGTGGTAAGCGCAAGCTCTCATATTGAGCGGCGAGTACCATAAAGACTAGTAGCACCACTAATGGGAAGATATAAACCATGGTATTACCCGCCAGTACTTGTTGGTAGGTGACTTCGGTCCACTCATATTCAATGCCAGCAGGCAATACTTCTGCTAGTACTTTTTCAATAGCCAGTTGTGCTTGGTCTGAACTGTAACCCGGTGCTGGGCTACCATTAAGCTCAGCACTTGGATAACCGTTATAATGCATCACACGGTCTGGACCAATCGTCGGTGTGACGGTTAATACCGAGCCGAGTGGCACCATGTTACCTGCGCGATTGCGTACTTTTAGGTTCAGAATTTGCGCAGGGTCTTGACGATAATCTGCATCGGCCTGGGCGTTAACTTGGTAAGTTCGGCCAAATATGTTGAAATCGTTGACATAAACAGAGCCTAAGTAAATCTGTAAAGCGTCAAATACTTCATTTAATGGGATGCCTTGAATAAGCGCTTGCTCACGATCAATATCAATATCCATTTGTGGTACTTGAATACGAAAACTTGAGTAAAGCCCCATTAAAGCAGGATCTTGTTGTGCTTTACCAATAACCGCTTGTAAGCTATTGAACAAGGTTTCAAAGCCTTTGTTTGCTCTATCTTCAATTTGTAGTTTAAAACCACCGGTTGTACCTAAGCCTTGAATTGGCGGCGGCGGAAATACTGCAACGAAGGCTTCATCAATAGCGGCAAAACGTTGATTTAACTGCGCGGCAATCGCCATGGCAGACTGGCTGGGATCTGTTCTATCGGCAAAAGCATCTAATGGCGTAAAAACAATACCGCTGTTCGGACTATTGGTAAAACCATTCACGGATAAGCCTGGAAAGGCAACCGTGTGGGCAACCCCTGGCACTTCTAAGGCAATTTTTTGCATTTGTGCCAGTACATCTTGCGTACGATCAAGACTGGCAGCATCAGGTAATTGGGCAATAGATACTAAATATTGTTTATCTTGTTGTGGAATAAAGCCACCAGGCACAGCATCAAATAATTTAATTGTACCGCCCACTAAAGCGATATAAGCCACCATCACAACAACGGTCATACGGATAAGTTTCTGTACGAGTTTTTCATAGCCATTTGCACCGCGATTAAATACTCGGTTGAAGGGTTCAAATAACCAACGACCAAACAATTTATTCAACAAACGCGTAAAGGCGTCTGGTTTTGCGTCATGCGGTTTTAATAACAAAGCTGCTAACGCTGGCGACAAGGTCAGTGAATTAAAGGCTGAAATAATCGTTGAAATCGTGATAGTTAAAGCAAATTGCTTATAAAACTGTCCTGATAAACCGGTAATAAAAGCGGTTGGAATAAATACCGCACTTAATACTAAGGCAATGGCAATAATAGGGCCGGTTACTTCGCTCATCGCAACACGCGTTGCTTCTAGTGGCGATAAACCTTTTTCGATATTACGTTCAACATTCTCCACCACCACAATGGCATCATCGACCACGATACCGATCGCTAAAACTAAGCCAAATAGCGATAGGGTATTAATCGACACCCCTAACCATTGCATCACGGCAAAGGTACCAATCAGTGAAATAGGCACGGCAATTAATGGAATGATCGATGCCCGCCAGGTTTGTAAGAATACGATAACAACAATAACAACTAAGGCAATTGCTTCTAATAAAGTGGTAATAACCGCATCAATAGAGCCGCGAACGAAAACTGTTGGGTCGTACACTATGTCGTATTCAACACCGGCTGGAAAATCATTTGCTAAGCGTGCCATGGTTTCACGTACTTGATCAGAAAGCTCAATTGCGTTTGAACCCGGACGTTGGAAAATAGGCATAGCGAGTGCTGGTTGGTTATCAAGTTCAGCTCGAAGTGAATATGAGTCTTGCCCTAATTCAACACGAGCAATATCAGATAAACGCGTTAATTGGCCTTGGTCTCCCACTTTGATAATAACTTGTTCAAATTCTTCGATATTGTTTAAACGGCCTTTAACGTTTAACAATATTTGAAATTGGCTATCGTTAGAGATAGGTTGTGCGCCTAAACTACCTGCAGCAACTTGTTGGTTTTGAGCACGTAATGCGGCTACTACATCTGTTGCTGTTAATTCACGTGATGCCAAGGCATCTGGGTTTAGCCATACGCGCATGGCGTATTTACCGCCACCAAATAAACGAATATCGCCAACGCCAGATAAACGGGCAATTTCATCTTTAATGTTTAGATCGGCATAGTTAGATAAGTACGCCGTATCATGGGTTTTTTCGGGTGAGTATAAATGCACTACCATAGTTAAATCAGGTGATGATTTTTCAGCAACCACACCTAAGCGTTGTACTTCTTCAGGTAAACGCGGCAAGGCACTGTTAACACGGTTTTGTACTTGCACTTGTGCTCGGTCTAAATCAGTACCTAGGGCAAAGGTAACTGTTAATGTCATACGGCCATCGCTGGTCGCTTGTGAAAACATATAAAGCATGTTTTCAGTGCCGTTAATTTCTTGCTCGAGCGGTGTTGCCACCGTTTGTGCAATAACCGTTGGGTTGGCACCTGGATAACTGGCAGTGACAACAACGGTCGGCGGGACAACTTCTGGGTATTCGCTAACCGGTAATTGAAATAATGAAATACCACCACCGATCAAGATGATCAGTGACAATACCGCCGCAAAAATCGGGCGTTGAATAAAAAAGTGAGAAAAATTCATGTTCAGCTCTTAGTACTTAGCAACAAGGCTAGCATCGTCAAATGTAGATAAAGTAAATGCGATATCCGTGCTATCAATGGTGACGGTATTCGGGTTAACAGGCATGCCAGGACCAACACGCGCTGGACCGTTAACAGCAATAATATCGCCTTCGCTTAAACCTGATGTAATAGCACGGAGTTTTCCGTAACGCTCGCCGATTTCAACTAACTTGTAGGCAAGCACATTGTTTTTATCCAAAGTTAGTACGAAACGATTCTTTAAATCTGTACCTATGGCACGCTCCGGCACAATAATTTGCTCAGTAATGGCATTAGCCGCCAGTTTAATACGAGCAAAAGAACCGGCTCGTAACTGGTCGTTTATTTGCTCATGTTCGCCTTCAAAAATTGCCCGTACACGCAATGTGCCGGTTGACGCGTTAATGCGGTTATCAATGAAATTAATATAACCTTCATGAGCAAAGCTTTGCTCACCTACTTTTTGCATAACTACTTGTTGCTTGCTAGTAGCAGTGACATTAGCAAATGAACTATTCCAAGTGCGTTCATCAATATCAAAATAGGCATACATTTCATTATTAGAAACAATTGACGTGAGTACGCTTTGGCCAGCAAGCACGTTATTACCACGGGTGATGTTAGCGCGTGAAATTACGCCATCAATAGGTGAACGAATGGCAGTAAACTCTAGGTCAAGTTGTGCAGAAGTTAGCTGGGCTTGTAATGCGGCTAATTGTGCTTCACGTTGATGTAAAGTTGAGGTGCGAGCTTGCGCTTGTTCTGTTGATATGGCATTTCGCTCTGTTAAGCGTATAGCACGTTTTGCTTCACTTTTTGCTTGATTTAAGGCCGCTTTAGCACTGAGAATTTGTGCTTCTAAGCTAGCGACTACTGCGGCAAAAGGGCGGTCATCAAGTTGAAATAATAAATCGCCTTGTTTTACATCATCGCCTTCTTTAAAAGTTATCTGATCAATAACGCCTGATACGCGTGGCATCAGTGCCACTTCTTCAGGTGACTCTAAACGTGTTGTATAGGTGTGCCAGCTTTGTACTGGTTTCACTAATACCTGTGCAACATCAATCGGTTGTAGTGGTTGTTGTGCAGATTTTTGCGCTGACTCATCAGTACAACCGGTAATAGCTAAACTGATAGTGAGAATGGCGACAATAATTAATGTTTTATTCATAGTGGTGCTCTTTTGCCCATATTGATATTACTTAAATTCATGACGTGCATGATACGGAACTAATATGTGCAAAAAAAGCATAGATTTTTAAATTCATTAGTGCCAATATTGCACCAATTGAAATTTACTGAAAATAAATTATGGATATCACCAGTCGATTACTCATGCTGTTAGATGTTGTTGAACACGGCTCGTTTGCTGGTGCAGCAACAAGTCGTAATATTGACCGTTCAGTGATCTCAAAACAAATCAGCCGACTTGAAGATGACTTAGGCGTAAGACTGTTGAATAGAACAACTCGGTCTTTTTCGCTCACCGCTGCAGGTGCGGAAATGATAAAAAAATCCCGAGAGCTGCGTGAGTTATTAGGACAAACGGTTAGATTAGCTGAAAACTACCATCAAGAGCCGCGTGGGGTTTTAAAAATAACGTCATCGACAATTATTGCTAAGCGTTATTTACAGCCCGTGATCAATGACTTTCAAAAACGTTTTCCGCAAGTTGAAGTTGAATTGCGCTTAGATGATCGTGTGATGGATATTGTTGCAGAAGGCTTTGATTTAGCGTTTCGTGTCGGTGAACCGAAAGATTCGACACTGATCGCGCGCAAACTCGCCCGTAATCGCATGATTATTCTAGCGTCACCTGAGTTTATTGATACTTATGGTATGCCGAAAAATATAGACGAATTAGCGTTATTGCCGGTGGCGAACTATACCAGTACGTCTTTACGTGTTACCACAATTAAGTACCTTGATGAGCACGGTGAGAGAGTTGAAAAAAACATGAAAAGTGTTTTTCGCGCGAACGATGGTGAAATATTGTTATTAAAAGCACTTTCAGGCACCGCATTCGTTGTTATGCCTGCATTTATTGTTGGTAGTGAAGTGGCCGATGGTCATTTAGTACCGATCCTTCCAGACTTAAAGTTGTTAGATTACAGTGCTATGTATGCGATTTACCCGCATCGCGATTTACCGGTAAGAACGCGATTATTTCTGGATGCCGTTCGTGAATATATTGGTAAAGATATTCCTATTTGGGAGTCTAATATTCCTAACTTTGAGCGTTTATATCAAGGTGGTTGACCCAAAAAACCGTGATTATTGCTCGGTATTTAATATTCTAAGGGTATACACGATACTAGGGGTTGTTGCTCTTTCATTTTATCGCTCTGTTGTGTTTGAAAAAGTTGGCAATCTAGGCGCTTGATATAATGTTTGCTTACTCCAAAGGCATATTAAGCACAGCTTACCGCGTCCTGCTCACGCTAAGTACCTAGATCCTGTAACCCACAAATATTGACGCTTTTTCAAGACAAGCCAAGAGGCTATGTGTAATCACCAAAATTAGCTAATACCAATTTTACTAAGCTCTGATTGGGAACCAACTTAATAAACTTGGTATTATATCGCTTTGTAGGTTGATTTTTCTTATTGGTCTGCATATGAACTGGGCATAAATCGCTTGCTAGCGTTGTGACTTTTTCAAATAAATGAGTGTTTGTGGTTGGTTGATTATTATGCAACTATTGTTGTTATACTCAGTTCTAGGGCTGTAAAAATAAAATAATAATCGTTAAATGACAGGGAGTTTATTTTGACATATTCATTTCAATACTTACGTACACCATTAGCAATGTTCAGTTTAGCTTGTTTGCTCGCCGCCTGTGGTGGAGAACATACTTATATTGGCACGCCAGCGCCTACTGTTCCAGAGCCAACACTACCCCCTACGGTGGTTACTCCAGTACCTTCATTTGATAACGACGGTATTCTAACAGCCAATATTCGCTGGACAGATTATGGTGTGCCTCACGTTACGGCAGATAACCTTGAAAGCATGTCTTATGGGGTTGGTTATGCATTCGCAAAGGATAATATCTGTATCTTGGCTGATCAAATTGTTAAATATAACTCTCAGCGCGCAAAATACTTAGGTCCGGACTTAATTGCCGCTTCAGGGGATTCAGAACATTTAATTAATGATTTTGGCTTCTTAACCTTGGGTATTAGAAAGCACGCAGAGCAAAATATTAACGCCTTATCCGCTAATAGTCAGGCATTATTGTCTGGTTATGCTCAAGGCTATAATAAATACTTGGCCGATACCGGTGTTAGCAATATCGATAGTGCCTGCGCTAATATGCCTTGGGTGCAACCGATAACTGATATTGATGTGTTAACGTATTCTCTGGGAATTGCTTTGTTACCCGGTGCAGCAAACTTTCTTGGACCGATGTTTCTCGCTGCTCCTCCTGGAGAAAATTATATACCGTACCAACAAAGTGTTAATGCTAGTGGCTACCAAGTTAACGCCAAACCAATAGTGAAACTACCAGCAATAAATCCAGGTGATTTAGGTTCAAATGGTTGGGGCTTAGGCAAAGATAAAACTGAAAATGGCAAGGGTATGGTGCTGGCTAACCCGCATTTCCCCCATACTGGTAATTTACGTTTTTGGCAGTTTCATATCACTATTCCTGAGCACTTAAATGTCATGGGGGGCTCATTAACAGGTATGCCAGGCGTTGTTAATATTGGTTTTAATGAACATGTTGCTTGGACACATACTTTCTCTTTAGCAGAGCATTTTGTGGTTTATCAACTAACATTGAATCCCAATGACCCCGCACAAATGTCGCAAGTAATTGATGGTGTTAATCGTGTTATTACGCAAAAAGAATTTGTTATTGATGTTGCTGTAGCGCCAGGGCAAACCATTAAATTAGCCAAAAAAAGTTATTCAACACATCATGGCCCTATGATTATTATCCCCGGTAGCTTTGAATGGGGACCTGGTGGCAGTGCTTTTGCGATTAAAGATGTGAACTTAGGCAATGTGGATATTATTGATCATTGGTTGGCGATGAATTTAGCCGGTAATATTGCCGAATTTGAACAAGCTTTCCAAGATTATGATGGTGTCATTTTTAATAACACGATGTCAGCAGATAGCGAGGGAAATGTTTATTATGTTGATGACTCTCCCGTGCCTTATTTAACTGATATTGCGCTCAAGGAAATGACTACCAATCCTTTACTTATTGGTGCTAAGCAAGCCGCCGGCTTTACAATATTACCCGGTTTCTTATCGGCATTCGATTTTGAACGTGCTGTGCCTTATGCAAATGCACCTAAGTATTCAGGTACTGATTATGTACAAAACTCTAATGATAGTTTCTGGTTAACTAATCTTAATGCACCAATAACCGGTATTTCACCGCTATATGGAAAAGTTGAAAATGAGCAATCGTTACGATCACGCATGGCACATAAACTACTAGCTGATAGTGCCGGCAGTGATGGCTTATTTAATCTGCAAGAGCTTGAACTAGCTTTACTAAATAATCGTAGTTATTTAGCTGAAGATATTCTCGCTGAGTTATTGTCTATTTGCCAAGCACAAGGAAGTACAGCTGTTGCTCTTGGAGCAGGCAATATAGATATTAGTAGTGGTTGTTCAGCGCTGGCGCTTTGGGATGGCACAATGAATAAAAACAGTAGCTCTGCACATTTATTTAGAGAGTTTGCTTTTTTGTTTGCTCAAAACCCTCAATGGCAACAAGGCTTTGCTGTTGACAGTGCGACAACAACACCAAAAGGCTTAGTGAATAATACGACTACCCTTGAACAGTTTGCTCAAGCTATTGTTAATGTTGAATCTGCAGGCTTTGCCTTGGATGCCACACTGGGTAGCGTGCAATTTGTTGAACGAAGCTTACCAGATGGTAGTGCTTCAGGCGTGAAAATTCCATGGGCCGGGGCGCATAATATTGAAGGTGGCTTTAATGTTTTTAGCCCCATGACTATCAATGACGGCACGCTATTGCGTCGACATAATTACTCAGCACAAAATATGGATTCGCCTTTGAGCGCAGACTCTGCAGGCTATCATATTAATAGCGGTAGTAGTTGGATGACTGTTGTTAACTTTACTGATGATGGTCCAGTTGCTCGTGGTTTACTGACTTACTCTCAATCTAGTGAATATGGTAGTGATCATAACTTAGATCAAACCTTATTATATTCACAGCAACCTCAACTTAGACCTTTACGTTTTACTGAGGCCGATATAGAAGCAAATAAAGTGTCAGAAATGACGATTACTTCGACAGTATCGAGTAATTAGTTAGCAGCTATAAACAAAGAGGCCAGCATTTATGCTGGCCTCTTTGTTTACAGATAATTTATTTAGTAATTGATGCAAGTTCGATAGTTACTTGATCTAAGCCTAAATCTGATATTTTGCGATTAAACTCTGATTGTTTAGTGCTAATTAAAGATATTCCTTCAACAATCATGTCATAGGCTTTCCATTGCTGTGTCTTGCTATCTTTGCGCATTTGAAATGTTAGTTTGATATCTGGCTTACCAGTATCGACTATTTTGACATCAACCGAAGCAGATCTGGCGTTTGCTTTTAAATTAGTTTCAGGTTCAAACAAGACCTTTTGATTTTTATATTGGGTTAATGCGTTAGCATAAGTACGCACTAAATATGCACGCATTGCCGTAATAAACTTTACCCTTTGCTCAGGGGTGGTTTTTCTCAAATGTTTACCTAAAATTTTAAATGCTGCATATTGATAATCTACTGACGGCATTAACTCTTCTTCGACAATATCTCGCATTAGCTCAGGAAACTTATTTAAAGCCTCTTGATTATTGGCAATTCTAGTAAACAAACTATTACCTGTTACTTCGATAACTTGATAGGGAGAAACTGATGGCGTAGCCTCAGTTGCAATACTATTTTGAATAAAGCCAGTAAGTAATACCAGAAGTATTAGGAGCTGTTTCATGACGATCCTTGCGAAATAACGTTAAAGTGTGATGGTATTTATATTGCTAGCTATTATACATACCGACCGCACGGTCTGTAAATGACTTTTAGGATTAAGATAGAAGATAAAGTGTTAAGAAGTGTTAACTCAAGACGTAATTAATGGTTATTAAGCTTTGAGCTGTTGAAGATAGCGACAAAGTTCTTTGATGACTTTGTCAAAAAGCTCTTTATTTAATGTACTCTTACTTAAACTTGAAGAGCCATGAAAGGTTGAAACAATAAAGTAGGCGACTTGACTAAAATCTAGATCAGGTTTTAGCTGCTTGCTAACTCGTGACAAATTAGTGGCGATTAATAAGTTTAACTGTTGTTGCATCGCTAATATACGAATACGAAAGCCTTCATTAACGCCAGACATTTCTTGGCAGAGGTTGTTTAGCGGGCAGCCACAAATGATTTCATCGCAAGTCATCTCTTTAGACATTGAACTGAAAAAGTCGCATAAACCTTGAATTGGATCTTCAGACTCTACTGGTGGTTGCCAAAGTGCAATAAAAGCAGGCGCATATACTTCTTCAAATACCGCATAGCCAAGCTCCATCTTATTAGAAAAGTGATGATACAGCGCACCTTTAGATATTTCACAACGCGCTAAAATACAAGATAAGCTCGTGGCAGTGAAACCCTTTTTATGAATTTCATCAGCACTTATCTCAAGTATTTTGTTACGGGTTTGTTCAGCATCTCTCATGAATTTATCTTAAAGCAGCGAAAATGATAATAGTGTTAGTTTAACCGACCGGTAGGTCGGTTGTAAAGTTTATACCAAGTTTATTAAGTTTGTTCCTGATCATCCACCATAAGGTCAATAGCACCTTATGGCACCATTATAATAAAATGGTGAAAATGAAAGCATAAAACGTCTAGAAATGAAGTTTAATGAATATTTTTTAAATTATCTTTAGTGATTTAAAATAAATTATTTCCGAAGTAAACTACTTTCATAAGCTTTTTTCTTTATTTCAAAATAGTGTTCCTCGATGGGTATAGCGATGATCATCATCGCTATACATCTTGGCTCTATGTAATTTTTACCAGGAAGCAGCTAAAACCTAAGTGTTAGCTGCATCAATTCTATTAAGATATTATTGCTTAATGTTTATGGGGGGCTTTTGGCTGCTTATCGCGAGTTGATGAATGGGTGTGAATAACTTTCCAGTCACCGTCAATCTTGCGAAATAAAAAGGTTTGATAGCCCGTTTTATCAAATACTTTACCTGAGTTTTTAACTTTTCCTTGCACTTCACTATCAGCAATAGCCCAGGCAAAATCTTTATCACTGCCTTCAAATGTTACTTCTATGTTGGAAAAGTCTAATTTGAGGTATTCCATTGCGTCTTTTTCAGGTTCAACATGATGATTTACTAAACTGTCTAACCCTGGGTTTTGACCGCCAGATTCGATATATCTAGCACCTTGAAAATTCAGATAATTTTTTCTAAAAGGCGTGCCATCACCATTTTCCCAGCCAAATTTAATACCGTCGATAATTGTAATAATTGCTTGTATGTCTTTATCGCTATGCGCTTTATCATTATGAGCAATGGTAAAAAAACTGACAACAAGTAGTAATAGCGCCGTCATATATTTGTTCATATTTGTTTATCCTTTATTTATTATTGTTGTTTTATTTTTTACTAATGAGACCAGTGGATGTGTACAATTTTCCATTTACTCTCTATTTTTTGAAGGATCATGCTTTCCATACCTTCGCTGTTTATTTGTTTGCCCTTAACGTCCCCTGTTAATTTTGTTCTAGACGTAGAATAGGCAATATTACCTAGCACGCTAACCTCATGCTCAAGTATTTCTATATCTATATCGGCTAAATATTTCATGTCGGCGAGCATATGATGATTGGCATAATCATCAGCGGAACGTTCAACCCGTCCACCTTCATAAATGATGACATTATCAGCTAAAAAAGAGCGAGCTTCTTTTTTATTTCCTGCTTGTATTGCTTGATGAAACTGAGTAACGGCTTTGCCTGCATCCGTTGTTAATACTGACAGTACTTCATGATTTTTTGAACTCTCTGTATCACTAGCATGTGCAATTGAGTTATTGCTCAGAGTTAGTGCCATAAACGAAATCAGGCTAATAATAATTGGTATATTTTTCATTTCTTTCTCTTTTGTTTTATTGATTGCAACTAACCATCAATCTATCGCTGTTAACACTTGATATTGTTCTGGTGTTAAGGTGTGTAGCTGATTGATAAAAGCTACCATTGCCCAAATACGCTGATCATCATGGGTTTTGCCCCACGCAGGCATGCCAGAGGCTTTAATGCCGTGCTTAATTATCCAAAAATTTCTCCGAGCTGCATCATTACCATCACCATGCTCATGGCCGATATGTTCTTCACTCGATACAGTCAAGTTAGGTGGCGCAGGGTATAAGCCTAAACTCATATCACTGTCACTCTGGCCGGGTTTTAGATGACAACTGGAACACATATATTCATAATCAGTGCCACCGGTTAGTAATAACTCAGGTGCACTTAAATCAGGAACTATGATATTTTCTGCCGCCTTGCGAATAGAGTTTTCTCTGGTTTCCTCTAACAGCCAATAGACAACATCACTGTGTGGCTTATCGGCGGCGACATCAACAATACCGGAGTACATCACAGTAGCGACTGAGCCTATAGCTAAAACAACAAGTAACAATAATAATTTAATGATTTTCATAAAATTCCTTTCAAGGATGAGATACTAAAAGTTACTTAGCGCGTGGCTGCCGGCATTAGCGCTAAGTTTCTAATTAAGATGATTTAATGATTATGCTCATCTTTCTTAGCGGCTTCATGCTCAGCTTGCTTCATTTGGCTGTGGTCCATATCTTTCATTGCATTTTGATCAGCTTTCGACTGCTGCATACATTTTTTCATCATGGCGATTGCAACAGGGTTTTTCATGTCCATTTTACTGTGATCCATTTTGCTACAATCTGCCTTTTCAGCTTTCTTTACATGCATTGATGGGTCGTGTGCCAACGCCGACATTGATAAGGTCATTGTCGGTATTAATACTAAAGCTAATTTTGTTAAGGTGTTCATGGTTGACTCCTAGTTTGATAAATTCTATTGGGTTTTTGTGTAGATGTCTCAAAGCGACATCGCTTTTTTTAACACTATTTTTGTATCTAATTCATGTTCAAATTCATCAGCTAAGCTCAGCTATAGTGTTGATATGCCACCTTAGTTAATTCACTCTTATGATGGGCTGATTTTACTCTACCGATTAGTTAGAACCAAAACCTGATGCCGGCAACAAACTCTGTTTCGCTACTGCTTAGCTCGTTTGATTTTGCATAATCGGCGGTTCGACCGTAGGTATTTGTCCACTCAACACCAAGGTAGGGAGCAAACTGACGAGTGAACTCATAACGGACACGAAAACCAATCGCACTACTCGATAAGCCACTACCGAGTTCATTTTGCTCATCGTCTTTGCCATAAAAGGTGATTTCAGCGCGTGGTTGTACAATCAACTTTTGTGTCAATAATAGTTCGTACTCGGCTTCAAGCGTAAACGCGCTATTACCTTTTTCCCCTAAATATGCGGTCATATCAAGCTCAAACCAATAGGGGGCTAAACCTTGCAGACCAACAGCTAGCCATTGACGATTTTTACCCTCTTTAGAGTAATCAGTGCGCAATCCTACTTGGGTATCCCAATACGCAGAAATAGCATGGCCCCATAAAATATCGGTTTGGTTTTCCTCAAGCTTACCTTTACTGATATCACCTTCCGTTTTTACAACTAACCGGTCAAAGGTGGTGCCATACCATGCTTGAAAGTCAAACACCGTGGCATCCGTTTGTTCGTTATATTCCAGCCGATCGCCTAATAGCGCATAAAATTTATATTCGTCAGCAAGCGTTAGTCTTTTTCCATCAGTTAATGCATAAGGGCCTTGAGTTAACGTGGTGCCAGCTGCGTACGCGTGGGGATCTCTTGCATTTATTGGTGCATCACCACCTTGAGCTTGCATTTTTTGCTTGCTCATTACCGGCATCTCACTTTGTGCGAAGCTTGGTTGGTTTAATAACGGCAAGCTCATGATAAGCCCATAGCTAATAGCTTTAGATAAAGTAAATTTATTCATGATACAACCACCTCTCTAAACATACCGGCATCCATATGAAATAATAAATGGCAGTGCCACGCCCATCGCCCGACATCGTGTGGTGTGGTTAAGAAACTGATCCGCTGTGCGGGTTGAACCGGAATGGTGTGACGACGTACTTGTACATTACCTTGCTCATTTTCTAAATCACTCCACATACCATGTAAGTGCATTGGATGCGTCATCATGGTGTCGTTTTGTAAAATAACCCGTATTCTTTCGTTATGTTTCATGTGTACAGGCGTACTTTTACCAAACTCTAAACCATCAAATGACCAGCTATAACGTTCCATATTACCGGTTAGATGCAGCTCAATTTCAGCTTTAGGCTCTTGGGTGTTAGTGATACCATCAAGTGAGTGTAAATCAGCAAGTGTTAATACGCGACGACCATTGTTGCGCAAGCCAATACCTGGGTCATCCAAGTTTGTTCTTGGCATATCAACTCGCATATCGACTGAGGCGCCATATTCAGTTTTAGCATGACGAACTTTTCTACTAGCAATCGCTAAAGGGTTTTCAGCCGTGTCATGCTTGCTGTGATCCATCGCCATAGCACCGTGCTTCATAGCGCCTTTATCCATAGCATTACCCTGCATACCTGACATTGAACTATGTTCGCCGCCATTAGCCATATTCCCCATCATATCTGTCATTGTTAACCATTCAACAGGATCGAGTGACGGTACAGGAGCGTCAATACTCGGCGCTATCGACAACGTACCTTTGGCATAACCAGAGCGGTCTATACTTTGTGCAAAAATGGTATAAGCATCATTTTTTGGCTCGACAATAACATCGTAAGTTTCTCCGGGACCAAAGCGAAATTCATCAACAGTTACCGGTTCAATATTTTGTCCATCAGCTTGCACGACGGTTAGTTTTAGCTCTGGTATGCGCAGGTCAAAAAAACTATTACTTGAGCCGTTAATAAATCTTAGTCTGAGCTTTTCACCACTTTTAAATAGTCCACGCCAATTTGCCATTGGGGTGCTACCATTCATGAGAAACGTCATAGTTGATGCGGATAAGTCAGCAAGATCGGTAGGATTCATTCGCATCTTATTCCACATTTCTCGACGTTGTAAGGCATTAGCTACACTGGAACTAGCGACATCATCAAAAAATTCAGGCACAGTTGGTTGATTGAAATTGTAGGTATCACCCTGCACTTTTAATTTACCAAACACATCCATAGGGTTTTCGTCAGTCCAATCAGATAGCAAAATCACATGATCTTTATCGGCACTAATAATATCTTTTTCTCTCGGCTCAATAATTAATGCACCGTACATACCGGTCATTTCTTGAAAACCGCTGTGCGAGTGATACCAATAAGTGCCACTTTGTTGGAGTTTAAATTTATAGACAAAAGTTTTACCCGGCATAATACCTTTAAAACTAATGCCGGGTACGCCATCCATTTGGTAGGGTAAAATTATGCCATGCCAGTGAATTGAGCTCGGTACGGTTAACTTATTCGTCACTCTAATAGTGACATCATCGCCTTCTTTAAGACGTAAGGTTGGGGCAGGAATAGAGCCATTAATGGTGGTAGCCATACGGACAACACCAGTAAAGTTAACCGGTGATTCTGCGATCACTAAATCAATAACCTTGCCGCTTAATTCAGGCGTATCACCGATAATGGTTGCTGCTAAAGATGAAGTTGCATTGAGTATACTAGGGAAAGCAGCAATTACGCCGCCCGCTATTAATCCTTGAACGAAACGTCGTCTTGGTAATAACCTTGGTTGTAATGACTCATTAACTCTCATTTCCATAGCCTTTTATATTAGAATATGCACAAAGTATAGGAGTTAGACCTGTCATTGGCATGACGCCAACATGACAAAGTTGTAATCTTAATGTCATCTTGCTGTTGGGACTAATGTTGCATAGTGTTAACCGCCCAGCGGGTTAAGTACTTATTAAAGGAAATGTATGCGTTTATTAGTTGTTGAAGACGAGATTAAAACCGGTGATTACTTAAAACAAGGCTTAAGTGAAGCTGGCTTTCAGGTGTCATTAGCACGTAATGGCCTAGATGGTCATCACTTAGCCATGACCGAATTATTTGATATTATCATCTTAGATGTGATGTTGCCTGATGTCTCAGGTTGGCGAATTTTGCAGTCTATTCGTCAGGCAAAAAATGATACCCCGGTAATGTTTTTATCTGCTCGCGATAGTATCGATGACAGAGTCAAAGGGCTTGAGCTGGGGGCGGATGACTATTTGATTAAGCCATTTGCTTTTGCTGAAGTGTTAGCAAGAGTGCGCACGCTTATTCGTCGAAGGGGAACACAAACAGTCGCCGATATATTAACCATTGCTGATTTAGAAATGGATATACCCAAGCGCAAAATACAGCGTGCAGGTAAGCGTATTTTGTTAAGCAACAAAGAGTTCAATCTTCTTGAATTATTGCTCCGTCGCGAAGGCGAAGTTTTACCTCGTTCGTTAATCGCTTCACAGGTGTGGGACATGAATTTTGATAGCGATACTAACGTTATTGATGTCGCTATTCGCAGGTTAAGGGGAAAAGTTGACGATGATTTTGAGGTAAAGCTGATTCATACGGTGCGAGGTATGGGTTATAAATTAGAGGCTGAATTTGATGAAAATTAATTTCAGACCAATGTCTATTACCCTTAGGGTGGTGCTATTTGTTGCCATAACCGTTGTATTTAGCCTTACCCTTATAGGTACTTTGATCAATAACTCTATTGACCATCACTTTACTCAGCAAGATATTGGAGAGCTTAGGGTTATTAATCATTCAATTGAAGCGACATTATCACAACTGCACCACACAACCGCGCAATTAACGACCTCTTTATCAAAAGCCGTTGTCGGTCATCATGGCGTGTATTTTCAAGTGAATAGTCAAACAGGAGAATTAATATACCGCAATTCAACTCGAGACTTTAGCGACTTAAGCATATCTTTACCAACGACCCTTGGCTTTAATAGTCAAAATATAATCAAGCATCACGTTGGTAAGTCGACTTATAGAGTGTTAGTTACTGATTATAGAAACAAGTATGCCCACTATAAGATTACGGTCGCTATTGATATGAGTTTTCATATGCAGTTTCTCAGTCAATTTAAACAAAGCCTGTGGGTTATTATGGTCGGTTTGGGCTTATTAGTATTGCTAGCTGCTTGGTTCGCGGTTTATCAGGGCTTAAATCCTTTACGTGGTCTTAGTAAAAAAATGCAAGATATCCAAAGTGATAACTTTGAAATTAGGTTAGATGAAGAGAAAGTACCTACTGAATTAATTAATATGGTGCGTTCTTTTAATTTAATGCTCGATAGACTACAAAATGAATTTTTACGCTTATCAAATTTTTCCACCGATATTGCCCATGAACTTAGAACGCCGTTAACCAATATTATTACACAAAGTCAGGTTGGATTATCAAGACCAAGAAAATTAGAAGAATATCAGGAATTATTATTTTCCAACTTAGAGGAACTAGATAGGTTGACCAAAATGGTCAGCGATATGTTGTGGCTAGCTAAGACTCAAAATGGCTTGATAAAACCTGAACAACAAGTATTAAATAGTGATGCAGAGATAGCAGCATTATTTGAATATTTTGATGCACTAGCTGAAGAGGCAAATATAACGCTTATAAAACAGGGTGACAATTTAGCTTTTTATTGCGATAAATTACATTTTCGCCAATTGTTATCAAACTTGCTATCAAATGCGATGCGTTATACCGCAAAAGGTTTATCAATTACCGTTAGCATTAACAAAACAATTGATGGGCAAGCTTGCATATCGGTAATAAACCCAGGAGAAAAGATACCTGCAGAGCATATTCCCTATTTATTTGATCGTTTTTATCGACCGGATAAGTCAAGGAAACGGCATAGCGATGGTGCAGGGTTAGGGCTAGCCATTGTCAAAGCATTAGTTGAAACGAATGCAGGTAAAATCAATGTCACTTCAAATGATGAAAAAACATGTTTCAACGTTTTTCTATCACTAGCAACAAGATAATACGAGCGCTAACTCTGAGCTTGGAGGCGTTATAGCGGACTTGTCATTCTTTGCTCGACACCCAATCCCGCCAGTTCGGGTTAAGCTCATTTACTCAACCATACTATTTAAGCGCCTATCAGTGTTATTTTCACACCCAATAGCTCGCTATTGCTTAGTAATACCAATTTGATTAAATTTCTTCCCAATTCTGAGCGCTTCTCGGTGTTCAAAAGCAAGGCGAATTTGTTTCGGTTTAGTCACGCTAAATCAAATAACTTTAACGATGTTAGTGGATATCGAGAAAACTCCCAGAGGTAGAGTTTAAAAGGTTTACATGCTGCGTTATTGATTTTTACTTTGCTAAGTAGCTAAATGGTAGCTTCAACCAAGGGGGTTATGCGCAAAGGCAAATGGCATATTTAAAAATTTAAGGTTGAAGCCGTTAAACTAATGTTAGTTACTGTAGTGTTTAGCGCTATATTAATTAACATTAACATTAACATTAACATTAACTTTAATTATTGATGCTTTAGGTTACTAAAGTGCTTGTAGTTTCTCTAATTTACCTATCGGCTCAGCAAGTGATTCAGGCGGTACGGTAAACCACTGCGGGCCATTTTTTCCCATATAAATGCAGTCTTCAAGTCGAACACCGAATTCGCCTTGAATATAAATACCGGGTTCATTAGAGAAGCACATGCCTGATTTTAAAATTTCAGTTTCACCATGAACAAAATTAACGCTTTCATGGCCTTCCATACCAATGCCATGACCTGTTCTATGTGAAAGCCCGGGTAATTTATAGCCAGGACCAAAGCCCTTGCTTTGGTAAAACTGTCGAACAGCGTCATCTACTGAGCCCGCTTGTTTGCCAATTTGTGCTTGCTCAAAAGCAATTTCTTGGCCTTGTCTAACCGTTTGCCAAACGTCTTGTTGGCGTTTGTTTGCTTCACCAAAAACAAAAGTTCGGCTGATATCTGATTGATAACCGTGCACATTACAACCGCAATCCATTAATACCACTGAGCCTTCAGTGAGTATTTGCTTTTGTTTAGTACCATGGGGATAAGCGCTGGCTTGATTAAATAGCGCCATATTCCACGTACCTTTGCCACCTAATTGTTGCTGGGCGTTGTTCATTAAAGATTTTACCTCGCCTTGGCTCATGCCTACTTTTAGTTTTGACCAGACATCCGCATAGGCAAGTAAAGTTACTTCATTGGCTTTATGCATTAATTCAAGTTCATGTTGGCTTTTATACATACGACAGCCGCGAGTTACCGGCTCCGCACTGATATGTTGCATGTTTGAAAGCTCAGCCATGACCCCACTAAGTACAAAGTAACGTACTGAGTTTTCGAAGGCCACTTTACCTTTGTTTAACTTAGTGTCGGTTAATATTTGTTTAATCAGTGTGAACGGGCTTTCATGCTCTTGCCAAACACGAATGTCAGCACTAACGGCCAAACTTTCTCGTATACTGGGCGCTTCAAAAAATGGGCAGACAACTGACAGTTTACCTTCACGTGGAATAATAATCGCTGTTAAGCGCTCGCTTCGTCGCCATTGTATGCCAGAAAAGTAATCCATTGCTGCGCCGGGTTCAAGGATCAAGGCCGATACATCCTGCTGTTGCATTAATTTTTGTGCATGACTAATACGTTCAAGCCTTTCAGCACCCGTTATTGCTGTTACTGAATGGGTGATAGGTTGTAATGTGGTCGTTTGATGGTCATTTACCTTATGTGAGCTATTAGCCGGTAGGGCGAGAGCAGATGAGTTTAAGCTTTGCCCAGCCAGGGTGAGGGTGGCAATACCCGCACCACTAGCTTTTAAAAAGGCTCTTTTACTGATGTTCATGTGTTTTCCTGTTGAGTCGCCAATACTATTTAGCTTAGTTAGTTAGCGCAGTGGCTTAACTAGGGGCTGTTGAGTTTTTATTTTAGTCACTGCAATTAGCCAATTTTTCAGCTAATAAGGCGAAAAGTGTGCGATGTCGTTATCTGCTTTAACAACTTTCAACGATGTTAGGTTGAAAATTAGCAACAGCCCCTAATATTGAACTGATATTGAGGCTTTACGCTAACTGCTTTTGTTGTGATGAGCAAGTTGTTGCCGATAAAAGGCTGCTTAAACGAGCTAGATGAATGCGTTGGATATTTTTTGATAAACTAAGTTCTTACCATTGCTCGGGAATTGTTGGTTGTTTAACCTAAAAACAGGTGATCTTGACGCGTTATTTTTGTAGATTTTTTTAGCACGTGTTATCAATGATATTCCGCTGAAATTAATGAGAATAAAAAATGCATATTAAGCTAAGTAAACTTACTGTTAAGCTTTGTAAAGCCGCTATCGTTTTATCCTCCACTGTCATTTTATCCGCACAAGCTAACGCTGACCGAGTTACTGGCAAAACACATGCTAGCCGCTCAGAAGTTATTGCTGCCAATGGCATGGTGGCTACTAGCCAACCTTTGGCAACACAGATTGGCCTACAGGTATTAAAAGACGGTGGTAACGCTATCGATGCGGCTATTGCCGCTAATGCGGCACTGGGCTTGATGGAACCCACAGGTAGCGGTATCGGTGGTGACTTATTTGCTATTATTTGGCATGCAAAAAGTCAGAAGCTTTATGGCCTTAATGCCAGTGGCCGTTCACCCAAGTCACTAACACCTGAAAAGCTTAAAGCTCAGTTAACTCAGTTAGAGCGTGACGATATTCCACCATATGGCATGTTACCTATTTCAGTACCAGGTACAGTAGATGGTTGGTTTGAAATGCACGATAAGTTTGGCAAAATGCCAATGAATGATGTGTTAAAGCCAGCTATTAGTTATGCCAATAATGGTTTTCCTGTCAGTGAGTTGATTGCTTATTATTGGCAACGTAGCGTGCCAAAATTATCACTGCAACCGGGCAGTTTTAAAACCACGTTTACCATTGATGGTAACGCGCCACGAAAAGGTCAAATTTTTAAAAATCCAGAGCTTGCTAATACCTTGTCATTAATTGCGGAACAGGGGCGTTCAGCATTTTATCAAGGTGAAATAGCCGATAAAATTGCTAGCTTTATGAAAGCTAATGGCGGCTATATCTCGCGTGAAGATTTGATAAGCCATAGCTCAACTTGGGTTGAGCCAGTATCAACCAATTACCGGGGTTTTGACGTTTTTGAACTACCGCCTAACGGTCAAGGTATTGCCGCATTGCAAATGCTAAATATTTTAGAAACTTACGATTTAGCAGCGATGGGATTTTTGTCAGAACAAGCACTGCATGTGATGACTGAAGCCAAGAAGTTGGCTTTTGAAGATCGTGCTAAATTTTATGCAGATCAGGATTTTTTTGATGTACCTCTTACCGGCTTAATCGATAAAAAATACGCGATGGCACGTAAAAAGCTTATCGGTGAGCGTGCAGCTAAGCGTGTCGATGCCGGTAACCCAGCACTTTATCAAGGCGACACTATTTATTTAACCACGGCAGATAAAGCAGGCAATATGGTCTCACTTATCCAAAGTAACTATCGTGGTATGGGCTCAGGCGTGGTTGTGCCAGGTTTAGGTTTTGTTTTTCAAGACCGAGGGCAACTATTTTCTATGGATGAAAGCCATGCGAATGCTTATCAAGCAAACAAGCGTCCTTTTCATACTATTATTCCAGCCTTTGTGATGAAAGATAAAAAACCTTTTATTAGCTTTGGTTTAATGGGCGGTGCGATGCAACCGCAAGGGCATGTGCAAATAGTGACTAACATTATTGATTTTGGTATGAACTTACAAGAAGCTGGCGATGCCACTCGTTGGCAACATTATGGCTCTACCGAGCCAACAGCAGCAAATGGCAAAACGTTAATTGATGGTGGCCAGTTGGCCATTGAGTCAGATATACCTTACCAAACCGTGCGTGGTCTGATGCAGCGCGGCCATAAAATTGGCTTTGATATCGGTGGCTATGGTGGCTATCAAGCGATTATGTGGGACGATGAAGAAAAAGTCTATTATGGCGCTTCTGAATCAAGAAAAGACGGACAAGCGGCAGGATATTAGCATGCTAGAACCATAACAGTGTTATCTTTGATATCATAAGCCAACTTATCGCAATTAATTGCGATAAGTTGGCTTTATTTTTAGCTAGCAGCTAAAAAATTCAATATTATAAAAAAGCGCATACTTGGTATAATACCACTTTTACTAAGTTGCCCACTCAGTGAAATTTAAAAGCTTTAGAGACAGCCCTACATCCATCTAGGTCAGGCATTGATTGAAGATAATGGTTATTCTCGACAACTGCTCCTGCGTTGTTCTAATGACTCACACCCCTGTGAGAACCTTGTCAAAATCAATAACACGGCCTGTAAACCTTTTAAAGTCACCCTTGGTAAGCGCTAAGTGGGGACAAACTTAATAGACTTGGTATAACTTATGAAAGTAATTAAAATTTATGGCAAAACCGAATAAGAAAGGTCCAACGAAAACGGTCGATATTTTTTGTGTTAGTTGCAACACTTTATTATTTAAGTACCGAAAGGGTGGTAAAGGTGCATTGGTGAAAAGCTTTAAAGAGCGTATTAGTCAAGATCATACGCTTGTGCCTGGTATATGCCCTAAGTGTGATAAATTGTTCGCTCGAGAAACTTTAATCAGAGGTTTACCTGCATATAAATTTATTGGCGGTAAGGTGTGGTTTAAATAATGTTAATTTTTTGTGGCTTTTTGTACACGCCTGCATTTTCTAACCATTGATATGCTTGTTCAATATTTTCACAAAATTTAGTTTCTACGTTGGTCAGTACCTTATGGCTAGCCTCCATCAAAGACCTTTGAATAGATAAACTGCAAATTACGGCTTCGTATTTTTGGTTATTGACATTAGCCCATTCATTTAGCTCGTCTATTTTGCCCCACATGTCAGGTGTCGACAATTCCCAACAGGACAAATCAACAATACAGGCCCAAGGTTTGTCACTTATTTTATTAACATGTTCTTTATATTCTTTGCAAAGTCTTACCACTGTTTCGGAGTTCCAAGAGTCAAAGCAGTGGATAACTAATGTTTGCTCTACAACCTTCATTCGAAAAGAACCATGCTCGTTCATAAAGTCTCCTGCAAAATGCAACTCCCTTATGTCAGGGGGTTAATATAGTGGACTGAAAATTAACTTATTATCTTTATCCGTTCAACGGATGATTTTATACCATAATTCAATGCATTACACTAATTCTACTAAGTTTTTGAGTGGGAACAAACTTAATAGACTTAGTATTAGTGCAAACTTATGCTAGCACTATAGCATAAGTATATTAGGTAGTATTCTCGCTCACCCCTACACTTCTTTTAAAGGCAATTAGCTCGCTGGTTAATACTGACAAGCAATTAGGAGGTTTTAGATGTATTACCTTATATAAGGGGCGTTATGAGTGAGTTTTCTCACTCATAAGCTGAACACAGACATTGGCTCGAATATGCTAATTCAGCCAGTTAGAGGAGCGTTTGCTTGAATAGCCTAAATCATAGAGTTAGGCTAAAATAAGTGAACTCAAATTGAGCAACCCACTTACTTAAATGAGCTAAATAATTTGAGTGACTTAAGGTTAAATAAAATAATGTTTCATTAACCTTCTTTAGGTAAAGTTTTTATCGGCTTGTAATAACTTACTTCTAATTCGTCATTAATACAGGTTAGTAAGTAATTGTTCATTTCTGCCGGTGTAATTTCATCTTCTGCAGCATCGTTTTTACATTGCGCTAAAAGGCTCATGACATACTCCGGAGATGCAGTCATTAACTCTGTTTCATCTTCGTTGCAAAATGCGGCGTTTGAAGTCAGTGTTAGTACCGCCAGCATTAAAATCATTTTTTTCATAGTTAATCTCTTTAATGTAAATTGAATTACATGTCCCAATAGTCACTTAACGAATTAAGCTGTCTATCAAGAAATCTTTTTTCAGTTAATGAATCTAATTTTTGTCTGACCTGATATTTTTGTTTTGCTGTTTTTCTCATTGCTGTTTTATTGGTTGAACCATAGGCAATTTCAAAACCAGCAATACCAGTATCAAAATTTGAATCTTCATCAATATCGGTGTCTGCATATGTATCAATGTTCATTTCTTTACCTTATAAAAAAATCATACTTGGATTTTCCACTAGATAATGTGCCGATATTTCAAAATAGAAAAGTGAATTATTTTGCGATTATTAATCAAAATTTTTAATCAAATTTATTTAACAACCAAAATTCAAGTTAATAGTGGGTGGAGAGAGTAGTAATTGAAATAAAATCAACTATGGGTTTATTGAAAATTACTTATTAAACAGTTGTTTATGTTTATTTTGATTAGATGTAAGTCGTTATTAAGGTAATAGTTAATACTGCACCTTAGTGAAAGATGTTGATAGTGCAAGCGGTTTTAGTGTGTTTTATGACTTAAAAAAAATATTTTTATGACATTTTAATTAGTACTTTTCGCTTGATTACGCTGTTGTGCTAAGGCTTGAAGTTGTTTTGATTGTTGATGCAAGCTATTACGCACTAAAGCTTCTTGGTCTTCTTCACGAATATGATGAAAAATAACTTTGTGATGAGTTTGTTGCTCGAGCAATTCCGTACTGATTATTTCACCAATACAGTACAAGGCACTATTTTCATCTGGAAAAAATAATTTTAATTCGAGGAAATCACCAAGGTTAAACCGGCTAGGGTTATCACTGTTAAATATGATGCCACCACCACCAAATTTAAGCGCTTTAAATCTAGCATTAACGTTATCTTCTTGGGCCAGAATATAACCCACGAGTAAGTCCATTTTTTGCGCTTGATAATTGAGGTACTCCATTAATTGGCCAGCAACACCGGCAACCGTTTGTAATGGTCGTAACGCACTTTGATCTAAAGTACTTATTTCTGATGCTATTTTAAAGGGAGTAGGCATGTTTGATAAAAACTGCTGATAATTTGGTAGCTGAGTTAATTCAATAACCTTAGCGTTGATATTAAATGCATAACTTATGGAAAAGAATTCATCAAATTGAGCAAGTTTTGTTTGATCTTCAGCAGTGGTCATTAATAAGTTTCCTTATAATTTTTATCAGTGTTAAGGTTATTTATTGTTAATGTGAGCTAGCAAGAAATACGTTCACTGCACATTCGCACATTTCATCAATTTGGCTTTCTTGTGCGTATATTCCATCAATCACTAAACGGGCAATGCCATGTAAAGTTGCCCAAGTGACTTGTGCTAACCGTAAGGTATTTTCTTCTTGAATAATAATACCTTGATCCTGCCAAAGTTTAGTCATTTCAACTTGATAATTAAAGCTGGCATAGGCTATTTTTTTTAAGGTTTGTGTACTGTTATTTTCTTTCCAAATAACGCGGCCAAACATCAACTCGTATAGTGAAGGGTTTTTTGTTGCAAAGCCAATATAGGCATGAACAAAATTACGATACTTCTCTTCACTAGACAGCTTTTCTTCAGAGAAAATTTCACTAGAATGTTGATGCCATTGCTCAAAACCTTGCTCAGCAATAGCACATAATAAATCATTTTTGTCGGTAAAGTGATGATAAGCGGCGGTACGTGACACGCCAATTTTTTCCGCAAGTTTACGTAAAGATAAACCATCAATACCGTCTTCTGTGACCATTTTTGTCGCTGTACTGACAAGTGACTTTCGTAAGTCACCATGATGATATTTTGTTTTTGCGACCATTTAGTTAAGCAACCTAGTGTTAAACATTATTATCAAAGGACTTTTTTTGATGGTAAAGCGACATTAGCAAATATCAGTCCTGCTACTAATGACATAAAAATCAAAAATGTTTGTGAGCCAATGTCGGTGGCGTTGAGCATAACTTGCCCTGATACCGCATTGCTTAAGCCGATATACACTTTACTTCCTGGCACCAATACAACTAAGCCCATTAATTTAACAATACTTGAGGGGAGGTTCATGATACGAGAAAAAATACTACTGTATAGGCCTAGGGCAAAAGCGCCAACAAAAGCGCCAAGGGCGACACCTAAGTATTCAGCCCCGACTATACTGGCACCAAAGGCAATATAGCCAGAAAGAATACCCCAAGGCGCATCTTTTTTTCGACACTTAAATAAAATCACTAAGCTAATTGATAATGTGGTTACCGCCGCCCATGATGTCCAGTTAGGTGTACTAGGAGGTTGGATAAATAAAACCTCTCCCCAGATCATTTTACCTAACGCTATACCCAACACACCGCCAAAATAAATTTTGAATAAAATCATTAAGGCATCCATCAATCTTGCGGTACCGGATATTAGGTTTCGAGCGGCAAGCTCTGATAAGGCTAAAGTTAGCGATAAGCCCGGAATAAAGGCAATGATACTCGATAGAATAACTAATGGAATGTTAATGCTGGGGTCAATTAAGGCAATTGCTGTCGCTAAAATTGCTGTGGTCATGGCGGCAATAGGTTCTAACATGTCGGTAACTCGGCGTGAACGTTCAGCCCAGAAAGTAAATAAGCAAACCACCAAACCGAGTAGCGTTGACCAAAAAACGTCATTCCAACTGGTGTGCATTAGCATCGCAAAAGCGCCACTTGAGGCACCAAAAGCAAGAAAAGTTAAAAAACGGCCATAGGGATTAGGTTTGTCAGCAATTTCATCTAACCGCTCAATGGATTCTGAGAGCGTTCGTTGGCCAGAGGTGAGTTCGTCAACTAATTCATCGGCACGTGCTAATGAACCTAAATCGAGATCGCCAGGTGCAACCCGAAGAATGTGATTGTAATCTTGATTTTCGTCATCTTCAGATAACACGAAGGTTAATGAGGTTGGCGTAATAACAAAAGAGCCATAAACACCTAAGCTTTCTGAAACATCGGTTAAATGTGCTTCTAATCGATAAGCGGGAGTACCAAACTTATGTAAGGCTTTGCCTAAACGAATTATAAATCGACGTTTATCAGTAAAGCTATCAGTATTTGCCATAGCAAGATCATTCATATTGAAAATATTTTTATATGGTAAATGATTAATTTTAAAATGAAAGCACAGATGTTAAATCTTAATAGAAAGTTGCCTAGTAAGGTGATTAATTAATGAATTTTAACTTTGCTTAATGAATATTGCGCTTACTATAAGAAAATTGGCAGCTAATGTTAATCTCGGTATGATATACGCAGTGTTTGAAAATTATCAAGATACTTAACTGGCTTGGTATTACTTTCTCATTAATGCTACATATCTAGCTAGATGACTTATTCGGACGAGATATTTTATGACGTTATTAATTATTTTACTTTGTGTGTTTGGCGCCGTCGCTTTAATGGTGATATTAGGGCAGCGCTTTGGTAAACCAATGGAAGTTGAACAACAGCAAAAGTATTCAAAAATACTCTGGATAGTGGTGTTTATTGCTATTATTGCCGCTATTATTCGGCAAATGCTTTAACCGTTATTGCAGGGCAGTTAAGTGCTATAGCATTTACTGTATATGTTAGTTGAGTTTGTGGTTACTTTGGTGTTTACATTATGCTATAGATATGTAAAATATTGGTTAATACAGTTCCAAGTCTTACCATCACACATGCTGATATGAACGCCTTTGATAAATTTTGGCTAACATTTTCAAACTAGTGTTCTACACTCATGATTGAATCCCCTGATGCTTCCACATTAAATAGATAAAGGTTGTTAATTTGAAATTTGAATTATGTTTTGCTGATGATGTTTAAAGACAATTTTTATTTATTGCTGTGGTGTTTTTTGATACCGTACTTTTCTCTTACCAGTGCTGTTGCTAATGAATTAACCTATAAAAAATTAGGCCAATTACATGAAGCGGCTAATAATGGCTTTGTTGAAGATGATGATGGTTTTATTTGGATTGGTACACAAAATGGTTTAATTAAGTGGATGGGTGAAGAACTAATCAAATATACACCTGAAAACTCATCGCTTATAGGAGCAAATATTTCTGCTATCACGCAAGGAGACAATGGTGTTTTATGGGTAGCAACATTAGACGGTGGTTTGAATAAGTACGATAAATTAACTAATAAATTTGTCCATATAGAAGGTGGAGATTTAATTACTGTCAGCAGTATCGGCGGATGGAGAAAGACACAACCATTGGCTTTGGTAAGTAACGATGAATTGGTTTTTATTTCAGAGCAACGACTGATTCATTTTAAAGCAGGTATATTCAGGCAAATTTCACTCACTAACGATAAACAAGCTTTAACCGGAGCCGTCTTTTGCCAAACAAAAGTGTGTTATATCGGCATAGAAGGCGGCTTAGTTGTATTAGATTTAGTGACAGAGAAAACCACTTTATATTCATATCCTTCAAAATCTGCTCCCCCATTGCATATCAATAAAATGATAAAAATTGATGGATTGCTCTATTTAGCAACAAAGCACAATGGCTTGCTGCAGTTTAGTAGCCAAAAAAAATTATTTAGCACACTAATACCCTACCAAAATAAATCTATCAGCAATTTTACTTATGACACTATCAAGCAAGAGCTTTGGCTAATTCACAGCCCAAGCATTGGCTTAAGCCAATTTACGCTTTCATCTGGTCAAGTTGAGTCTTACTTTAACGGAGACTTTTGATATATATGGCAAAGAATATAACCTTCCCCTAAGTTATTGGCTGGTTGCTCATCATAAGATGTTTAATGGTGATATGTGGTTTGGCAGCCAGTATGGCTTGACTGTGTTCAAACCTGAAAACCTTTCGACAAAAATTGAAGTTAACCAAGTACATTTTACTCGATTAGAGCAAAATGGCCATCCGATAAAAACACATGCAGCGTACGAAAAATTAACGTCATTAGAGTTAGATTGGAAAAATAACAGCTTAGAATTTAGTTACTCCAGTAAGTTTTCGGATAACAGCAAAGAAATTAATTATCGCTATAAAATGGAAGGTGTTGATTCTGAATGGTTTTATACTAACTCTAATTATGCTCGATATGTCGGGCTAGACAGTGGTAGCCATTTGTTAAGAGTAGCAATGAAAGTTAATGGCCAATGGTCTTCTGCTGAGCAAGAGGCCCAACTAGAGATAGTTGTATCGACACCCATTTGGCGGCTATGGTGGGTTCAGCTGATCATGTTGATGCTTTTTGTGTTTATTATTGTGATTATCTCCTATGCCATCATTATTAATTTTCAAAATAGAAAACTGAAAAAAGATGTTTACCGTGATGCTCTAACCGGTTGTTATAACAGAAGGTACTTACAAAGTGCTTTAGGTAAACTTGATGAAAGGTTAATTCATCGTAATTCTATTTCTAGTATCTCCCCTAGCTCGCCTAGTTACGCTTTCTTATTCTTTGATCTAGACCACTTCAAAAGTGTCAATGATAAGTTTGGTCATGACGTTGGTGATCTTGTTTTGCAGCATTTTGCAAGTGAGCTGCAAGCACAATGTCGAGTCGGTGATACGCTCGCTAGATGGGGTGGTGAAGAGTTTGTGATGCTTTGCCAGGTTAATGACAAAAGCTCAATTCCCGAAATATGTCAGCGTATGATCCAAACCATAAGTAATAATAATATCAATGTTTCAGCGTCTACATTACTAGAATATACCTGTTCCATTGGCGCAGTGGCTTATCCTGATGATAATTTGCTCGGTAACCTGTCTGTAGAGGCTGTCGCGAGTATTATGTCTGATTTTGCTTTATATCAAGCAAAAGAACATGGCAGAAATACCTGGTGTGTTATCGAAACAACCGCGAGCTTAATTTCAACAGATTTAAATGATTTAAATCATGACAAAATAGAGCAACTTATTAAGGAAGAAAAATTAAGTTTAATACACCCTTAGAATATTAATTATTGGCCGTTGGCTGAAACTGAAAGTTGTTTTGAGCGACGATGTCGCCATTCGAATCGTAGTTACTTTCATAAACCTTCACTTCACCCGTATTTGCTTGTAATATTATCGCACTTGACCGTGTTCCATAGTCCGGCGAGACAATAAAAATACTACTAAGTAACAGCTCTAGCTCTTTACTGAGCCCGGTAATCGGTAAACTTTCTTGCTTGGCTGTTTCTTGATTGCTCATCACTTTAAAAAGTGTCTCTATCTCTAGATTATTTGTCGTAACTAAAGCTTCTAAGGCATTTAAACCTAAAGCCATTTTCGGCCAAGTATCATCTAATGCACCATTAGAAACACTGTGAAATCCGGCGGCTAATCTGACAAGCTTTTGATTCACACTATCAAAAGCTTGTAAGTTATTTAACTGACCAAAAATTAAATTAAAATCATTGTATTGATACGACTCAGCCGATAAATATTGTTCGGTTTTAAGGGGACTATTCTTTAATGCTTGTACGACTAAGTCGCCACGCGAAGGTTTATTTTTATCAAACTTTTCAGGCTGACGAAAATTCGTTAAAGCGGAAAAATGACCTTCAGGGGTTAAGCCAAGCCAAGTGCCACCTGCCTGTAGATCTTTGCCTGCGAGTATCTTTTCTTCAGCCCACCAATGCATATTTTGGGTCGGACGTTGATGAAATTCATCACGGTTAGCACAAATAATCACAGGATAGTCAGGGTGCTGCTTAACCGCAATAAACAAAATACACATAATATTGGCTCCCAAAAGGTAAATGAATTTATAACTAAAAATATTTATGTTTTAACTTATAGCCAATTGATTGATGGTCGTTAAGCGAATAATTGTTATATCGACTTGGTATTGATCACAGCATAGGATATGGTTTGTAGCAACATATCATTAACTTATTTTTCAAGCAAAAGGTAGTAAAGCTGATGTTAGCATTTCCCGTCATTGATTTAAAAAATAAAGTATCAGCACAAGAATGGCAACTTAGAGTCGATTTAGCTGCCTGTTATCGTCTTATTGCGCTCCATGGTTGGGATGATTTAATTTATACCCATGTCTCGGTGCGTATACCCGGTACCGAGCATGTGCTGATTAATGCCTTTGGCTTACGCTTTGATGAAATTAGCGCATCCAATTTAGTTAAAATTGATATGGCCGGCAATATTGTTGATGTGGATTGCCCATTTGAGTTTAACCCTGCAGGTTTTACTATTCATAGTGCTGTTCATGAGGTGCGTCATGATGATCTTTGTGCCTTGCATGTGCATTGCAATGAAGCCATTACTGTTGCTTCTTTAAAAGAAGGTTTATTGCCGCTTAGTCAGTACTCGATGTTTGCTTTAGCATCGCTGAGTTATCACGATTATGAAGGTTTAGCGGTTAATGAAGATGAAAAACTACGCTTGCAGCAAGACTTAGGCAATAGCAATTTTATGTTACTGCGTAATCATGGTGCGTTAACCATGGGTAAAACCATTGGCGATGCTTTTATGCACATGTATGACTTAATACGTGCTTGTCAAATACAAATACAAGTCATGTCCACGGGGATGGAGCCTATAATGCTAGAACAAAGTCTTATCGATGGTATTAAAGCACAAGCAGATATAGTACACACTGGCTTAACTGGCGGACAAAAAGCTTGGCCGGCGATGTTACGCCGCGTATATGAAGTAGACCCAAGCTTTGCCTTATAACCCTTAACCTTATTGATGTCGTTATTTAATCTTGTATTGAAGTAGCATGTAAAGAGAGCCTAATGAAAGTAACTCACGTAGAAATTTTTGATATTGAATGTCCAAAGCGCCCAGGTTGGAACCCGGTTTTTATTCGTGTACATACCGATGAAGGTATCACCGGGGTTGGTGAAGCTGGTCTTGCTTACGACTGGGGACACAGTGCAGCAGCGGCGATGCTTAAGGAGATCAGTGAAGCGATATTGATAGGCTTTAATCCGTTTAATACCGAATTATTATGGTCACGGATGTTGCGGGAAAGCTTTTGGGGCTTAGGTGGCGGGCCGGTGCTATATTCGGCCATGAGTGCCATTGATACCGCGTTATGGGATATCAAAGGTAAAGCGCTCGGCTTGCCAGTATACCAACTACTTGGTGGCAAAACTAATGACAAACTGCGCACTTATGCGAGTCAGTTACAGTTTGATTGGGATGAAACAATTAGTAAGCTTATTGAGCCCGCACAATATGCCGAAGCAGCATTAAAAGCGGTTGCGCAAGGTTACGATGCGGTTAAAGTGGATCCGATTGTTTATAACCAAGACGGCAGTTCTTCATTTGATCGCACTAAATTATTTACGCCAAAACAAATGCGCTTATTCGGCAACCGTTTACGAGCAATTCGTGATGCCGTGGGCGAAGATGTCGATATTATTTTTGAATCACATTCATTAATGGGGGCTGCATCAGCTATTCAAATGGGTAGAGTTGTTGAAGAAGTTGGCTGTATGTTTTATGAAGAGCCGGTTAATTATCTCAACTCAGCGGTACATAAGAAAGTGGCTGACAACGTTAACGTGCCGATTGCTGGCGGCGAGCGTTTATATCATCGCTGGGATGCACGACCTTATTTTGAAGACCAAAGCATTGATGTTTTACAACCTGATATTGGCCTATGTGGTGGTTTTACTGAAGCGAAAAAAGTATGTGACTATGCTGATGTCTATGATATTCGTATTCAAGCTCATGTTTGTGGTGGACCCGTGGCAACAGCAGCATCTTTGCATCTTGAAACCGCGATCCCTAACTTCTTAATTCATGAGCATCATACCTATGCCATTAAAGACTGGAATCGTGAGCTGTGCTTGCAAGATCCACAGCCTGTTGATGGCTTCTTTCAAGTATCAGAAGCCCCTGGTATAGGTATTGAACTGAATGATGAGGTGGTTAAACGTTCGCCTAATGTTAGGGTCAATGCCTTGAAGTAAAAGTGCTAGCGCTGTCGGTATTTAATTAAAAGTGATTAGTGCCAAGTTAGCTGGTGTGATTAAAGAAGGTAGCTTGGTTACCTTCTTTAATCTTTTGCTATGACCTACCTTAAATATAATCTATGGGCAGAGCGGTAGTGTATTTTATTTCCTCCATGGCAAAGCTTGAGCTGATATCGGCAAAGCTTGCTCGGGTAATTAAACGTTGGTAAAAACTGTCATAAGATTTCATATCGGGCACGACCACACGTAATAAATAATCTACTTCACCACTCATACGGTAAAATTCGATAATTTCTGGAAAATCTTTCGCTACTTCTCTGAATTCACTTAACCACTTAGGATTGTGCTGATTAGTTCTTATGGTGACAAATACCGTTAAACCGACGTTTAATTTTACTGGATCAGCAAGGGCAACACGGCCTTTAATAATACCTGACTTTTCCATCGCTTGAATGCGACGCCAACAAGGGGTTGTTGATAAGCCGACTTGGCTGGCAACATCACTAACAGAAGCGGTGCAGTCATGTTGTAAGATATTGAGTATTTTTTTATCGAATGCATCCATAAGCGTTTAAACGGAATGGTTTTACCTAAAATTGATAAACTGTGAAATTATTTTGCGATAAAATGGCTACTATTGCGAGTTATATTTTAAACGATGAGCGCGCTGTCGGTATTGTTGCTTAAAACTTATAAAATTGTGCGGCATTGCTAAAACACAATTGCTGTATCAGTACAGCATTATAGGGCAGTTCGGTATTGGCAAGCCAAGTATCTTGATAGCTACCATGCCACAAACTTAGTGGAAAATTACTGGCTAACATTACTCGTGATATGCCAAAATTTTCTAAACATAAGGCGATAATTTTATGCTGCCAGTTAGTTGAATAATATCTATCTGTCATTTCGTAGCCAGAACATTTGATAAAAACCGTGCTGAATTTAGCCAAACGTTTAAGGTTATCTAACCACGCTATCTGCTGTTTTTTATCTGCTGTCGGTGAGCCGGCATGATTGATAGATAACATTAAATCAGTTGTTGAATGTATTATTGTTATTAAGCTATCGACTGCCGAAGTATTTGCTAGAGGCATTTGCAGCTCAAAACTCAGCTGCTTATCGGCGAGTAGGGCTAAGTTAGCACCAGTATGCTGATTGTTCAGCATAACTTGTGCATTATCATCTAAAATATGCCGAATACCGACCACGCTTTGATAGTGCATTAGTTTTTCAAGTTGCTGAGAAAATAATGGCTTAGGTAAAGTAATATCCAGCATCGCAATGCTACGAAATGGTCGCTTGCAGGTCTCTTCTAACCAAGCAATTTCTCGCCATGACTGTTCATTATCAAACCCGGCTTCAATATGGACAAAGCCTGATAAGCTTAAGGGGGAGCTTAAAGTTAGGTCTTGCTCTGAAAAGTGCTTTGCAATGAGATGCTTATCTGGCCAGAAAGGGGGATTTTCTGGCCTTAGCCATTGGTAGCTGCCTTTATTAAGATCAAACAGGTGAAGATGTGGGTCGATAATTTTTATCATCAGTTAGACCTTACTGTGCGGTATAACCGCCGTCAATAACTTGCAAACTGCCGGTGATAAACTTAGCTTTATCTGAGCCAAGAAAATAAACCAGCTCAGCGACTTCTTCTGCTTGTCCTAATCGTCCTAGTGGTTGTAAAGCCGCTTCTTCGGCATGTACTTCAACTTTGTTAGCGCCTGATTTTTCACAATAATTATTAATGGCTTGATGATAAAGCGGGGTTTCTATGGTGCCAGGGCAAACGGCATTGGCGCGAATATTAAACTGTGCGTAATCAAGTGCCGTGGTTTTTGCCATTGAAGCTAACGCTGCTTTGCTGAGGTTATAAGCAAAAGAGTTATGCTTAGCAATCAGCGCTTGATCGGACGACATCAAAATAATAGCACCATTTCGTTGCGCTTTCATTGCCGGTAATACCGCTTTGATCGCAGCATAAGCGCCTTTAACATTAATATTAAATACGTGCTCTAAGTCAGCTTCACTGGTGTTTTCAATTGAGCCTGAAAAATGTATGCCGGCGTTAGATACTAAAACGTTGATATTGCCTTGTTGGGCTATCTGCGTAATAACATGATTAACTTGCTGAACGTCAGTGATATCGCAAGGACAAAAGTCACCATAAGTTGATGGGGTAATATCTAGGTTAAATACTTGATAATTCTTCGTTAAAAATAGCTTAACAATACTTAAGCCAATGCCTGAACTACCACCGGTAACAATACATACTTTTTTCATAGAGAGAACACATTAATGATTTTGTTAAATAATATCGTTTACTTGTGCTCAGGGCTATAGCTATCGCATACTAGCGTGCAACGAGTAGTAAACCAATGCTCGCTCAGATAGAAAAATGCTTAAATAGCGTTATAAACGGCCAATACAATGAGAGGTAGTACTTCATCTCATTTTTTGTCAGTAATTTATCAGTGGCTTATAACTGATTTGTAAGTCATTTATGCAAGTTTTAAATAGTTTAATAAGCTTCTTTGGCCTGTAAATTGGTTGATAAAATATGTTGTTTCAGTGTCGTTAACGAGGGATCAGGTTGAGAAATTTAAAAGAAAAATTAAAAGTTTATTACATTATGAGTGTGTTTAGTGTGCTGTTTGCTTTATTAGGTTTTAGCTATAACGCATGGCGCATGGAAGTTAGCGAAGAAAATAATAATGTCCGCACCGCCGCATTCGAGGTGTTGTCACATTTAGGTGAATTAGAGCACATTATTTTATCGGCACATTATGACAACGACATTATTGAAGGTAACCCGAGAAAGGGCTGGGTTAAAGTGGGTTTGGTTGTCGATTTAAGTGCTTTAATTGCGCCAAATGTTGAAGCTAAGGCGGTAATGATGAAAGCGACTTGGGCAGATTCTTGGCATTTAATGCGAACGGAAGAAGCGGTTGTTACTGAGTTGGTTAATGAAATTGACGATACTCGTATGGCGATAAAGCTGGTCTTAAAAGAAATGAGCTAATGCTGACTAAAAGCACGTGATACTTTTAGTCAGACACTTTTAGTCAGCTACATTCAATCAGACACTTTTAGTCAGCGATGTAACTTTTTATTTAGCAAGTTCGACTAATACTGCGGTATACATTTTTAAGTTTAAAACAAACTGATCCATAGTAATAAACTCATGCTCTGAATGGCCGGTGTATTCTGTATTTGGCATTGAAGGGCCAAAGCTAACGGCATTTGGGAATAAACGTGAGTTTGTACCGCCGCCAACAGCAATGGGCTTCGCGTCTTTAATGCCAGTGAAATGACTAAAAACAGCTAATAAAGTATCAATATGTGGCGCATCTTTTTGTATAAAAGGGTCGCCAATATAATGCTCTAGCTCTTGCACATCTGCATCAAACTTATGATTCCAATTATCGACTGCTTGATGAATTTCGGTACTAAGCTGAGATTTACTTTTCCCTTGTGGGCGTCGTATATTGATATTTAGTTCTAGGTTATCATCATGTTGTTTTATCACGGTCGGTGCGACTGTCATTACCCCCATAAAATCATCTTGATAGGCAATGCTGCCAAACTTCTTGCCTTCTAATCCTAAGCCAATATTATCGTTAATAAAGTTCACCAAGGTGCCGGGGCCATTATTTACCCAACGACTATCTGATAAAAAATCTGCGAGGTAAGGGATAGCATTAATACCATCGTCAGGTTTAGAAGAGTGTGCGGACTTTCCTAACGCATTAACGGTTAAGGTACTGTCTTTTAGTTCAAGATCAAAGTTTACGCCTTGGTAACTACGTGCTTTACGTATTAATCTTTGCAGTAACACTACATTAGCATTTTCAATAGTTGCGCTAGCATCTTCAGGTATTTGGCTAGCAAAAAAACCACCACTAAATTCACTAATATAAGGTGAAATAGTCGGCATTTCTTGCTTTTTAAAGGCTAGCTTAATAGTGCCATAGCCTTTTTCTGCTGTGACTACCGGATATTCGGCATCAATAGTGATATTGGTTTGTGGTAGTTCATGGGTTTCTATGTAGGCCTTTAATGGCTCCCAATCAGACTCTTCTGCCATATAAATATAGAGTTCGATACGTTTATTAAGCGCTATTTTTTTGTCTTTAATTGCTTTCATGGCATATAAGGCTGTTGAAATTGGACCTTTGTCGTCTTCAGTGCCACGACCAATTAATTTGCCCGGTTCGGTCGTTGTATCAAGTTCGAAAGGCGATTTCGTCCATTTTTTAGGGTTAACCGGTTGTACATCGCCATGAGTGATAATGCCAACACGTTCTTTTTGATCGCCTAAACCAACCACGACTATATAGCCGTCATCACGATAATCTAAGCCTAATGCGAGTGCTTGTTTTTTTAATTCAGCTTTGAAGGCGACATGCACTGGGTTGTCATCAATGGATACTCCCTCTTTAGCAACGGTATTATGTTTTACCAAAGCACGTAAACTATTAACCATATCTTGCTGGTAAGTCGCTACGGCATAATCAGCCGTTGTTTGTGCGACTCTGCTGACCTGTGGTGTTGTGGTATTGGCTGCATTAACGGATGAGCTTAATGTTAATGACATAAGCGCATAGGTAATAATTGTTGCAGGTAAAAGCGTAAGTTTTTTAAGCAAAAGATGCTCCATTGATTAGCGTTTCAGGTTTTTAAAGGCTGTTTTTTCATGGCTATATTAACGTAAGTTAAATGGCGATGACAGTAACAAGTAGACGACTTGTCTCGCGAAAAGTTTCATGACCGAACTTACGGACTACCGACAAAGTTCTGAAACAAAAAAGGCTACGTTTCAGCGCAGCCTTTTTTAACTCAAATGAACTTATCTTGTGCTAATTTATATTTTTTAGCTCAAGCGTCTATGCAAATAGCTTACTATTATTGCAGTTGCGCTTCAAAAGTAAGGAATACGCCACCTTGCTCTTTATCTGCTAAGGTTTTATTTTTAGCGTCTTGCTGATATTCAGCAATTAATAAATAACGACCGGCATGTGCTGGCGTAAAAGTGATTTCACCATTTTTATCTGTAGTCAATTTTAATACGTCAGGGGTATTGCGGTAACGAGCACCGTCTGGCGTAATTTCAATTTCAACACCGGCTTGTACTTTCCCATGATAAGTAAAAGCAAACGTTGCCGGTTCATTTTCTACAATTTCAGCCGGGTGTGTTTTTGGTAACAACTCTAAAAACTGACCGTCGGTGCCGTAGTTTTCAGTCGGGTTGTTCATGGTGATGTAAGTTTCTACACGTGTTAGACCGTAAGTTGTTTGTAAATCAGTGGCATTAGCAGGAACCATGGCTTTCAATTCAGCTTTGTTAGCACGGGCACGTTGACGTTTATCAGCAACTTTATAGCTAGAGAAATAACTCGCGCTTGCGTTGTTAGTGATTTTGTAAGTACCGCTATCTTCAACAAAATAGTCAGCCACAGATTTTCTATGTGCTTTGTAGCTTGATGAAGGACGAACACTTTTACCTGATGGCGTTAAAATGCTCAGTGCATCAATGCTTAATGCTTTATCAACATTAAATACTTCGTTTGATGCTGAAGCATCTAGTGCAACCCATTCTCCTTGTTCTGACGAAAGCGTAAAATGGCTTGGTAATAACCAACGTGAATGCGCACTAGCTTGGCCACTAATAGCAACGGCAAGACAAAATAATAGTGATTTCTTAATATTCATTTGTGCTCCTAAGGTGTAACAGTAAAAGTAATTTCGCCAGTCTCGGCGGTTTCATTCAGGGTAAATTTTTGTGCAGTGTTGTCGATCTTAAATGCTTGTTTGAGTAAGGCACGTCCGCCTTTTTCGCGGACGACTTCGATATAAAGTACGTAGTCGCCTTGAGGCAACGCTTGTTGCTGATCGTCAGTCGCTTTAAATGAAAGCGGAAAAGTACCAGCAGCGTGTGTTGCTGAAGTTATAGCATCGACTAGCTCTGCATCTTTTCGACCAACATTACGCCACCAACGGCGAATGTCTTTTAACCATTTAGGCTCTTTACGCCAAAGCAGCAGTGTTCTGACCGGATCTTTTTTAGTATTTTCTAACCAAGCAGCAACATAAGGAGGATGATATTCACCTTGTTGCTGCTTCAGGTCTAGTTTTATTGCTAGGGTAGCAGGTACGTTATCATTGGCTTGTACTGCTGCTGGTAAAGTAAATAACAAGCTAGCAAATGCCAGTAAACATACTTTACTCATCTTATTAACGTAGTGTGATAATTGACTCTTCATAAGTAATGTAATTTTCCTTTAAGCAAAATAAATAATAGTAATAATGGCCAGCAGCGTGCTGCTAACACTAACGATTAAGGTGCGATGAAAGCGTTTTTGTGGCATGGCCAAAATGAACCCTGTGATCGCAAAAACAATAAATAGCACGCTAGAAAAGTCGATAATCCAGCCCCAAAAGTTACTGGTGTTTCGACCCTTATGTAAATCATTAAGCACGGCCCACCAGCCGTAGTGAGTTTGTTCAAAAAAAGCCTCACCGGTTTCAAGGTCAACAGCAATACTGGCACTTTTCCCCGCCTGTTTTATGCTATAAAACAACTCACCTGACATCAGCTCTGGTTTGGTATTTTGTAAAGAAACAGCAAAAGCTTGTTCAATTTCGCTAGTAATCACTTGCTGTTGCTCACTTGTTACTTGGCCATCGCTTAGCGCAAGCTCGGCAATAGTGTCGATGGTAAGTTCGCTTTCTACTACTTGTGCTTGATGACTGCTAAACCATTCGGGATGATTTAAAGTGATCCCTGTGACAGAAAAAAACAGTAATAAGGTCAGTAGCGCCATAGATACGTAGACGTGAATGAGCCGTGCAAGGTTTAAGGTTTTTTTAGAAGGTTTCATTACTGCTGATTTTCATTGCTAATATCGATAGAGTTCAAGTGCTTGAAAAGCATTAAAAGGCGACATAATCTGAATATGTCGCCTCAATTTAGTGGTAAATGCCAATCAAAGGCTAACTAAAATGCTAACTGGGCAGCTAAACGAAAGCTAATACCATCAGCGGCCGTTACACTACTGGTTCCACCACCAATCAAATATTTTTTGTCTAATAGGTTATTGATGTTAAAGCGTAAGTGAAGCTCATGTTCATTAATATCCATTTGATATGTCGCACCCAAATCAATACGGGTATAACTGTCTTTTTTGATGGTGTTTTGGTTATCAGCAAACCGTGATCCTTCATAAAATGCACCAGCATTAAAGGCTAGCTTATCGGTTAACTCATAGCGCGACCATAAAGCGGCAGACCATTCAGGTACATCTACTGGTGTATTGCCTTGATATAGCGCATCTCGTTCATATTCAGCGTCGATATTGATCAAAGATGACATGATAAATAACTTGTCGTTAATAGCACCTTGGGCGCCAAGCTCAAAACCTTTATGGCGTTGTTCACCGGCTTGTGTTGTGCGAGATTCAAACTCAGAGTCAACCAGATCTTCTTGAATTAACTTACCCATCTTGCTGATATCAAAAATTGCGCCACTAAGCATAAGTCTGTCATCAACAAGTTGCCATTTTACGCCTATTTCGCTTTGTTTTGATTCCATTGCATCTAACTTCATGCCATGGTTAATATCGGTATCATTGTCTAACGTTGCGCTACTTTGTGGCTCAAAACCTTCGCTGTAACTATAATAAATCGTTGCTTGCGCAGAAGGGTGGTAAAGCACACCAAACTTAGGCAAGAATGATTCATTGTCAGCACCTTCTTTATTCTGTTTGTCATAACGACCACCGAATGAAACTTGCCAGTTGTCGTTAAAAGTAACTAAGTCTTGAAGATAAATTCCGTAATAGTCGTATTCACTGCTCGATAGCGTTGTGTCATTTTTATAGTTAACATTAGGTTTTGCAACTTCACTATTACCCGCTGAATAAGTAGGGTATGGGTCTTCAACTGTACCTTTAACTGAATCTTTAAGTTGGCCGTAGTAATAGTCTAACGAGTTAGCGCCAATTAATAGTTGATGACTAACACCGGCAAAATCGAACTCGCCGACAAAGTCGATAAATTTAGTGGTGAACTGCCAATCATCAAAACGGTCATACGGCTTTGATGTGTATTCATCGCCCTCAACAAAACCTGACTCTTTTTGAGCAGCAGATTCAAAACGTTGACGTTCAAATGTCTGCTCATTGTAACCAACCGTTACTTGCCAAGTGTCATTGATATTATAATTTATATCAGCGCCATAGTTTTCAACATCGATATCAGTGAATGCCCATGACATATCACGAATGGTTTTACGATCGCCAATTAAATCGCCATCTTCGTTTAACCAACCACCGGTATCTAATCCAGCCTTATCATTGGTGTAGTCATAATGTACACGCAAAAATAAATCTTCTGAAACATCATAATCAACAACAAGAGCACCTAAGAAACGATCGCGCTCACGTTGATCACCATTTTGATATTCACGTTGATAAGTAACATCTTGTTTGACTAAAATACCACGATATCTCAGTGATTCATCATCGTTTAATGCGCCACCAGCATCTAAAGTAAAACGTGTTGAGCCTTCTTGGTCTGTGTCAGCACCAAAGCTGAATAAACGCCTTGCCGTAGGCTTTTTAGTCACCATGTTTACTAAACCGCCGGGTCCTGATTGGCCATATAAAATGCTTGAAGGACCTTTAATTACTTCAACCGCTTCTAATGTTTCTATTGGCTGTTGATAGTGTGACCAATGTTGATGGCCGTCGCGTAAATAACCATTTGAAGAACTTAATTCAAAACCTCTAAGATTAAATACTTCACGGTTGCGTTGTTTAGAGCCAGCTGAAAGACTGGCATCATTGGTAAGTACTTCACCTAAGGTGGTCGCTAACTGTTCTTCTACAATTGTGCTTGAAATTACTGTAACTGATTGCGCAGTTTCAAGTAATGAAACATCAGTACGCATGGCACCTTTTGCTTCATCCACTTTGTAATCATTAAAATAGCTACCGGTAACTTCAATGACTTCTATTGAATTATTGTCAGCATATGCAGTTATTGACGTTGCCATAGATATCGCCAAGAACAGCGGTGAGTACTTCATGTTAATCTCCAAATTATCAACTAGTTTGAGCGAGTAAATGCAGCGAGCATTAATTTTGAGGTAATGATAATGAGAGTGATTGTCGTTTGCAATACAAGTTTTAAATTAATTGAAAAAAACCTAGATTAAATCAAATAATCACTTTGATTGAATGAATAAAGAACAAAGTGATTATTATGATCAGTACCTTAACCTTGTGTACAAGGCTTAATCGAGTTTTAAAAAATCTAACACAAACAAAATTATTATTATGCTGCTAACTGTTTATCGTGCATGCTGCACGCTATATATTTGAGATAGTTATTTTAGATGTTCAGTATTGCTGATTTTATTCAGTAGGTTATACCAATTCTAATAAGTTTCTTCCGACTCAGTGAAACTGAATAGGTTTGGTATTAGCTACTGTTGAGACCATTAAATTATTAACAAAACAAAGGGTATTAAATGTTTAGTCATATCATGATAGGTGCGAACGATGTACAAGCGTCAAAAGAATTTTACGATGCAATTTTAGGTGAAATGGGCCATAAGCCAGGCGTAATGGACGACAAAGGCCGTTGTTTTTATTTTACCGATAACGGCGTTTTTGCCTTAACCAAGCCAATAAATGGTGAAGAATCTTGTCATGGCAATGGTACAACTATTGGTTTTGCTGCTGCTTCTCCAGAGCAAGCCGATGCATGGCATGCTACGGGTCTTGCTAATGGTGGTGTTGATTGTGAAGACGCTCCTGGTATTCGAGAAGGTGTGGCGGGTAAATTGTATCTTGCTTATCTTCGTGACCCATCAAATAACAAAATTTGTGCACTGTATCGCGTGGCGTAATTAATACCAGTACTCACGGTAGTATACATTAATAAATCAAATGGCTAAGTTGTGATACTTAGCCACTTTTCTTGCGCTTATTTTATCTCAGCCCCAGTTAAGCCCGCCAGATATCTATTTCTGTTTTCGTTTTAACCAGAGATAAATTCCCGATATGACAAAAAAACTGGGGAGTAAGCTCAGGAGTAACCAAAGCACTTTTATCGGCCAAGCGATAAAATCACCAATATGAAACTTATATTTAAAATTCCATACTTTAGTTGCAATACTGGTTTTACTCGCGTCAAAACTGCCTAATACCTCGCCGCTATTTGGATCTGCCCAACTCCAACTGTTTGCGTGACTCTCGTTAGGCATTTTAATACGTAATGCTAAAGGCTGCTCACTACTTTTGGGTAAATAAATACGATAAACTTTACCTTCTGGCAAGGCCAATTGTGCTGATTGATAGGCTTTATCTAGCGAGTAACCTTGCTGCTTATCGAGTGGTTCATGCTGAAAATTATGGTTTTCAACTTTACTGAAACTTAACCATTCAACGACTTGTTTAGTGGCTGATTGCCAATGAAAGGTCATTCCTGTGAAGGCAATGAGTATCAGTGGTATACATGCAAAAACGCCGAGTGTGGTATGTAATTGATACAATAATACCTTGGTTTTGCTGCGCCATTTTATGTTCAGACGTTTGAGTGGCTTTTTAGGTTTCAACCATAAATAGCCACCAATCAATATTTCTATTATCAGCATCAAGCTAGCAAGTGAAATTAAGACTCTAAGTGGCGTTGCTTTTGTTGTTGTTTGATATAAAAGCCAACGATGCCACGACATTATAAAACCATAAAAAGTATCGTAAAACTGATGCTTAAGCACAACTTTGCCGCTATAAGGGTTTATATTTAAGTAGTCATTATTTGCTAAGCTAACTAGCCAAATGCGCTGTGGATCTTCAGCTTGTTCAATAACTTTAATTGGAGCATCGCTAACTAATTCAATGTGTTGTATTAATTCTGATAAGGCTAATGGCTGTTGTTGAGTTTTATCAAGAGTGACTAGCCAAAAGTTTGGGTTGATAAAGGCTTGAATGTCTTTGGCAAAAATGAGTAATGAGCCTGAAATACTTAAACTGACAATAAATAAGCCACTGACCAGTGCTAACACTAAATGTGTGCGTCGAAGCCAAACTTTCATATACTAAAATACCTACAATAAATAACCATTAAGCAAAATTATCAAGGTAATTTTACTTAATGGTGGGGTTTGTCACTAATGCTTAAAACTGATAGTTTATGCCCATATTTACCGTAGTGCCTAAGCCTTTAACGTTATAGCCGTTATAAGTATAAGCTTGTGATTTTGCCGGGAAATAATCTTGATTAAATAGATTTTCTATACCGATAAAACCCGACCAATCATCGCTTAAGTTGTAACTACCGCTTAGGTTAACGATATGATAACTATCAACTGGTCCTTTATCACCGACATATTGCCCGTCGACTTGATCGAATTTTTTCCGATCGCCAACATATAAATATGTGACGGCAACATTGGCATTGTCCATCGGCTGCCAATTAATGTTGATGGTACCTTTAGGGGCGCTAATTTGTTGTGCACCTAAGTAAATGTCATTGGCTGTGTCTTTACCTTCAACCCAAGCATAAGTTGCGGTTACGTTGAGTTCAGAGTTAAATTTATAATGCGCTAATGCTTCATAGCCATAGATTTCTTGCGGTGCTCTAACCGGTAAATAGACACCCGTATTTGGGTCATATTCATTGGTAGTGCCTAGCTCTGAAGTGCTGCGATAAGCGGAAAATTCGAAATGGAGATTATCTATATCGGAGATAAAACCAATTTCATAATTATCGATAATAGAGGCTTGAGTTTGAATTAAGCTAATATCGGTAACGGTTGCGGTACGCAGTAAGCGCCCGATATCTGAAATATCAGCACCTTGTGAATAATTAGCAAAAGGTTGAAATGACGCCATGATGTTATAACGAATGCCTAAGTTATAGGTGGTTGCGCGATAATTTAAGGTGTCGCCAGTAACATCCAATGGAATAGAGCAGGTGTCTGCTGATACACACAATTTCAGTGTGCTGTAATCATCAACAGCGAGATCAATTTCTTCACGTCGGATACCGGCTTTAATAATTAAATCGTCATTATAAACCCACTTACTCTGGAAAAAACCAGCTAGGTTTTCCATATCCATTTCTGGAACCCATTTACGACCATCAACCAAGGGTTGTGAGGTGACATCGTTTAAGGCATCAATACCATAAATAAAAGTGCCTTCAAGATTATCCCACTCAAATTGACTGTTAAGCGTGACTCGCAAGCCCTTTTTATCTGATTTTATTAATGACTGGCCACCACTATAACCTTCACTAGGATTGGCTAATGAGGCAGAAAAGAAAAAGATATTATCAATTTTCTGTGCATAAGCATCGATAACAATTTGGGTATTATCGAACAAGGCCTCATCGGTATATTTAACCATAAAATTATCATTTTTCGGGCCTTGTGGTACGCCAAGCGGTTTTGTACCTGCAGGGGCGGTAATGGCATAGGTTTTCTCACCTGAGTTAACACTGCCGGTAACATCAACTAAGTCGCTTTGCTGCTCAGAACGATAATGGTTATAGGTAAGCTGTAAGGATTTATCATCGTCAAATTGATAGCCAAACTTAGAGAAATAGTTTTGTACTTTGGCGTCTGACAAACCATAAATTAAGCCTTGCACATCACCTTCAGCATCTCGTTGGACGCCGTTTTCTTCATAACTTGCGTTAAGTACATAGCTAAACTTATCGATTGTACCGTTGATTGACGCTTCTAGTCTTTGACCGGCGCTATCTTCAAATTTAACCGCGCTAAAACGACTAGACAAACTAAAGTGACCGTTTACTTTACCGCTATTATTAGCTTTTTTAGTAATATAGTTAATGATGCCACCAGCCGCGCCGTTACCATAAATAGAGGTTGCACCTTTAATAACTTCAATGCGCTCTATCGTACTTGCGTCTAAGGTTCTAATACCTAAAGAGCCATTTCGTAGTGGTGTAGATTGCGGCACACCGTCAATCATCACCAGTGGTGAACGACCTCGCAAGGTTTGGCCTGAGTTACTTGAAGAACCCGTACTAGGTGCTAAACCCGGTACTAATGCAGCAAGTAGGGATTGTAGTTCAGGTGAAACCTTTAGTTGGGCTTCAATTTGCTGGCGATTAATAATGGTAATTGTGGCCGGTACTTCATCGATACTTTCGACGATACGACTACCAGTAACAACGATACGTTCTACATTATCATTTATTACCTTTTCTTGAAGTGTTTCGGCGCTAGCACTTTGAGCAATCAGTAGCGCAAGCAAACTTAATCTGGTTTTTAGCATTTTCAATCCATTAATAGAGAGTGTTAAAATCAAATGAATCTTAATGATAATGATTGTTATTAGCAATTTATATTTTTAAATTTATACTATTATCTTGATTTAAGTTAATTTCTTTAAATTTTGAATAAATGCCTTGAACTTATTCAGCTTTTTTACGGAAAACTTAGTGATGTTAAAGGCTTTACATTTATATGGTTATAATGAAATTCAATCGCTCTGAACGAGGTCTTTATCCCCTTCCAGCTAAAGAAGTGACTACTTGGTGCTAAAAGAGCACTTTCTTAGACGGATCGCTATTACTAAATAATGTTATAAAAAGTAAGTTTTTTATAGAAAACTCTTATATGCTAATGTTTAGTTATCGTATCTCTTAATGTTTGTTATAGGCTCCCTTTTTATATGTTAAATTTATTTACCCGTGCAACCGTACAAACCCGTCTACTAATCGGTTTTGGTGCGGTGATTGTCATGATGATAGCCATCACTATAATTGGCATTAATAATGTCAATGCTATTGATAAAGCCATGACAGTGATCACCGATATGAACTCCGTTAAACAGCGCTATGCCATCAACTTTCGAGGTAGCGTGCATGATAGAGCTATCGCTATACGTGATGTGGTTTTACTTAGTGAAAGCCAAGAGTTACAAGGTACTTTAAAAGATATCAATAACTTAGAAACCTTTTATAACGACTCACGTGTACCGCTTGACCAACTGATGATAAATGGCTCGACTGTCAGTGAAGAAAACATTCTTGACTCAATTAAACAAATTGAACGTAAAACAATGCCACTGGTTAAGCAGGTTATTAATGAAGTGCAGCAGGGCAATAAACAGCAGGCACAAAGTTTATTATTAAGCTCGGTTAGGCCTGCATTTGTGGAATGGTTAGCTGCCATTAATCAATTTATTGATTATCAAGAAGTCGGTAATCAACAAGAAACTAAAATGGTACGAGAAACGGCTGCTGGTTTTGAGGGCATTATGTTGCTATTGACTAGTATCGCGTTTTTGATCAGTGGCTTTATTGTCTACCGTATTGCGCATGGGTTAAAAGTTTCTCTAGATGGTGAGCCTAGCGAAGTAGCGAGTTTATTATCAAAAGTTGCTGATGGCGATTTAACACAAACAATCGAAGCTCGTTATGAAAATAGTGTGTTGTTCTCTCTAAAGAAAACTCAAAACCAACTCAGTTCTACTGTTGCAAATATTGCCTGCGCCTCGAATGAAATAAATACTCAAATTGATATTGTCTCAACAGGCTCTGCTGACGTACTTAGCTTAGTGCAACAGCAACGAGCATATACGGTAGAAGCCACAGAAAACCTTAACGATATGCGAGATAAAACCTATACGGTATCGGAATTACTTGTACAAACCGAACAGAATTCATCGCAAACATTAGAGTCGTGTACTTTAGGTAGCCAGTCGGTTAATGCTACCGCGGCGGAAATTCAAAATGTACTGACAACTGTCAGTAGTGCATTAGATAAACTGCAAAAACTTGAACAACGCACTAAAGATATCAGTGGTATTATTTCTGTGATCAGTGGTATCTCAGACCAAACCAATTTACTTGCCTTAAATGCCGCAATTGAAGCGGCAAGAGCCGGAGAGTCTGGTCGAGGTTTTGCCGTAGTTGCTGACGAAGTGAGAACCTTGGCGCAAAGCACGGGTTCCGCAACCTCAGAAATTGAAACTATGTTAACTGAGATCACTAAAGAAACAGCGGACTCGGTTATTGCCATGGAATCAACCATACCGAAAATTGAAAATGGTTTAGCACTAAGTGTTGGCTCTACGGAGCTGCTTAAGGCGATTGAAAACCAAGCTAATGACTCACTATTAAATGTTCGCCAAGTCGTTGAGGCATCAAAAGCACAAATTATTGCCATTGATGCTTTATACGAAGGCATGAAAAGTGTTGCAGATATGGCTGATTCATCAACACGCTCGTTAGAAAAAAATAATGATGTTGCTAACACGCTAGAAGCGCTTGCCAATAATTTGAATACACAAATTGCTTATTTCAAAGTAAAGGTAAAAAGTTAGCTTAAGTTATCTTACCGCGAATGAATGCCATTAGCTTTTATGCGCTTACTCAATAAAGCTATGGCTGCGCGCTTCAAGTTGAGTGCACTTTTACAAGGAACGATATGACAGACAACGATAGAATAGAAAGTGATTCTTTTGGTGAACTTAAGGTGCCAAAAGATAAACTATATGGTGCGCAAACGGCTCGCTCGTTAATTAACTTTCCTATTGGTGATGAAACTATGCCTAAGCCGTTAATTCGTGCTTTAGGTATGGTAAAGCGTGCAGCTGCGCAAGTGAATATGGATCTGGGCTTATTAGACGCGGATATTGCGGATGCAATAATAGCTGCCGCAGAGGAAGTTATGGCCGGGCAGCTTGATGAACACTTTCCGCTTTCGGTTTGGCAAACGGGCTCAGGCACGCAAAGCAATATGAATTGCAATGAAGTGATATCGAATCGTGCTATTGCCATATTAGGCGGTGTTATTGGCAGTAAAGTACCTGTGCACCCTAATGACCATTGCAATATGGGCCAGTCATCAAATGATACTTTCCCAACGGCTATGCATATTGCCGCCGTGGAAGAAATAAGTCACAGTTTGTTACCCAGCTTAGTGGCGCTGCGCGCTGCCTTAGCAGAAAAGTCTACTTCCTTTGAAGCTTTGGTTAAAATTGGCCGAACGCATTTACAAGATGCCACGCCTTTAACCCTAGGCCAAGAGTTTTCAGGTTACTGTCGGCAAATTGACCATGCTATTCGCCGAGTTAAAGCGGTGTTACCTGCGCTATATCCATTAGCGCAAGGTGGAACTGCCGTAGGTACAGGGCTTAATACAGCGAAAGGTTTTGATGTTAAATTTGCTCAACAAGTGGCAAATTTAACTTCGTTACCCTTTAGCACTGCGGATAATAAATTTGAAGCCATAGCGGCTCATGATGCTTTAGTCGAGGCGAGTGGTGCGTTAAATACTATCGCGGTAAGTGTGATGAAAATTGCTAATGATATCCGCTTGTTAGGCTCTGGACCACGTTGCGGTATTGGCGAAATTGATTTGCCAGAAAATGAACCAGGATCTTCCATTATGCCGGGCAAAGTTAACCCAACTCAGTGTGAGGCGTTAACAATGATTGCAGCACAGGTGATGGGCAATCATGTCACTATTACTGTCGCGGGTTCGAATGGACATTTTGAATTGAATGTTTTTAAACCGGTGATGATTTATAACTTATTACAATCAATACGCTTGTTGGCTGATGGTTGCGCAAGCTTTACTCAGCGCTGTGTGGTCGGTATTACAGCGAATGAAGCGCGTATTGCTAAATTACGTGATGAGTCGTTGATGTTAGTAACCGCATTAAACCCACATATTGGTTACGACAATGCGACAAAAATAGCAAAAAAAGCCCATCAAGATGGCTCTACTTTGTTAGCGGCCGCGTTGGCTTTAAAGCTGCTAACTCCTGCACAATTTAGCGAGTGGGTGGTGGCGGAAAAAATGCTTGGACCTAAATAACCCGAACTGAGATTAAATAGTCAAATCTTCTCTATGGTAGGCCGAAAAAGGGTTATGCTATAACTAACATTAATTAAAACTAGGGTTGGTTATTCTTCGATAAGGCCATGATTTACCGCATAACGTACCATTTCAGCTAAACTTTCGATTTTGAGTTTAGCTTTTATATTTCTGCGATGTGCGTCAACGGTGCGAAAGCTAATATTCAGCGTTCTAGCGACTTCTTTACTCGATAATCCACGGGCAACATAGGACAATATAACTTGCTCACGAGTGGTTAGTTTTTCACTTTCTGGTTTTATTGGGTTTTCAATCAACATTTTAGCAATTGAGCTACTAAAATGCGTATTACCTTTGGCAATGGCTTTAATAGCATAGTAAACCTCTTCAGATGAAGTGTCTTTTAAGACATAACCCGAAGCGCCAGCCTGAATAGCACTTGAAACGAACTCTTGGCTATCGTGCATGCTAAAAATTAAAATATGCACGTCAGGGCATTGTTCGGTGATAATTTCGGTCGCATCAATGCCATTCATATTTGGCATGCTAACATCCATTAAAATCACATCAGGCTTGAGCGCTTTCGCTGTTGAGAGTACCTCAGCACCATCATTACAAGTACCAACAATTTTTATATCGTCATAAAAAGCTAAGCAGGCCGTTAAACCACCTTGGACCATAGGGTGATCATCAACAAGTAATACTGAAATCTGAGTTTCTTGGTTATCAAGGTTATTATTATCCATTGGTTTATCGCTCATTATTATTTTTTTTCATTTATGTCTGAGTGAAGCGTCGACTCATTAAAATGATTAACGAAACTTGCCGTCGGTATTTTTACGGTAATTATCGTACCCATTTTTGATGATTTAATGGTGAATTTTCCTCTATGATGCTCAACCCGTTCGGCTAAATTTCTTAAGCCAATACCTTTGCTCTGAGTCATATCAATATCAAAGCCGACCCCGTCATCTTGGATAATCAGCGTCAGCCAATCACTTTCTACCGAAAGTGAAATTAACACACTTTTTGCTTTGGCGTGCTTTTGGATGTTAGTTAGCGCTTCTTGTACAATACGAAATAATGTGGTGTTAATAAAGTCTGGTAACAGTTTTCTTAACGCCGGTTTGTTAACCTGCACAGGAACTTTAGTGCGTTTTGAGAAGTCACTGGCGATAGATTCGATTGCTTCAGACAGGCCCAATTCATCAAGTATTTGTGGGTGCATATGATGAGAAATTCTTCTGACTTCTTGAATGGCAACAGCAAGATTCTCTTGTGCCGACTGTAGTGTAACCGGTTTTTCTTGCTGATTTTTCGTTAAATACAAGCCTGTGGCCTCAAGTGAGTATTTAATTGAGATCAGAATTTGAGTAATGCCATCATGTAGTTCACGAGAAATATGTCGACTTTCTTCCTCTTGAACATCAATAACACGTTGACTTAGCTCGCTAATTTTTGCTTCTGCTTTCTTCTTATGACTTAAATTTACCATGATGCCGAAGAGAAAAATAAAGAAGATAGACGACATTGCCACAATCAAGATAATGTGTTTAGTGTAGTTAATATGGGTGTCCATTTGTGCTTGCAAATTATTTAATTGCTGATAAACATCATCAAGATAAACCCCTGTGCCTAGCATCCAATCCCATTTGTCCATGTAGATGGAATAACTTATTTTCTGCACCTTTTTACCTTCTGATGGTTTTAGCCAATTGTAACGATAAAAGTCACCACCATTTTTAGCGTTTTTGATCAGCAGTTGAATTATTTTTTCACCGTTTGAATCTTCCAGTTGCCACCAGTTTTTACCGACGCGATAAGGCTCTTTAGGATGAACAATGTTATTACCTAGCTCGTCGTAAATGAAAAAGTAACCATCATCACCGTTATAAACTAAGCCGGTAAATGTGTCGGCAACAACTTCTTGTGCTGTTTGATTACTGTTTTTTTCTGGTGAATCATAGGCTTGATTTACAGAAGTTAGGGCGATAGAAGTATAGTTTTTTAGCGCTTGTTTTTTTTGTTCAATTAAGAAGTTTTCTAAGATAATGACATTTTTTTCTGATAATTCACGATATTCATCGGTGATCAAAAAGTAAGTAATGAACGACGTTAATATAACTTGTAAAACAGCTACGTAGAGCAGTCTTAATGGCAATGTCATGAGCATACCTTCTTTTTGGTTAACTATTAGTTATGGCGTAATTCTTGATAAAAGCTATATTGTACTCTACGTTAACACCTAACTATCTAGGTATAAATACCTAGATAGTTAGGTGTTCATACGAATGGTTTTTAAGCAATAATTCTGCAAAAGTATTCGTACATTTATAAGCAGTAAATAAAAACTGCAGAAAATTGGGGAATAAAAGATGTCAAAATTAACATTGTTAAAAGCACTCGTTTTAGTGTCATTGGTATTTTCAGGACTGTCATCAGCTGCTGACGGTAAAAAAGTTATGTGGCGCTTAGCAGAAACTTGGGGACCAAACTTTCCTGTATTTGGTGACTCATCAAAAAATATGGCGCGCTTAGTCAAAGAAATGTCGAATGGACGCTTTATTATTCGTATTGACTCAGCGAATAAGCATAAGTCAGCATTGGGAATTTTCGATTTTGTAAAAAGTGGCCAATATCAAATGGGGCATTCAGCGTCATACTATTGGAAAGGCAAAG